>JACXTT010004774.1_pt1 | contig 19991 bp, 19 predicted proteins | sample 9270951 | NCBI WGS metagenome assembly JACXTT01 (sample SAMN15532306, study PRJNA645909) | rock metagenome | isolation source: weathered quartz diorite | place: Puerto Rico | collected 2017-06-21 | reverse complement strand
CGCGGGCCTGCTCGATGACCTCGCGGGTGGAGAGGGTGCTGGTTTCCTTCTCGGCCGGCGGCGCGTCGGGGTCGAACCGGTGCGCGGCCGGCTCGGCCTCGAGGTCGTCGGGGCGTTCCTCGAGCGGCGCGAAGGCGTCGGCGTTGTCGGCCAAGGCGCTTTCGGACAGGGCGACAAAGCCGTCGGCGGCCTCGAAGTCCTCGGCGCCGAAGGCCGGGTTGGCCGGATCGAGCACCGGCGGGGTCATCGGCTCGGCGCGGGAGAACAGCTCGGCCCCGAACACGCCGACCGGCAGCGGCGCCTCCGCCTCCGGCTCGGCCTCCGCGGCCAGCACCGGCTCGTCCGCCGTTTCGTGCTCCGCCGCGGCGAGAGGCTCGGGGTCTTCGTCGAGGGCGGCGGCCAGTGTGGCCTCGGGTTCCGGAGCCGGAGCTTCCAGAGCCCGGGGTTCCCAGGTCTCCGCCTCGAGCGCCTCAGTCGCGAGGGCCTCGGCTCCGGGCGGCGAGGGCAGGTCGTCTTCCAGATGGGCGCGCGCGCCGGCCAGCAGCTTGGCGGTGCGTTCCTCGCTCTGGCGCAGGCGCTCGGCCAGGTCGCTGGAGGCGCGCTCGTGGCGCTGCTCGATCCGTTCGGTGACGGCGGCCACCTGCTCGCCCACGTCGTCGATGGCCTGGGCGGCGCGGCGCTCGGAGGCGATGATGCGGTCGGTGAGCCTCTCGGTGATGCGGCCGATCTCGGCGCCCAGGCGCTCCAGCGCCTCGGCGTGCAGCTGGTCGACGCGGCCGAGGCGGGTCTCCACCGCGCCGGCGATACGGGCGATCTCTCCGCCGACCTGCTCGATGGCCTCGGCGCTGCGCTGCTCGGCGCTGTGCACCCGGCGATTGAGCGTCTCGGCCATGGTCAGCACTTCGCGGCCCATGGTCTCGATGGCGCGGGCGGAACGCTGCTCGACGGCGGCCACCTCGTCGACCATGCGGTCGAGGCGGGCTTCCATCTGGCCCGTGCTGGTGGCGGCCAGCTTGTCGGCGATTTCGCTGCGGGCCGCCTCGACGCGGGCCGTCAGGTCGTCGGCCAGGGCCTCCATGCGGCGATCGAATTCGGGACGGGCCTCGGCGCCGGCGGTGCGCATGCGCGCGTCCAGCTCCGCCAGCGAGGCGCGCAGGCTCTCCAGGGCGTCGCCCGTGCGACCTTCGGCGTCGGCGAGGCGCTGGCCCAGCTTGGCCACCACCTCCTCGATCACCACGGCCGGGTCGGCGCCCTCGGCCTGGGAGATGCGGGCCTCCAGCATGGCCAGGGCCTCGGAGGACCGCGGCCCGGCCTCTTCCTCGACCTGGCGCAGGCGCTCGGCGGCGCGGGCCTGTTCGGCTTCCAGCCGCTCGGCGGCGGCGTCGAAGCGGGTGGCCACCGCCATGTGCTCGCGCTCAGCGGTCTCGATGCGCGCCATGGCGTGGCGCACGGAGTGCTCGACGCCGGAGATCGCCAGCCCCGTGCGGGTCTCGGAGGCCTCGATGCGATCGGTCAGCCGGTCCAGCGCGAAGGCGATGCGGCCCAGTTCGTCCGTTCTGGCGCCCATCGGGGGCGAGATGATCGGCGGGGTCGGCATCTGGGACTTCGGCGTCTCGCTATCCGGGCGACGCCAGCGCGCGCCGAACTGATCCTCGGAGGCAATCTCCTCGGGAAGATCATCTTCTAGGATAACTCGGTTAAGCCATTCCCCAAGAGTCATGCCGGAACGACGGGCAAGTTCCTTGGCGACCTCGCGGGCCTTGGGGTCGATACCCTTGACGCTCCAGGGCGCCCCCGCAGTCATTCGAATCGCCCCCCATGGAACAGGGGAACGCTAGCACCCTGGGTTGGGGTGTAAACGAAAGCCTAACGCAAGATGTAGTGGTTGGGGACGGTTCTCTGTGGACGGATCGGCCGCGGGCGGAGCCGGCGCCTTCTCATCGCGGGGTGGGCCTGCGATATGCGGTCGCAGATGGATTTTCCCCTCACTTTGGCGATCTCGGCGGGCCTTTTGGCGCTGGCGTTGGGCTCCGGCTGGATGGGCGCGCGGCCGCCGAACCCGCACAAGGGGCCCCGGCTGGTGCCCTGGCGGCTGATCATGCTGCTGTCGGCGGCGGTGCTGATGGTGGTGCTGGCGCACCTCTTGAACCTGGCCGGCGTGACCACCGGCCGCCAGCAAGGGCCGTACTAGGCGGCTTCGGCCGTCGGGACGGGTTCCGGGGCGGCTTCCGGCGACGCCGGGCGCTTGGAAAGGTTCATCGCCCCGCCCGACGACATCAGGCCCACGTCGGCCATCAGCAGCGGGATCAGCCACTTGTGCGGCCCGGCGATGTAGCGGGGCTGCCAGGTCGGGTCGTACTTGTCCTTGTACCGGCGCACGCCGCGGAAATTGTAGATCTCCTCGCCGCGCTCGAACAGCAGGTTGCCGACCCGGCTCATGATCGGGGCGAGCGGGCGGTCCTCCAGGCCGGAGAGCGGCGCGGAGCCGAACTCGAAGGCGGTGTAGCCCTGGTCGCGGCCCCAGGTCAGGAGCTCGACGAACAGGTAGTCCATGATGTTCTTCGGCGCGTCGTCGGAATAGCGCATCAGGTCCATGGAGAAGGCGGTCCGCTGGGCCGTGGTCCAAAGGGTGGCGAAGGCCACCGGCACGCCCTCCACGCGGACGATGGCCACGGGGAACTCGGCCACATAGCCCTCCGAGAAGCCGCCCATGGTGAAGCCCTTCTCGCCACCGGCGTGGTGAGCCAGCCAGTCGTCGGAGATGGCTTTCAGGGTCGGCATCAGGGCCGCGACGGCCTCGCGTTCCACCACCTCGAAGGTGGCGCCCGCGCTGGCCGCCTTGCGCCACGCCCGCCGCGCCGTGCCCCGCTTGCCGCCGTCCATGGAGAACTCCTCCAGGGGCACGGCGGCGCTCTCGCCCACCTTCTGGATGGAGAAGCCGAGTTCGACGATATCGGGCAGGTCCTCGGCGGTCAGGCCGTGGAAGCCGGGCCGCGCGGCATGGCTGTCGGCCAGCTCGCGGAAGCGCCAGATCAGGTCCAGCCGCTCGTCGCGCCGGCCCACCGGGGCGCCCAGCGCGATCCAGGTGCGGCCGCGCACGCCAAACATCAGGAAGGTCTCGCCCGACGGCGAGAACAGGAAGCGCTTGTCGCCCAGCAGGGCCAGGTTGGAGCCCGGCTCCGCCACCTCGGCCTTGGCCAGGATGGCGCGGACGCGGCCGTAGTCAGGGTCGGCTTCGCCCACCACCGGCGGCGTCGCCGCGGACACGAACAGACGCCAGACGCCAAAGGCGAACAGCGCCAGCGCCGCCCCCGCCCAGGCGCGGATGGCGCGGGCGGCATCGGCGTCGGCCATCACCCGCCACCAGGGCTCCCCGGCATAGTCCGCATGCTGGAACGACCAGAACCCCAACAGGCCCACGCCGACCACGGCGCAGGCGGCCGACACCAGCCAACCCGGCGTGATCTCCATGCGGGTCAGCCGCGACTTGCGCGGGAAGGCCCCGTGGAAAGGCGCGAGCGCCACGGCCAGCGCCACCAGGGCGGCGGTCTCTTCCCAGTTGAACCCCTTGAGCAGGGCGAGCGTCGCGGCCAGCAGCAAGGTCGGCAGCGTCGCCAGCCACGCCGCGTCGAGGCGCGCGCGCAGGCCGAAGGCCAGCAGCACCAGGGCCAGGCCCATGATCGAGGACAGGAAGTGGGCGGTCTCGATCAGATAGACCGGGGTGATCTGGATCAGCCGCATGAAGCGGACCGGCTCGGACGGGGTCGCGCCCGAGGCCAGCAGCATGACCCCGGCGGCCAGGACCAGCACGGCGGCTGTCCAGGGCGCGGCGGCGAAGGCCGCGGGCCGAAGGTCTCTCAAGAATCGCAAGCGGGGCCTGAAGGTCTGCCGATGGGAGACGCCTTATAGCGGGGATTCACGGCATTTCCGCGCTTCAAACATCTGTTCGTCTGGCTTGCTCTGCGATTGGCCGGCGCTAAGGTGACGACGACCTCAATTCTGGAGCCCTGCATGGCCGACTTCGGCGCCCACGAACTCGACGCGTTCCGCACCGACGTCCGCGCCTGGCTCGAAGCCAACTATCCGGCCGAGCTGCGCGACGCCGACGCCAAGACCGACCCGGAAGCGGTATGGGGCGGGCGCGCGTTCGAGGGCTCCGACGACCCGCAGTCTGTGTGGATGCGCAAGGTCGCCGAGAAGGGCTGGACCACGCCGACCTGGCCGCAGGCCTACGGCGGCGCTGGCCTTACCGCCCAGCAGGCCCGGGTGATCGACCAGGAGCTGGCCGCCGGCCGCTACCGCCCGCCCCTGCTCTCGTTCGGCATCTGGATGCTGGGGCCCGTGCTGCTCGAATACGCCAACGAAGAGCAGAAGCAGGAGCACATGCCGCGCATCGTCCGCGGCGAAATCCGGTGGTGCCAGGGCTACTCCGAGCCGGGCGCCGGCAGCGACCTGGCGAGCCTGGCCACCAGGTGCGAGGACAAGGGCGACCACTGGCAGATCGACGGCCAGAAGGTGTGGACGAGCTACGCCGACAAGGCCGACTGGTGCTTCTGCCTGGTGCGCACCGACGCCACCAAGAAGCACGAGGGCATCTCCTTCGTGCTGATCGACATGCGCTCGCCGGGCGTGGAGACGCGGCCGATCAAGCTGATCAGCGGCGAGAGCCCGTTCTGCGAGACCTTCTTCACCGGCGTGAAAATCCCCAAAGGCAATCTGGTCGGCAAGCTGAACGGCGGCTGGGAGATCGCCAAGCGGCTCCTGCAATACGAGCGGCAGAACATCTCCGCTGGGTTCGGCGAGGGCGGCACGGCGGGCGGCGCGTCTGGCGACCTGGGCGTGGTGGCCAAGAGCTACCTGGGCGTCGAGGACGGCCGGCTGGCCGATCTGGACCTGCGCCAGCGGATCACGCTCAACAAGATGAACTTCCAGGCCTTGCGGCAAACTATCGGACGTACGGCGGCGGAAAGCCGTGCTGCGAACGGTCCTTCTGCTGCGACCTCGATCATCAAATATGCGGCCGCCGAGTTCGCCAAGGAGCGCTCGGAGCTGATGGTGGAAGCCATGGGCGGCCAGGGCCTGGGCTGGACCGGCGACGGCTTCTCGGAGACCGAGCGGCTGGCGGTGCGCGGCTGGCTGCGGACCAAGGCCAATTCGATCGAGGGCGGCACGTCGGAGGTCAATCTCAACGTGGTCGCCAAGCGGGTCCTGGGCCTGCCGGACCCGAAGTAGGAGCAAGCGAATGGCCGACTTCGGCGCCGATGTAGAGACCTTCCGCGCGGAAGCCCGCGCCTGGCTCGACGCCAACTTCCCCAAGGCCCTGGCCAAGGACCCGATGGCACAGATGGCCAAGCTGCAGGCCCTGCCGGAGAAGCCCGAGGTCACGGCCTGGCGCCATGCCCTGGGCGCCAAGGGCTGGGGCGCGCCGACATGGCCGAAGGAGGTGGGCGGCGGCGGCCTGTCCCGCGCCGAAGCCAAGGTGCTGGCTGAGGAGATGGCGGCGATCGGCGCGCGCAATCCGATCGGCGGCATGGGCATCTCGTTCTTCGGCCCGACGCTGCTGGAATACGGCTCCGACGCGCTCAAGAAGCAGCACTTCCCGGGCATCGTGAACGGCGACGTCTGGTGGTGCCAGGGCTACTCCGAGCCGGGCGCCGGGTCGGACCTCGCGGGCCTGCAGACCTTCGCCGAGGACAAGGGCGACCACTTCCTCGTAAACGGTTCAAAAATATGGACTTCTGGCGCTCAGCACGCGGACCGCTGCTACTGCCTGGTGCGGACCGACAAGGCGAAGAAGCATGAGGGCATCAGCTTCCTGTTGATCGACATGAAGGCGCCGGGCGTCGAGGTTCGGCCGATCCTGCTGATCAACGGCGCCTCGCCGTTCTGCGAGACGTTTTTCACCAACGTGAAGGTGCCGAAGGATCAGCTGTTCGGGCCGCTGAACGGCGGCTGGACGGTGGCCAAGCGGCTGATGCAGTTCGAGCGGGACTCGATCGCCGGTTCGCTGGGCAGCGGCAACATCGGCCAGACGGTGGCCATGCCGACCATCCCGGAGGCCGCCAAGGCGAGCCTGGGCGTGGATGAGGACGGGCGGCTGGCCGACGCCGACATGCGCCGGCGGATCACCGATCACCTGATGGAGAACCGCGCGTTCCAGCAGACCATGAAGCGCGCGGCGGACGACGCGCGGGCCTCCAACGGGCCGTCGAACACCGCGGCGATCATGAAATACGCCGGGGCCAAGATCGCTCATGAGCGCAATGAGCTGATGATCGAGGCGTTCGGCCTGAACGGCCTGGGCTGGGAGGGCGACGGCTTCTCCGAGCAGCAGCTGGCGGCCGTGCGGTCCTGGCTCCGGTCGAAGGCCAACTCGATCGAGGGCGGCACCTCCGAGATCAACCTCAACATCGTCGCAAAGCGGGTGCTTGGCTTGCCCGACGCGAAGTAGTTCACTGACTCCAATCTGTCCGATTTTCGTGCTACGATTATATTCAAGATATTGAAAAATTAGGGAGAATTCGTGATGGCCGATTTTGGCGGCACAGAGCTCGACGCCTTCCGCACCGAAGCCCGCGAGTGGATCGAGGCCAATTTTCCGAAGTCGCTGGCCAATCAGCCGATGGCGATGATCCCCGGCGCCGAGACCCAGACGCCCGACCACAAGGCGTGGAAGCAGGCCATGGCCGACAAGGGCTGGGGCGCCCCGACCTGGCCGACCCAGTACGGCGGCGGCGGGCTTTCCGGCGCCCAGGCGCGCATCGTGCAGCAGGAGATCGACCGGGCCGGCGCCTACAATCCGATGATGGGCATGGGCACCTCGATGTTCGGCCCGACGCTGCTGGAATACGGCACCGAGGAACAGAAGCAGCGGCACATCCCGCCGATCGTGCGCGGCGAGCTGCGCTGGTGCCAGGGCTACTCCGAGCCGGGCGCGGGATCGGACCTCGCCAGCCTGCAGACCAAGTGCGTGGACAAGGGCGACCACTGGCAAATTGACGGCAGTAAAATCTGGACAAGCGGCGCCCAGTACGCCGACTGGTGCTTCTGCCTGGTGCGGACGGACACCTCGAAGAAGCATGAGGGCATCAGCTTCGTGCTGATCAACATGCATCAGCCGGGGGTCGAGACGCGGCCGATCAAGCTGATCGCCGGCAACTCGCCCTTCTGCGAGACCTTCTTCACCGCGGCGCGGGCCGAGAAGGACGACATGGTCGGGCCGCTGAACGGCGGCTGGACGGTGGGCAAGCGGCTGCTGCAGCACGAGCGCTCCGGCCAGGGCGGCGGGCGGATGATGCAGGGCGCCGACGTGGTCAGCCTCGCCAAGCAATATGTCGGCGTCGACGCCAAGGGCCGGATCGCCGACACGGACCTGCGCTCGCGCCTGGCGCGCCACCAGATCGACGCCAAGGCCCACGCGCTCACGCTCCAACGCGCCGTGACCGAGGCCAAGGGCAATGTGAACCCCTCGGCCACCACCTCGGTGATGAAGAACTCCGGCACCTGGATCGGCCAGGAGAAGGCCGAGCTGACGCTGGAAATCATGGGCAGCCAGGGCCTCGGCTGGGACGGCGACACCTACAGCCGCGACGAGCGCGATGCGGTGCGGACCTGGCTCTCGGGCAAGGCCACGACGATCTTCGGCGGCAGCCAGGAGATCCAGTCGAACATCGTCTCCAAGCGCATCCTCGGCCTGCCGGACACGACGCAGAACGGGTGATCAACATCCGTCGGAACTAGGGAGGAAAGACCATGCCTGACTTCGGTGGATCGGACCTCGACGGCTTCCGCGCGGAGGTTCGCGGCTGGCTGGAGGCCAACTATCCGGCGTCGCTGCGGGACAATCCGGAGGCCATCACCGCGGTCGAGCAGGGCGCGGCCGAGGCCAAGGGCGACGTGGCGCTCTGGAAGCAGCGGATGGGCGAGACCGGCTACGGTACGCCGACCTGGCCCAAGGCCTACGGCGGCGCGGGCCTGAGCCGTCCGGAAGCGCGCGTGCTGGCCGAGGAGATGAACCGGATCGGCGCACGCAACCCGATCGGCGGCATGGGCGTGATCATGTTCGGCCCGACGCTGCTGGAATACGGGAGCGAGGACCAGAAGCAGCGCCACCTGCCGCCGATCATCAAGGGCGAGCTGCGCTGGTGCCAGGGGTTCAGCGAGCCGGGCGCCGGCAGCGACCTGGCCAGCCTGCAGACCAAGGCCGTCGACATGGGCGACCATTGGCTCGTAAGTGGTTCAAAAATATGGACTTCTGGCGCTCATCTTGCCGACTGGTGCTTCTGTCTGGTGCGCACGGATCAGTCGAAGAAGCATGAGGGCATCAGCTTCCTGCTGATCGACATGAAGAGCCCCGGCGTCGAGGCGCGCCCGATCCTGCTGATCAACGGCACGACGCCCTTCTGCGAGACCTTCTTCACCGACGTGAAGGTGCCGAAGGAGAACCTGATGGGGCCGCTGAACGGCGGCTGGACCATCGCCAAGCGGCTGCTGCAGCACGAGCGGCAGGGCATCTCCGGCGCGGGACAGCTGACGCCCGGCGCGCAGGCCGGCGCCACGCCCGGCCCGCCATTACCGGAGGCGGCCAAGAGCTATGTGGGCGTCGACGAGGCCGGGCGGCTGGCGGACACGGACCTGCGCCGCCGGATCACCGAGCACCTGATGGACGCCCAGTGCTTCCAGCTCACCGGCATGCGCGCGGCGGTGGAGAACCGCTCGAACTCCGGCCCGAGCGCGGTGTCGTCGGTGCTGAAGAACGTGGGCAGCCAGGTCCGCCAGATGCGCGCCGAGCTGACCGTCGAGGTCATGGGCGCCCAGGGCCTGGGCTGGTCGGGCGACACCTATTCGGCCGACGAGCTGGGCGCGATGAGCGCCATGCTGCGCAGCAAGTCCGGCACCATCGCCGGCGGCTCGCAGGAGGTGCAGTACAACATCATCTCCAAGCGGATCCTCGGCCTGCCGGAGGTGACGCAGAAGGGGTGAAGAGGATTGTCCACGAACCACACGAACAACACGAACGAGGGGCTGGGCGGTTGACGTGGGGGCAGGATTTTAGGGCGCGCCAAAGGCGCGCGATGGCTTGAATCCCCTTGCGAAGTTCGTGTGGTTCGTGTGGTTCGTGGACCGATATTTTAGAGCTGATTTTCAGGAGCGGTTTTGATGGCGGATTTTGGCGCGACGGACCTGGAGGCTTTCCGGACGGAGGCGCGCGACTGGATCGCGGCGAACTTCCCGGCGGCGCTCAAGAACCGGCCGAACCCGATGATGCGCGAGGAGCGCATGGTTCCCGACGCCGACCAGGAAGCCTGGCGCAAGGCGATGGGCGACAAGGGCTGGGGCGTGCCGACCTGGCCGGCGGCCTACGGCGGCGGCGGGCTCTCGCCGGCCGAGGGCCGCATCGTGCAGCAGGAACTGAACCGCGCCGGCGCCTACAACCCGATCGGCGGCATGGGCGTGATGATGTTCGGCCCGACGCTGCTGGAATACGGCACCGAGGCGCAGAAGCAGGAGCACATCCCGCCGATCGTCCGCGGTGAGATCGCCTGGTGCCAGGGCTTCTCAGAACCGGGCGCCGGATCGGACCTGGCGAGCCTGCAGACCAAGGCGGTCGACAAGGGCGATCACTTTGAAATCAATGGACAAAAAATCTGGACAAGCGGCGCGCAGTTCGCCGATTGGTGCTTCTGCCTGGTGCGCACGGACCAGTCCAAGAAGCACGAGGGCATCAGCTTTGTGCTCTTCACCATGCACCAGCCGGGCGTGGAGGTGCGGCCGATACCGCTGATCGCCGGCTCCTCGCCGTTCTGCGAGACCTTCTTCACCAACGCGCGGGCCGAGAAGAAGGACCTGGTGGGTCCGCTGAACGGCGGCTGGACGATCGCCAAGCGCCTGTTGCAGCACGAGCGGTCGGGCCTCACCGGCGCCGGCGGCGGGCTGGGCTCGGGCGGCAAGCCGCTGGAGCAGCTGGCCAAGGACTACGTCGGCGTCGACGACCAGGGCCGCATCGCCGACAGCGACCTGCGCACGCGCCTGGTGACCAACGCCATCAACTGGCGCGCCTTCCAGCAGACCGCCGTGCGCGCGATGATGGAGAGCAAGGGCAACGCCGGGCCCTCGTCGGCCACCTCGATCATGAAGAACGCCGGCACCCAGCTGATCCAGGAGCGCCACGAGATGACGCTCGAGATCATGGGCCATCAGGGCCTGGGCTGGGAGGGCGAGGACTTCACTGCCGACGAGCTGGGCGCCGTGCGCGGCTGGCTGTTCGGCAAGGCCTTCACGATCTTCGGCGGCTCCCAGGAGGTGCAGTCGAACATCGTCTCCAAGCGCATCCTGGGCCTGCCCGACCTGACCCAGAACCACTGAGGAAAATGTCCACGAACCACACGAACCACACGAACGAGAAGGGCCAGGCTGGACGGACCGGTTGATCGGGAAAATGGCGCGCTTCGCGCGCGAGATCTGTCTCCCTTCGTTCGTGTGGTTCGTGTGGTTCGTGGACCGAAAAATTCTTGAACATCGCCCCCGCACGGGGCGGAATTGAAACTGAGAGATTTGAGAGGAAAACGAATATGGCCGTTCTGACCGAAGAACAGAGCATGCTGCGCGACGCCGCCAAGAGCTGGGTGCAGGAAAAGTCCCCCGTCACCGCCTTCCGCAAGATGCGCGATTCAGGCGCCGAGCTGGGCTACGACGCCGCCGCCTGGAACGAGATGGCGGAGATGGGCTGGGCCGGGGTGATCATCCCGGAGGAATATGGCGGCTCGAACTTCGGCTATCTGTCGCTCGGCCTGATCCTCGAAGAGCTCGGCCGCACGCTGACCGCCTCGCCGCTCCTGGCGTCCGGCCTGGCCGCGGCCTCGGCGCTCATCCTGGGCGGCTCGGACGCGCAGAAGTCGGAATGGCTGCCGGCCATCGCCGAGGGCAAGGTGGTGGGCGCGCTCGCCGTCGACGAGGGCCCGCACCACGCCCCGGACAAGGTGGCTGCCGAGTTCAAGGGCGGCAAGATCACCGGCAAGAAGAGCTTCGTGCTGGAAGGCATGGCGGCCGGCCTGCTGGTGGTCTCGGCCAAGGGTCCGGACGGCGTCGGCCTCTATCTGGTGAAGGGCGACGACAAGGGCGTGAAGCGCACTCGCCTGTCGCTGGCCGACAGCCGCGGCGCCGCCAACATCGAGTTTAACGGCGCGGCCGCCGAGCCGCTCTCCGGCGGCGCGGACCTGCTGGAAAAGGTGCTGGACCGCGCCCGGGCCGGCGTCGCCGCCGAGATGCTGGGTAGCGCGCTGCAGGCCTTCGAGACCACGCTGGACTACCTGAAGGTCCGCGTGCAGTTCGGCCAGGTGATCGGCTCCTTCCAGGCCCTGCAGCACCGTGCGGCCAAGATGTTCACCGACCTCGAGCTGTCGCGCTCGGCGGTGGAAGCGGCGCTCGCCGCCATCGACGCCGACAGCCCCGACGTGCCGGAGCTGGTCAGCCTCGCCAAGGCCAAGATGGGCGACACCTTCCACCTGGTGTCCAACGAAATGGTCCAGATGCACGGCGGCATCGGCATGACCGACGCCCACGACGCGGGCTTCTACCTGAAGCGCGCGCGGGCGGCGGAAGCTGCGTTCGGGAACCAGGCGTTCCACCGCGACCGCTACGCGCGGATCCAGGGGTACTAGGACAGACCAGGGCTACGAGGGTTGTTCACCCAAAGTGGGCCCGCCTTGGTGGCGGGCCCAACATTGTTCGGACCCTTTTCTAGGGTCCTCGGATCATACACATGCCCTCCTCCATTCGGCCTCGGCGAAGGTTGCCGTGGCCACGAAGGAAGGTTGCGCACGGCGCGCGCGCGGTCGGATGAAATGGGACGATCGAGGCTAAAAACCTACTTTTTAGCCTTCTCCGCCTCATAGGCCCGGAAGAGCTTTCTTGCCCGGGTGCGCACGGTCATCTCCGCCGCGCCAAGCCCCTTGCTACTCAGCCAATCATGCATGGCTCTCTCAACCTCAGCCAATCGGTCTGGCTGAAGATCGCCGTTGTAGAGCTGGATCGCCATTGCGACCCAGAGATCATCCCAGAAGGTGGCGGGCGGTCTTCCGGCCGGCGTTGTTCCGGCCAGCGCCGAAGGAGGACCGTCGACCGTCGACACTCCGAGCTGATCCGCAATCTCGTCGATGGCCAATGGGTCAAATCTCGTGCCGATGATGTAAAATGTAGGCGGGAATAGAATCTCCTCCATGGAAAGAACCTGCCCGCTGGGTTCCACGGGATTCACGATCACAAGATCTCCAGACGACCAAAAAGGGTCGTCCATCCTCGAATTCAAAATTTTATTCGACAGAAGGACGAAGTGACCTTCGACGTCGGGCTGACCGGGTCTCACATGCTTCAGCGTTCTAGCCGCGGCACGGAGACTTCCCGACGCCACCCGGGTTTGAATGGTTGAGATCGCGTTTTCTCTATTGATCGGAGCCAGTCGCTGGAGCGCGGCGCGAGGCGGGGTCCAGTTCCGATATTCCGTTTCTTGAATCGTCTTTACTTCGGCCATTTGCCTAAAGGCTTTAGGTGATCCTCATTCAAGTCAAGAATCGACACTTGCGGACCGTGTCCTATCGCAAATCGGCCTTCAAACCCCACGCCCACAGTCCAGCTCTGGCTCCGGGCTTCGTCAAGGACGAGGGCTTTGCCCTCGCCGCGGGGCGGCGGTGCTGCGCGCCGTCCTTGACCAAGTCCGGAGCCAGAGCCCACGCTCCGCCATGGGGCTTAAGGGATGGGGTGTTTGCGGGGCGCGTTGATCGAATGCGGAGATTGAGCGCCCGGCCTCCGGTCTTGGCGGTCGTCGCTATTGCGCTGGTCTTGGCGGCGCAGGCCGCGCACGCGGCGCCCAGGGGGCCGGGGCCGCAAGCCGGCGACGCTTACGAAATCGTCCGTGACCGGGAGATGTCCGGCAAGACGGGCGGCGGCTCGTCGAGTTCGACCGACCGCGACACCCTCGTGGAGCGCGTGATCCGCGTCGACCAAGAGGGGTTGGAGTTGGAGTATGATCTGCCCAGGACCGCCACGGCGCAGGATCGCGCGAGCGCCTGGCAGTTTCCGGCGCGCGTCTTCAAGCCGCGCAGCGGGCCGTCGCGACTGCTCAATGGCCCCGAACTGGAAGCGCGGCTTGGCGCGTGGCTCAAGGCCGGCAAGCTCGACCGGAGCGACTGCGGGCGGCTGATCTTCACGTGGAACGCGTTCCGCATCGAGTGCGACCCGCAATCGGTGATCGGCGCGATTGAACAGTTCGATCTTGGGCCCGGCGATCTTCACGCCGGGGATCTGTACCGGGCGCCCCAGGCGAATGCAGCCGCGCCGCTGGTGAGGTCGGCCAGCGGACCCAATGGGGCGACCTACGTCGTAAGTGCAGCCGTTGACGCCGATCAGGTCCGACGCGCCCGCGCCACAACCGATGTGACGGTGGCCGAACTCCAGGGAAGGAAGGTGACGCCGGAGGCGGCCCTCGAGGCGCGATGGGCCGACGAGGTTTCGGGGACGATCACGATCACATTGGACGCCGACGCCACGGGGCGTTTGCGCCGACGCATGACGGTCGCGAAGGTGGAGACCAAGCGCCCGAACGGTCGGCTGGAGACGGAGACGCTCACGGAGACCTTGGAGCGCCGTCTCGTCGCGCCACACCGATGACGGGGGCCGGTTTGCCGGGCGGTTATGACCTCGCGTTCGACATCGGCGCGCAATCGACGACGTTTGATGTCTGGATGATTCCGGCGCTGGCCCTGCCGCTTGTGGGCCTGGCGCTGGTGGTCACGCCGCAGGAGATTGTCGACCGCGTCTTCACGCGCGGACCGAGGGGCGCCGCGGGCAAGATCTTCGCCTGGATGTTCTTCTCGCTCACGACGGTCTTCGCCGTGCTCTCCATCGGCGGCTATGCCGGTCAAGAGGCGGACCTCAAGGCGGCTGTGAAGGCGGGTCGGTTTTCGGTCGTGGAAGGCTGCGTCGAGCGCTTCCATCCGATGCCCGCGTCGGGCCACGATACGGAGCGCATGCAGGTCGGCGGCCACGCGTTCGAATACTCCGACGACATCGTCACGCCGGGGTTCCATAACTCGGCGTCTCACGGCGGCCCGCTCGATGACGCCAGCAAGGTCAGGGTGCGCTTTGTCGGCGATCAGATCGTGCGGCTTGAGGTGCAGCCGCATGCCTGCCCGTCGGCGCCGGACTTTCCGGTGGCCGATGATGAACGCAGCGGCCGTCCTTGACCAGGTCCGGAGCCAGGGCACACGCTCCGCCGTGGGGACCAGCTTGAGGCGAGGGTTGTGCGCAAGTCGTTCTGCCGCCTAGGTTGCTCATCGGGCTGGGGGACGCGTGATGTCGGGAGTATGGGCTTGGATGGCCATGGTGGCGACCGCTGCCGGGTTGACCGCGTGCAACGGTATGACGCCGGACCCAAAGGCGGAGGGCGTGGCGAAGGCGGCCTACCAGGATCTGGTAAAGGGCGATGACGCGGGCCTTGAGGCTCTGCTCATGCCGGCGATCCGCAAGTCGAGCGATCCAAAGACCTTCGCCATGATGCGCGGCCTGATCCCGGCGGGTGCGGCGCCGGCGCCGACGACCGTGAACTGGCGCGCCTATGCCGGGACGGGCGGCGTGACGATGACTTACGAGCACGCGTACAACTATGGCGACCGCACGGTCACGGCGACCAGCGTGCTGATGCCGGCGCGCACCCCGCAGGGCTGGGCGTTGCAGACGTTCAACGTCAATACCAGCATCAACGGAAAATAACGGCGCGAGGACCAGCCGCATGACCGACGGCGGAGTTGCGGCCTAATGCAGAACAAATTAGGAACATCTAGCGGAGCCGTGGTAATCTGGGCGCATGCCGCCCCTGCCCCTGCCCGCGCGTGACTGGCCGATCCCGCCGATGGACAAGGAAGCGGGGCACAAGCCGTCGGCGTTCACCTGGGCGATGGGGCGGCTGATCCTGCAGCGGATGGGGGATCGCGAGACCATGAAGGCGATCACCGCCGATCCGCGGATGCCGGCCTATTGCACCGTGTTCCAGTGGGTGAAGCGGGTCCCCGAGTTCGGGGACGCCTATCGCCAGGTGCGGCTGGCGATCTCGCAGGCAGCGCGCGACGAGCTGGCGGCGCGGCGGGCGGCCAAGGCGCGGGCCCATGTGGCGGCGCGGGTGGCGGCGGGCAAGCGGGTGCGCCACTGGGTGGCCGGACCGAAGAGCAGCTACACGGACAAGATGGCCGAGAAGGTCTGCCGGGCGATCGCCGACGGCGCCTCGATGAGCGAGGTGGTGCGCCGGCCGGGGATGCCGTCGTTCAAGGTGGTCTACACCTGGATCAGGCAGCGGCCCGAGTTCGCGGCGATGTATGTGGAGGCCTGCCGGCTGCGGACGTTCACGTTCGAGGCCGAGATCGAGGAGGTCGTCGAGCGCGGATGGACGGGCGTGCCGCCGCCGGCGCTCGATCGCGAGATCGCGCAGATCGAGGGGCGCGCCGGGCGGATGACGCCGAAGCTCTATCGCGCGGCGCGAGGCTAGCCGCATGACGGTTGGCCTGGCGGCTTCCGACTTGAGGAACGGGGAACAGGCTGAGCCGTTCTAGGACGCAGGGGAGCATGGCCGCCGCGTTGCTCCTGAGCTTCAGGGGAGGGTCATGCCAGCCACGCTCAACCTCATCTTCGGGCCCATTGGCGCGGGCAAGACCACCTACGCTCTGGCCCTGGCCCGCCGCGAGAACGCGGTCCCCTTTGTGCTCGACGACTGGGGCGCCCAGCTGTTCGGCCCCGACGTGCAGGGTCCCCTCGATTTCGGGTGGATGCTGGAGCGTCTGGGCCGCTGCCAGGCGCTGATCTGGTCGACGGCCACCGCCGTGCTGGCCGCCGGGACGCCGGTGGTGCTCGACCTTGGCCTGATGAGCCGGGCGCATCGGGAGCGCTTCCGCACGATGGCCCAGGACGCGGGCCTGTCGGTGCAGTGGCACTTCGTCGACGCACCGCAGGAGGTCCGCCGCGCCCGCATCGCCGGCCGCAACGAAACGAAGGGCGAGACCTTCGCCAGGGAGGTCCCGCCGGAGATGTTCGACATGATCGAGGCGGTCTACGAGGCGCCGGCGCCGGGGGAGCTGGAGGGCGCGGTGCTGAGCTGAGCGACGGCGCTGGCGGTCAGGAACGCCGCGACGGGGCGGCGTCGAGAAGTATCCTGGTCATCTGGTCCGGCTGGTCGACCATGACGTCGTGGCGGCAATTGACCTGCAGGGTCTTCCAGCCCGGGGCCGCCTTGGCCCGCTCAAACGCGGCCGCGAAGAAGGGCGCCTCGCCGATCGTCGCCTGGACAAAGGTGCGCTTGGGAATGCGCTCGACGGCGCCGGTCACCTTCAGCTTCTCGCGAAAGGTTTCCACCGGTTGCGGCGTCAGCCGGGCGTTCGCCCAGGCGGCGTTCGCCGGGTCCATGAAGGCGCTGGCCTGGCGCGTCGGGTTCACGCCGGGCTGGGTGGGATGACCCGTGATGTCGTCCAGGGACTGGCCGTCGCGCGGCCAGAAGGCGTCCAGGTAGACGATCGAGGCGATCCGATCGGCGTAGCGCTCGGCCACGCCGGTGATGACCATGCCGCCGTAGGAATGGCCGCAGAGGACGATGTTGGACAGGTCCTTGAACCGGATCTCGCCGCAGACGTCGTCGATATGGGTCGTGAGATTGACGCTCGGGCTGAGCAGGTGGGAGCGCTCGCACAGGCCCGTCAGGGTCGGCGCGACGACGACGTGGCCCAGGGCCGTCAGCCGGGCGCTCACCTGATCCCAGCACCAGCCGCCGTGCCAGGCGCCATGGACGAGCAGGAAGGTCGTGGGCTTGCCTCGGCCACGCGGCTGCGCCGCGGCGGCGACTGGCGCGGCGGCGGCGGCAAGCAGCGCGCCGGCCAGGACCGCGCGACGGTCCGATCCCGGATTTTTCGACATGATGTCCCCCGATCCCGGGACCAGCTTGCGCTGACGTCGAGGGATGTCAACGTCACACACCTCCCCTGTCGTCTTCGCGACAAGGGAGGGGCGACCGTCCTCTCGCCGAAGCCTCAGGCTGTGCGGCGGGTGGCGCTGCGGCGACGGAGCGTCGCGCCGGCGAGGCCGAAGCCGGTCAGCATCAAGGCCCAGACGCCTGGCTCCGGGACGCCGGCGCCGGTCAGCGAGAAGGTCATGTTGAACGGGCCCTGGTGGGTGATGTCGGTCCCCAGGCGCAGCCAGTCCGGCGCCAGGTTTTCGTTGCGGGTCCAGGCTTGCAGGTCGGTGGACCCGACCGGGAACGGCGTGCCGGGGGCCACGATCGGCTTGGGCGCCGACAGCCACAGGAAATTCCCGCCGGTGACCTGGACCACCGGCACGAAGAAGTAGTGGCCGGCGCCGAGCAGGAGCGGCGTCGTGAAGTTGACGTCGAACTGCTCCTCCTGGCCGGTCACCGGCCCCTCGCCGCCCGTGAAGACTCCCGGCAACGGATTGATCCCGGTGACGACGCTGTTGAGCGCCGTGAACGAGCCGTTGAGCACCGCCGTCGAAAACGTCATGTCGAAGCTGGCGGCGTCGCGATCGGTGAACTCCACGTCGGACGGCGAGTTCACCCGGGTCGGAACCTGCGACGTGCTGAACGTCGGCGGACCGCTTGTGCGGCCCACGTCGGAATCGAACGGGAAGACGCGGTAGATCTCGACGCCCACGTTCTGCACCGTGCCCGGCGCGGTCGCTCCGGTCACCAGGCCGGTGAAGCTGGCCGAGGTGATGCGGGTCGAACCCGTCAGGACGAAGTCGTCGGCCGTCTCGGTCTCGACGCCGGCCTGCGAGCTCGGCCGCGACAAGGCCGCCAGCTTGCCGTCCGGGTCGCCCGTGGAGAAGAAGAAGCTGGCGGCGCCGGCCGGGAAGGCCGCGAGACCGGCGGCGAGGGCGACGCTGACGGCGGCGAGACGACGCATCGAGCGCATGGCGTACCCCTTTGCAGCAAAACCCAACGGGTGATCGCGGGACGCCACTCACTCTGCACAGCGCGCGAACGACATCCAGACAGCTCGCGTCAGCGGATAATTCCGTTTGAAATTCTACGGTTAAGCTTGATGGCGTACGTACGGCCGCGACGGTGATTCAACGTGCGGGCGAGTGTCCTTGTAGCGTCATGATTAACTGCTACCGAATGCCCCTGCGCACGGCCAGTTTGGGGTGCGCCTTGAACTCCGAAATGGATGGGGCCCGCTATGAAACTGACTTCGATGGTCGCCGCGGTCGCCTTGATGGCTGTGAGCGCGGGCGGCGCGCAGGCCGCCGTGACGACCTACACCAGCTCCGCCACGTTCAACGCGGCGATCGCGGGCTTCACCCCGACGGTTGAGGACTTCAGCAGCGGGACCGCGGGACAACTCATCGCCCCCGGCGGCGCCTTCAATGGCAACACCTACACGCCGACCCTGACCGCGACGCTGGACGCCACCATCATCACCAACCAGTTCAACAGCTTCAGCGGTCTGAGCCTGGGCTGCGATCAGTCGAACGGCGCCGCGCAATTCTGCTTCGACGGCGACAGCGTGACGGTGACGTTCGCCGCGCCGGTGTTCGCGGTGGGCGCGTTCTTCAACGTGAACGCCAATTCGGGCAATTTCGGCCTGACGGTCGGGAGCGACACCGCCTCGTCGGGCAGCGCGTCCTACGACACCAGCACCTTCGTGTTCGCCGGCCTGGTGTCCGACACCAGCTTCACCAGCGCCAAGTTCTTCAGCAACAGCGGCGGGGCCGGCACGGCGTCGTTCAACATCCCCGAGATCATCACGGGGTCGAAAGCCGGGGCCGTGCCCGAGCCGGCGACCTGGGCGATGATGCTGGTGGGCTTCGGCGGGCTTGGCGCCATGTTGCGCCGTCGCCGCGAGAGCCTCGCCGCGGCCTGATCGCGGATCGACAGGACGACGAGCGCCGCTGGCCGCGAGGCCGGCGGCGCTTTCGTTTTCAGCCGCCCGAAGCCATGCCGCCGATGGCCAGGACCGCCAGCAGGGCGAGCCAGTAGACGCCCATCAGCCAGGCGCCCGCATTTTCGAAACCGCTTTTTGCGGCCGGGCTCGCGCCCTCGTCCAACGTCGTCATGACCCACCCCGGGAATGAAACCTGGAGAGAGATTGGCGCGAGGAGGTGAAGAGGCGGTTCACAAACCGGCGGAAATCTTCCCGGCCCGACGCACCGCTTGAGGTCCCCCTTGACGCTGAGGCGATTGGCGCGTAGACAAGTCTATATTATAAACTAGTTTGGTCTGAAGGCGGCGCGATGGGCGCGTCGGTGCGGGCCGAACGGAATGGAGACCTGGAGATGCGCAACCTGCTGATCACCCTGGCCGGCGCGGCCGCCCTGCTGCCCGCCGCCTTCGCCCCGCCCCCGGCGCAGGCCAGCACCCTCACCGAGGTGACGGGCCATGGGATCATCCTGACGATCGGGGGCATGGACATCCCGGTCACCTACACGCCGGACGGCAAGCTGAGCGCCATGGACGGCGCGGTCACCGGCGTCTGGCGGATCGACGGCGAGAAGCTGTGCACCCAGACCAACCAGGATCCGGCGGAGAACTGCGTGGCCTACCCCAAGGACAAGAAGTCCGGCGACACCTTCATGCTGGCCACGCCCACCGGCGACGAGGTGCAGATCAAGATCCGCTAGAGCACGATGGGTTTTGATCTAGGCGGCCGAGCGCGCCCGGCGGAGCCTGCCGGGCGCTGAGGCGTTGGGGTGAGGCGCCGCGTCTGGGCGTGTTACCGCAACCTCGGAGAACTTGATGCGCCTGACCCTGATCGTGACCTGCGCCGCCGCCGCCGCCCTGGCGCTGGGGGCCTGTTCCAACAAGACCCAGAACGAGGCCGCCGCCAGCGCCGACCACGCCGGTGCAGCCGCTTCGTCCGCGGCCAGCGACGCGGCGGCCAACACCGCCACCGCCGCGCAGAGCGCCGACCATGCGGTGGACAACGCCGCCGCTGACACCGCCG
>JACXTT010004773.1_pt1 | contig 19992 bp, 15 predicted proteins | sample 9270951 | NCBI WGS metagenome assembly JACXTT01 (sample SAMN15532306, study PRJNA645909) | rock metagenome | isolation source: weathered quartz diorite | place: Puerto Rico | collected 2017-06-21 | reverse complement strand
GTCGCCGCAGCGGTGTGTCGGGCTGTGGGAAAGCGCCGCCTCCGACTGGAACGGAGATCCGCACACCGGGCACCGCGGGTCCTCGATTCGAACGACCGTGTTCCAGCAATTGGTGCAGATCGTCGCGGATTCGTTCGGCGGGACGGCGCGTCGACAGACCACGCATCGCCGCGGAAGCAGCACATCGAGCGCATACCGCAGAAACGGCCGCATCCGGCCCGGTTGTAACACAACCCCTCATCGGAGTCAAACCGTGCCTCCACGGGCGACATGTGCTTGACGCTGTGCAAAATCTCCACTTATAATCAGCGAATGGATCGCGCGGCTATCAAGATCGACGCCGAGTTAAACCTCCGCGGCGTGCACTGCCCGTATAATTACGTCCGCACCAAACTGAAACTCGAAGAAATGCGGGTTGGGGAAATCCTTGCCGTGACGGTCGATGCGGGGGAACCCGCTCGTAACGTACCACGGAGCGTGACCGACGACGGCCATCGAGTGCTCGAGATCACGCCTCTCGACTCTGGCCTGCGAATCGTCGTCGAAAAGATGAAATAACGACCGGTTTCGTATCCAGGACGGACGCGGCTCCTCCTGACGCGCCGCCAGCCCGGATCGAAGGCCACCGCCGGTTGACACGCACCGCCTCTCCGCTACACTGAAACCACCCAACATCTCACCCTACGGATACCGATGCCCGCATGCGCTTGACCCTGGCTCGCAAGATGCTGCTGGGGAATCTGACGCTGGTCCTGTTGATTCTGATCGTGGGTCTCTCCGCCCTGGCCAGCCTCAAGGCCCTCCATGCGTTGGGGACGAATTTGGTTCAAGTGGATCTTCCCAACATCGAGTTGACGGCCCAACTCATGGAGTCGCTTTCGGCGGAAGACCAATACGAAGAGCGGTACATCCATTTGGGCGATCCGGCTCTTCAAGCGTTGGCTGACGAACAGCGCGAAAAATTCCGAGCCACCCTGCAACGCTTTAAGACCCTGCCGTCGGGCGTCTCCCGTGAAGTGGAACGGATCGGAGATCTGCACGCCGAATACGTTCGGATCTCTTTTCAGGCGCGTACCGCGTTGGCGCACGGGGACGACGCCTTGGCCAGAGTCCTGCTGAGCGAATCGCTCCCCCATCCTCGGCAACGTCTGACCGCGGTCATCCAGGCCCTCACCCAGGCCCTCAGAAACGCGCAGTGGGCGGCCCTGCAACAGTCGCAGACCCTCATTCAGAATGCGCTGATCATGACGCTGGTGACCTGCGGCGTGGGGCTGATGTTCGGAGTGGGGTTTGCTCTGATGTTCTCGCGATCCCTCGCCAAGTCGTTACAACAATTCAAAACGGCGACGCAGTTGATCGGGAAGGGTCGATACGACGAACTCCTTCCGCTGCAGAGCACCGACGAAGTCGGAGATCTGGCGGAATCCTTTCGATGGATGAGCCATCGCCTGAAGGAACTCGAGGAAACGCACCTGGATGCCAATCCCTTGACGCGTCTACCGGGTAACCTGGCGATCGAAAAGTCGCTGTTAGTCCGCCTCCGACGCCGACGCCGATTCGCGTTCTGCCATATCGATCTCGATAACTTCAAAGCGTTCGGCGATCACTACGGATACGCACGGGGGAGCGAGGTGTTGAAAATGGTCGGGCAGATTCTCACGCGGCTGGTCGAGAACGAGGGTCAGGACATGTTTATCGGGCACATCGGCGGTGATGATTTTGTGCTGGTGTGCAACCCGGACCGCGTCTCGGGATTCTGCCAACGGATCATCAAAGAGTTCGACGATGCCATCCCGCAGTTTTACGATTCGAGCGACCGCGAACAGGGATTCATCATCTCGCGCGACCGTGACGATCGTGTCCAGCAATTCCAGATCATGACGATCTCGATTGCGGTCGTCACCAACGAACGGCGGGAGATCACCACGCCGATGCAGGTCGCCGAGGTCGCCGCACAGTTGAAAAAATACGCCAAGAGTTTCCCCAAAAGCATCTTCGTGATCGACCAACGCCGCGAGCTCTGAGCGTCGTGGTGAGGCCCTCGCCTTAATCCTCGGTTTTCCCCGCAACAAGGAGAGTGATTTCCCCCCGCCGCGGACGCCGTTCGAGCTCGGCGAGCAACCCACTCAACGTACCCCGAAGGAACTCCTCGTGGATCTTCGTCAACTCTCTTGCCACCACCGCACGACGGTCTCCCCACGCGCTCAGCATCGCCTTCAACGTCTTAGCCAAGCGTTGGGGCGACTCGAACACCACGACGGTCCCTTCGTAAGATTGCAGCGCCTGAAGGCGTCGGCCAAGGCGGCCCGACGGTTTGGGGAGAAAGCCCTCGAAGTGGACTGCGTGGGTAGGCAACCCCGAGCCTGCCAGGGCCGCGGTGAGCGCCGACGGACCAGGAATCGGGATCACGCGAATCCCGGCCTCGAGGCAACGATTAATCAGAAAATACCCCGGGTCGGAGATGGTGGGTGTGCCGGCGTCACAGACCAGGGCGACCGACTGGCCCTCACGCATCCGGGAGACCAAGATCGGGGCCTTGGTGTCCTTGTTAAAATCGTGATAACTGGTCAGCGTGGCGTGAAACGCGAAGTGCGCGAGAAGCTTCTGCGTGTGGCGAGTATCTTCCGCGGCGATCAGATCGACCTCTTTCAGGGTTCGGAGAGCGCGGATCGTGATGTCTTCGAGGTTCCCAATCGGTGTGCCTACGACGTAAAGGACACCCGGTGCTGGAGTCAGAGGATTCATATCGGGCCAGCCTATCAGAACGTTCGTTCCCCCGGCAAGACGTGTTTCCATCCGTCAAGATTTTGACAGTCTGCGGCGATCTGCTACGTTGAATGGGCACGAAACCTCAAAACAGTGAATACTTAAAAGGAATACCTGGAGCAGGGGTAGGAGGGAGCCGATGAAGACCTTCAGCGTCATTGTCCGCGTCGGGTACGTCGGACTCATGGTCCTGTGGATGGCCGCATGTAGCGGAGGAGGAGGCCAATCCGAAAACGACCTTGCGACGAACCGACAGACCGCGGTAAAGGGCGGGACCATCGCTTCACCTGACCCAACGCCCCACGAGACCCACGACGGCGATCAGGCGGACAACTCCGATGGGCACCACGATTCGAATACCAACGAACACGACGCTGGGCACGGGTCAGACCACGCATCCGATCAAGGGAACAATGAAACTGATCAATCCTCTGCGGACGATCAATCAGACGACACGGAGAATTCAGCGGACGACGAGGCATTTCCGATCGTCACGGTAGCCGACCAGCAGCAGCAAATCCGCACGGTCTATCAGCCCAACGTCTCCCGATTCCTGGCCGTCTGGAATACTTTCAGAGAAGACAGCGGCTGGGGGATATCTGCTCGAGTCGTCAACTCGCAAGGGGGGCCCCACGGACCGTTGAAGGCGATCTCACCCGCCGGCGCCGAACACAGGACGCCACCAGGGATCGCCCACGATTCCGGGACCGGTCGGTCGCTCGTCGTGTGGGGAACAGCCGAGGGAGACGTGCTGGCTCGGTTGATCGACGAGGGTGGCGACGTTTCGAGTCCGGTAATTCCCGTCGCGAGCTCCGCAGCCGGAGAGGTGGAGCCTTCCGTGGCGTTTGAAACGACGAGCGCGCACTACCTCGTGGTCTGGATCGAAACCAGCCCAAGTTTCGCGCTCTACTCCCGCGTGATTGATCGGGAGGGACTGTTCGTCGGAGACGCCGCGCCGATCTCGGAGGCGGCGTCAGGGAAACTCGATCTTCGCCTGGCCGCTGATCATGACACCGGACGGTTTCTGGTCGTGTGGCGAGATTACCGAGGACAGGATATCTATAGCATTTTCGGCCGCATGATCGGACCGGATGGCCTCCCGACCTCCGATGAGATCGTGATCGCCGACGCCGCAGGGTCTCAAATCGCCCCCGAGGTGGCCTATGATGCAAACGCTCATTCATTTTTCGTGACGTGGTCTGACTCCCGCCGATCAGGTTCGTATGAGCTCTATGGGCAGGTCGTGACATCACCGGATGGTCTCCTGGTTGGTTCGAATGTTCCTCTCTCATTGGACGGGGGATACTCCCACGCGATCGAAGTTGATCCACAGCGCTCCCGGTATCTCGTCGTGTACTCCAAAGGAAATCGCCGCCTCTATGCGCGGTACTTCGCTCCGGATGGCGTAGCCGAGGGCGGTGAGTTTTCGCTGTCGATCAACGAGGCCCTGCAGAGCTCGCCCTATATGGCGGTGGATTCCAATGGCGGAATCCTCGCGGCGTGGACCGATGAGCGCGAAGGCGCTCCGCATCTGTTCGGCAGAACAGTCACCGCGAGCGCTCCGGACTCTCCGCCGGCCTGTTCCGGGTTGAGCACGCCTGATGGCCACTGCCTCGATTGCGAGGCCGATGCGGGTGCTCTGGTTGACCTGGCGTGTCCGGTGGACACGCCCTACGAGAATCACGGCGCCTACCTTGCCTGTGTGACCGACGCCGTCAACGCGCTCCGCCACGAGGGCCGCATCGGGGGGGCGTGCAAAGTCAAGTTGATCGCCCCACGCGCGCGCTCGGGCGTAGGCCACTGACGCTCGAGACTGCCCCACCCCCGAGGCTGGCTCCGGAATCGTCCGCTCCCCTGACCCAACGATAAAGTCGTCAACGGCTCGTGTCGCCGAACGGTTGAGGCCGAGAGTCGAGGTCTGCTATAGTACCGCCGTGAGTCGGCCGACCTATTCCATGGCGTCATATTGATGCTCGGTCCTCTTGCAGCCACAGGTGAGGAGAGGGTGTGATGAATATCTGCGTGATCGGGAGCGGGTACGTGGGGTTGGTGACGGGGGCGTGCTTCGCGGAATTCGGCGTCAAGGTCATTTGCGTCGATCAGGATGTCTCGAAGATCGATCGCCTCCAAAACGGAGAAGTCCCGATCTACGAACCGGGCCTGACCGAGCTGGTGCAGAAGGGGCTACGGGAAGGGCGTCTCTCATTTACGACGGATATCGCGCAGGGGGTCGAGCAGTCGCTGGTGCTCTTCATTGCGGTGGGCACGCCTCCTCGAGGCGACGGATCGGCCGACCTGTCGGCGGTCGAGACCGTGGCCGAGACGATCGCGCGTCACATGAAGGGCTACAAAGTCGTCGTCACCAAGAGCACGGTTCCGGTGGGAACCGGCGAGCGGCTGCGGGCGATCATCGGGCGCTCGCAAACCGAGCGGCGCGATTTCGACGTGGCGTCGAATCCCGAATTTCTGCGCGAAGGCGCCGCGATCGAAGATTTTATGCGACCCAACCGGGTGGTGATCGGAGCGGAGAGCGATCAGGCGATTGCGATCCTTCGAGATTTGTACCGCCCCTTGTACTTGATCGAGACGCCGGTCGTCATCACCGATATCGCCACCGCGGAGATGATCAAGTACGCGTCGAACGCGTTTCTGGCCACTAAAGTGTCGTTCATCAACGAGGTCGCCAACCTCTGCGAGCAGGTCGGCGCAGACGTCCACCAGGTCGCCCGAGCGATGGGATTGGACGGACGAATCGGCTCGAAGTTTCTTCATCCCGGGCCTGGGTACGGCGGTTCGTGTTTTCCCAAGGACGTTCTGGCCCTGCTGTCCATCGGGAAGCGAAACGGCTACGAGTTTCAGATCCTCAAGGCGGTGGACGAGGTCAACCGTCGTCAGCGGGAGTTGATGGTCGCCAAAGTCAGAGCGGCCGTCGGCGAGCTGGGGGGAACGACGTTGGCGTGTTTAGGCCTGGCCTTCAAACCGAATACCGATGACATTCGTGAGGCTCCCGCGCTGACCATTCTGCCCGCGCTCCAGAAACTTGGCGCGACGATCCGCGCGTACGATCCGGCTGCGATGCCCGAAGCGCAAAAGGCGATCGCCGGTCTGGTGGCCTGTGCCGATCCTTACGACGCCGTGAAAGGCTGCGACGGGGTGATTCTCATGACGGAGTGGAATCAATTCCGGAACTTGGACCTGGAGCGCGTGAGAACGCTCCTACGCCGTCCGGTCTTTATCGATCTCCGAAACGTGTACGAACCGAAGCGAATGCGCGAACAGGGCTTTACGTACGTCGGGGTGGGCAGGAAGTAAGTCAGCTCGCAGCTCATAGCCGACAGCTCACAGGACGATCGAAGGACGATCGAAATTCCAATTTCCTGTGAACGATGAGCTGACCGCTGTGAGCTTGTTTAAGTTTTTGGTTTGACGTGACAGCGGGCGCAGTTGGAAATCGGGAATGCCACGCGCCCGTGGCACCGCCCGCAGAACTCCCCGTTGACGATCTTCACCATCGAAATCGGGTTGGCCCCTTTCTTCATCACGAAGATATTGGGGTGACAGTTCCCGCAGTCCAGCCAAAACGTGTGCGGAAAATGAGGGAAGACAACGTTGGGCATGGCACCCACCGCCGGGATGTCGATGTTGAAATCAAACGGCGGAACCAGCGGTTTGGTCGGATCCAATGATTCCCGCGGTTTGATGAGGTTATCCTTAAACGCCTTGACCCAATCGATATTTCCGCCCTGATCTCTGGGGAAATCCTTGTAGATCACCTCGGGGTTTCGGTTCTCTCTGGCGAAGGGGGGGCCGGGAGTCGGGATCTGCGTCGGGTCCTCGAAGTCCTCGCTGAGCTGCGTGGGAAGCGGCGGTGAAGCGACGACCGGAGCCGGTGCCGTGGTGGGTGCTGGCGCGGCCGTCGAGTCATTGGCAGACGAAGATCCCTTCGTGAACGGCTTGGTGCAGGCAAAGAGCACGACCGCGGCGGCCAGCGCCAACGAGACCCCTCCGAGTGCTGTCCGCGTCATGCTAGTTCACCCCGTGGAGCGGACCGGTGACCATGCCGGGCTTGCCAGAATGGCAGCGCGCGCACACGACCGGCTTCCACGCGGTCTCCCCATTGTGGCATTTCCCGCAGAACTGGCCCTTGAAGACGATTTTTTCCATATCAATATCGTTGGCCCCGGATTTCATCTCGAAGATCGCGGGGTGGCAGACCTTACATTTGAATTCAGTGCGATGAATCCAGTGGGGAAAAATAACAGGAGGCATTCCGCGCTGTTCCGCCTTGCTGTTGAGCACCATGTCGCCGTAGAAGCCCTCGACGGGCTTGCCGGAGAACAACCAAACGGCTGCGCTCATCACCAAACCGACCGTTACTATCCAGCCCAATTTCCGCATCGTCCGCCACCGGTTCCATACTACGCATTGTGAGCCGATCACCGTTCTTCGCGCGGTGTACGACGCGTGTGAAGAAACGATAGGGGACAGTCGTAGCATAAGATTCCGGCCTTTGTCAACACCGGCCCGTGTCGCCTCGGTATATATTGGATATAAGTAGCAAGGAGGGCGAACTCGATCCAGAGGCAGGCGAGAGGGGGTGATCGGTCCGCCCACCTGCCCTGTTGCGGTACCCTGGCGGCTCACCCCGTCTCCCCCCGATCCAGCCCCGCGCCGGTGGACGGCCTGAAGAAACCTGTTTGATCCCGCTTGACAAGCCTGTGGCCGATCCCTATAGTTGGGTTTCTTTTTGCCATAAGATTTCAAGGTCGTGGGGCTTTCCGGGGGGAATTTTTGCCCCTTCCTGCGGTCTTAGAGGTAACGTCCGAGGCGTCCCGCCTCTCCCGGACAGTGTGGTGCGAAACGGCGCAGCTCGGTTCCCGGGCCCGCTGGGGCGGTTGCTAATACATGATGATTCGCCCACCCCGAGCACTTATAGTCGTGGTCGTGACCATGGCCGCCGTGGTTCCGCTGGCGATGTCGGCTCTGGGTAACTCGATCAAAGGGTCGCGCCATGATCTCTCGGGGCTGAATATGCGCGGCTACGGTGTGGAGACCGGCCCAATGACGGGAGCCACCTTCAACGACTACAAAGAAATCTGCGTATACTGTCACACGCCCCACAACGCCGCGGGTGACGCCCCACTGTGGAACCGCGAGTTGCCTGTCCAAAACGGGTACCTCATGTATTCGTCCCCCAATTTCGACTCCAAGGCCGACGCCCCGGACGGGATTTCGCTCGCGTGTCTGTCGTGCCATGACGGGACCGTCGCGGTCGATTCGATCCGCAACAAACCCAAGTACCATCCCTTCGTCGACGCCGGGACGCACTACAAGATGGATCTGGAAGGCTCGCCCGGCAGTGATAGTTGCGGGAAGTGTCACAATCGCCAAGCCGGGGCGTACGGTGGCATCGGCCGTGCGCACGACGCGAGCGTCCGGTATCTCACGCGCGACCTGCGCGACGATCATCCTTTTTCGATATCGTTCCCGTCCAAAGCCCTCGATCCCGGGTTCAACCAGCCCACGATCGTGAAAGAAGACGGGGGACGGATGTTCCCGAACGGCGTCCAAACGTTCGCGGGCGACAAGGTGCAGTGCGCGTCGTGTCACGACCCGCACGATCCGGATGAACGCAATGAGGAGGGACGAGATCCCTTCCTGAGGGCGTCGAATCGCGAAAGCGCGCTGTGTTTAACGTGCCACGCGAAGTAGGCAAGACGAATCGGCGAGAGGGGACGGGGTGAGCCGGGGAAAGGATCGACAGGGTGAAGGGATGAATCGGCGAATGGGCGATAAAGACCGAATCGGTTCGTCGCTCCGCCGTTTCGCCCACTCCGTCGTTCTCCCCTTCACCGCGGCGCTCCTTCTTCTCCTCACCGCCGCGTGCGCGTCGGCGCCCAAACCCGAGCCAGATTTGGTCTGGCCGCTGCCGCCCGAAACGCCGCGCATCAAGTTCGTCAAAAGCCTGTCGTCCGCCGCGGACGTGCGGCCGACCTCGTTGGTCACGCGGGTCAAAGCGGCCGTGATCGGCGAGGAAGGCGCCGCGTCGCTCGGGAAACCGTACGCGGTGCACGCCGATCGAAATGGGCGGGTTTTGGTGGCTGACTCGGCGTGGCGCAAGGTTCTCGTCTTCGACGAGCGCGGCAAGGACTTTTTCATCATCGGCCTCGACGGGCCGGGCCTCTTGATGAATCCGCGGGGCGTGACGACCGACGCCGATGGGCGGATTTACGTCAGCGACGTCACGCAGAACCGCGTCGTGGTATACACCCCGAAGGGTGATTTCGTGCTGGCGATGGGGTTGCGGGGGCAGTTGGATAAGCCGGTGGGGATCGCCGTCAACGACGCGCTCAAACGCGTGTACGTCGTCAGCACCGGCAGCGGCTCCACGCAGACCCATAAGGTGACGGTCTTCGACACCGCAGGCGCGTTGCTGTTCGAGTTCGGCGGCCGCGGGACCGACGACGGCAAGTTCAATTTTCCAACCAACATCGTGGTGGATTCGTCGGGCAAGGTCTACGTGATGGATTCGTTCAATTTCCGTGTGCAGATCTTCGACGCCGACGGAAAATTTGTCTCGAAATTCGGCGGCGTTGGAAGCGGGTTCGGCCAATTCTCCAAGCCCAAGGGCATCGGGGTGGACAGCGAAGGCCACATCTACGTGAGCGACGCGGCATTCAACAACGTCCAGATCTTCGACCAAGAAGGTCGTCTCTTACTGTTTTTCGGCGGATTCGGCAACCGTCGCGGCCAATTCTGGCTCCCGGCGGGTCTGTCGGTGGATGCGCAGAACCGGATCTACGTCGCCGATCAATACAACAAGCGGATCAACATCTATCAGTACCTCCCGGAATCGGGACGCGCAGGAAGCGCCGAACGTCCGGCTGGAACGGCGGTCAATTGAGAGGGTGGAAGGCGCTGCTGCGAGCGCCCACAGATTGTAGGCATCGTACGTCGAAGAAGAGGAGGGGATCATGAAGGCGGGTCGAATCGGGGTGGTAGCGATCCTGGCGGTCGGTCTCGGGCTGGGAGCGTGGGCAGTAACCAAGGCGTGGGCCGCGCATTGCGGGGGAACCACGGGGAAGAACTGTACCGAGAACGTGCGAGAGACGAAGCACAACCTTGCGGCCAATACGGATGTCCTGGCATCCGGAACGACCGAGGTCTGCGTCTTCTGCCACACGCCTCACGGTGGACGAACCGATGTCGCGGGCGGTGGGGCTCCGCTCTGGAACCGCGCGCTTCCGCCCAAGGCCGAGTTCACCAACTACTCGTCGCCGAACTTCGATAACAGCCAGGGTGCCGAGACGCCCGGCCCGAAAGGCGTCTCACTCGCGTGCCTGTCGTGCCACGATGGAACGATCGCCTTGGACGCTCTGATCAACGCGCCTGGCTCTGGCGGCTTCAATGCGGCGAACCGGAACCCGTTGACGGGAACCTCGGCTGGAGCCGGTCTCGACGGGATCACCTTCACCGGTCCCGGTGTGGATTCCACCAGTTCCTTGAAAGAAGGCGATCGCCCCAGCTCCACGGCCGGAGGGGGATTCCTTGGTGGACTGAACGACTTCGTCGGCGGAACGGGCGGAATGGAGCCGTTTCCCAATCTGAGTCGGAACCTCACCGACGACCATCCCATATCAATGCGGATGCCTGATACCGATCCTCAATTTAACGATGCGCTCAACAGTTCTCCCGCAGCGGTCGGGAATATTCGACCGATCCAGCGTTCGGGGGCCACGCTTCCGACCGACAAACGGGACCAGATCCGGCTGTATAACAGCGGAAACAGCTCGGGAACAACCGTATCAACCGACTGGGTCGAGTGCGCTTCGTGCCATAACCCCCACACACCTCGCACGACGTTTCTGCGATTGCCAAGCACCCCGGCGGGGCTGACGGCGCCACTCGACGGGGAGGGAACTCCGGTGACCGGAGCGTCCAGGAACCTCAACCACGAGCCAAACCAGGGGAGCTTGATCTGCTTGACCTGTCATCAAAAGTAAGGACACGTCGGGCCGGGGCAGGTCTGCCCCGGCCCGGCCTGGCTCCTCCGCGCGACGCCTGCGCCGGCGACCGTGCGGGTCGAACCATATTCGCCCAGGCTCTGGCCTGGGCGAAGCCTTTTGAAGACGCATCATTCCGGGCCGGCATTTGCGGCCTCCTTCTGCTCGCGGGATCGGGCGAGGGCCGAGCCGCGGACGCGCCGATCGCCGCGGTGGTCAACGGCGTCCCGATCACGATGACGGCGGTTGATCGGGCGGTGGATGAGAAGGTCCCGAGAATCTCGGGGCATGGAACGATCTCGGAAGGACGACGAACGGTCCTGCGGGCCGAGGTTCTCGAAGAGTTGATCGAAGAAGAACTGATCGTGCAGGACGCAAAGCGCCGAGGGCTTTCGGTGCCCGCTTCGGCGATCGACGAGGAGGTGGCGAAGGTCAAGGCCCGGTTCCCGGACGGGGCGTCGTATGCAAAGGCGCTGGCCCATCAGGGTTTGTCGGAGGACCAGGTCCGGCGAGGGATCGAGCGGTATCTCCTGGCAAAGAAGGCGTTCGATCGCGAGGTGACGGCCAAAGTCACGATCACCGAAGAGGCCATGCGGACGTATTACAACGCGGATCCCTCGCGGTTCGTGGTCCCGGACCAGGTCCATCTCCGGCAGATATTGATCACGGTCGACCCCGGGGGGAACGCGGCGGAGTGGAAGGCGGCCCAAGCCAGGGCGAGCGCGCTCGCTGCTCAAGCGCGTGGCGGAGCGGCGTTTGCCGACCTGGCCAAGGCCCAGTCGCAGCACGAGCCCAGCCGGGATCAAGGGGGCGATCTGGGGTGGGTGCATCGAGGTCAGCTCGAACACGACCAAGAGGCGGCGGTCTTCGCGTTGGAAGCAGGGGAGGTCAGCGATCCGGTGCGGACCCTCTACGGGTTTGCGGTGTTCCAAGTCGAGGCGAAGAAACCCCGGCGGGCCCTCGGCTACGAAGAAGTCAATAAACCCAGGCTCGCCGACGAACTCCGGCGTGCGGAAACGGATCGTGTGCGCTCGGCGTGGCTGACCGATTTGCGACAAGGCGCGAAGGTGGAGATTCGTCCGTCCGAGCCATGAGCCATGGGTCATGAACCCCCTGTTCTCGTCTCGTCGGTCATGGAAAGGACCGGTTCGGAACGGCGCGCGGCACATCCCGGAATTTGCCTGGACGCTGGTGATTCTCGTATTATCGGCCGGAATGGCTGAGGCGCGCGTCATCGACCTCCACGGCGTGGCCGATCTCACCTACCGTTGGTCGCGAATCGATCAGCGCGTCGGGGGCGTCGATCTCACCCCCTCGTCGACCCACGGGCTGCTCCAACACTATCAACTCGGGAGTACCGGAGACCTTCTCCACCCGAACCTGGGAAGTTACACCTTGAACGCCTCCCTGATCGACGACGCCGCGCGCACGAACGGCATCGGTTCCGAAGACCTTCGGCTCGAGGATTTTTATCTGAGTCTGAACCTCTTGCCGCGCGCGACGCCCGTCAACTTCTACGCCCAGCGCATCAACCAGTTCAACGACGTAACCAATCCGGGATCCAAGTCGATCACCACCACCTACAGCCTCACCTGGGATATCCCGCTCCATCGACTCCCGCGGCTCCGTGCCAACTTGTTTCAATCCGAATTGCAGGTCGACTCCTCGTTGGTGTCGAGTCTCCAACGGACACGAGCCGCGGCGCTCGACGTGGACGGCGAGGCCGGGGCCACCCGCTATTTCGCGCGTTACCAGCTCACGCGGCTCGAAGGAGAGTCGCAAGGGGCGACGCAGGGCTCGACGAGCCACACGATCAACGCGTCGGCGGAGACCCGGTTCACTCCCGCGCTGTCGGCGGCCGCCCGCGTCAATTATTCCTCCAGCGTGCAGACGCTCGGCGTCGTCACGCCCGGGCTGGGCACGCTCCAGCAGCGCAGCGCCGGCACGAGCGTGTACTACCGCCCGAGCCTGCAAACCACCTTGAGCGCGAGCTATGACTTTTATAAGGATCCCTTCGAGCGCCACCTGTTCGCCACGACCGCGACCCTCCGACCGCTGCAGGAGTTGGATGTGGCGGCGGGTTATCGATTCTTTCGGTTCGACGTCCAGGACGCGTTGACGACGTCGCACTATGCGTTCGCGTCGGCCAATTATCGGCCGATGTTGGGTCTGTCGACCACCTTGAGCGCGTCGCTCGGCACGACCGACGTCAGCGGCGGGACGATCGACGTGACCAGCTACTATCAGAGCTACGGCTACGGCGCGAATTATCTCAAGACCTTGACGCTCGTAACGTACCGGCTGGGATACCAAGGGGGATACAGCACCAACCGGATCACGACGGGGCCGGGAACGTCGCGCGATCTCACTCATGTCTTCATGGCGGGGGTCAGCAATAACGAGACGAGGCTGGTGGCGCTCTCGGCTGACTATGCGTACACCTTGGTGACGCACCGCACATCGGGCGCCGAGGCGTCAGACCAGCGGGACCATCGCCTTCAGGTCGCGGCCAACAGTAGTGCTCCACGCGATCTCTTCTTGTCCGGCGATTTTTTGGTGCTGACCGCGTTGTCATCGTATACACTGTCCTCGTACCGGGATCAGACGGACCATGTCTTCCTGTTTACCACGACCGACACGTACGAGACGGGACGAGGCATGGCCGCCACCCTGGGCTATGCATACGAACAGCAGTCGCAGTTCGCGTATGAACACAAGTCGACCACCTTCGTACAGCTCCGGTGGATCTTGGCCGTGATGCGCAACGGGATGCTCGACCTGAACGCGAGGCAATCGTGGGAACGGTTCGACCGGAGTCAACCGGACGTGGATCGCTCGGAGGGGGGAGGGACGCTCACCTACCAGCTCGGGCGCATCGCGTTGAGCGCGGATTATCGCCTGACGTACGAGGTGCGGACCAGCGATCACGTGCTCGGCCAGGCGGCGTTCTTCAAAGCGGCGCGGCCGTTTTAGGAGCCTGTCCATGAAGAGCCATTTGCGGCGTTGTCAGTCGGCCTTGCATCTGGCCCTTCCTGAACAGGCTCCCGCGGACGCGGGGGGGCAGGCTCGAAGATTTGATGACTCGGACGGTAGGATGACCGAGACGGGCGAACGGACGGTGAGTGTGAGTCGATTTGTGCTGGCGCCGCTGGGCGCCGTGCTTCTGTCGGCGTGCGCCGCCGCGCCGCCGGCGCCCACCCCTACGGTCGAGCGCGTGTGGCCACTGCCACCCGATCCGCCGAGAATCGCCTACGTGAAAAACCTGACTGGTCCCGAAGCCGGAGAAAAGCGAAAGGGGTTTTTCACCCGCGTGTTCGAACGAATCGTGGGAAAAGACGAAGGAGCGGCTCCGCGAATGATCCGCCCGTTCGGGGTGTTCGTCGGCGATGGGGGGGACCTCTTGATCACCGACACCGGTTTGCAGGTCGTGCATCGCTTCGATCTGAACCGCGGGGGTTATCGACAGGTGTTCAAAATGAGCGGTGGGAGGCGGTTGCTCTCTCCCACGGGCGTGACGGAAGACCGAGACGGAACGCTCTACGTGGCGGATTCCCAACTCAATCGCGTGGTGGTCTTCGATCGCGCGGGGCGCTTTCAGCGCGAGTTCGTCGCCGATGCCGACGCCGTGCGCATCACCGGTATCGCCTACCACCCGGGCCGCGACGTCCTGTACGTGAGCGACGCGGGTGGCCACCGGATCCTGATCTACTCGCGTGACGGCCGCAAGGTGGGAGCGTTCGGGCAGCGCGGCTCCGAGGGCGGGTCGTTCAACTTTCCTACCCACTTGGCGGTCGATCGCGCCGGCCGTCTCTACGTGACCGATGCCATGAACTTCCGCGTCCAGGTCTTGGAACCCGACGGCGCGTGGGTTCGGTCCATCGGGCAGTTGGGCGAGACTCTCGGAAGTTTCAGCAAACCCAAGGGCGTGGGACTGGATCGCCACGGTCACGTCTACATTGTCGACGGCCTCTACGACACCGTGCAGATTTTTACGTCCGACGGTGACCTGTTGTTGAATTTCGGCAGCGCGGGCACGACCGAGGGCGCGTTCTGGTTACCCACGGGCGTTGCGGTCGACGACCAAGACCGCATCTACGTGGCCGATACGTACAACGCGCGCGTCCAGGTCTTCCGCTTGCTCGACGCCACGATGCCGAAGGAACCGGCCCCCGTAGCCGCGGTTGCTCCCGCGGTCGGGACGCCGCGCAAGGAGCCCTGATGCGACGAGGCGAGCCGGGTCGCTCGATGCAGGACAACGGGAGTGATGAACCGCTGAGGGAGCACGACGCATGAGAATGAGATCCTGGACACGATACGGGGTAGGGATGCTGGTCGCCGCCGCGATCACGCTGGCCGCGGCCCACGTCGGCCGGACGCAGCCCGCGCCGCCCCCGAATCAGCAGGTGTTGGAGGACATCACGAACACCAAACACAATCTGTCCTCGGTCGACCCGAGCCGCCTGTTGTCCTCGGGGACCTTGCCCCGTTCGGGGACCGAACGCGACGCCAAGTCGGCGCCGGGGGGCACGAGTGAAATCTGCGTGTTCTGCCACACCCCCCACGGGGCCAGCGCGCCCGGCGCCACCTTCAGAGCGCCGATCTGGAATCGGAACCTCGATTATCAAGCGGGACGGACATATCAACTCTACGATCAGGTCTGGAGTTTCTCGTTCGAGGGCGTGCTCAACGACGCCGCGGGCCAACGGCCCACCGGCTATTCCCGCCTCTGTCTGTCCTGCCACGACGGGACGGTGGCCCTCGGCAACGTCATCAACGCGCCGGGGTCGGGCGGATACCTGGGTCGCGTGCCGATGACCGGCAACCTCGGGCCGGGCGGGACGATTCCCCAGGGCAGCGGCGATCTGACCGGGGACACGCGCCGGCTGGGGCTGGATCTGCGGAACGACCATCCGATCTCGTTCGCGTTCGATCAGGCACTCGTCGCGAAGGACCAGGAGCTGGTCAACCCCGGTCCGCCGCTCCAGTATCCCGCGAAGGTCAGCGACCCCACGCCGCTCTCGCCGGCGCGGCGCTATCCGGGGAACGACCCCAACGTCTACGACTCCGTGCAGTGCACCTCGTGCCACAATCCGCACCAGGTGAATTACCCCAAGTTCCTGCGGGCGAATTGGTTCCATCGGGAAACCAACAATCCCGACCCGACGAAGAACAACCAGAACCAACAGATCATCTGTCTGTTCTGCCACGACAAGCCGCGGTGGATCGACAGCACCCACGCGATCGCGCCGGTCATCCGCAATAAGTACCCCCTAGTCAACAACGATCCGACCAATCCGAATTCCGGTTACGATTACGACGGTAACCACACCGTGTCGGAGTACGCCTGCCGGGATTGCCACGACCCGCACACCATCCAAGGCGCCAAGCGCCTGCACCGCGAGGGGGTCAACGCGCAGGGCACCGACGGGGTCGAGAGTACGTGTTTCCTCTGCCATTCGCCCAATACGGATCCGACCGCGGTCGGCACGCTGGTGGCCGGCGACCCGACGACCCCGGCCAACCCGCGCTTTGTGCCCGCGACGGGGCGGCCCGCGCCGGACGTCTACAGCGAATTTTCAAAGGACATCGGGGTCGGCAATTGCCCGAATTTCCCCAAGTGTGGCAGCGCGATGAACCTGCAATTCGCCCAAGGTCACGAACCGGTGTTCACCGCGCGATCCCAAGAAGGGGTGGAACTAGCCAGCCCCGCCCCGCCCGCCGGCAACGAATTCCCGCCCGGGACCAATCAGCCCGACAGTGCCCACATCGAATGCGTCGACTGCCACAACCCCCACCAGGTCGTGCGCGACAACCGCTTGCGCGGCATGAAGGGGATTACGTTCGACGACAAGGTGATTGAAACGACCTCCACCGACCAAAACCGGCCCTACGTGTACGAGGTCTGTTTCAGGTGCCATGGGAATAGCTATACGAATATTTTCAACGGCGATCGGTACCCGGACGATCCGAAGTTCTCGCTGGGCACGGCGCTGTTTGCATACAGGTCCAACCCTCGGATTCAGCCTTCGAACCCGAAATTCAGTCTCTCGGGGTTCTCCAACAAGCGGTTGGAGTTCGCCACCTACGGCGGTCCGTCGCAGGAGATCGAGGGGAAGACCAACCCCCAAGCGAGCTACGTGAATGGCGAGCCGTGGGGGACCGATGCGTTATCCGGTCGGACGCGATACGTCGGTCCTGGCGTGAACAAGGCCTTCCACCCCGTGGTGGGTCCTGGGCGCAATGGAACCGCCGCGCTGAAGAAACAGCTCGAACAATGGTCGGGAGGCCGCCGTGCCCAGGACATCACGATTCAATGCACTGATTGCCACAACAGCGATTACTACGATGCGTATGGCGGCGGGGGCGCTGTGATCAGGGAGCAGCGATTCCTGGGCCCGATCACCGAGAGCAACACTGTTCGGGCCGGCGACGTGAAGAATTTCGGCGTCAGCCAGGACTACGATGGGGAGCGCAGCAAGCATCCGATCGGTCCGCATGGTTCCAACAACATCCGGATTCTCCGCGCGCCGTACAACACCGATATTGCGAACCCGAGCAGAAATTTCGCGACCGATGGGTTCAACGAGTCGCTCTTCCCTGGTTTTCCCGGGCAGACGAGCCACTGGGATAACTTCCTTCTCTGTTTTCAATGCCATGATCGCCGCGCCTTTGACCCTAACGCGGTTGGCGCGGCTCCTCATGACTCGAGTTGGACCAATTTCTTCGGGGTTCCGGCGGACCCGACCGAGCCTCTCACGGGGGTCACGAAGGAGCCAAGGGCCGTCAGCTGGGAGTCGAACCTCCACATGTACCACATGCTGAGGACAGGGGCGCTTTGCCACGAGTGCCACTACAACGTGCACAGCAATGCGGAGGCCCAGAACACGATATACGGCGATGGAACGGGGTGTGTCGTCGGTGGAACGCCTCAGTGCCCGGTCAAGAATGACGGAACGACCACGGCCGGGTTGCCGCCCGACGATGAGGATGGCGTACCGGGCGACGGGATCAGCGATACCCACCTCATCAATTTCGCGCCCGGGGGACCGACCTCCTACTCGGGCGAAAAACCATGCGACCAAGTCGAGTCAGAAACCGTCGTCCAAACAATCCCCACATTCAGCGGAGGCGCCGACGTGGCGTGCAGCGGGGCCAATGCCAATCCCAACCCGGGCGCTACCGGGAGCGAACCGAGACCAGGGGTGGCGATCGTACCGAAGGCGAACGTCTTCGAGGGGGTCGAGGGAGTCACGGCGACGAAGCCGGTCTGGTACTACAGCACCACGATCGCCACCGACGATGCGACCAATACGCCGTTCCCGGTCTTCCGGTGCAACCTGCGATGCCACGGGGTGGTGATGTCGACGTGCTTCTACATCGGCAATGCCCCGGGTGGCAATCGACGGATGAACAATGGGGTCGCCACCTGGTGCGCGGGGGGACAGCAACAAACCACGCCCGTCAGTTTCGGGGCCGCTCCGCCCGCGATCCAAAAGTTCCTCGCCGAGGTGGGGCGGGGTCTGCTTCCTCCCGTGGGGAACCTGAACCTGGACGTGGACAAGCCCCAACACGAGCGCCTGAAGCCACCAGCCCGACACGCGCAGCGTTAAGAGCCGATGGACAAAGGCTGGGTGGTCGTTGGGATTGCCGTGGTGGCGGTCGGAATAGGGGCTCTGGTTCTCGGTCGGGATGCCGAGACCCCGCCCGAGGGGATGGTGTTCATCCCCGGTGGGAAGTTCCTGATGGGGAGCCGAGGAGACGAGGGAAAGATCGGGTTCGAGATCGGGGTGGATGAAATGCCCCAGCACGAAGTCCGCATCCACCCCTACTACTTGGATCGATTCGAGGTGACCAACGAACAGTACCTCCGATTTATTCAGGCGACCGGTCGACCCGTGCCGGCCGATCCTAAGGACCCCGAGTATTACGCGTGGGTCGACGGGCGTCCACCCGCCGGGCAGGAAGATCACCCGGTGTGCTACGTGAGCTGGTACGACGCCGACGCCTACTGCCGCTGGGCCGACAAACGACTGCCGACCGAAGCCGAATGGGAACGCGCCGCCCGGGGGGACGACGACCGGGCGTGGCCGTGGGGGAGTCGGTTCGACCCGACTCGATGTAACGCGATGGAGTCCGGGTTCCAATGGTCGACTCCGGTGGGGAGTTTCCCAGACGGCGCGAGTCCGTACGGGGTGATGGATTTGTGCGGGAACGTTGCGGAGTGGACGGCGTCCTGGTATCGGGCCTACCCGGGCAGTACGCTCAAACGCGGAGCGTTTGGCGAACAGATGCGAGTGGCCCGCGGCGGGGCGTGGGTTCTCACGGCCGAACCATGGTCGCGAGCGACCAATCGAAATCTCGCGCAGCCGCCGACCCTTCGCCACCGCTCTCTGGGGTTTCGCTGTGCGAAGTGATGTTGGGTTACGTCCCGTAGGGGCGGGCCGGTGGCTCGCCCCGAATTGGGGTGTTGGGTGACGACCACACGTGCGGAACCCATGGCGACCCGGCGGGCCGCCCCTACAACGGCGGACCACGGCTTGGTGCAGATGCCCAGGGGGGTGGGAAGGCATAGGCGACGCGGCGGACTGCCCCTGCGGAGCGTGGTGGTCTTGTCGATTGCCTTGTCGGGGTGCGCCTCGGCCAACGCGGCAAAGGGGGTTCAGCCATCGGGCATGGTCCCAATCCCCGCGGGGCCATTTTTGATGGGCAGCGCCCCCAACCCTACCCTGGCGTGGTTTGAGCAGGGAGTCGACGAGGCTCCTCAGCATCGGGTGAAGCTTCCCGCATTCTGGATCGATCGATACGAAGTAACCGAGGCGGAATACGCGACCTTCGTGCAACAGGCCGGTCACCAGGCGCCACGCCTCTGGGCCGGGCGGCCTGTTCGCCGCGACGATCATCCGGTCGGCGACCTCTCGTGGGACGACGCGGACGCGTACTGCAGTTGGGCCGGGAAGCGGTTGCCCACCGAGGCCGAATGGGAGAAAGCGGCGCGCGGCGAGGATGGTCGTCTCTGGCCGTGGGGCTCGGAGTACCGCGCAGGGACGGCCAATCTCCAGGACAGCGGACGCGACGATACCTCGCCGGTCGGAAGTCACCCGAACGACGTGAGTCCCTATGGGGTCTACGATATGGCCGGCAACGTGATGGAGTGGACCGCGTCGTGGTACGAGCCATACCCGGGCAGCACGCTCGCCCGCCCCGACTTCGGCCAGAAGTATCG
>JACXTT010004772.1_pt1 | contig 20000 bp, 20 predicted proteins | sample 9270951 | NCBI WGS metagenome assembly JACXTT01 (sample SAMN15532306, study PRJNA645909) | rock metagenome | isolation source: weathered quartz diorite | place: Puerto Rico | collected 2017-06-21 | reverse complement strand
GGCACTATGACCGCAGGCGTTGTACATCTGGTTGCGCCCCAGGCAAAGATTATGCCTCTAAAGTCATTCAAGGCGGATGGGACGGGCTACGACTCCGACATTCTGCGAGCTATTTACTATGCAGTGAAAAATGGCGCCAAGGTCCTGAACATGAGCTTCGACTATCCGACTTACTCGCCGGAGCTTGCGAACGCCGTCAAGTATGCGAACAGTAGGGGAGTGATCTCAGTGGCATCGGCCGGGAATGACGGCCAGCAGGTAGCGGTATATCCCGGCGCACTGCCGTCCGTGATCGACGTTGCCTCTACCTCGAATTCGGATATCCAATCCGTATTCACTAATTACGGCGCGCCTCCGGTCTGGATGACGGCCCCAGGCGAAGGCGTAATGACGACTTATCCGTGGGGTACTTATGCCGCTGGGTGGGGAACCTCGTTCAGCGCGCCCTTCGTCAGCGGAACCGCGGCCCTGATGCTGGGCACCAACGGAAACTGCACCAGTTCTAAAGTCGCGTCGGGATTAGCGCATGCGGCGTCTATTTCCAATCCCCAATTGGGACACGGGCGCCTGGACACGTATCGAGCCGTGCAGGCATGCCGCTCATACTGAGCGGCTGGGCTCAAGACCCGGTGCTGACTAAATAGCACGGAGCGAACATGAGCAGCGCCTTCATCGCAGACACCGAACGATCGTTGTTGCTGATGCGCGTCAAGGAGCTGGAAGAACACCATGCCGCGTTCCGCGACTCGGTCGTCTGTGCCTTCAATCAGTTGCTCGACTTGAAGGACATCAGCACCGGCGTCCACAGCACTCGTTTGGCGGAATGGGCGCTACGAGTGGCACGGAAGCTGGATATTCCTGAAAAGTGTTTGTATCAGGTTGAAGTCGCAGCCCTGTTGCACGATGTCGGCAAGATCGGTGTTCCTGACGCCATTCTCAAGAAAGCCGCGCCACTCACGGCTGAGGAACGCGCTGTCATCAACCGACATCCCGAATACAGTTGGTCTATTCTGCGCTTGTTCTCCGGTCTTGAAGAAGCCAGCCTATATGCTCTACATCACCACGAAAATGTGGATGGGAGCGGCTATCCAGCAGGCTTGAAAGGCCACGATATTCCTCTGGCTTCGCGCATCGTTTCGGTGATCGATGCCTATGATGCGATGGTCTCCAACCGTTGCTATCGAAAGGGTCTACCGCACGAGGAAGCTATCAGGCGCCTACTCGCCAGCAGCGGATCCCAGTTTGACAGCGAAGTTGTCCACACGTTCATCCCCATCGCCGAGCAGGAAGCTGCCGAAGTCTTCGCGGCAGCGGGAACCAGCGCCGCCGCCGCTCTATAGACTTTCGCATACCGGAGAACTCCTGCGCTTCTTCGGACCGGTTTTTCCGACATTTTTGTCCGGATGCTAATGGTGGTTGATTGAGCCGATGTCGATCCTATAGCGTTGAGTTGGAGCTACGCCTTGGAAGTCTACTTGGTCGACGGCACCTACGAACTGTTCCGGCACTATTACGCAATGCCGTCCGCACGCGATACAGATGGGCGGGAGGTTGCCGCCGTCCGAGGCGTACTGGCTTCAGTGCTGGGCATGGTCAAGGGCGGCGCCACGCACATCGCCGTCGCGACCGATCACGTTATCGAATCGTTTCGCAACGAACTTTGGCCAGACTATAAGACCGGCGAAGGCATCGAGCCAGACTTGCTGGCACAATTCCTGCTGCTGGAAGAAACCCTCTCGGCGGCAGGCATCGTCGTGTGGCCGATGGTGGAGTTCGAAGCGGACGACGCGCTGGCGGCCGCGGCGGTCGCCGCCGCTCGCGATACACGCGTCGAACGAGTGATCATCTGTACGCCAGATAAGGATCTTGCCCAATGTGTGCGCGGCACGCGGATCGTCCAACTGAACCGCCGGACGCGCGTGACTCTAGACGAGGCCGGTGTAGTCCAGAAGTTCGGGGTCTCGCCCGCATCAATCCCCGACTACCTAGCGCTGGTGGGCGACGCGGCAGACGGTTATCCGGGCCTACCAGGCTGGGGCGCGAAGTCGTCGGCTGCTGTTCTTGCCAAGTTTGCCCATATTGAATCTATCCCCACTAACTGGCGTGAGTGGCAGGTGAACGTTGCCAACGCGAGTACCCTCGCAGACACTCTCTCTCGCGAACGGGACCACGCACTGCTCTTTCGCACGCTTGCTACACTCCGGACCGACATCGACTTATTCGACGACGTGGGCGAGTTGCGGTGGAACGGGCCCACACCTGCCTTCGCCGCACTCGGGGCACGATTGGATGCGGCGCTGACCGAAACCCGTCGGCCAGTTGCCCGCAGGTCCCACCGCTGATCAATACCGGTAAGCAAACTCCTTCGTTAGGCTGCACTCTCAGCCGTCTCGGGGAGGAGAGCTCCCATCTCAGCTTCCTTTTTCGAATCCGCCACGTGCGTGCGAGCCACGAGCACATAGATCGACGGCACCACAAACAGCGTAAATAACGTCCCGATGATCATGCCACTCACCAGCATGATTCCAATGCTGTTTCGCGCCCCTGCTCCCGGGCCTTTCGCGAGCACCAGCGGGAAGTGTCCGATCACAGTTGCAGCCGTAGTCATCAAGATCGGCCGCAACCGAGTGCTCGCCGCTTCGATCACCGCTTCCAGCTTGCTCAGCCCTGTCTCTTGAAGGTGGTTTGCAAACTCCACAATAAGGATGCCGTTTTTCGACACCAGTCCAACCAAAGTGATCAGACCCACCTGACTGTAGATGTTCAGCGTCGTCAGTCCGAGGAAGGAGAACATCAACGCCCCGGAAATGGCCAGGGGCACGGAACCTACCAGGATGATGAACGGATCGCGGAAGCTCTCAAATTGAGCGGCCAGAACGAGGTAGATCAGCACGGCAGACAACAAGAAGGTGCCAAGAAATTTGCTGCCCTCCACCCGAAGCTGGCGTGACTCCCCGGCGTAGTCGACAGTGAAGCCCTGCGGCAGTATGGCTTTGGATTCGGCCTCCAGAAAACTCAGCGCTTTATCGAGCGGAACGTTGGGTGGGATCACTCCCTGAATCGTCACCGCGTTGAGCTGCTGGAATTTCTTCAGCTCTCTCGGTTCGGTCGTGGACTTCAGCGTAGCGAAGGTCGACAGTGGGACGAGCTTGTCATCCGATCCCTTCACATAAATCTGCGAGAGTTGATCGGGAGTCAAACGCTCGGCGCGCTTGATCTGCGGAATGACCTTGTAGCTTCGTCCCTGAATGCTGAAGCGATTAACGTAGTCTCCCCCCAGCATGGTCGACAGGTCCTGGCCGGCCTGAGTCAGGTCAACTCCCTGCGAACGGAGTTTATCGCGGTCAAAGACGATCTCTGCCTGCGGCTGGTCGAACTTCAGGTCCGCGTCGGCAAAGATGAACAGACCACTGGCGAACGCCTTCCCCACAAGCTGTTTCGCGAATGCGTCAAGCTGCCTCGGCTCCATGGCCGACGTAATCACGAACTCAACCGGGAAATTCCCACCGCCCGGCAGGGGTGGCGGTGTCAACGGAATTACGCGAATGCCCGGGACTTTCGACAACGGTCCGACGGATTCGACGAGAAGCTGTTGAGCGGTCTTCTTCCGCTGGCTCCACGGCTTGGTCACCATGCCTCCAAAACCGCCGCTCGGGGACGTGATCTGGAAGATGCTGTCGCTCTCGGGAAACGAGTGGTACACGTCGTAGACCTGGCTCGTGAACAAATTGGTTTGATCGATGGTCGAATTAGCGGAAGACTGGATGACTCCGAAAACTACTCCCTGGTCCTCGGCCGGCGCCAACTCACGTTGGGAAAACATGTAGAAAGGCACGATCAATAGGACAACAATCGCCCAGACCGCAAGAACAACGGGTCGGTATTGCAGCGTCCCGGAAAGTGTTCGCGAATAGGCGCTGCGCACATTCTCAAAACGACGGTTGACCCAACCAGCGAATCCACGATCGGTATCTCCCGCACGCAGCAGCTTCGATCCCATCATTGGTGACAGCGTCAAAGCGACTATGCCTGAAACGATGACGGCGCCTGCGAGGGTGAACGCAAACTCGCGGAAAAGAGCGCCCGTCAAGCCACCCTGGATACCCACCGGCGCATACACCGCAGCCAGCGTGATCGTCATGGCGATGATCGGACCTACCAGCTCGCGGGCCGCATCCTTAGCCGCCGTGATGGGAGATTTGCCCATGTGAAGATGCCGCTCGACGTTTTCCACGATCACGATTGCGTCATCGACCACCAAACCGACCGAGAGCACGATCGCCAGCAGGGTCAGCAGATTGATCGTGAAGCCGGCCACCAGCATCAGGAAAACGGCGCCAACCAACGAAATCGGAATGGCGACGACCGGGATGAGCACGGAACGGAACGAACCCAGAAATAAGAAGATGACAACGATGACAATCAGCAGCGTCTCGGACAAAGTACTGAGTACTTCGTTAATTGCATCTTGGATGTAAGCCGTCGAATCATAGGGAACGCCGGCCTTCATGCCCGGAGGCAATTGCGACTCGATTTCCGGCAGCGCGGCGCGAACTTTCTTGATCACTTCAAGCGAGTTCGCTGTGGGCAATACCCAGATGCCCATGAACGTCGCCGTCTCTCCGTTGAAGCGGACATCCTGTTCATAGTTCTGCGCGCCGAGCACGACATCGGCGATCTCGCCCAGCCGGACGACAACTCCCTTATCTTCCTTGACCACCAGTTGGCGAAATTCGTCGGCAGTGCGCAAGTCGGTGTTAGCGATTAGGTTCACCGACACCATCGAACCCTTGGTTTGACCGAGCGCCGACAGGTGGTTGTTCTTGGATAACGCGTCTCGAACCGCGGAAGCTGAAATGCCAAGCGCCGCCATCTTGTCCGGCTTGAGCCAGATTCGCATGGCAAAAGTGCGGTCGCCGAGGATGTCGGCCCGCTGTACGCCGCTGATCGCGCTCAACTTGGGCTGTACGACGCGGGTCAGATAGTCGGTAATCTGGTTTTGATCAAGACTGGCGGACGAAAACCCGAGATAGATTGCGGCGAACTGGTTGTCCGCAGTTTGCAGTTCGATCACCGGCGCCTGGGATTCGGGGGGCAGGTCATTGCGCACTTGCGCCAGTTTCGCCTGGATCTGCGTAAGGGCTGCGTTGGTGTCATAGTTGAGCTTCAGGTGCACGGTGATCGTGCTCAGACCCTGCGCGCTCGACGACTCCATGTAATCGATGCCGTCGGCGCTGGCGATCACCCGCTCCAGCGGAGTCGTGATGAAGCCGCGAACCAGGTCCGCATTCGCGCCGACGTAAACCGTCGTGATCTGCACCACCGCGATGTCACTGCGCGGGTACTGGCGCACGCTCAGCGAACGGATGGCCTGCAGACCGGCAATCAAGATCACCAAATTGACGACAATCGCGAGGACTGGTCGTTTGACAAAGAGATCTGTGAACTTCATTAGCTATCCTCGGGCTTCGGAGCCGGACTATTTCCGGGCTGAACCTTGTTGTTGACTTGAACGGCAGCACCGTTCCGCAGCTTGAAGACACCGGAACTCACAACTTCGTCACCGGGCTTCACGCCCGAGATAACCGCGACCTGGTCGCCGCGCGAGCCCCCAACCTTTACGAACTGCTGACGTACGCCGCGGTAGGTTCGGCCCTTCGGATCCTTAAGATCGGTGATGACATACACCGAATCCCCATAGGGCGCATAACTGATGGCGGAGGTGGGCAGTGCGATCACCGGTTGAGGGGCACCCAGCACGACCTCTACTTGCACGAACATTCCCGGGCGCAACTTCCCTTCCGGATTGGAAAGCGTAGCCTGTACCTGGATATTGCGGGTTGTCTCGTCCACCACCGAGTCGATCGCCGTCACGCGGCCGGCGAACGCTTGGCCAGCTAGGTCTTCAGTTGTGACACGCAGCGTTCGGCCGACTCGAATCTGCCCGGCTATCTGCTGCGGCACACCGAAGTTCACGTAAATCGGATTGAGCGACTGAAGCGGAACGATGGCGCCGCCGCCAGACAAGTACTGTCCGAGATTGACCTTGCGAATGCCTAAGATCCCCGAGAAGGGGGCCCGGATCGTCTTACGCTCAATAGTGGCGCGGATCTCGGCCACGTTGGCTTCCGTTGCTTTCTGCTGAGCAGTTGCCTGGTCATACTCCATGCGAGAGATGACGCCTTCCTTGACCAACTCCTGCATGCGCCCGAAATTGACTTTCGCAAGATCTCGCTGCGCTTCCAATGAAGCCAGTTGGGCGTGTTCCTGGCGGGTATCAAGCTCGACCAGTACAGCTCCTTCCCGGACCGCCTGGCCGGATTCGAAAGCGATCCGGTCGACAATCCCCGCCAAGTCTGCGCTCACGGTGACGCCGTGCACGGCCTCGACCGTGCCAATGATGTTCATTGTCCCGGGCCACTGTTCCTGCTTAGCGACAATGCTCGTGACAGCCTCCGGAGGCGGCTGAAACGCAGAGCCCGCTGCTATTGCCGACTGCACTTGCTTGAATTTCACGAAGCCCAGAGCCATGAGGACCACCAACATCACGCCCAATGTCAGGATCATTCTTCTTGCCATGAGTTCCCCTTTTGCTCGAACACAAAATGCACTGTCTCTACAGGTATGACGAACGGGCACATGCCAAATCGACAAATGTCCGGATATTTTGGGTGTCACTACCCCAAGACTTCAGCTAAACATGGCTTTAAAAGGCTCCCGTTCAAGCCGTTTCAGTGACTAAGTGTGGTCGCGCGAACATCCGACCGGCACCGAAAGCAACGTCCGGCACGGGCCTCTCCTTAAATGTGGCCATGCGTTTCAAGGCTTGAGTTCGTGCCCGAACAATGTCTTGTCGGGAACTGCCCAAGAGGGTCTTGCAGTCTTGATCGGAATACCGTTCCAAAACTGACATAACAAAAACAAATCTCTCGAATACCGGGAGTCCAAAGAGCGCAGCGAGTAGAACGCTAGCTTCCGCTTCGCCAAGCGGGGCCGGTGCTGGCAACGGTCTTGCATGCTTGCGGGTGGGCTGTATCAGCCGAATGGCATTCTGGACGATAGTGCGCCGCGCCCATGAGCGGGCCCACTCCTTAAAGACTCGGTTTGCTCCGGCACAATCCTCCAAGCCGGAAACAAAACATTGCTCGGCTTCCGCCGGATCCGCGGTGAGCAAGAATGCCAACTGGTACAGCCCGTTCATTTCCTCGGCGAAGATTCGGCAGAAATCGCCTGCGACCGCATAAGCCGTCACTGGAACTCCGTAAGTACTCCGTGCCTGCGTCATCGTGTCTCCGTGATAGATGAACTCTTCGCGTGATCGATTCATTTCGATTCACTTTACACAGCGTGCGCGACATCTGTGCGCCAGCCGCCTGACCACATATTTGGTGAGAACGCCACAACAAGAGAACTTTGCGCCTTCTGTCATCAGTTCCAAGAGCGCCTCCTCGCCCTCCTGGCTAATAACTGTGGCGTTGCTCAGATCAATGACCAGCTTGCGTCCCTGTAGATCCTCGCCCGCGCTGCGCCACGTTCTCCTCAGTTCGCCGATCCAGGGTAGAACGAGCTTTCCCTCGACAACCAGGCGGCGTTCTGACCTTCTATTGATGGTGGATATCTTCAACATTGCGCGGCAACACTTCGACAGTGGCAATATGAGTGCCAAACCCGTGCCCCACGCCAACGCTCGTAAGTGAGTGAAATGCAGGTACGATGGAAGAAAACAGCAGGAACGGTGTCGAAAACTGTCGACGACAGTGTCGACTCTTCCCAGGAGTTCCCGATCAAGCTGCGCGGTCTTTGCGGCGATACCGATCCAGCATCACCAGAGTCAAGCTCTTCTTGCGTTCTTCGCTGCGATGGGCCCGATCCATCCGCAATTCCCTGACAATGGCGTTAAGGAAGGCAAGCATAAACAGAAGTGGAGCTGCGCTCAGGCCCGCGACGATGAAGATGCCGATCACGCTGAGAGCTAGAGCACCGCACGTGCCAAACGATCCGCGCGTGGATTCAACGTTGCGACGGATCCTGTAAACGGAATTGTCGATAAGTGTCGAAGCTTATGACACCTGTCTGGGGTTGATCCCCAACTTCTTCATGCGTGAGATCAGGGTGGTGCGCTTGAGCCCGAGACGTGCCGCAGCACCTTCCGGCCCGCCAACTCTCCCACCGGCGCCCTTCAGAATTCGTAAAATCTCGTCACGCTCGCCTGTATGGCGAGTTCCCAATGCCGGAATTCCCTTGCCACCGTTCGTCAACTCACTGATTGGAACCTGAAGCGCCGAGCCGTGCGTCAAAATCACGGAACGTTCGATAAAGTTCTCCAGTTCCCGAATGTTACCGGGCCAGTGCCACGTGGCGAGTTTCTTCATGGCCGCCGCCGGGACCGACTCCACCTGCTTCTCCATGCGACGGCCGTACTTCTGGGCGAAGTAACGAACCAACAGCGGAATGTCTTCCGGCCGCTCCCGCAGAGGCGGAATGCGAATAGGAAAAACATTCAGTCGGTAATACAAATCGCTGCGAAACTCACGGCTTTCGATCATCTTCTCCAGATCACGATTCGTGGCAGCCACCAACCGTATATCGACTTTCTTGGTCCGCGTGCTTCCCAGACGTTCAAACTCACGCTCTTGCAAAGCGCGCAGCAGTTTCGGCTGTATCTCAATCGGGATGTCGCCCACTTCGTCGAGAAAGAGCGTTCCCTGGTCCGCAAGTTCCAGCCGACCGGTCTTTTGCGAAATCGCGCCCGTGAAGGCGCCGCGCTCATGTCCAAAGAGTTCACTTTCCAGCAAACCAGTGGGAATGGCGGCGCAATTCAGCTTTACAAACGTCCTCTGCCTACGCCGACTTCGATCGTGAATCGCACGCGCAATCAACTCTTTTCCCGTACCGGTTTCGCCCAGCAAAAGAACGGTCGAGTCGCTGGGAGCCACCGTTTCCACCAGCTGAAGAACGTGGCGAAGCGCTGAACTTTGCCCGACAATGCCTTCGAAGTCCATCTCGCCGCGGATTTCTTCCTCCAAATACAACTTTTCCTGTGCCAGCCTGTCTTTCAGATCGGCAATCTCACTGTAGGCGAGGGCGTTTTCGACTCCGATGGCTACCTGGTTTGCAACCTGCGTTAGGAAAGCCACCTCATCCTCATCAAAGGTGTTCTCCTCCCGTCTGGCGACCGCCAAAACCCCAAGCAATCGATTCTTGCTGATGAGCGGCACGTCACAGAACGAGTTCAAGCCTTCTCCCACCGCTTTGCGATACATTTCGGGCGGGATCGCAGAGGGATCGAGCCGGTTCACGACCACAGGTTTCTTGTTCAGAAACGCATTTCCCGGGATCGTCCCTTCAATCGGGACTAGGGAGCCTTCGCTGAAGATTCCGCGGCTCTCCGGAAAGTCGAGTGCGTGTATACGTAAATTCTTGGCCTCAGCATCCGCCAACATGACGGCCGCAGCATCACAATGCATTACTTGCCGAACGCTCGACGAAGTGACGTGGAGAAATTCCTGAAACTCAAGATTCGATACCACTTGATTATTCAGATCGAGGATCAGCTTCAGTTGATTCTTCACGCGCTGCGATACGCAGAAATTTAACGCCGCATCGATCGCGAGCCCGATATGATCGGCAACCAGAGAAAGGAAGCGAACTTCCTCCTCGTCATAGGCGTTGGGATAGAACCTGCCAACCGTCAGCACGCCGAGACGGCGCTCTCCTCGCTTTAATGGCAACGTGCATGTGGATGTAATGCCGAGATTGGCAAGGAAGAGTCGATGTTTTTGGAATTGTGTTTGATGGTTCCAGTCATCGGTGACCAGGAGCTGGCCAGAGTCGAACACGTAGGCAATTGGAGTGTCTTCAAGAGAGAAACCGGCCTCGCCCGGGACGTCAATTCTCTTGCCGCCCGCCTCCAACAGCTGCCAGTCGGGGTTCTTCGTCTCATCGTCAAACGCAACCAAGTGCAGGTAGTCGAACGGGGTAACGTCGCGCAGTTGCGTGGTGAGCGTGTCGAGAGCGGTGCTGCAATCACTGCTGGCAAGGGCACTGGCAGCGCGAAGCAACGCTAAATAGCGCTCTTCCTCGACTTTTGGATAGATCCCTGCTCCTGTGGCCATGCATCTCCGCCATTTTAAAAGATCTTTTGCACAACCTGTGTCCCCAAAATCCGACACTTCTCCCATGGGAACGAAAGGGGATGATGCTTTACTAATCTGATGCGAGGGCCCCGGCGAAGGCTTCTCAAAGTGTCAGAAGATTCGACATTTGTCGAAACCCCGTCGAAGCGTTCGACAACGCCTCCGGGCCGGCATCCCCTCTTCGGCCTTGCAACCTGTGTAGCATCAATCGGTTTGCCCAAGCCTAGTAATGTTCCCGGCTTTGGCATGCCCGGTGCTTGGATTAAGCCGAATGCGTCACCCGAGGCGTCGTGGCATAGCGGGCGGCTCTGAGGCTGAGCACAACGATTTGTCGAGGAGAGTTTAGGCATGAGAAAAATGGCAATGATGATTGCAAGTGCCGTTATCCTGATTGGGGCCATCGCGGCAGCCCAGGAAAGTCGGTCGGAGATCAGTCTGCAGGGAACCGGCCTATTTACAAAGGACACGACTGGCCAGGGAACAACGCAACGTGGTACAGAAACCGGCGGCTTCCTGGTTGGCTACCGTTACCACTTCAACCGATGGCTGGCCGGTGAAGGTGTCTACGGATACGGACGCAATACCCAGGAATTCTTTGCGCCGGCGGGGCTTTCCAGAATCCAGTCTAATGTTCATCAAGCTACTGGAGGCTTCGTGGTTAGTTTGCCAACTCCCGCGAAGTTCAGGATCCACCCGTACGTCCTCGCGGAGGGAGGAGCGCTGGTGTTCGATCCGACAGGGAATGCTTTTGGAGCAGTCGCCGGAGCGCAACGCCAAACCGTCGGTGTGTTTGCCTACGGCGGAGGAGCCGATTATCCCCTCTTCAATCACGTTTCACTGCGAGCGGAGTATCGCGGCCTCGTATACAGCGCGCCCGACTTCGGGCTCAAAGACCTAAACACCAACACGATTACCCACGCGGTCCAGCCCTCTGCAGGAATTGTGTTTCGATTCTGACGAAGAACCGCATGCAAGGGCGCTAACTACGCGGCGCCCTTGCGCCTCGGTCGTACCTATCACTACAGCGGGATAACCTTCTCCCTTCTGTGCTCCAGTCCAATTCATAAAGAAGCCGAATTGATGATGAACCATCGCGACGGCCACGATCATGTTGCAAAAGACGCCAAAGGATGCAACCCGAGTGAGCAGTCCCAAGATAAGGCCCAATCCGCCGAAGAATAGGCGGTAACTATACCCTTCTCGTCAAACTCTACGATCAGGGTATGCACTTGCCACACTCGGTCCGCGCTCCCGCCCCCCTCCATAGACCGCCGTTGCCACTGCCCACTTCAACTCCATCCAACGGCCCAAAAAGAGCCGCTTGTTCGTCAGTTGTGTGTCTGTCCAGCCGAGCTGCTTTATGACCTCCGCGCGCTCAGTGGAGCCGACGTGCAGGAACCCCAACTCAACCCGGTCGTGCCGGCGGGCCTGGCCTACGGTGTGAGTCGGAACCCGAACCGGAGCCGCAAAGCATCCCAGCCACAGGAAGCACAGGAACATGCACGAAGCGGCTCGGCTCCGGTGTGCGAACGCAACGTATTTCTCAGGCGTAGGCTCCTTCACCGCATCACCTGCTCGGCAGCTACTTTACGGTTCAACGCAATTCGTCGTTCCGCCACCCAGGTTGGTGAGTGCCCCGCGAGTGGCGCTGAACTGCGGGTTGCAAACCACGTCTGTGCCGCCTGCGTTGCCCATTACCACACCGTTAATGTCGAAGTAGGCGAATGAAAGATCGAGCAGGTTCACCCCGGCGCCGCCGTTGTTGGTAATGCTGTTCGGACCGGCAAAGTTGTCAAAGCGTGCTTGCGAGCTCTGCTGCACGCGAACTCCGTCGCCGGTATTCGCCGTCACCACCGATGCAAGCAAGCGAATTGTGGATCCGGTAGTGGCCAGGATGCCGCGGTTCTGGTTGCCCTGCACAGTGGAGTTCGACAGGATCAGAGTGCCGCGAGTGTTTAATACGATTCCGTCGCCGTTGCGCTGTACCGTGATTGTGTCGGCATTAGCCTGGCCGCCATTAATAATGGATAGTCCGCGGCCGGCGTGGTCCTGTAGTGTGTCGCCGCTCAAGGTGGATTCGGAATTGGCGACGATCACTCCATAGTTCAACGATCCCTGAACCGTGTTCCCGCTGAATCGGCATAGGCTGGCACCGGCACACACCACGCCGTTGGCGCCGCCGCTGATGGTGAAACCGTTGATGGACACGCGCCGTGAGTCCACGATGTCCATCACGTCGGCATTGCCTTGGGACCGGTCACTGATCGATGCACCGTTCTGGGCAGTCAACGTTAGGTTGTCCATACTCTGGATCACGACGTTCTCCTTGCAGCTACCGGAAACCAGGATGGTGTTCGGCCCCTCGGATCCGGACTTTTGGAGGATGTTAATCGCTTTCGAGATGCGTGATAGCCCCTTATCGCTGTCGCAGTTCACGCGCAGGGTTTCCGCATTCGTCATCGCCGGCAGCAAGATCAGGGTCCAAAGAAAGCACTGTGTAGTCGTGTTGATGAGAGTGTGCATGGAGTCTCCTCTTTCAAAGTTAGTTAAGTTGCCGGAACAATAACCTGGCTGGAGTTTTCGACATCAGCCAGCTTGTAAACTTCCCCGATCGGCCTCGTCCACGCGCTCGCTATTTCTCGGAACGAACGTCCCTGGGAGCAACGGAACTTAACGGAGCGTGGATCAAGGGTTCATTTCTCTTCGACGCGCTCCAACTTCTTCCCCGTCTCAGACTCGGCGGCAGCGACCGCGGCACGCGCGTTCTTCTTGTCCAGGCGGACGATCACAAACTGTCCCGCACCTGCCTCGTCGGTGTATTGGATCGTCAGATAGTGTTTCTTTGAATGCGCCAGCAGGAAGAAGGGTGAGATCAGGACCGCCTCGGCATACCGCGGAGTCGAGGTCTGCTCGTACAGCAGATCCTTGATCGCGTCGTACTTAATGCTGAAGGCTGCGGCGTTGGTCTCAGTCAGAAACTCGACGCTCTTTTTCGTCGCGTCGAAACTCAAGGTTCCTTTGACTGACGAACCCGATTTCTTTTGCCCCGCAGACGTGGCTTTGAAGAACTCAGCGTGGTTGAACTGGCTAGCGGCAAACGTCTCGGTAGCAAGCAACAAGGCCGCTACCAGGCTCAAGGTTTTCAAGATTCTTGCCTTCATGATTGATTTGCACCTCCGTTAATGTGTGGCTGAAATCGCCCTTTGTGTGACAACAGCGGACAAAAACTCCGGGCGCTTGAGCCATCGCTCGTTCGATTAGGAACCGCCGTTCTCGCGCTCTGCCCGGGAGTGCAAACCGCATCAAACTGAAAAACAAGGACATTCCAAGGTAGAATCGGCACAACCGACAGGTGGCAAGAGCGAAGTGGAGCAGGAAGTTTGGAGGTTTTTGGGAAAACACCAATGGAAGGAGAGCAGACGCTCGTCCCGCCAACGAATGAGGGCGGCTCCACGCTCGCAGAGCGTATCCATGCAGGCGATCGTGCCGCCGAAGATGAGCTCGTCATCACTTATCGGCGCGGCGTGTTCATGATTGCCGTTGCCCGGACGCGAGATCGCGAAGCCGCTCGCGACTTGACGCAAGAAGTCCTGATGGCGGTGTTAAGGGCTCTGCGTGAAGGCCAGCTTCGAGAGTCCAGCAAACTCGCCGCTTTCGTTCAAGGAACGGCTCGCAACCTGATCAATAACTACCTTCGCACGCTGGCGCGGCGGTCCGAATGCGAATTGGATTCCGTGGAAGTCCCAGGAGTCGACCTCGTCGGAGAGCTGGAATCAGCCGAGAGACAGCGCCTGGTGCGCCGTGAACTCGAAGCCTTCAGCGCAACCGATCAGCGGATTCTGCTTTTGTCCCTGGTCGACGGGCACTCGCTGGCGGAGGTCGCGCAACGGCTGAATTTGTCGCACGACGCTGTTCGGGCGCGTAAGTCCAGGATGGTCAAGAAGATAATAAAAAAGTTTGCGCGCGTGTCACAGAATTGAGGTTTCCGGCCACATAATCATCGGGGCAAGCTATGGATTGTCAGGAGCTTGATCGGAAAGAACTCGCGGAGAAGTACGTGAGCGGCCAGCTTGATCCGGCGCTTCAGGACGAGTTCGAAACCCACATTCTCGAGTGCCCCCGATGTCTGCGGACTCTGGAGGTTCTGCAGAACGTTCGCGACGACCTCGCTGACCGCGCTCACGAAATTCGGGCTCACTCATCAGTCCAGCGCGTGCGGTTTCGATGGCAGTGGGTAGCCGCAGTTCCGGTGCTGCTGATCGCGGGCGTGGTTGGTGTGTATCAACTCGTGCATACTCCCCAGCACGCTCCCTCCGTCAGTCAGCAGAACTCTCAGCCAGCTTCGAACTCTACCCCATCTGCAGCGGCGAGCACGCTGACCCCCGATGCCCAGCCCAGGTTGGGGCATGAAACCATCGATCTTACCAAGACTGAAATCCATCAAGCGGCGGCTCCGGTCCCTTCGTCTGAGCAGGCGGCAAGCAAGCAACCTACCCATCCGGCCCCGTCGTTGTCCATTGGGCAAGCTCCCGATTCCTCCACGGCGAAGTCCAGTAACTCACCAGAGGGATCCCGCGCCGCTGTTAACAGCGAGTCGAACAAACCGGGGGTTGCGAACTTGCCGCCTGGCTCCCATGACACCATGGTTTCGAGCGGCAGCGTCAAAGACAAGAGTGGGGGCTTGGTCACTGCCAGCAGGCCTGCATCCGAGAATGACGAGGTAGCCAAGGAGCGCTTCCGACTCGGAATCGTTCAACCACCGCCCTACACTTTTTCGGGTTTTGCGAGCGCAAAACCACCGGGCGGGAAAGGTTCGAAGTCTGGTCTTGGGAAGGCGCTCGATGCCCCCGGCGGCAAGCCTGGACAACCGAACTCTTCGGAAATAGCGCGAGGCTTGTTCCAAAAAGCCATGGATGCTTATCTGGAACAGCGTTACAGTGCGGCGGCCAGTCTTCTTGAGGACGCGGCCCAGGTGGAGCCCAAAGCGTCGGATGTAAATTTCTTTCTCGGCATTTGCAGGATCATGCTTGCCAAGCCGGAGGACGCGGTGGCCCCGCTCGAGAATGTCCTGGCCGATGAGAAATCAACTTACGCGCAGTCTGCGCACTACTATCTCGCAAAGGCGTATGTGCAGACCGACCATCTGCCGGAAGCCGAAGTGCAGTTGCAAGCAGCCGCTGCCATGCCCGGAAGATTGCGTTCGGAGGCCAGCTCAATGTTAAGCCGTGTCCAGGCTCTTCGTGCAACGCAGGGAAAACAAGAGCCACCGGAACAAACTCCTAAACACGATTGAGTTAGCGGACATCACATTCTCTGTCCAGGTCAGCACTATTCTTTCGTAATCGATTCAGAGCGGGCCACCTGGTCTTCGCCTTCAGAACTGGGCACCGACTGCAATTCCCATTCGCCGGTCAGAGTTTTGTAGTGGACCTCCAGAAAGTATTCCTGCCCGGCCTCTGCCAAAATCTCAAGTGGTTTCCCGGAGGGCATCCGGCACACGTGTTTCCCGGAAGTTAGCTCTACACTCGTGTACTGTCGCGGACCAAGCGGAACCAGTTCCTGGTCGTCGCAAAATACGATGGTTGGATCTTTGCCATGACCTTTTGTCCGATAGATCGTGAACAAGGCGTTCGCGTTCGGTATCGGAAGGAGGGATTGAGCCTGCTTGATCTCGGCCGGGTCAAAAGCCACTGCACCATGCACGAAAACGGTGATCCGAGTTCCGGTAGGAATCCACGTTCTCTGGTGGATCATGGTGATCAGATTGGTGAATGTCATGATTTGGAACACATCGCGGAGCATACTGTCGGGGCGGGCTACCATGCCTCCATTCTGGGACAGTACCTCGACAATGAATGGCTTCGACTTTCCTGTAGGAGAAGCTCTCAGGGGAACCTGCTGACCGGTGACATCTTCAATCCAATCGAGTTGCAGTGAAAGACCCGTTTGCGGAGGGGTGATGTCGTTGCCGTAGCGGCCACGCACTTTTGTCGGCAGCCACGTTCCATGGACCGTAGCCTGCCCGATGGCACCCCGCGCGATCACCACCAAGTCCTTCACGCGGACATCTTCAGCCACGACCAAGCGAACCTTGTCACCGCGACGCGCCTCCACTTTGACGCCGCTCGCCGTACGTATCATTCCCCGAACCGGTTGGGCAAACCGCAATTGCACGACTGTTCCGTCTGGAATGGTTACGGTCTGTGCCGCGACTGCAGAGCACGAGTGGAGCTGATCGGCCTGCGGTCCATTCTGTGCTCGTGAACCGGACGCAAGCCACCCCCAAACAAGTAAAGATGCCGCCAAACAACGCCGGAACTCGCTGGTAAGTTTGCATTGCTCAGACATGAGTGTGCGCTAAAATCTGCTGCTCGGTCTTTGGATTCATGGCTTTCCGACCAATTCGAGGTTGGCGATCTCGTCTTCGCCTTGCGCCGTATCCACCGGCTTGAGTTCCCAGCCGCCAGCCACTGATCGAGGTCGCAGGTGCAGAAAGTAGTCTTCCCCGGCGTGCGCGACAATCTCGAACGTTGGGTCGTGCTCAGCTTGGCAGGTATGCTTCCCCGGAGTGAGCTCTACAGTTGCGTATTGGCGCGCACCGATTTTGTCGATTTCCTTGCCATCACAGATCAGACGCGGACGGCTATCATCTGGACCCTTGGTCCGATAGACCGTGAGTGTCGCGGTTTCGTTGGAATTCGGCAAGAGAGCTTGGGCGTCGATTACTTGGGCGCGATCACGGGCGTTTGCGCCCTGCACGAAGCCCTGGATTCGAGTACCAGCAGGAATCCAAGTCTTCTTACGCCAGGCAAGCGAGATGTCCATTGAATCGGAGCCCATCAGATCGCCGCGGAGAGTTTCAGGGCGCGCGATCATCCCACCGTACGTCGATAGCACCTGCACGGTAAATGGTTCCGGCTTACCTTTCTGGAGGGCTCTCAGAAGAATTGTCTGCCCGGTGACGTCTTTGATCCAGTCGAAGCGAAGGGAAAGACCTGTCAAAGCTATGAAGGGATGCCAGACTTTCACTACGGTCACTTGTCCGATAGCACCCTTGGCGATTACCACCAGGTTGTCCACCCGCACGTCAGCCGCGACCACCAAGCGCACAGTGTCCATTGGCTTCGCCTCGGGCACAACATTTGAGGCCATAGGCACCTTGCCGCGCACCGGTTGTGCGAAGCGGAGTTGAACGGATGTACCGTCTGGGATGGTGATGATTCCCGATGTGGCCGCTGGTTCCGAATCGGACGGTTTGGCCACAGTCTCTTGTTGCGCACGCGATGCAGAAACCAAGAAGAGTGCGGCGACCATACAAATCACTACTACCTCTTCTGTCGCGTTTCTCAAGAATCCTCGCTTTCTTGAGCGGCCGCCGCCCATCTGTCGCCGATAAGATTCTACTCTCGATGGATCTCGGCTTTCGGCGTTCGGTCGTACGCCTCCTGGTGGACGCCTTTGCCGTTGTAAACCCAAGGGTCCAGAATCCGGTGTAGCGTTCATCGATCGCTCTGCTGACTGCCGACGTAAACACGTGTCCACGTCAACTCTGCAGTTATCGAGACCTCAGGCGATGAAACTTTGGCAGCACGCAGATTTGACTTCGACGTGCGGGTGGCCACATTGGCCAGTCATTCTGTCCTGTTACCAACTGCGGTCAGAGTCAGGCGCGTCATCCTGTCTGAACTGATTGCGTTTGCGATAAACAATGAAGATCATGCCAACCGACATGAACGTGGGCGGGACGATAAGAATCAGAATCCCACTGCGCAGGGCCTGAATCATTCGAGTACCGGCGGATGCCGCTTGCGTATAGCAAAGAGAGCAACCCTGGGAGAAGGCCGGGGGCGGGGCGGCGAGCATGGCCAATCCAACCAGCACAACAGCAATAATCAAGAACGGCCTCTCGACCCTCATCTTTGACTCCTAACGTCCTTTATCCCAACTTGTGGCTTACTTTCATAAAGTCATTTTGAAAACGGCGCGCCGGTGACCATCCGAGAGCTGTCCGTCCAGCCATATTGCATCGTCAACAGGACAAAAATCGTGAAGATGAGGACAAACAGCACAAAGCCGCGCTTCTCCGTCCAAAGATGCATGAAGAACATGACGGCGAGACCGGCCTCGACGATCGCAATCGCCAGCATGCGCAAGAACATTTGCGATACGTCAATGCTTTGATAGGCAATGAAGAATTGTAAGCCTGCCAAAGCCAACAGGCATACGTAAACGACCAGTTCCTTCTGGATTCCGTCACTCTTGTGCTCGGCTGTTGTCATAGCATTCTGCCCTTCAGCTTTTTGATCTAGTGCGCGAGATTCAAAAGATAGACGAACGGTACGACAAACATCCAAACCAGATCCACGAAGTGCCAGTAAAGGCCTAAAACTTCGATGTCATCGGCATTGTAGCGGCCGCCTTTGTAGCGCATACCCACTACAATCAGAGCGATTACGCCGACCGTAACGTGGGTGAGGTGCAGGCCTGTGATGCTGAAAAACGAGGCCCCGAACAATCCGGTTCCCCACGGATTCTTAAAGAGCGTCATGCCTTCGTGAATGAGCCCCAGCCATTCACGAACATGCAGCAGGGCAAAAGCAATGCCTGCAGCCGCTGTAATCATGGTCCAACGGAAGGCCCCGAGCTTGTCCCCCGCCCTCGCTGACCTCAGGCTGAACAGCATAGTCAAGCTGCTGGTGAGAAGTATGAACGTCATCAGCGCGACGTTGACGATGCTGTGGAACGGTCTGGGCCAGTCGGGAGTACCATTGCGCACGAATCCATAGGCCACCAGGCACGCGGCAAAGGTCATAGTGTCGGCGATGATGAACAGCCACATCGCCAGCTTTTTCGTAGGAATCGAAAACGCGGGTCCTACGGTCAGGCCTGTCGAGTGCCCATCCATGGTCAAATCCGCTTGGCTCACGGCACCTCCTAATTAATTATGCGTCGGCTAAAGTTTTGCCCAAAGCAGCAAAAGCAGGTATAGCCAAAGAATGTCCATGAAATGCCAGTAACGCGCCGTCGCAACCAGCTGACTCCGCCGCAGGGACGACTTACTCAGCTCGCGAATGACATAGATCAACCCGCCCAGGCCCCCTAGCACATGCAGCGCGTGTGTGACCGTCAGCAAATAGAAAAAAGAACTACTTGGATTTGTGGCCAGATAAAGCCCCTCGGCCCTCAACTGGGACCACGCGACGTACTGACCAGCTACAAAAAGCAGGCCGAGAAATAGGGTTATGTACAGCCAGCGCGCCGGGCTTCCAACCTGACTCTTCAGACCACCCATAAAAATAACTACACGGCGACGCGCGATTTCCAGGGTAATGCTGCTGGCGATGAGCAGAAGGCTATTAAAGTAGAGGATCGACGGCAGTGTGAAGGTCTGCCAGTCCTGCGATGAGCCCTTGCGGACAATGAGAGCGCTGGTGAACGCGGCAAACATCATCGTAATGGCGAAAAGCACTACCCACATGGCAGTCGAAGACGGAGGCGGGGAGTAGTCCTGCGTGGTATGCAGGTTACCGTCTGCTGGAATCAGGTTGCGCCAACCCCCGTTGCCCGAGTGTCCTTGGTCCGATAAACGTTCCGGATCGATTTTTGGCGGTTTAGGTACGATAGTTGCCATAACTAGCTAAACTTCCTTCCCCGTATACCAGTGCCGTTCTCCCTTCCGGGGCACGGCTCAAAGTTACTACTTATTTCTCTCTAGTTACTTCTCTTCGCGTTCCGTCTTAATTTTCTCTGGCGAAGCTTGCATGATGTAGTCCCCAACCGAACTCTGCACGCCGTATTGAAATGGATCGTGGTAAACCACTGGATGCTTCCCGCCAAAATTATCGTGAGGGGGTGGCGTAGCCG
>JACXTT010004770.1_pt1 | contig 20004 bp, 14 predicted proteins | sample 9270951 | NCBI WGS metagenome assembly JACXTT01 (sample SAMN15532306, study PRJNA645909) | rock metagenome | isolation source: weathered quartz diorite | place: Puerto Rico | collected 2017-06-21 | reverse complement strand
CGGGGGCCGGCCTCCCCGGCGCCGGGCGCCCGCAGGACGGCCCGATCGTCGGCGAGTTCGTCGGCCCGCCTATCGACTTCATCAAGATCATGCAGGAGCTGTTTCCGCAGCGCGACCTGTCGCGCTACGACCGCACGCTGGTCGCCCTGCGCCAGGGAGGCTGGAAGATCCAGTGGGGCTCCGACGGCCGGCACGCCCTCTACCATGTCGCCGACGACCCGGGCGAGAAGATCGACCTGGCCGCCACCGAGCCGGACCGCCTTAAGGAGATGACACGCCGCGTCCAGGACTGGCTGCACCGCCCCGCGCGCGTCGCCGCCCACCCGACGCACCCCTGATCGCGCGCGGCCCCGCCCCTTGACAGCCCCGTCCGGGGCTGGCTTATAGTCGGCCCATGCCGGCCAAGGACCGCGTTTCACTCGTCAAGACGTCTCTCCCCGGACCCCAGTCCAAGCGATTGATAGAAAAGGAGTCCCGGCTCATGGCCCGGGGCGCCTACGGCTCCCCCGAGGACCGCATGTTCATGGCGGTCAGGGCCTCCGGGTCGCTGGTCGAGGACGTCGACGGCAACCGGTTCATCGATTTCGGGTCGGGCTGGGGGACGAACAACGTCGGCAACTGCCATCCTGAAGTCGTCGAGGCGGTCTCGACGATGCTCCGCCAGCTCGGCGTGACCTGCTGGACCAGCGCCGGCAACACCGCCCAGCGCCTCGAGCTGGCCGAGAAGCTCCTGTCGGTCTGCCCGAAGAGCAACGACCGGGTGCTGTTCCTGACCACCGGGACCGAGGCTGTCGAGGCGGCCCTGCGGGTGATGCGGCGCGCCTCGGGGCGGCCGTTCGTCATCTCGTTCTATGGGCAGTACCACGGTCTGTCGTACGGCTGCATGGCGGCCGGGCCGCTCGAGGCGAGCGTGCGCGAGGACGTCGCGCCCCTGGTCAACGGCTTCGTGTACGCGCCGTACCCCTACGACTACCGCACCCCGCTGCGCTCGCGCACCGGCGGCGGAGCCGGCCGCGCGACGCTCGAATATATCGAAGACATCATCCTGGCCTACGAGGTGCCGCCGTCCAAGATCGCCGGCGTCCTGGTCGAGCCGGTCGTGGGCGAGGCCGGCATCTGGGTGCCGCCCGACGATTTCCTGTCCGGCCTGCGCGCCCTGTGCGACAAGCACGACTGGTACCTGTGCATCGACGAGGTGCAGAGCGGCTTCGGCCGCTGCGGCAGGATGTGGGCCTTCGAGCACTGGAACGTCGACCCCGATCTGATCGTGATCGGCAAGGGCCTGTCAGGCGGCTCGATGCCGATCGCCGCCGTCACCGGCCGGCACGACATCTTCGACAAGGCCGAGGCGTTCGTCGCCGGCACCTACGCCGGCCACCCCGCCGGCTGCGCCGCCGGCCTGAAGACGATCGAGATCATCCAGCGCGACCGCCTGCTCGAGCACGCCACCGCACTGGGGGACTACGGCCTGAAGCGTCTGCAGGCGATGAAGGAGAAGTACCCGATCATCGGCGAGGTGCGCGGCAAGGGCCTCTGGCTCACCGCCGAGTTCATCAAGGACACCGCCACCCGCGATAAGAACTACGAGGCCGCCGCCCAGGTCAACCAGCACTGCCTGACCCACGGCCTGTACTACATCCACGACAACATCTCCTGGTTCGTCCGCATCCAGCCGCCGCTCAACATCGAGCGGGCGCTCTTCGAGCAGGGGATGGACATCCTCGAGGACGCCATCGCGGCCACCGACGCCGCGCAGCGCGCCGGGCGCTGACCGGCCCCTCGGCCACCGCTCTTCGCGCTTATCGCACCGAGACCCCGAGCAGTTTCGGGTCGACGCCGCGTGCCTATTTCGCCTCAAGCAGCGACGTTTCCGCATTCCAGGTGTACCGACCTTCGCTCGCCGTCCACCATTTCTTCCATTTTTCGGTCAGGCGGCGAAGACCTCGGAGTGACTTGGGAAAGGACCGATCCCAATCCTCTTCCTTTCCGAGTCCGGCACTCATCGGGAAATCAGTGCGCACAGTCTGGGCGACGAGCGCCATGACGCCGAAATACACCTTTAAAGGATCCGTTTCCGTCGACAACCTTTCATTGATGACCATGTACCCTTGGGGCCCGAGGGTCATGAGTGAGTGAATCAGGCACAAATCCTCTGATCTTTCCGGGGGTGGCGCCGTAGCGAGCAGCACGTTGACAGCCTCCTTCGGCGCTTCCTTCCCAAGACGGCCAATCAGAAACATAATCGCACACCGGGGAGGGCTGCTCTCGGACAATTGCTCGTGAAGCAGGGATTGAATCTGAAGCGCCTCTTCAACGGTAGGATGTTTCAGTTTAAGCAACTCATCCAATCGTCGATCAGTGTCCGACTTCGCCCCGAGTCGCTGACCGAGCACTTGGAGGATATTCGGCACCAGTGTCCGCAGCCGTTCAGCCTCAGAGGTAATGAGGTGCTCGTACTTCGTCTCCCATTCGGCTGTGGACGATTCGATGGGGGGCCGTTCGAGCAATAAGGCGTTTACCTTGAGGACGAACTCGTCTACAGCCTTATCAGGATCAGACGGGGCCGCCGCATAGACGAGACCTGATGCCTTCGGGATTCGATCAGCATAGAACACGCCCAGAACGCTCAGCAGCGAAGGTAGAATAACCTGTCGTGCCGGCTTGAACCTTACCTTCCGTATTGCCACTTGCGTCCCCACAATGACGTGCATTGCCTGGTCGCGCTGCGGGCCTGGTCATTTGCTTGTCGGCGGGCTACGGGGCTCGATATCGTCCTCCAGCTCGTGCCACAGGGTTCTCATCCAATGGGCACCGTCTGGATTAACGTAAATCCTGTCGCCCAGAACAATATCCCCTCCTACAGTTGCGAAGAACATTACCAAGGACCGCGAGCCCCTCATGAACTCCAATCTGTACCTCACCTCAACTCTGTCGGCTGAACCCGCATCTTGCCAATTGGTTTGCGTGACCAGCCTCCGTAACTCGGTGATGAATGATTCCGAGCGTATCTTCAGCGCGTAATCGCTCACACCCTTATGGACATACTCTTCGAAGATTTCTGGTGTCAGTCTGACGCGGAATTCCCTATGTAGCGCAATCACGTCGACCAGCAGCTCGATCCCGGAAAGCCCGTCCAGGTCAGCCATTACTCTCGTTATCGAACTCTCTTCACCGGTGTTCTGAGGGGGATTGGCTGCTTTGATCGCTTCAAACAGGCAATACGTTGCGAGGAGCGAAACGAGCATCGCACGAAAGTGACGGCGGAGCGATTTACGAGTCGGCTCTCTCATGTCGTATGTTCTCCCCCTCGATCCTCCCCGGATTCGAGCCGCGCTTCGAGCGCTTTCCGTCGAGTTGGGCGAGTCGGAGGGCCCCGCCGTCCCTTAGCGTTGACGGAGCAATCTGTCGAGTAGGTCGCGAATGGACAGCCGATCGGCCCAGATGGTCAGGTAATCCATGTCCAGACGTCCGGCCTGGACGCTCACAATACCTCGAACGTCCTGCCACTGGCGATCGGAGACCTCGCCACCCATCCGATACCGCAACGATTTGCGCAGGATGGTGTCCTCGGCGGACTTGACCATGACCTCCCGGGGTGCCGCGTCACCGAGCCGTACGGAGATCCGGCGCTTGAACTCCTCGAGGTCATACGCCGTGTCTCCCTTCATGAACAGGTCGATCTTGATTCCGGTGACCAGGTGGACCAGGTTGGCGCCGCCGCGCTCAGCAACCGCGCCCGTGGGTCTGGCGGGGAATGCCGTGGATCGCGCTCGCGTAAGATCCACCGAGGTGATACGGCACGCCGATGCGCTCAAGAATCTCGAGCGCGCGGAATGCGATCCTCAGCGCCTCAGGATCGGTTGGAGTCATCGCGCGGAGATGTCGGCCGTGGTCCGTAGATTCGTTCCGCAAGCTCCTTGCCGAGGACAAGATCCATCAGAAGACGGATGCGTTCGGCCGGAGAAGCTTCGGGGTGGCGCAGGCCGATGCCGGCGAGGGCCAGGAGTCGCGCCGTTCGATTGGCGTCTTCGACCAGAGCCACTTTGCGACCGGCCGGCATGTCTCGCAGGACGCGAATCTGAACCGTCGCTGCGGCGTCGGACGTGTCGGTCAAGGTCGGGATTGCGCGGGTATCCGTCACGCAATCAGCATAACAGCTCTTCAGCGCTTATCGGACCGAGACCCCGAGCGCCTTCAGGGCAGCTCCCTGCTTCAGCCCCTGCCGGACGGCATTGACGTCCGATCGAAATCCGGGCGACGCGTCCGTGGCGAACGCCTCCAGGAGCGAGTCGATCGAAGCGGCCTCGGAGGTCGACAGCGTGACCGGTTGTCCCGCGGCCGCGGCCTGGAGGGACGGCAGGAAGTGCTCGATCAACGCGAGAGAGCGGGTCCGGAGGTCGGGGTGATGCATCATCAATTCCACGGCTTCGGCCGCATCCTTATAGTAAAGACGGACGAGCTGCCGGCCGGTTGGCGTGCGCGACAAGGCACGGTCGCGCACGTCGTGCAGGACGCCCACCATGCTCGTCTGGTTCGGAGAGGTGGCCAGCGCGGTGACGGCGGGGCATGGGCCGGTGGCGCGGGATGGGGCCGTCAGCGTGAACATGATGGACCGGCCCAGTGGACTGCCCGTGACGGTGATGGGATAGACGCCGTCGGACGTCGATCCGGCGACGAGGATCGTCATGTGGCTGGTGCAGGTGGGAGCGCATGCACCGACGTCGAATGTTGCCGTGACTCCCTCGGGCAGCCCCGAGACCGAGAAGGAAACGCTCTCCGCCACGCCCGATGCGAGCGTGGCGTTGATGGTTTCTGTGCCGGAGGCTCCGGGGGCCACGGTGATCGCCCCGGAGCTCCCGAGCGTGTAGTCGAACGGCAGGCACCACGGGGAGAGACAACTGAGGCTGAGATCGTAGCCTCCGGTTCCCGCTCCGGTGTAGTCGTTCACGAGAATGATGTGACGCCCTGACGCGTTGAGGGTGCAATCGACGCTGCCGGAGGAGGTGCCGCACAGAACGGTCCCGTCGGGGCCCAGCACCTGCTGGCCGACCTGCAGGGTGCTGGAAGTGTCGACGGTGGCGACCCGGACGCTGTCGCCGGCCGGTCCGCTGAAGAAATAGCAGTCTGTCTGGCCCGGGGTGCCGATCGTCCCGGAGACCGTCTCTCCGAAATGAATCGGGGCGCACGTGGTCTCGAGCACGCCGCGATAGACGTTGCTGGTGGCGCCGACGAGACCCGTGCTCAGCGTCGCCGGGTAATTGCCCGCCCCGTCCGCGAAGGTGTAGATCGCGGCAGGATCGGCCGGTGCCGGGCACGGGATCGCGGCGCTGCCCTGAACCCAGTGATTCGTCGCCTCCCAGACCTTGGAGAGCAGGGTGCCATCCTCGCCGAACGTGACCGCCCAGCACGCCAGGTAATGTTGGCTCCGCGAGCCGCGACCGCTTCCGTTGCAGGTGGTCGCCACCCGCACCTGGGTCAGCGCGTTTCCCGCCGCGTCGAACCCGGTGGCGATCTCGTTCACCGACTGACCACCGCACCAGATGCTCAGGTAATCGGTGCCGGGTCCCGGATCGAGAACGATTGTCGCCGCATGTGCCATCGGCGCGGACATCGTCATCAGGACCCCTGCCGCAAGAAGGACACCCACTCTCGCCGTCTTCATCGTCGTGCCTGTCAGGGAAACCACGCGCGGAGAGTCAGCGAGTCCCCGATCATGATGGACATCCCTCCCAAGTCCGGCGCGCCAGCGCCCGGATGGCCTTCTTGTACCGTCAAGGTGGAGTCGACGCAACCGGAAAGTGCTGACACTTTCTCGCGGCGATCGGCCTCCCGAAGGAAAGGATCCACCGCGAGAGCTACGGCTGAGCCTGTCCGGCTCCGTCCGTTCTGTTCGTCACCGCCCGCTCAATTGGTCTGAGGCGTCCCGGCGTTGATCCAGTCGATGACGACCTGCGGCTCGCCGATCAGCAGGTATGGGCGCATCGAACCGCCGGCCGACAGCGAGGATACGATCCGCGATTTCGACGAGACGACCTGAGCGTACGTCGTCAGCGGCGGGGAGACGTTGCCTGCGTTGTGACACGCCAGACAGCCGAGCCGGGTGCCGTTCGACTGCAGGCCGCGATCGAGGAGGAGGGCCTGGATCGTATTCGCGTAGGTGACCCGGATGGAGACGTTCACCGTGTCCTGCGCGCTCAAGGGCGGCGAGCCGTTGTCCGTCACCGTCAGCGTGAACGTGTAGGTGGCCGTCGTCTTCAGCGGCGTCACGAAGGACGGGGTGGCCGTGGTCGCGCCCGAGAGCGTCACGGCCGGCCCGCTCGTCTGAGTCCACAGATAGGTCAGCACGCCCCCGTCGGGATCGACCGAGCCGCTGCCATTCAAGGTGACCGTCACCCCGGGATCGAGATTCAGCTGATCGAGGCCGGCGTTGGCCAGTGGCGCCTGGTTGCCCATGAGAACCGTGATGCCGACACTGGCCGAGGCGCGCGCCCCGGCGTTGTCGGTCACCGTCAGGGTGGCGGTGTACACCCCCACCGACGAGTAGGTGTGGGACGGATTCTGCAGGGTGGATGTGCCGCCGTCGCCGAACGTCCAGGCGTACGAGACGATGGTGCCGTCGCTGTCGGTCCCCGAGCCGGTGAAGGACACGAGGAGGGGCGCTTTTCCAGAGGTCGGTGTCGCGGAGGCGCCGGCCGTCGGCGGCTGGTTGCTGCCCACCGTGACGTTCACCGTGGCCGAGCCGGTCGCTCCCTGGTTATCGGTCACCGTCAACGCGGCCGTGTAGTTCCCGGCCGACAGGTAGGTGTGGGACGGATTCTGCAGAGTGGACGTGCCGCCGTCGCCGAAGGTCCAGGCGTACGAGGCGATCGTCCCGTCCGGGTCGGTCCCCGATCCGGTGAAGGCCACCGTCAGCGGCGCCGCCCCGAATGTCGGGCTGGCCGACGCCGTGGCGGTGGGCGGCTGGTTCGCGGGCGCGCCGACCGTGATTCGCACCGTGGCGGTCCCGGTCGCTCCCGCGTTGTCCCTGGCGGTCAGCGTGGCGGTGAAGGCTCCACCCGCCTGATACGTATGCGAGGTGTTCTGCTGCGTGGAGGAAGCTCCGTCGCCGAAGGTCCAGGAATACGAGGCGATCGTCCCGTCGGGGTCTGTGGCCGATCCGGAGAACGAGACCAGCAGGGGCGCCGTGCCGGAGGTCGGGCTGGCCGAGGCGGTCGCGACCGGTGGCTGGTTCGCCGCGGCCCCGACGGTGATCTTGACCGTGGCCTTGCCGGTCGCCATGTCGGTGTCGGTCACGGTCAGCGTGGCGGTATATGTCCCCGCTGTCTGATAGATATGAGTCGTGTCGTTCAGGTTTGCGGTGGCGCCGTCCCCGAAGGCCCAGGCGTAGGCGGCGACCGCGCCGTCGGGATCCATGCCCGTCCCCTGGAAGGTCACCGTCAGGGGGGCGGGTCCCGTCGTGGGCGTCGCGGCCGCTGTCGCGACAGGCGGCTGATTGTCGTTCGGATGCAATTGGGCGGGGCATCCTGTCGTCCACAGGACCCCGAGAACGAGGAGCGCCGCCGCTGCGGCGGTATTGGACAGTCTTCCGATGACGTCAGCAGTTATTCTGACGGCCGACATCCTGGAATCCCTCCTCCACCCTAGTGCTCGGATTTGCCGGGGATGATAGAGCAAGTCCTGTACCAGCGGAATCGACCCCCAATCGACCTCGAACGGGGATGGATTGCCGATGCGAGGGAACAGAATGGCAATCCCTGAGGACGGAGTTGAAATATCGAGGGCTCCATGTTGTTTGCACCGAGTGTCGCGTGGCATTATCTTCGCTCAACGATGTTGCGGTGTCGGCCGCGACAGAGTCCTGTCGGGCCGACCGGGATCAGAGCAGGGAGTCAAGACGCATGGGGGAGAGCGCGGGGGTCCGCGGAGTCGGCGGTTCCGCCGGAACGGCCAGGACTACGTCGGTGCCGCTCGCCCCGCGCGCGCAGCTGCACCCGGCGCCCTCGAGGACCAGCGAGAAGAGCCTCCCGCAGGACGAGTCGCGCGGCCGCCGGCTGACGTTCGCCGCCCTGGGCTTTCTGGCGGCGATCAACATCGCCGGGCTGCCGTACTACATGCTGTCCTCGGGCGAGCGCATGCGCAGCACCCTGCATCCGTGGCTGAAGCCGACCGGGTATGTGGGTCAGGCGGCCGGGTTCATGAGCTTCGCGATGTTCCTTTATATGTGGCTCTATCCTCTGCGAAAGAAAGTCCGCTGGCTCGATTTCGGCGGATCGCTGGCCCGCTGGCTCGATGTGCACGTGGCCGCGGGACTCATCATTCCGTTTCTGGCGGCCATCCATGCCGCCTGGCACTTCACGGGCCTCATCGGTCTGGGGTATGGCGCGATGATGGTCGTCTGCCTGAGCGGCATCGTCGGACGCTATCTTTACGCACGCATTCCCCGCAGCCGCAGCGGACTGGAGCTGAGCATCGAGGAAGCGAACGCGCAGCGGCAGGCCCTCCTGCAACGGATCGTGACGGTCACCCGCCTCGACCAGGAGGTGGTCGACAGGCTGCTGTCGGTCGACTCTCTCCCGTACCAGGGGCTCGGCCCGGCGCGGACAGTCCTCCGCATGCTGCACGACGACTTCAGCCGGTCGCGAGCCGCGCGGCGTCTCCGCCGTCACTGGAAGAAGGTGTCCGGACACCGGACGACCGCCGACCGGGCGATCTTCTCCGAGGTCCTGCGGCTCGCGCGGCGCCAGGTGGCGCTCGGGCAGCAGGTGCGCATGCTGGACGCGACACACAACGTGTTCCGTTACTGGCACGTGGCGCACAAGCCGTTCGCCATCACAGCGCTGGTGGCCGTCGTGCTGCACGTGGTGACGGCAATTGCCCTGGGCGTCACCTGGATTGGGTAGTCGAGCGAACCTCCTGCGGCATGCTGTCAGACGGCATCTGATTCTTGCCCTGGGGGTCATGTCGATGCGCGTCGCGTCACCGGCTCTCGCCCAGGTCTCGCCAGGCCCCCTGGCGGCGCCGCACCAGGAGCTCGACTCCACCCTGAAGTGCTTCACCTGTCACGGCAAGGGGGTGTCTCTGAACGAGCGCTGCCTCGCCTGCCACAGGGAGATCGCCCTTCTCGTGACGCGCGGCCTCGGGCTGCACGGACTGCAGGCGAAGGTGAGCTGCGGCAAGTGCCACCCGGATCATGCCGGTCGCGAGTTCAAGATGATCCAGTTCGACGAGGGAAGCCCGGAGAAGTTCGACCACGCCGGAGCCGGCTGGCGCCTGGACGGAAAGCACGCGCCGCTCCGGTGCGGCGAGTGCCACAGGCCGCAGCTGCAGAAATCCGAGTCGGCCCGTCTCTCCCAGCGCAAGGACAAAGCCACGCTCTGGATCGGCCTCGATCGCGCCTGCGTCTCCTGTCACGCCGACAAGGACGTGCATCGGGGGGCCCTGGGACCGAAGTGCGAGAACTGTCATGCCGCCGCGGCCTGGAAGCCGGCCTTGCGCTTCGATCACTCGAAGACCGATTACCCCTTGACCGGGAGGCACGAGACGGTGGAATGCAACACGTGCCACCTGGCGTCGTTCCTGAAGCTTCCTCTGGACAAGGAGGGACGGCCGATCCCGATCTACAAGCCGCTGGCGCACAAGGAGTGCTCGCCCTGCCACGCCGATCCGCACAACGGCCAGCTCGGCCTGGTCTGCTCGAAGTGCCACAACACCGAATCGTGGACCGGCATGAACCAGAAGAAGTTCAACCACGACCTGACGCGGTACCCGCTGCGCGGCAAGCACGCGGCGCTGCAATGCGCGCAGTGCCACGACCCGAAGAGCGCCTGGGGCAAAAGACCGCCGTTCGCCACCTGCCTCTCGTGCCACCAGGACGCGCACGCCGGGACCGCGACACTTGCCGGCAAGGTGGTCGATTGCGCGGCCTGCCACACCGTCGCCGGGTTCCACCCTTCGACCTATACCGTGGAGCAGCACGCCGCTTCCGCCTACCCGCTCCTGGGCAAGCACATCACGGTCAAATGCGAGGCCTGCCACGCGAAGAACCCGCCCGGGGTCGCCCCCGAGAAGCTCGGCAAGTCGGGCGTGCTGATGCGCATGGCCCACGATCGCTGCATGAGCTGCCACGCCGACGCTCACGGCGGTCAGTTCGCGGCACGCCCCGGCCGCGGGGCCTGCGAGCCCTGTCACCGCGTGGATGGGTGGACGCCGAGCACGTTCACGGCCAAGGATCATGCCCGGCTGCGTCTGGGTCTCGAGGGGCGGCACGCCGAAATCGAGTGCGCCGCCTGCCATGGACCCGCGCGGAAGGGACTGCCGCCGCTGCCGGGTCCCGACAGGATCGGCACGGCCGGCACCGCCCTGGTGCTGACCGACGCCTCCTGCACCTCCTGTCATTTCGATCCGCACGACGGCCGGTTCTCGTCCAGGGGCGCGCGGCCGAAGAAGAACGGCTGCCTCGCCTGCCACGACGTCAGGACGTTCCGTCCTTCGACCGTGGACGTCGCCGCTCACGCGACTTTCGGCTTCGCGCTCGAGGGGGCGCATCGCGCCGTCCCGTGCGACGCCTGTCATCAGGAGTCGAAGCCGGCGGCGCCGCGGCCGAGCCTCCTTCTCCTGAGGCCCGCGACGCCGGCGATGCTGTTCGCGCTGAAGGACAGCCGATGCGAGGCCTGCCACAAGAGCCCGCACGGCAGCCAGTTCGCGCGCCGCCGCGCCGGCGGCGCCTGCGTGTTCTGCCACAACGAGGACGTCTTCAAGCCGGCCAGCCGCTTCGATCACAATCGCGACTCGTCCTATCCCCTGGAAGGCGCCCACCTGCGCGTCCCCTGCGCCGGCTGTCATCCGACCCGGAAGGACCCCGCCGGTCGTCCGATGGTGATTTACCAGCCGATCCCGAGGGACTGCAAGAGCTGCCACGGAAACCGCCAGCCCGGAAAGCTGTCGCGTCTCGCGCCGTTCCCGGCCGGCGGAGTTTTTCCGCAGCCGATCGCGTCGCGCGCTTCCGCGGAGCGTCCATCGTGAAGACGGGATCGTGGCGCCGGGCCGCCCGCGCGGCAGCCGTCGCCGTTCTCGGCGGCGCTCTCTCCTGGGGCGCCGGGGCGCTCGCCGAGGCGCCGGCGCAGCCGCCCAATCCGCACGGCTCCTACGTGGAGGAGTGCAGCCTCTGCCACCGCGCCGAGGCCTGGAGCCCGGTCCGTATCAGCCCGAAGTTCAATCACGCGAAATTCGGCTTCCCGCTCGACGCCGCGCACGCTCAGACGGCCTGTCGCGCCTGCCATGTTTCCCTCGACTTCAGCAAGGTGAAGCCGGAATCCTCCTGCGTCGGCTGCCACGAAGACGCGCATCAGGGCGAGCTCGGCCAGGACTGCGCGCGCTGCCACACCGCGCGCAGCTTCATCGACCGCGCGCGCATGGCGCGCGCCCACAACGTCACGCGCTTCCCGCTTTCCGGGGCCCACCTGGCCGTGGACTGCGAGGCCTGCCACAAGCCGACGGCCCCGGGGCACCTGACCTACGTCGACCTGCGCACCGACTGCGATTCGTGCCACCTCAACGATTACAACGCGACGACGAACCCCAACCACGCGACGGCCAACTTCTCGCACGACTGTGCGCCATGCCACTCCACGGTCGCATGGGCGCGCGCCAGGTATACGGATCACGACCCGCGCTACTTCCCGATCTACTCCGGCGCGCATCTCGGCAAATGGACAACCTGCGCGGACTGCCACGTCAACGCCACGGACTTCTCGCAGTTCGAATGCATCCTGTGTCACGCGCACAGTAACCAGGCCCAGACGACCAGCCAGCACACGGGCGTCAGCGGCTTCGCCTACAACAGCCAGGCCTGCTACAGCTGCCATCCGCGGGGCAGGAGATGAGCGCCCGACGTCGTCCGGGCGGCCCGCTCCTCGCCGCGGCCGTTCTGGCTCTCGCCTCCGGCGCGGACCGGCCGACCGCGGCGGCCGACGCGGTCGCCCCCGCCACGGCCCATGTCACCTATCTCACCGCTTCGTCGGTGTACGTCGACGCGGGGCGCGAGGAGGGGATTCTGCAAGGGGACCCGATCCAGGTGGTGCGCGAGGGACAGGTGATCGCCACGCTGCGTGTCGTCTTCGTTTCGGCGCACCGCGCCTCGTGCTCGATCGTCAACGCGCAGGCGGCTCCCGTGGTCGGTGACCTCGTCCGTTACACGGAGCACCGCGAGACCCCGCGCGCGCCGGAATCGAAGGAAGGCGAAAGTCGGCAGGCGCCGGGAGTCGGCGCGCGGGCGTCGCGCGGAGGTCTGGCCGGGACGGGAATTCACGGTCGGATCGGCGTGCGCTATCTCGACCTGAAGGACCGCACCGGCAACGACAGCGGCTTTTCCCAGCCCGGGCTGGATGTGCGCCTCGACGGTTACGCCCTGGGCGGCGGGCCGGTCGACCTGCTGGTCGACGTGCGATCGTATCGTACCCAGCGGACTCTCCCGACCGGCAGCAACGAGACCGAGGGAGAAAACCGCATCTACAGGGCGTCCGTCGGCGTTCATCTCGATTCGCGGCAGCAGATCATCGTGGGCCGGCAGTTCGCTCCCGCCCTTTCGGTCGTCAGTATCTTCGACGGCGTGCTCTACGCCCTCGACGGAAGCAGGACGGGGTGGGGCGTCTTCTCCGGGGTGCAGCCCGACCCCGTGGACCTCACCTTCAACAGCGACATCCAGGAGGTCGGCGGCTACGTCCAGTTCAAGAACGCGCCGGATGCGCAGCGGCGCTGGGCGCTGACCACGGGGGCGATCGGCTCGTACACGCAGCAGACGGTGAACCGCGAGTTCCTGTTCGTCCAGGCGCAGTACTACGCGACGCGCCTGTCGGCTTATCTGGCCCAGGAGGTGGACTACAACCGCGCCTGGAAGGTCTCGGTGGCGGGGGAGAGCGCGATCTCTCCCACGAGCACCTTCGCGAACATCCAGTTCCGCGCCAGCCGGCGCTTCACCCTGTACACGGGATACGACAACCGGCGCAACGTGCGTCTGTTCCACGACCGGGTGACCCCGCTGACCGAGTTCGATGACAGTCACCGCCAGGGCGCCTGGATCGGAGGCTCCCTCCGGATCGGCGAGCACTGGTTCACGTCCGCCGATGCGCGCCTGAACGACGGCGGCGCCGCGGGCCGCTCCGACGGATACTCCGCCAGCTTCGGCGTCGACGGTCTGACCCGCGCCAACATCGGCGCCCGCGGCCGGAGCACGCGCTATTCGAACAACCAGACGGAGGGGTGGCTCCATTCGGTCGGTGCCGGGTTCGATCTCGGCCCGCACGCCCGCCTGGATCTGGACGCCGGGAGGCTGCAGGAGACGAACCTCCTCGATTCCACCTTCGACCGCCATCTCGACTGGTACAGTCTCGATCTGGACATCCTGCTGGGCCGGAGCTGGTACTGGCTGCTGTCCTGCGAGAGGAACGACGGCAGCCAGGAGAAGAACGATCAGATCTACGCGGCGCTGACGTACAGGTTCTAGCGTCAGGAAACCAGACGCTCCTCCCGTCCGTGATGCGCAGATTATCCACGCCGCCCGCCCGCAATCACCCCCGTCTCGTTGGACACCCTGCCCAAGCTCCCTTATATTGTCTCGGTCGTCGAAATATCCGGGATCGGTGGACGGGAGGGGACGCGGTCGGCATGGACAGTGATCTGACGTATCTGCTGCTCGCCGCCGTTCTCGCGGTCAGCCTGTACCTGCACATCAGACGCACGAGGCAGAAAGAAGCCGGTGCGCTGGCGGCGGCCGAGAAGGGGAAGATGTACTCTCAGGGCCCCCGGGCGCAGCATCCGCACATCGACATCTCGAAGTGCATCGGCTGCGGAGCCTGCGTCGAGGTCTGCCCCGAGGGGGACGTCCTGGGGGTGATCGCCGGCAAGGCGGCCATCATCAACGGGCACAAGTGCGTCGGGCACAGCCTGTGCGCCGAGGCGTGCCCGGTCGAGGCGATCACCATCGTCATGGCCGACCCGAGCATCGGCGCCGACATGCCCCGCCTGACGCCGGAGTTCGAGACGACCGTGAAGAACATGTTCATCATCGGCGAGCTCGGCGGTCTCGCGCTCATCAAGAACGCCGTCAACCAGGGACGCGACTGCATCGACATCATCGCCAAACGGATCGTCGCCGGCCGGGTCGCCCGCAAGACGGCGGGTGCGGTCGACGTCTGCATCGTGGGCGCCGGTCCGGGGGGGATCAGCGCCTCCCTGCGCGCCCTCGAGAAGGGGATGTCGCACGTCACGCTCGAGCAGGACGAGTTCGGCGGGACGATCGCCAAGTTCCCGCGGCAGAAGCTGGTGCTCACCAGCCCGGTGGAATTCCCGATGTACGGCAAGTTCAAAAAGCTCGAGATCTCCAAGGAGGAGCTGCTCGAGTTCTGGGGCCGGCTGTCGAAGCGAGCCGACCTCGAAGTCCGCACCCACGAAAAAGTGGACGGGGTCGTCAAGGGCGAGGACGGCCTCTTCACGATCCAGACCGCGAAGGGGGCCTACCGATCCCGCGCGGTGGTTCTCGCGCTCGGGCGCCGCGGCACGCCGCGCAAGCTGGGGGTGAAGGGCGAAGAGCTGGCCAAGGTGATGTACGGCCTGATCGAAGCGGAGGCGTACACCGACGCCAGGATCCTCGTGGTGGGGGGCGGTGACAGCGCGATCGAGGCCGCCATGGGGCTGGCGCACCAGAAGGGCAACCAGGTGACCCTGTCCTACCGCGGGGAGGCCTTCAGCCGTATCAAGGAACGCAACGCGAAGCGTCTCGAGGAGTGCATCAGGAAGCGCATGCTGAAGGTGATCTTCGCCTCCCATGCCGTCGAGATCCGCCCGCGCTCGGCCCTGCTCGACGTTCAGGGGAAAGTGCAGGAAATTCCCAACGACTACGTGTGGGTGTTCGCCGGCGGAACCCCCCCGAACGAGTTCCTGCACAAGGTCGGCGTCGCGGTGGGCCAGCGTGACCTGACGAAGGAAGCGCAAGCCGAGGCCAGACTCAAGGGCGTCGCCGCCTGAGGGGCTCAGCCGCCGACCAGGTTTCTCAGGACGAACAGGATGTTGGCGGGACGCTCCGCCAGCCGCCGCATGTACCACGGGAACCAGGCGTCGCCGTAGCTGATCAGGACGCGCACCGGGTGCCCTGCGGCCGCGAGACGCCGCTGCTCCTCGCGCTTGATGCCGTACAGCATCTGGAACTCGACGTCCTGCGGCCGCAGCCCGCCGGCGCGCGCCGCCGCCTCGATGCGCCGGATCAGCGCCACATCGTGCGTGCCGAAGATCGCACGGACGCCGGCTTTGCGCGCCTCGGGACCGAGAAGCCGCAGGGCGAGGGCGTGGTAATTCGCGTCGACGTCCCGCTTCTTCGGAAACGCCTTGTCGGGCGGCTCGCGGTAGGCGCCCTTGACCAGGCGCACGCCACCCCCCAGGCGAATGAGACTGTCCAGATCGCGCTCCGTCCGGCGCAGGTAAGACTGCACGCAGACACCGACGTTGGGGAAACGGGCGCGCGCGCGGCGGTACATGTCGAGCGTCGCGTCGGTGTAGGCGGTCGATTCCATGTCGATCCAGACCCACGTTCCTCCCGCCTTCGCGCCCTCGATCAGGGACATGAGGTGCGTCTCGCAGGCGGCCCCTCCGAGATCCTGCCCGAGCTGCGTCAGCTTCACGGAGATTTCGACGTCGAGAGACTCGCGCTGCGCGCGCGCCAGGACCTCGAGATAGTGCCGTCTGACCTGGTCGGCCTCCTCCAGCCGGTGCAGATTCTCCCCGAGGCAGGTGAGCACCGACCCGACGCCCGCGGCCTGGAGGGTCCGGGCCGCTCCGAGCGCCGCATCGACGTCCTCGCCCGGCATGAAGCGCGACACCGCCCGACGCACGAAGCCGAGCCTGACGGCCCGATCGCGCAGCCAGCGGCTCTGCGAGCCGGCGAGAAGAGCGCTCCTGACGAGGGCCATGACGGACTCTCCCGGAGGCGAAAGGCGAGAAGTGTACCTCACCTGCGGGAGATGAACAGATCGAGGCCCCGGGCCGGGCGACCCGGGGCCGGATCAGGATCGGGCACGTCCTTGGCTTCTACGGACCCGTCACGCTGACGAGCTGGGCGAGCTCGGTGTCCCCGGTCAGGGCCTGCTCGAACACGATTCCGATGCCGGCGGCGTAGACCTTCCGGTCGTAGGCCCCGGGCTCGATACGGGTCGCCTCGAGCGTGGTCAGGGTATTGCGCAGCTTCCCGTACGGCACGGTGATCGTGCCTCCCACCTCGACCACCCAGGCGGTGTCCTCGGCCTGCCCGACGAGAAGCTCCTGCCGGTAGGCGTCCGGGATCTGAGGATTCGCCTCCATGATCACGCCGGGCTCGGCGCCGTGGACCCCTGCCTGCCACGAGCCGGAGGTATCGGTCTTCCCGTTCGCGAGGAACGCGGTCGTGTCCTCGCCGAGATACCACACGTTGCCCTGCTTGTCCTGAGCGTACCAGTCGAAGGTCTTCTCGAGGAGATTGCCGTCGTGCGTCGCGACGTCGCTCACGACCGTCGCGGTGATGCCCAGGATGACTTTGGTCTGGCCGGTGACGACGACCGTGTCGACCTGGGTCTGGCCGTTCTTGATCCCCTCGTAGACCAGCGTTCGGCCGACCGGGAGAGGATAGTAGGGATTGGTCACCGCCGGAACGAAGTTCGCCGGGTCGAGCACGGGATGGTAATCCGGGGTCGATGCTTTCGCGTTCGAGGCCCGGCCACCGGCCGCGATTGCAGCGATGGCCGCCCCCGCCACGACGATGAGCCATTTCCTGGACATCGGTACACCTCCTTTGCTGTCGTCGGTCGAGAAATCGGATCGAGGGATTCTCATCCCCCAGTGCGCCAAATTCAAGGTCGCGGCAGTCGCAATCGATCGGCCGGCCGTGCAACCCCTCTCATTTCCTTAGAGCGGCCGGCGGTCACCGATCCTTCGCGCCAGAGCGCAAGTTTCTCAGAACGGAGGCGGGATTCAGGCGGGAAGAGGTCTCAGCGCCAGGAGCTGGGGTGCTCCTTCCACGGATGCTGGAACACGCCCTCGATCTTCGGGTCGTTGGGGGCGAAGCCGGTGCGCTCGCACAGGAGGCGGCGCAGCTCCTTCTGGACGTCGTCCGGCAGCGGTGGCACCTCGTGCTTGTCGAGCAGCGAGCGCATGCGCTCGCGGGCGAGCTGCAGCTCGTCCTTGGCGCGGCGCTTCCAGTCGCCGTAGGTGCCGCGGAACGAGATGTACGGCCAGTAGCCCTGGCCGGACTTGAGGAACTCGCGGGTGTACGGCTGGCCGAGGTGGTGGTTGGGGGAGTGGCCGACCTTGTGGATCGATTCGACCATCAGCTTCTCGCGGGTCAGCTCCATGCCGTTGCGGACGAACGACAGGATGTTGCACATCTCCTCGTCGATCACCATCTGCGGGAAGCAGAGCGTGTTGCCGTCCTCCAGGATGCCGATGCCGACCAGGAGATCGCAGCCGGAGAGCGCGGCGGTCATGCCGGTCGCCATGTTCTCGTAGGCGCACTGGATGCCGGGGATCTTGGCGTCCGAGCAGATGCCGCCGGCCATGTACGGGACGCCGTAGAAGTCGGTCATCTGCGCGAACGGCAGGTTCAAGAGAATCCCTTCGGGCGAGGCGGTCGAGGCGAGACCGGTCTTCATGTCGAGAGTCTCGGGCCCGGCGGGGTAGATCATCGGCAGCCCGGGCTGCACGAGCTGGTACAGGACGAGACCGCTCAGGAACTCGACGTTGGTCTGCAGCAGCGTGCCGGCGACGGTGATCGGCGCCGTGGCGCCCTGCAGCGGCATCGGCCAGAAGACGATCGGCACCCACTCCTTCGCGAGCGCGATGCACGCCTCGGTCATCATGTCGTCGTGCTTGAGCGGCGACACGGGACAGGTGACCATCGAGAAGTACGGACGGTCGCGCTGCTTTCGCCGGTCGCCGTACACGGCGTCGAGCATCGCCAGGAGGTACGGCACGTCGTCCGGGTCCTGCACGCCGCCGACCATCTGGAAGTGCTTGGTCGACCACAGGAAGGTCGAGGCCATCTCGAACAGCGACCGAAAGTCGGTCGAGGCGTCGGTCGGGAAGACGGTCGACCACATCACCTTGATCGGCGGCAGCGCGTCGGCGAGCAGCGTGCTCAGCGCCAGGTCGTGCAGCGTCGACGTCCTGCGCTCGCCGGTCTTCTCGTCGATGGTGAAGGACGCCTGACCGTCGGTCATGTGGTGCATCTGCTCGCCGTCGATGACGGCGTCGTTCCGGCCGTCGCGCGACGCCAGGACGAACTTGCGCGGCGCGGTCTTGATGCACTTCTCGACCAGGTCGGGCTTGACCCAGGCGACGCCGCGGTCGCGGTCGACCTTCTGGCCGTTCGCCTCCATGATGTCGAGCGCCTTGGCGTTCTCGTACAGGACGCCGGTCTTCTCCAGGATCTCGAGGGACGCCTCGTGCACCAGCCGGACGTCGTTCTCGCTCAGCATCGAGACCTTCGGGCGCGCGTTCATCGGAGGTTCTCCTTGCGGGAGATCTTTGCACGGCGCGGATTTGCGGGTCAATCCCTTTTCCGCATTATTCCCGCCGTGTCGATGTCGTAACGACAATAGGTCGCGGCGCCGGATGCCGTAACGGCTTGAGATCCCACCATCCGCAACGTCGATGCGGGGGGCGGACGCGAGCGAACTCAGAACTTGACGAGGAGGGCGGTGTTGATCCGTGTCTCCGACCTGACGAGGTCGGGCGTGAAGCCGGGCACCAGCGATCCGTCGGGGCCGGTGTTGCCGCCGGCGGGCGTGACGCCGCCGGGGCCGGCGAAGTACGGCACGTTCGCCGCCCGGTGATTCAGCTCGAATCGGAAGGTCGCGAACTGGCTCGGCATGAGGTCGAGGGTCAGCGACGCGTCCCAGGCTCTGAACGGGTCCCCCGGGTTCTCGGTGAAGTACTGAGTCCCGGAGGACGCGGTCGCGCCGTTGATCGGCGGCAGGAGCACGAGATAGCGTCCCGGATTGTCGATGGCGCCGCCGCCGACGGTCAGGCCGATCCGATCGCGGTGGAACCAGAAGCGATTGTAGATCATGAATCCGAGGAAGTATTGCGACGGCTCGCTCGCCGAGCCGCCGGAGCAGACGACACCGCCGCCGCTCTCGCACCCGGCGTCGAGGGTGAGCGAGAACGCCATCCTGTCGAGCGCCCGTCCCGGCTTGTCGTAGTACTTGACCTCGATGCTGTCGTCGGTGTGGATGCGCCGGCGATCGGCGTTGCCGAGCGTGTCCTTGCCCCAGTAGTTGTTCGTGAGCAGCGACACGGAGCCGTTCGGGCGCCACAGGACTTGCAGGCCGACGCCCGGCGTCGAGTTGAACACGCCGTACGACTGCCAGCCGTTGACCAGCCACGGCTCGACCTTCAGGCGGTCGCTCGGGAAGATCTGGAGCCGCAGGCCGTTGAAAAACCACGGAGTGTTCGACGACACGTAGGACGGCTGGTACGCCCAGTTGTCGAAGTTGTAATAGCTGAACAGGCCGATGTACGACATGAAGATGCCGGCGTCGAGGTTGATCCCGTGCATCTTGTTCCAGTGGTAGCCGCCGTACGCCTCCGAGACGTACCGATAACCGTCCGCCAGGTTCCACTGGCCGCGCGAAGGGCTGGCGTCGTTGCGCGGCGTCATCTGCGAGTACATGCCGAACTGGGTCATCAGGCGGCCGCGCACCTGCTCCCAGTGGAAATCGCCGCCGACGCCGAGCTGCTGCACCTGGAACTCGCCGGTCCGGCCGCTCTCGGAGGTGCCGACGAGCGTGTCGTCCTGAGGATGATGGAAGTCCTCGATGTACGACACGTCCGCCCGGAACTCGCCCGTGAACGCCTTGGTATCGAGGACGCTGTCCCGGGTGCGGCTGGTGCCGTTCAGCCAGGTGAAATCGGCGAACGCGAACGGCTCCGCCGGCGCAGCGGACTCGGCCGGCGCGGAGGCGGACCCGGCAGGCGCCGCGGCGG
>JACXTT010004769.1_pt1 | contig 20006 bp, 15 predicted proteins | sample 9270951 | NCBI WGS metagenome assembly JACXTT01 (sample SAMN15532306, study PRJNA645909) | rock metagenome | isolation source: weathered quartz diorite | place: Puerto Rico | collected 2017-06-21 | reverse complement strand
CGCGGCGGCAGCCTGTGGCTGACGTTCGAAACACGGGACAGGCCGTCCCCGGACGTCCTGCTCGCACCCGGCGAGCGCTATCGGCTGCATGGTGACGCCGACGTGTTTCTGGCGGCGCTGCACGGCGCGGGCCCCGTGTTGTGCGGGATCGATGCGCCGCCACACCAGCGCCGTACCGGTTTTCCCTGGCTCAGGTGGCTATGGGGCTCGCGCGTGTCCTGACGGTGCCTGCGGCTTCCTGGCAAATCCACTCGGCTACGCAGCTGACGTCCTCGCGCGGATGGGCGGAGGCATGGACCAGCCAGTACGAGTTGGGGCTCGGCGGCGCTTGTAGCGCCGTCGGCACGATCACCAGCTGGCCGCCATCGATCAGGGGCCGCACCAGCTCGAGCCGGCCCAGTGCGACGCCCTGTCCCGCCAGCGCCGCGTGGATGACCTGGTCGTACTGATTGAAGCGAAGCACGCCGTGCTGGCTCGCCTGGCGGTAGCCGCGCGGCTCGAGCCAGCTGCGCCATTGCAGCCACGGACGGGGATCGTCGAATTCCAGCAGCGGCAACTGAAGCAGCGCCTCGTCGTGCCGGGCGACCCCGGCCACCAGCGATGGATGGGCGACCGGGGCGATGTTCTCGCCGAACAGGCGCACGGCATCGGGCGGCGCCGCGGCGTCGCGGCAATAGCGCACGGCGAGGTCAATGCCCTCGGCACGCAGGTCGCTGATACGGTTGCTGGCGGACAGGCGCACATCCAGATGCGGATGCGTCTTCTGCAGGTTCCCCAGCCGCGGCAGCAGCCACAAGCCGGTCACGCCGATGCTGGCGGTGACCGTGACGGCCCGCTGGCCCTCGTTGCGGCGCACCTCGGCCACCACGTCCTGCAGCTGCTGCAGCGCGCTGTCGGCGCTGCGAAACAGCCGTTCGCCCTCGGCGGTGAACGCAACGCCGCGATGCTTGCGCACGAACAGCGGCACCTTCAACTGCTCCTCCAGTGCGTGGATCTGCCGGCTTACCGCCGACTGCGTCAGGCACAGGTCGTCCGCCGCCTGCGTAATGCTCATGCGTCGGCCGACGGCGACGAAGCCCTTGAGCAGGTCGAGCGGAAACAGCCGGACAAGCGGGACGGACATGCGGTGGCCTCCTGGCAGATTCGCGATACGCCATTACAGCACGATCCCGGGCCCTCTTGCCATGCGCGGCGCGCATGGCAGAACGACCAAATGATCGCTTGAAGCACGGCGCCAGGGCGGCTGCAATAGAGCCATCGCGCGCCTGCCGGCGCCATTGTCCGACAAGGGGCCGTCATGACTTCTCGCCTGCCACACACTTGCGCCGCCATCGCCACGCCGCAGTCCGCCACGCCATGGTGGCGTGAGCTGTGGGTGCTCGTGCTGGCGGGCGGCCTGCTGATGGGGCTGGCGTTGGGCGTGCGCCATGTGCAGGGTCTGTTCTTGCTGCCCATCATCGCCGAGCGCGGCTGGACCCGCGAGACCTTCGGCTTCGCGATGGCGGTGCAGAACCTGGTCTGGGGGCTGGCGCAGCCCTTCACTGGCATGCTGGCCGACCGGTACGGCTCATGGAAGGTGATGGCCGGCGGACTGGCGTTATATGCCGCCGGACTTTACGGAATGACCCAGGCAGACACGTCACCGGCCTTCGTCTGGTCGGCAGGCGTCTGCATCGGCATTGCGCTGTCCGGCACGACCTTCGGCGTGGTGTATGGCGCGCTGAGCAGAATGGCGGACGCCGCGCAGCGCAGCCGCGCGCTGGGCCTGGCCGGCGCCGTCGGCGGCATCGCGCAGTTCGCGCTGGTGCCGGCCGCGCAGGGGCTGCTGGTCGCATCGGGATGGGCGACCACGCTGCTGATGCTCGCCCTGGCACTGGCCGTGCTGCTGCCGCTTGCGTTGCCATTCCAGGACCGGATTGCCGCCGCGCCGGCACCGGCCGCAGATGAGACCACCGCGCCGAGCAGCGGCGGCCAGCCGCCGCTGCTCGGCGCGGTGCGCGAGGCCTTCGGACATTCCGGCTTCTGGCTGCTCAACCTCGGCTTTCTTGCCTGCGGCTTCCAGCTCGCCTTTATCGCCAGCCACTTGCCCGCCTATCTGCTGGATCGCGGCATGCGTCCGGCCGACGGCATGGCCGCGCTCGCCATCATCGCGCTCGCCAATGTGGCCGGCATCTACGTGTTCGGCCTGCTGGGCGACCGCCACAGCAAGAAATACCTGCTCGCCGGCATCTACCTCGTGCGTACCGCGGCGATGGCGCTGTTCCTGCTACTGCCGCTGAGCACGCCCACGTTGTACTTGTTCTGCGCGGCGATGGGCTTCCTGTGGCTCGGCACCGTGCCGCTGACCAACGGGATCCTCTCACAGGTGTTCGGCGTGCGCTATCTCGCCACGCTGTTTGGCTTCGTGTTCTTCGGCCACCAGCTGGGCTCGTTCCTCGGCGTATGGCTGGGCGGGTTGGTGTTCGAACTGACGCGCTCGTACGACCCGGTCTGGTTCAGCGCCATGACGCTGGGCGTACTGGCCGCGGCCTTGCACTTCCCGATCGACGACCGGCAGATCGTCAGGACCGGCCTCGTGCCGGCGCGGTCATGAGTCCGCGCCGCGGACCGGCGCTTGGCATATGGCTGTCGGTACTCGGCCTGGCGGCCCTGTGCATGGTGGCACTGACATCTTGGCTCGACCCGGCTTTTGCGCTGGCGTGGGTACAGCTGATGGCGATGTGCCGATAGCAGTAGCCATGCCTCGCAGTAGGGCCCGATCGCGCTAGTTCTCCTGAACCAGCTGGAATGCGGTCCTGCAGGCCCTGGCCCATTCCCGGGCCAATTCCCTGCGCTGGGCGGCCGGGGTCGCCATCGCTTCGTCCAGGCCGGCCGCAAGATCCTGCACGGTGACCGCGGCCGGCGCCCCGGCCGCGCCCCAGGCCGCGGCAAAGGCGACTTGCTTGCTGGTGCCCGGAGGTTGTCCGGCCCGAAGCAGGCCAAGCCGTGGCAGGAAAAAGGCACCGGCGACAATGCCGCCGTGCAGGCTGCTGCCGACAAAGCCCTGGCTGTGCGCAATCAGCGCACAGATATCCCACAGGTTGAGCGAGTCGAACAGGACCACAGGCGTGCCGCGCAGCCGTGCCGCCAGGCGCTGGTAGCAAGCCAGGTCGTCGTGCCAGGGCGCGGCGCCGGCGCGAAACAGCACCAGGCCCAGGGTCCTGGCCCGGGCGATAGGTTCGAGCTGGGCCGCCAGCTGTGAAAGGGTATCGTCGTCGCCAAAATCCGCGCTGAACTGCACGGCCAGGTATCCGCCAGGGAACCCTGACACGATGCGGGCGCACTCGCCCTGGCGGGCGCGCCGGCGGATGCAGTCGCCGAACAGCTCGGCCACCAGCACGGCCGGATCGGGCTCCAGGCGGCAGGCAATGCCGTTCTCCGCGAGCATGGCCCGGGTCTGATGGTCTCGTACCCCGACGCTGGTAGCGGCCCCGAGCTTGGCCACCACCTCGGCCCGCATGCCGGGCTCAACCGATCCAAGTGCAATGCCCCCGGCGGCGTGGACAATGACACGCCGGACATTGGCAAAGATGCCGGCCGGCAACAGGTAGGGGACCCGGTCCGGTACGCCCAGCTGCGCCTGGGCCCAGACCGTCCGCTCGTGCGGCCGGGCATCGAGCAGCGCCACCACCGCCCGGGCCTGCTCGGGAGGCTGCAGCATCACGGCCGCCTCCCAGAGCGAGCAGGTCAGGGTTTCGCCACCCACATGGATGACATCGACGGCGCTGTCGCCCACGGCGGCTGCCAGCCGCGCCAGGGTGTGGACCCGATGGCCGCCATGGATTCTCAGGTTGCGCTCGGCCAGGCCCCCGTAGAATGGGTTGGCCTGCCCGATCAGGCTTCGCATCACATGCGGCAGCAGCAGGTCGCCGAAGTTGTGGCGATCGAAAGCGCCAAACAGGATCGTGGGGAAGCCGGTGGTTCCTGACCGGGAGGCTGCCATGGCGTCAACGTCAGGCAAGCGCCAGGTCCTGCATGTCCGCGCTGTCGAAGCCTTCGGTGAATCCAGCCTTGATGCCGGCCAGCAACTGTGTGGCGGGTTCCACCTTGCCTTGCTGCCGCCACAGGTGGGCCAGGCTCAAGGCAGCCCGCAATTCGAACGACCTGGCATCTTGCTGACGCGCGATGTCGATCGCCTTGTGGAAGCAAGCTTCCGCTTCCGCTTCCGCATTGCCATCAGGCCTGAGACCCGGCGAACCTTGTCCTTGCCGTATCAGCTCACCCTTGATGCGGTGCCACTCGGCTTCGCAATAGTGTTCACCGGTCTTGTCCACCGCGTCTTTTGCTTCGGCAAGCGCGCTCAGGCCTGACTGCAATTGTCCCTGGCGTCCGTAGGCATGGGCCAGGAGACACTGGAAATGCGAATGCCCCAACGCCGCCCCCGTAGCGTGGTAGGCCGCCAGCCCCTCGCGCATCTGCGCGATGCCTGGCTCTGGCTGCCCCTGCTCGGCCAGCGCCCAACCGCGAAGGATGGTCGTCCACGCAAGCCAGAGCGGGAAACCTTGCTCGGTCGAGAGCGTGATGGCTGCCTCGGCGCATTCTTGCGTGAGTTGGGGCTCGCGGCGGAAGTGGTGCAGTTCTGCCGTCTGGCACAAGGCATGCGCAAGGCTGAAGGGGTGGGACAGCTGCCGTGCCAGCGCAAGCGCGTCCTGTGCGCTCTTGCTGGCCTGGTCAGGATAGCCGAGACTCCACAGGACCAGGGCCGAAGTCGACAGGCCGCGTACCTCCGGATCCACGCCATGGACATTCAGGTGGGTGTGATGCGATCCTGCGCCGTAGAGCGCGAGCGCTTCACGCACGTGGGCATGCGCGATACTGAATCTGCCCAGGTAATACGAGGTCGTCGCAAGCGAGACATGGGCCTCGCCCAACAACTCCGGATCTTTCTTTTGCTCGGCCAGGTGCAGCAGTTGCTCCCCTAGTTCGTAGGCCTTCGCGTGCTCTGCACGCAGGGAGAAGTAGGTGCGCAACCCGACTAGCGTCGGAAAAAGCTCTGGTGTGTCCCTGGCCGGGCCGCACAGTGCCAGGGCGCGGCTGTAGGTCGCTTCCACCTCGGATGAGGCAAAGCCCCTGGCGGCAGTCAAGGCCGGCCCGATGGCAAGCCGCAGCGCGAGCTCCTGGCGGGCACGTTCCGGGGTGTCGGGCTGCCGGCCAAGCAGTGCCAGCGCGGCATTCAGGTGGCTGATCGCCTCGTGATAGGCAGACCGCTGCACGGCCTGCTGTCCGGTGTATTGCAGGTACTCCACCGCCTTCGGATCGTTGCCGCCAAGGCTGTAGTGCCGGGCCAGTTCGCTGTAGTGGTCTTTTAGCTGATTCTGGAAGAGCGCTTCGATCGCCTGGGCCGTGCGTTGGTGCAGCGCTGTGCGTTGCTCCGTGAGCAGGCTGTTGCCGGCCACCTCCTGGGTCAGCGCATGCTTGAACGTGTATTCGATATCGGGGAATGCTGGCCGCTCATAAATGAACTCCCCCAACTCCAGCTGGGCGAGGAGAGGGCGCAACTGCTCATCCGGCTGCGCCACAACCCGCTGGATCAGGCTCAGGGAGAATTCCTTCCCGATCACGGCCAGGGTCTGCAACAAGTCCTTCCCGGCACGGGACAGCCGATCGATGCGGGCGGCCAGTACACCCTGTACTGTTGTCGGGATATGCAGCGCGGCGGGCGTCTTCTCGATGCGGTAATGGCCGGGCTCGCCCAGCAGGGCTTTCTCCTCGCACAGGGTCTGCACCACCTCTTCCATAAAGAAGGGATTGCCCTCGGTCTTTTCCAGAATGAGGCCCTTGAGGGGCATCAGCGCGGGATCGTCTCCAAGGAGGGCGGCGAGCAGTTGCTGGGCCTCAGCCTGGCCCAATGGATCCAGCCGCAGCGGAATGTAAAAGTCCTTCTGGCCCCAGCCATGCTGGTACTCGGGCCGATAGTTCAGCAGCAGCAGGATCCTGGCGCCAGGAAGGCGGTCGATCAGCACATCCAGAAAGGCCTCGGTTTCACTGTCCAGCCATTGCAGGTCCTCGAACAGCAGAACAAGCGGCTGATTCCCGCTCTCGCGGCACAGCAGGTTCGTGATCGCCTCGAACGTGCGCTGGCGTCGGATCCGGGCATCCATGTTCGGCATTACCGAACCGGGCTCGCTGATGCCCAGCAGGTGGAGCAGGTACGGCAGCACGTCCTCCAGTGCCCGGTCGAGCATCACGACCCGGCCGGCAACCTTTTCCCGGTACCTCCGTTCGTCGTCGTGGGCTTCGATCTGGAAATAGTTCTTCACCAGTTCGATCAGCGGGAGATAGGCAAAGGCCTTGCCGTGGGACACCGAGAATGTTTCCAGCGTCAGGCAACTGCCGGGCGAGCGCGCCTTGAACTCGTGGAACAGCCGCGACTTGCCGACCCCGGCTTCGCCAACCACGGCGACGATCTGGCCCTGGCCGGCCGCGGACCGTTCCAGTGCCCGTTGCAGCGTCTCCAGTTCGGCCTCACGCCCCACGAAGCGCGCCAGGCCGCGATGTGCCGCCACCTGCAGGCGGGTGCGCAGCGGCCCGGTTCCGGTCAGTTCATAGACAGCCAGCGGCATGGGAATGCCCTTGACCTGGGCCACGCCCAGCGGCTTGAACGCGAAGTATCCTTCGGCAAGCCTGTGGGTGGATTCGCTGACGAAAATGGACGAGAGGGCGGCCATGGTCTCCATCCTCGAGGCAATGTGGATGGTGTGGCCGACCGGGTCATAGTCCGTGTGCAGGTCGTCCTTGCGGATCGAGCGAACGACCACCTCGCCGGTATGGATGCCGACCCGGATCTGCAGCGAGATGCCTTGCTCCAGCCTGAGCCGGTCGCTGTGCCGCTGCATCGCCTTCTGCATGCGCAGCGCGGCGTAAAGCGCACGCTGGGGGTGGTCCTCATGGGCGATCGGTGCGCCGAACAGCGCCAGGATGCCGTCGCCCAACGACTTGGCGACGTAGCCTTCGTAGTAGTGCACCGCCTCCATCATCAGTTCGATCACCGGCGTGATCAGGCGGTGTGCTTCCTCCGGATCCAGGTCATGGATCAGTGCGGTCGAGCCCGCCATGTCCGCGAACAGGACAGTGATGGTCTTGCGTTCGCCAGCGGGCTCGCCGCGGGCTTCAAGCGCTGCCTGCTCGCTCCGGATGCGCTCGGCCAGATGGGGCGGCGTGTAGGAGACCGGCGAGGTGGGCGCAGCGGGTGCCAGATCGCTGCAGGGCTCGCCGCAGGAACTGCAGAAGCGTGCCCCCGGGGGCACGGCGTAGCCGCAGCGCCGGCATTGGCGGATGAGGGACCTGCCGCATTGTTGGCAAAAATTGGCGCCTATGGGGTTCTCAGATCCGCATCTTGTGCATTGCGCCATGGGACCCTCCTCGGGACGCCTCCTCCGTAGGATTAGATTCCCCAAAGCCGCACATCGCAAGTGGCTTCGGCCGCCAGGGCAGTGCGCCGGTTGTGCGCCCGAGACCGCAAAGCGATTTCATGGACTCGGCGCGGCACTCCCCTCAATGATGCATGAGCGGATAGACCACCAGGCCGATCAGCGCCGCGCCGGCCACGATCACGGGTTCGGGCAGCTTCCTGAACCTGAGCAGCAACGCTACCGTGCAAAGCGCCAGCAGCACCGTCGGCACATCCACGATCGAACGCCTGGCCAGCACGATCACCGCGCCGGTGATGGCTCCCACTGCGGCAGCGGTCACGCCATCGACAAAGGCCAGGATGGCGGGCAGCTTGCCGTATTTCTTGAAGTAGGGGGCCGGCAGGACGGTGAACAGGTAGCACGGCAGGAAGGTGGCCAGCGCCGCAACCGATGCGCCCGGAAAGCCGGTCACCAGGTAGCCGATAAAGCCGACGGTGATCACCACCGGGCCGGGCGTGATCATGGCCACCGCCACGGCATCCACGAACTGCTTGTCATTGAGCCAGTGGAAGTCGGTGACCACGCTGCCGTACAGGAACGGCACAATGGCCAGCCCCGAGCCGAACACGAAGGCGCCCGCCTTGGCAAAGAACACGGCAATCTGCGCCAGCAGGGGCCAGTCAATGGCGCCGGCCACGCCGCCGGCCAGGGGCAGCTGTGTCGCCGCGGCCGCGTGCAGGCCGCCCTGGCGCAGCCATTTTGGCGGGGCGCGCCAGAACCACACCAGCAGCCCGGCCGCGAGGAACATCCACGCGATTTCGGATTCGGTGACCACCGTGACCGCGGCAAGTACCAGGTAGATCGCCCACAGCAGGCGGTCCTTGCCCACGCTCTTGGTCGTGAGCTTGTACGCGCTGATCGCGATGATGCCGATCACCGCCGCCCCGACGCCGTAGAACACAGACTGCATCCAGGTCAGGCCGCCAAAGCGCACATAGGCCCAGCCCAGCGCCAGCACCATCAGGAATGACGGCAGCACGAACGCGATCCCGACCAGCGTCGCGCCCGCGATCCGGTAGTGGACATAGCCCAGATAGATGGTCAGCTGCGCGGCCAGCGGGCCGGGTGCCAGCTGTGCCAGGGCCAGCCCCTCCTTGTAGTCGGCATCGGTGATCCACTGGCGCCGGTCCACCAGGTCGCGATGCATGTAGCCGGCCAGCGCCACCGGACCGCCGAAGCCGAGCGTGCCCAGGCGCAGCATGTAGCCGACCAGCTGCCAGAGGGTGTAGCGCGGCCGTTCCGTGAGTGCGGCCGGAGGGGTTGGGGCCTGCGAGACGTTGCTCATGTCGTGGACCTCAGGGGCATGGTGCTATCGCTTTCCGGAAAAATGCACATAAAGGGAATCGAGGGTACGGCCGATTTCGGCCAGCAGCGCGTCGTCATCCGCCAGGCGCTCGCGCGCGCCGGCAAGCACGGCTTCGAACCCGCTGGCTTCGGGCACCTGGGCTCCGCCGATATCCAGGGCGTGGACCATGCTGGCCAGGCGGGCCAGTCCGCGGTCGGCGTCCAGCCCGAAGCTGGCCAGCAGCACATCGAATGAAACCTTGTCGCCCACATGCGTGAAGGCGGCGCCGTCGAAGTCGAAACCCAGCGCGTCATCCGGGCAGTCCGCGGGATGCTCCAGCCACAGGAAGCGCGCATGCGGGTCGATAAAACGCTGGATCAGCCACGCGCAGGCAACCCGGTCCACCCACAGGTGGCGCCGCGTTGCCCAGGCGCGCCCCTGGTATTGGGCAGGATCCCGGCGCGGGATGCCGCCGCTTGCAGGCTGGGGCTCGCCTGGCGAGCGCAGGGTTTCGACCGCACTGTTGAAGTCCCGCCATTGCAAGGCGGCGTTGGCCGATGCGTCGTTGGGGAAGAAATCGGTCCCGGCGATGGCATCAAAGGCACGGCCGTGCCGGCGCAGCAGGCGGGCGATCCCGGCTTCATCCTGGCCGGACAAGCTCTTGCGGTCATCGGAGAGGGCGGCCAGCCAGCCGGCGTAGTCGGCCGTGCGGTCAAACAGTGTCCGGTAGGCGTGAGCCTCCGCCGGATCATGCGCGCGCACGTTCAGCAGCCAGGCCTGGCCGCCTTCCTGGATGGTTTCATCGGCCAGGTCACGCAGTTGAGCGCTTTGCGCGCTTGCCGTCGGCAACAGATAGGCGCCGTCGCGCAGTGCAGCGCAGCCTAGTGCCTTGAGGGCTCGCCAGATGCGCATCCGGGCAGTAGCGCCCTTGGTTGGCAGGCTGATGACGAGGAGGGTCCACAGTTCCGGAGCTGGTTCCATGGGCCGATACTAAGTGCTTGTAGAGTGTGAATCAACGGTGTAGCGATCTCTACAGATTCAATCGAGTGCACTTAATGACACTTATTCCGGAGTCGGCTGTAGCTTCATGGGAGAACTGTGCGACCGCACCTAGCAGATAACGATATGGGCATTCATTCGTTCCCGTGTGATGCAGGGCTCCCTATCCTGTGAGCCTGCTCATCCGCACGGAAGGAATGACTTATGAATGCCCCGTTGGACTTCAATGCGCGGCACGCGCTGCGCGCCGCGCTGGACGCCGTGCCGGCGCTGGCGCAGAAGATTGGTGTCGATGCGGCCGCCCGCGAGGCACGGCGGCTGCTGCCCTATGAGGCCTTCGCGCTGTTTCGCGAGTCCGGGCTTGGCGTGCTCCGGCTCCCGGTGGAGCAGGGGGGCCTGGGCGGCTCGCTGGCCGACCTGTTCGAGGTCATTGCCGCGATTGCCGCGGAGGAATCGAACGTCGCGCACGCGCTGCGCATCCACTTCGACCAGACCGAGTCGCTGCGCCTGGCGCCGCGCTCGGCCTTCAATGACCTGCAGGTGCAGCGCATTGTCGGGGGCGCGATCTTCGGCGGTGCCTCCACGGAACGCGGCACGTCGCGTCCCGGTGAAATCACCACGGCGCTGCGGCGCGACGGCGAGCACTATCGCCTGAGCGGCAAGAAGTATTACTCCACCGGCACCGCCTTTGCCGACTACGCCCGCATCAATGTGAAGGATGCCGATGGCGCCGATGCCTCGATCATCATCCCGACCGATCGCCCCGGCTTCAACGTCGTTGACGACTGGGACGGCATGGGCCAGCGCATGACCGCCAGCGGCAGCCTGGTGCTGGACGACGTGCAGGTGCTCGCCGATGAAGTGACGCGGCGCGCCAACAGCACGCTGGTCGGCCGTCACTGCGGCGCGCTGCGCCAGCTGCACCTGGTGGCGGTGGCGGCGGGGATCGTGCGCAATGCCTGGGCCGATGCCTTGCGCTATGTGCGCGATCATGGCCGTCCGGTGCTGCACAGCCCGGCATCCTCGGCTCGCGAGGACCATTTCATCCAACAGGTGATCGGCGACCTGGCCGCGCACAGCCATGCCATCGACGCACTGGTGCGTGAGAATGCGCGCGCACTGGACCGCTCGGCCGATGCGCTGCTGGCACGCTCCGCAGACGCCGAAGCGCTGGTCCTGGCCGGCGCGCTGGCTACCGCACAGACCCAGCTGGTGGTCAGCAAGCTGGCGCTGCACGTGGCCGAGCGCATGTTCGAGGCCGGCGGCGCCTCGGCCACCGCCAGGCAGCACAACTTCGACCGGCACTGGCGCAACCTGCGCACGATCTTCAGCCACAACCCGCTGCTGCACAAGGCGCGCGTGGTCGGCGCCTACCACCTGAACGGCGACACCACGCACCTGGCCGAAGGCCGGGTGTTCTGAGCCGCCGGAGACGAACGATGACAGCAAGCTCACCGCAGCGCCAGCTGCACCTGAACCTCAACGCGCTCCATTCCGGCTTCGTGCCGTCGGCGTGGCGCCTGCCCGCCAGCGACCCGCGCGCGTTCGTGGACGTGCAGCACTACATCCGCCTGGCACGCATCGCCGAAGCGGGTAAGTTCGACGCGATCTTCCTGGCCGACAATGCCTCGATCGCCGACCAGATCCATTTCCGGCCGATCACGGCGCTGGAGCCGACCCTGCTGCTGGCCTGCGTCGCCGCGGCGACTACCCATATCGGACTGGTGGCCACGGCCTCCACCAGCTACAACGAGCCCTATAACATCGCGCGGCGCTTTGCCACGCTGGACCATGTCAGCGGCGGCCGCGCGGGCTGGAACGTGGTGACCACGGCGGATGCCGGCTCGGCACGCAACTTCGGCCGCGCCGCGCCGCCGGACCACGGACAGCGCTATGCGCGTGCCGACGAGTTCACGGATCTCGTCAAGGCGCTGTGGGACAGCTGGGAAGACGATGCCCTGATCGGCGACAAGCACGGCGGGCGCTTTGTCGATACCGCCAGGCTGCAGCCGGTGGCGCACCATGGCACCTTCTTCGACGTGCAGGGGCCGCTGAACCTGCCGCGGCCGCCGCAGGGCCATCCGGTGCTGTTCCAGGCCGGCGGCTCCAGCGACGGGCGCGAGCTGGCCGCGCGGCATGCCGAGGCGGTGTTCTCCGCGTCGCAGTCGTTCGAGGAGTCGCTGGCCTGCAAGCGCGAGATCAACGCGCGTGCCGAAGCGCTGGGGCGCGGCCCGGACGCGGTCAAGGTGTTGCCGGGGCTGACCACCATCATCGGCGCCACGGAGGCGCAGGCGCGGCAGCGCCGCGACGAGCTGGTCGACCTGATTCCGTGGGACTACAGCCTGGTGCGGCTGGCCGGCACACTGGGCATTCCGGTGGAACGGCTGAGCCTGGATGCGCCGCTGCCAGATGACCTGGCGCTGCCGGCCAACGGCAACCACACCTTCTTTCGCGCCACCGTGGCGGTGGCACAGCGCCAGAACCTGACGGTGCGCGCGCTGATCCGCGAGCTGGCGGGCGGCGGCGGCCACCGCGTGATCGTGGGCACGCCGGAGCAGGTGGCCGACGATATCGAACACTGGTTCCGCCATGGTGCCGCCGACGGCTTCAACCTGATGCCCGATGCGCTGCCCGACGGGCTGCAGGCCTTCGTCGATGGCGTGGTGCCGATCCTGCAGCGGCGCGGCATCTTCCGCACTGCGTACGCGGGCACCACGCTGCGTTCGCACCTGGGCCTCGAACGGCCCGCGGGACGGGTGCCGGCGCAGGCTGCGGCGTAAGCAGAAGTCCGCATTTGCTACGTCGTATTCCTTCGTGGACTGGGCAAGGGGCGTTTCTTAGACTGGTGCTTCCTTATCACTGCCCAGCCTGCCATGACACGACGCCCTTTCCTTGCCACTCTCGCACTCGCCGCACTGACGGCGCTGGCCACGTTCTCCATCGGCACCGCCCACGCGCAAGCCGGCGACCGGCCACTCAAGGTCGGCGTGCGCGGCGGGGTTGACGAAGAGATCTGGGAAGTGGTGACGCGCGTTGCCGACAAGCAGGGGCTGAAGGTGCAGACCATCGTCATCACCGGCACCGCCAGCCCCAACGAGGCCCTCAACAATGGCGACCTCGATGCCAATGCCTTCCAGCACATCCCGTTCCTGCGCGACCAGATCAGGCAGCGGGGCTACAAGATCGTCAATGTCGGCGATACGCTGATCTCGCCGATCGCGTTCTATTCGCGCAAGGTCAAGTCGCTGGAGGCGCTGCCCAATGGCGCGCGCATCGGCATCCCGAACGACCCGAGCAACCAGACGCGCGCGCTGGTGATCCTGCGTGACCACGGGCTGGTCAAGCTCAGGGATGGCTTTGATCCCTATACCGGCACGGCGTCGCTGGCCGACATCACGGCCAACCCGAAGAAGCTGGAGTTCGTGGAAAGCGCGTCGGTGGTGCTGCCGCGCGCGCTGCCAGACGTCGATGCGGCCGCCATCGTCAATACCTTTGCGTACCAGGCCGGCCTGATCGCCACGCGCGACGGCATCGCGGTGGAAAAGAAGGAGCACAACCCATACGTGAACGTGATTGCCGTGCGCGAGAAGGACAAGGGCGCGCCGTGGGTCGCGCGGCTGGTCAAGGCCTATCAGTCCGACGAGGTGCGCAAGTTCATCCAGACCAAATACCAGGGTTCCGTGATCCCTGCCTTCTGACGAGCCAGCATGCACGCTGTCCTACCGTTGCGCGAACCCGGGCCGCATATCGTGTTCGCGGGGATCGGCAAGACCTATGCGGGGGCAGGCGCCCCCGCGCTGGCCGATATTTCCTTCACCATTGGCCGCGGCGAGCGCTTCGGCATCATCGGCCGCAGCGGCGCCGGCAAGTCGACGCTGCTGCGCACCATCAACATGCTGGAGCGCCCCGACACCGGCCACGTCAGCATCGATGGCGCCGATATCGGCCTGCTGGATGAGAACGGCCTGGTGGCGCTGCGACGCCGGATCGGCATGATCTTCCAGCACTTCAACCTGCTGTCGGCCAAGACCGTGTTCGACAACGTCGCGCTGCCGCTGCGCGTGGCGGGCGTGCCGCGCCACGAGATCGTGGTCCGTGTGATGGAACTGCTGGACCTGGTCGGGCTGACCGACAAGGCGCGCGCCTATCCCGCGATGCTGTCCGGCGGGCAGAAGCAGCGCGTGGGCATCGCCCGTGCGCTGGTGCACCGGCCCGAGATCCTGCTGTGCGATGAGGCCACTTCCGCGCTGGACCCGGAGACCACTGAGCAGATCCTGGCGCTGCTGCGCGACATCAACCAGCGGCTGGGGCTGACCGTGGTGCTGATCACGCACGACATGGCGGTGATCAGTGAAGCCTGCGACCGCGTGCTGGTGCTCGACCATGGCCACGTCATCGAGCATGGCCAGGTCTGGAAGGTGTTTGCCGAACCGCACGCGGAAGCCACCATCGCGCTGCTGCGGCCATTGCGGCACCGCATGGCCGCCGTGCCGGACACAACCAGACAGGAGACTGCGCATCGTGCTGCTGCCAATGGCTGACAAGTATTTCAAGGCACTGGGCGAGACCCTGTTGATGACCGCCAGCGCGTGCGCCGTGGTGTTCGCCGCCGGCATGGCGCTGGCCCTCGTGCTCACCGTGAGCGCTCCCGGCGGCCTGGCGCCGCGGCCGCGGCTGCACCGGGCCTTGTCGGTGCTGGTGAACATGTTCCGCTCGATTCCCTTCATCATCCTGCTGGTCGCGATGCTGCCGGTCACGCGCATGATCGTCGGAACCACCATGGGCACGTGGGCGGCGGTGGTGCCGCTGAGCGCTCACCTGATACCGTTCTTCGCGCGCATCTCGCAGGTTGCGCTCAATGAGATCGACCAGGGGCTGGTCGAGGCGGCCAGGGCCATGGGATGCCGCCGCTGGCATATCGTGCGCCACGTGCTGCTGCCGGAGGCGATGCCTGCGATCATCGGCGGTGCCACCGTGACCGTGATCGCCATGATCGGTTCGTCGGCGATGGCGGGCGCGGTCGGCGCCGGCGGGCTGGGCGACCTGGCGATCCGCTACGGCTACGAACGCTACGAAACCGCCGTGATGTTCCATGTGATCGCGATCCTGGTGGCGCTGGTCACGCTGGCGCAGTTTGCCGGCGAACGGCTGGCGCGGCGGTTTGACCACCGGCGCTAGTTGACGGTATGAGCCGCGGGGGCCTGGCGCGGCTATTTCCTGCCTGTGGCCATGCCCGGCACGCATTCACGTTCGAGGGGGCGAAACCTCCAGAACGTGGCATTGCCTATGATGCGGCGGCCGACCGCCGGTCCTGGGCGGCAATGCAGGCCTTCCTGGCCGAACGGCTTGCCCCGGGTGTGTCACCCAAGGCAGCCTGACCGGCAAGCCCGGGCGCTTGCTGCGACAAGACTTCAGGACGCGCTGATCTTGCGGCCCACGCTCCGGATCAGTTGCGTGACACGCCCCAGGTACTGGTCGAAGACCTGATTCGCCTGCTCCTGGCTGTCGATCGGCTGTGCGACCGTACGTCCCTCGGCTTCCAGCTTGGCCCTGATCTCGGGCTTGGCCAGGGCTTCGCCAATCGCCTTGCGCAGCACTGCCACCCGGTTCGCGGGCGTGCCCTGCCTGATGAAGTAGCCGCCGCCGATCGAGTATTCGAAGTCGGGCACCAGCCGGCTTTGCGAGATCAGCGGAATATGCTTGAGCGCCGGGGGCAGGGCCTTGGCGAAGCTGCTCAGCACCTTCAGCCGGCCCTGTTGCTGCATGCTGTCGAAACTGGACTGGTAGGGCAGGATGGCAAAGTCGACCTCCCCACCGGCAAGGCCTTGCAGCGCTGGCGCGCCGCCCTTGTACGGCACGTGCAGGAAGGGCACGCCGAGCCGGGCAGCCAGGGCATCGCCCATGAGGTGGTAGATGGAGTCGATGCCGACCGTGGCGTAGGTCAGCGGCTTCCCTTTGCTTTGCTTCGCATAGTCCAGGAACTTGTCCAGGGTATCCACGGCAATGCCGTTCCTGACCAGCAGCACGATGTTGGCGTCGCTGATGGGCGCGGCCAGCTGGAAGTCCTGCGGCTTGTAGCGCGCCGCCGGGTTGAGCATGGGGGCCAGGAAGACCTCGTTGATCGAGCCGTGGAAGAAGGTGTAGCCATCGGCCGGTGCGCCCAGCACCTTGTTGGCGCCGATCAGCCCGGTACCGCCACCGTAGTTCTCGACGATCACCTGCTGCCTGACGCTCTTGCTGATGGATTCCCCGAAGATGCGGGCGGAGGTGTCGCTGGCACCGCCGGCCGGGTAGGGGACCACCAGGGACAGCGACTTGGCGGGAAAGTTGTCTGCGGCAAAGGCCGGCAAGCCTGCCAGCACGGAGGTGCCGGCGGAAAGACCGGCGTATTGAAGGAAGCGGCGGCGGTTCAGTGAAGCCATGGTGGATGTCCCCGGGGAATTGTTGTTCAAACCAGATAGCTTTGCGTCAGGTGCGCCCAGAATGCGGCACCGACAGGCAGGGCCTTGTCATTGAAGTCGTACAGGGGGTTGTGGACCATGCAACCGCCATCTTCGCCCAGGCCGTTGCCGAGCCGGATGTAGGCACCGGGCCGGTGCTCCAGCATGTAGGCGAAGTCCTCGCTGCCCATCACCGGCGGGCGCTCGACCACGTTGTCCGCGCCCACCAGCCGGGTCGCGGCCTGGCGCGCGCGCTCGGTCTGCGCGTCGTGGTTGACCAGTACCGGGTACTTGCGTTCGTAGACGACCTCGGATTGCAGCCGGAAGCTCTGGGCCTGGGCGGCGACAAATTCGCTGATGCGCGCTTCGACCAGCGTGCGCACCTGCGGGTCCAGCGTGCGCACGCCGATCTTGATCGTTGCGCTATCGGGCACGACGTTGTAGGTGGTGCCGGCCTGGATGGAGCCCACGGTAATGACCGCCGACTTGAGCGCATCGATCTCGCGGCTGACGATCGATTGCAGTCCCAGCACGATGCTGGCGGCGCACTGCATGGCGTCGATGCCATGATGGGGCATGGCGCCATGGGCGCCGCGGCCGCGCAACGTAACCGTGGCCCGGTCGAACGAGGCCATGGCGGGGCCGGAGATGACCCCGATCTGGCCGACCGGCAGACCCGGGGAATTATGCAGCGCATAGATTTCGTCGCAGGGGAATCGCTCGAACAGCCCATCCTCCAGCATGCGCAGCGCACCGCCTTCGTTCTCCTCCGCGGGCTGGAAGATCAGGTTGAGCGTGCCATTGAAATCGGCGGACTCGGACAGGTACCTGGCGGCGCACAGCAGGATCGCCGTGTGCCCGTCATGGCCGCAGGCGTGCATCTTGCCGGCGATGGTGCTGGCGTAGTCCAGGCCGGTCTTTTCCTGGATCGGCAGCGCGTCCATGTCGGCGCGGATGCCCAGCGCCTTGCTGCCTTGCCCCTTCCTGAGCCTGCCCACGACACCGGTGGTGCCCATGCCACGATGCACTTCGTAGCCCCATGCCGCCAGCTGCTTGGCGACCAGGTCGCTGGTCTGGCGCTCTTCAAAGGCCAGTTCGGGGTGCGCATGGATCTTTCGGCGGATCTCAACGAACTCCGGCGACAGGGTCTGGATGGATTGGTGCAGATCGGCAAGCGGGGCCTGGTTCATGGCGGTATCGGAGCGTGGTCGTCCACCGCATTCTCCACGCATGCGCTTGCCGAAACCATGACAATGGTAAGCGCGAAACGTTGCATAATTTGCAACATTAGAAGAATTCGCGCGCTGCCGTCCTGGGCCGGAGGCGCGAGCCAGAGGAGGAAGACATGGAAGATGTGCTGGACCGCAAGCGGGCGCTGTGCCTGCTGCAGATCATCGAGACCGGCACGGTGCGCGGCGCGGCCGAGGTGCTTGAGCTGGACCCGTCGGTGGTGAGCCGCGCCGTGGCGAAACTGGAGCAGGACACCGGACTGACTTTGCTTGAGCGGCGCGGGCGGGGTGTTGTCGCGACCGATGCCGGGCGCCTGCTGGCGCTGTTTGCCCGGCGCCAGCAGGACCTGAACGATACCTTCCTGGCCGAGGTCAACAACCTGAAGAATGCCCGGCGTGGCCACGTGGAGCTGGTCTTTGGCGAAGGCTTCGTCGACCTGGTGCTAGAGCCCGTGCTGCAGGGCTTCCTGCGCAAGCATCCCGACGTGAGCTGCAGCATCCAGGTGGCCGGCACCGATGAAACGGTCCGGCATATCCTGGAAGACCTGGCGCATATCGGCTTTGTCTTTCAGCCGCCCGACGATGTGCGCCTGCGCTCGCACTATTCACGGCTGTCGCCGATCCGCGTGCATGTTCACAAAGACCATCCGCTGGCGCGCAGGCGCCGCGCGCTGACGCTGGCGGACCTGGCGCCGCACCAGGGAGCGGCGCTGACGGAGTCGTTCGGTGTGCGCAAGCATATCCAGGCGGCGGAGCTGGACGAGCACGTCACCCTGAAGCCGATGCTTGTGACCAACTCGTTCAAGGTGCTGTGGGAATATGCAGCGATGGGGCTGGGCTACATCATGACGGCACGCTCGGTGGCGCTGAAGGAGCCGCAGTTCAGGCAACTGGTGTCGCTGCCGCTGGCCAATCCCATCCTGAACAACAGCCGCATCCACATCATCACCCGGACCGGCCGGCACCTGTCCCCGGTGGCTGACAGCTTGCTGCGGCACCTGGTGAAGGCGTTCCCGCTGGTCTGAAGCAACTGTGCTCCCCGGGCAAGCCCTTCTTTGTATGTACCCGGGGGCACCCGGGAAATCTAATCTGGTGACACCGCAACGATCCGGCCCCCTTCGATAAGCAGCGCAGGCCGCCGGACAGCGCCCCCGTCGTTACAGGACACCACGCCAATGAGCTCCCCGACCCCTGAAAAAGGCCACATCGCCCCCTACACCCACCCCGCCGCCGGCTGGGGTGCGCTGAAGTACGTTGCCATCAACCTGATCAAGGAGAAGGTTGCCGGCGGCAAGTACAAGATGCTGTTCAAGCAGAACCAGGCCGATGGCTTCGACTGCCCCGGCTGTGCCTGGCCGGACCGGCAGCACGCCTCCACCTTTGAGTTCTGCGAGAACGGCGTCAAGGCCGTGGCCGCCGAGTCCACCAGCATGCGCGTGACCCCCGAGTTCTTTGCGCAGCACACGGTGACGTCGCTGATGGCGCAGACGGACTATGAGCTGGAGCAGCACGGGCGGCTCACGCACCCCATGGTCTATGACGCGCAGACCGACAAGTACCGTGCGATCGCCTGGGACGAGGCCTTTGCGCTGATCGGGCGCCACCTGCGCGCGCTGCCGGATCCGAACCAGGCGGCATTCTATACGTCGGGGCGCGCCAGCAACGAGGCCGCCTTCCTCTACCAGCTGTTCGTGCGTGCCTATGGCACCAACAACTTCCCCGACTGCTCGAACATGTGCCACGAGGCCACCAGCCGGGGCCTGCCGCCGACCATCGGCGTGGGCAAGGCCACCGTGGTGCTGGATGATTTCGAGCATGCCGACACCATCCTGCTGTTCGGCCACAACGCGGCCACCAACCATCCGCGCATGCTGGGCGAGCTGCGCGAGTGCGCGCGGCGCGGCGCCACCATTGTGTCGATCAACCCGCTGCGTGAACGCGGGGTGGAGCGCTTTACCAGCCCGCAGCACCCGGTGGAGATGCTCACCGGCTCCAGCACCAAGATCGCCTCGATGTTCGTGCAGCCCAAGCTGGGCGGCGACTTTGCGTTGATCAAGGGCATGGCCAAGTGCCTGGACGAACTCGACGAAGAGGCCATCCGGCACGGCCGCGAGCGCCTGATCGACGTGGATTTCGTGCGCGAGCACACCATCGGCTTCGGCGACTTCATCGAAGACCTGCGCGCGGAAAGCTGGGCCGACATCGTCGCCGAGTCGGGCGTGTCGCAGGAGGATATCGATGCGCTGACCCAGGTCTACGCCAGGGGCAAGCGCGTGATCGCCTGCTGGGGCATGGGCCTGACGCAGCATAAGCATTCCGTGCCGACGGTGCAGATCCTGTCCAACCTGATGATGATGCGCGGGAACATCGGGCGCCCCGGTGCGGGGCTGCTGCCGGTGCGCGGGCATTCGAACGTGCAGGGCGACCGCACGGTGGGTATCGAAGAGAAGCCTGAGCAGGAATTCCTGGACCGCCTGCAGGCCGCCTTTGGCTTCGAGCCGCCGCGCAAGCATGGCTATGACGTGGTCCACACCATCTCGGCGATGCTCGAGGGCAAGGTCAAGGTCTTTGTCGGCCTGGGCGGCAATTTCTCCACCGCCAC
>JACXTT010004768.1_pt1 | contig 20008 bp, 17 predicted proteins | sample 9270951 | NCBI WGS metagenome assembly JACXTT01 (sample SAMN15532306, study PRJNA645909) | rock metagenome | isolation source: weathered quartz diorite | place: Puerto Rico | collected 2017-06-21 | reverse complement strand
TGTCTGCAGCAACTCGCTCTCGGTTTGTGGCAAGCGCGTGCGTGATGACACTCTGCTTCGGGGGGGAAATCGATGGCGCAGGCAACGGCGCCTTTGAACGGTGACCAGAAGACCGGCGCGCTTTCCAACGGCAAGAACACTCTCACCAGCACCGAGAACCGGACGGGCAGGCAGAACGGGGTTCCTATCGAGATGGAGACCATCCGGGCGATGGATTTACGGCAAATCAGGGTTAATCCGGATGATTTCGGCCTGATGACGTACGATCCCGCGTTCATGAACACGGCGGCCTGCAAGAGCAAGATCACTTTCATCGACGGGGATAAGGGAATCCTCCGGTACCGGGGGTACCCCATAGAGCAGCTGGCGGAGAAAAGCAATTTCCTCGAGACCGCATATCTGATCATCTACGGCGAATTGCCGAGAAAGTCGCAGTATGAGGATTGGGTGAACGACGTCATGATGCACACGCTCATTCACGAAAACATAAAGAAATTCGTGGACGGGTTCCACTACGACGCTCATCCGATGGGAATGCTCATCAGCTCCGTGGCGGCCCTATCGACTTTTTATACCGATGCAAAGAACATATTCGATCCGCAATCTCGGCAGCTTCAGATATTCAGGCTTGTCGGAAAGATGCCGACGCTCGCCGCGTTTGCATTCCGGCACAGCGTCGGGCGTCCCTACGTGTATCCTGACAACGAGATGAGTTATGCGGGGAATTTCCTCAGCATGCTCTTCAAGATGACGGAGCTTAAATACAAGGTCCATCCGGTCCTGGAGCATGCTCTGGACGTTCTCTTCATCCTGCATGCAGACCACGAGCAGAATTGCAGCGCCAGCGCGATGCGGAGCGTGGGAAGCTCTCATGTCGACCCTTACTCGGCGACGACCGCCGCGGCTGCGGCCCTTTACGGGCCGTTGCACGGGGGAGCGAACGAGGCGGTCCTTGTGATGCTGGATGAGATCGGCAACAAGAACAATGTTCCGGGCTTCATCGCTTCGGTCAAAGAGGGCAAGGGGAAGCTGATGGGCTTCGGTCACAGGGTGTATAAGAACTACGATCCCCGGGCGAAGGTCATCAAGAAGCTGGCTGACGAGGTGTTCGAGGTCACCGGGCGGAGTCCGAAACTCGACATTGCGCTGGAGCTGGAGAGAATTGCGCTTGAGGACGAGTATTTCATTAAGAGAAAGCTCTATCCCAACGTCGATTTTTATTCCGGCCTCATCTACCAGGCGATGGGCTTCCCGGTGGAAATGTTCCCGGTGCTCTTCGCGATCGGCCGGACTCCAGGATGGGTGTCGCAGTGGCAGGAAATGCTCCTCGACCAGGAGCAGAAGATCGCCCGTCCCCGGCAGATCTACATGGGCCACGGCGTTCGTGATTACGTCATGATGGGCAAGAGGGACGAGCCGAAAAAAGGCAAAAACGGCGCCTGATCCGGCCGGGGTGACCACCTCAGCCGGCCCCGCGGGAGTTGCGCCGTGAGCGAACGCCTCATTCTCGTCCTGTTCAACCTGTTCATCCTTCTGCTCCTGGCGGTGGATCTCGGCATCATCCAGCGGAGGGCGCACTTCCCGACGATGAAGGAGGCCCTCGGATGGTCGCTGGCATGGATCGGCCTGGCGCTTCTTTTCAACGTTTTCGTCTTCTTTGAGCTCGGAAAAACGAAGGCCCTGGAGTTCCTCGCGGGCTATCTGGTCGAGCAGGCCCTCTCGGTCGACAATGTTTTCGTCTTCATCGTCATCCTGGCCTATTTTGCGGTTCCCCGCGATGATCAGCACAAGGTCCTGTTCTGGGGAGTATTGAGCGCCATCATCCTCAGGGCGCTGTTCATCGTTCTGGGGGCGGCGCTTGTGGCAAAATTCCACTGGATACTCTACATCCTGGGACTATTCCTCGTCTTCACGGCGGTCAAGCTTGCGCTGCAGAAGGAAACGGAGGTCCATCCCGAGCGCAACCCAGCGGTGCGGTTCGCGAGGAGATTCTTCCCCATGACCGATAAGTACGAGGGAGGGAGATTCTTCGTCAGAGCGGGTGGGAAAAAACTGATGACTCCATTATTCCTCGTTCTCGTCATGATCGAGACGACCGATATCGCGTTTGCGACCGATTCTATCCCGGCGATCTTTGCGATCACGCGCGACACCGTCATCATATACACGTCGAATATATTTGCCGTGCTTGGATTGCGGTCGCTCTATTTCGTGGTAGCCGGAGCGATGAAGGGATTCAGGTTCCTCAAATACGGACTGTCGCTCGTCCTGGGATTCATCGGGGTGAAAATGCTAATCGAGCCATTCCTCGAGGTTCCCATCGGCGTCTCCCTCATCGTGATCTTCGGCTTGATCGCGAGCTCGATCGCAGCCTCGGTCATCTCCGACAGAGCACGGAGTCCCGTGGGATGAGCGGAAGATCTTTACATCAAGGGTTTCTGATCCGAAGGGGTCTCTCATGGGTCCACTGACTCAGCCTGACAGCATGCCGTGGGGTCTCCGGCCGGAGCGGTCCTGATGCGCTTCAAATCGGAAGGCAATGGGATCGAGTACACGGTGGCGGGACCAAGGACGGGGCTTCCGCTGGTCCTGATCCACGGTTTCCCCTTCAGCAAGGAAATGTGGGAGCCTCAGCATGACATGCTCGCGAAGGATTCGTACGTCGTCAGCTATGACATCCGGGGGCACGGGAAAAGCGAGGTCGGAGACGGGCAGTATTCCCTCGAACTCTTTGTCGATGATTTCATCGGCCTCCTCGAGCATTTAAAAATATCCCGCTGTGTCGCCGTGGGACTGTCCATGGGGGGATACATCGCCCTGCGGGCGGTGGAGAGGAATCCTGAGAGGATCCGCGCACTCGTCCTCTGCGACACCAAGAGCGAAGCCGACAACAACGAAGGCAAACTTCGCCGTGCTGCGCAGATGAAATCGATCAAGGCCGGCGGGATGGAGAGTTTTTCCCAGAATTTCGTGAAGACGGTCTTTTGTTCCGGCACCTTCGAGAAAAATCCGGCGGCCGTCGAGAAAATACGAAAAATCATCGCCTCGACGAGCCCGCTTGCCACGGCGGGAACACTCTCTGCGCTTGCGGCGCGGACCGACACCACTGCGGCGCTCTACGGGATCAACGTTCCGGCCCTCATCCTTGTGGGGCAGCAGGATATCCTTACTCCCCCCTCAGCCTCCAACTCGATGAAGGAAAAAATCCCGGACTCCGAGATGCACATTATCGCTAATGCCGGGCATCTGAGCAATATGGAGAATCCCGCGGAATTCAACAGACACCTCGCCAAATTCCTGGACACTTTGAAGGGATGATCGGCCGGGCGCACAGTGTGGGGGGGATGGTCCGGGACATTTGACGTTCAGGGACGAGATCGTTAAATTTTATCGCACCTTCATGGAGAGTACAATGAATAACAGAGATCAGGTTGATGCGGGCGTAGCAACGGGCCGTGAGACGGGGATCTTCCGGCGGCTTCGCCGGACCCGGATGACGGCTACCCTTCGGTCGCTGGTCCGTGAAACGGAATTGTCCAAGAACGACTTCATTTACCCCCTTTTTGTCTGCCCGGGCTCCGGGGTGAGGAAGGAAGTCTCCTCCATGCCCGGAGTATATCAGCTGTCGGTCGACGAGACGGTGCGTGAATGTGCGGAGGTGAAATCGCTCGGTATCCCCGCCGTGATCCTCTTCGGAATCCCGGAGAGCAAGGATGAGGTAGGAAGCGAAGCCTACGACGAGCTGGGCGTTGTGCAGCGGGCCATACATGCCATCAAGAAGGACGTTCCGGAGCTCCTCGTCATCACCGATGTCTGCCTCTGCGAATACACGTCTCACGGCCACTGCGGGGTGGTGCGCGACGGGGTTATCGTTAACGACGAGTCGGTGGAGCTGCTGGCACGAGAGGCCCTCACGCATGCGCAGGCCGGAGCCGACATGGTGGCGCCGTCCGACATGTTCGACGGACGTGTGGCGGCGATCCGGTCCATCCTCGACGCAAACAACTTTGAGAGTCTCCCGATCATGTCTTATGCGGCCAAATATGCATCCGGGTTCTACGGCCCCTTCCGGGAAGCGGCTGAGAGCGCGCCGAAATTCGGGGATCGGCGATCCCACCAGATGGATCCTGCCAATTCGGATGAGGCCCTGAGAGAAGTGGAAACGGACATCGCCGAGGGGGCGGACATCGTGATGGTGAAACCGGCCATGCCGTACCTCGATGTCCTCCGGAGAGTGAAGGATCGATTCCAGATGCCGACGGCGGCGTACAACGTGAGCGGCGAATACTCCATGGTCAAGGCCGCGGCTCGGCTCGGATGGATCGACGAAGCGCGGGTCATGATGGAGATGCTGACGGGGATCAAGCGGGCGGGGGCCGATCTGATACTCACCTATTTCGCCAAGGATGCGGCAAAGCTCCTCTGACGGGGAATGGCGGATCCCGGAATCTCCCCCTGGGTGAAGCCTTCGGCCGATTACCGTGAGGGGGGGATGGAGCCCAGAAAACCCTCTCACACGATCGCTCGCATACTACAGATTTGCCGGCATTAATACTGCAGGCACCTCCTCCTAGCGCCCCAAGCTGCCGACCGTCAGACGCGATCTGAGGGGCTTTTCTGCAGCAAGCCTAATCGTGACGGACCCGCCATGGTCTCGCCGGCCCTCACCAACGGATCTCAAATATGGCTGAAGATTACTTTTGAACGACACCCATGAAAGAGAAGAAATCGTCAAAGCTCTTTGAAAGAGCGCGTGAGGTTATCCCCGGAGGGGTGAACTCGCCGGTAAGAGCTTTCAGGGCGGTGGGAATAGATCCCCTCTTCATACGGCGAGCCAAAGGCTCGTACGTTTGGGACGCGGAAGGAAGGCGATATATCGACTACATCGGATCCTGGGGACCGATGATACTCGGACATGCCCACCCCAGGATTCTGGGGGCAATCAGGCGTGCCCTTGCAGGCGGCACGAGCTTTGGCCTTCCCACCGAGCTCGAAGTCCGGATGGCAGAGCTCATCGTGTCGAGGATGCCGGCGGTCGAGATGGTGAGGATGGTGAATTCAGGGACTGAGGCGACGATGAGCGCGATAAGGCTGGCGCGAGCCTTCACCGGGCGTGACAAAATCATGAAATTCGAGGGATGTTATCACGGCCACGCCGATTCGTTCCTGATCAAGGCGGGCTCCGGGGCAGCCACCTTCGGAACGCCAGACAGTCCCGGGGTAACGAAGGGCGTGGCAACGGACACTCTCAATGCCCGGTTCAACGATATTGACTCTGTAAGAAAACTCATTGAGGCTTGGGGGAGCGAGATTGCGGCCATCATCGTTGAGCCGATAGTCGGAAACATGGGATGCATTCCGCCGAAGCCCGGATTCCTCGAAGAGCTGCGCTCGCTCTGCACAGCAGAGAAGATTCTATTCATCGCCGATGAAGTCATGACCGGATTCCGCGTCGCGCCTGGAGGGGCGCAGCAGCTCTACCGGTTTCATCCGGATCTGGTGACGATGGGGAAAATAATCGGGGGCGGATTGCCTGTGGGCGCGTACGGAGGGAGGAGAGAAATCCTTGAGATGGTCGCACCGGGCGGCCCGGTTTACCAGGCGGGGACGCTCTCGGGCAACCCCCTTGCGATGGCGGCGGGATACGAGATGCTCAGCATCCTCGCGAATCGGACGGTCGTTTACAAGAAACTGGAAAGAACCTCACGGGCGCTCGAGGATGGCCTGCGCGAGACTTTCAAGGGAGTTGATCTCCCGCTGACGCTGAATCGGGTCGGCTCCATGTTCACATTGTTTTTCACCGGTGGCCCGGTCACAGACTGGGAGAGCGCCAAAAAGTCCGATGTGGAGAGATACGGGGTTTTCTTCAGGGAAATGCTGAAAATGGTAATAATCCTTCCCCCCTCTCAGTTTGAAGAGGCGTTCGTGTCTGCAAGTCATTCCGGGGATGATATCGCCCGCCCAGTTCGGGCCGCCAGAAAAGCCCTCGAAGCGATCGCCGATAGATCGACGTTGAGTTCCGCTCCCCTCCAGCGGCCGTGACCGCGGGGGGCACGAGCAGCCCGGAAAGTACCCCCTAAAAACAGGAACGCCATCCCGGTTGAGATGGCGTTCCGATCTTCCACGGTTTCCCTTAACCTCCCATGTGACCCGAGACAGTGAGCGAGACCTCCCCGCTCGACGATGTAACATTCGGACCGGATACATGGATGATGACAGACGCCGGGATGCGCACGGTGGGACCGATGGTCTGATCGACGACCTCGAAGGAGAACTGCGTGGCTCCGGGGCCCCGGCCCTGTATGTCATCGAGAGTGACGTCAACATCTCCCGTCACCCGGAAATTGTAATCCGAAAGAGGCGGAGGGGTATACTGCAATGTCACCTGTATGCGGGTGCCTGCCGCAAGCGGATTCCCGTTAGTATCCGACACGGAGAAATGGATGAATCCTGATTCGCCGTGGCCCGGGACCTCGAAGCTATCGGGCATAGGCGGCGGGAACGGCGGGATCAGCAGGAGGCGCGGACGCCCGGAGAACAGAATGAGGGCCGAATCAGCGACCGTGATTGAGTTCTGTCCGAGGGTGAATGCGCGGATCCGGGCAAAGCCCTTACCGTAGACCGGGTCCACGGGGCGCGGATTTCCGCTGTAGAGCGTCACCGACGCATGGCCTGCGGGGTCGGTAAATCCGGAGGCATCGATGATTCCGCCCGTCGTATTGAAATAGACGGCCGTTCCCGGTCTCACCGGGTTGGAGTAGATATCACCGACCTGGACAAGAATCCCTTCGGTCCGATTGACCCAGTCATAGCCGGGGAAGTTGTACCGCTCCGGCCCGATTGAGAAGTGCCTCTGTTCAGGAAGGCCGGCGTTCACTGTTATCAACACCGGTTCCGAACCGATCGTGACGTTGTCCGACTCGCGATGGAGCGAGGCGACGAGCTGAATAACACCCGAAACCGTGCCGCTGTTGATGATCGTCGCGACCCTCCCCGACACATTGGTGATCACTGTGGCCGGAGAGACATAGGCACCACCGGCGAGCGGCGTGCCCTGGATGGTAAACTGAACGGTGTCGCGGTGATCGATGTCGATCGGGAAGCCGAGTGAATCCCGTACTTCGAAGATGATGATCGACGATTCTACGCCGCCCACGCCGTAGACGGAGATCTGATTCGTGCTCACGCTGATGAGGGCGATCGAATGTGCGAGCCCGGTTCCCGAATCCCTGCGGACGCCGGTGGTCGTATCGCGATCCAGGAAAACGTCCTGGTATGTGGCGGCGCCTGCATTGAAGTTCACGTTCAGATTCTGCGACCGGTAGCCGTTCTTGGTCACCTTAAGCCCTGCTGCGAGAGTCGAAAGGCCCTTGAGATCGACGGAGAACGAGTACGCTCCGTCGCCGGTAGTGAGGAGGCTGTCGGTGACGAGAGACGATGTCAGCAGCACGGAGGCGTTGACGATCGGCTGCCGTGATTGATTATCATAGACACGCCCCAGGACCTGACCTGCGCTCGAACCCTGGTCGACCCGCATAAGGACGTTGCCGAGGTTGGAGGTCTGGCCCGTATGGACGACTTTGACGAGCTGCCGGGACTTGAAACCGGTTTTGCTGACGGTCACCGTGACCGGGAGCGAATCCCGGTCGATGAGATCGACGCTAAAAGTGAACGCCCCGTCGATGGAGGTCTCGAGTTGATCCGAGAAACCCGGGACGGAGAAGATCACCGAAGCGCCGCGAAGCGGATAGAGCGTCGCGCTGTCGCGTACCACGCCCTCGAGCACTGCAGAAGTGCTCAGATCCGCCGTCATGCGCAGATTCAGGGCGATCTGGGTGTTGGCGATCATGAGAAACGTGTAGGAATTATCCAGATATCCCCGTTTCCTCAGGCTGATCGTCGTGAGGACCGAGTCGCCGGCCTGATCATACTCAAAGCTGAATGCGCCGTTCGCGTCCGTATGCACCGAGTCGACAGCGCCGTTGGAGTTTCTGAAGACGGTTGCGTTGAAGATAGGCATCAGCGACGCCACGTCGAGGACTGAGCCTGTGATACGGACCTTTTTCGAAAGCGCACCGGGGCCTCCGGAGAGTGCGGATTGGGGAGGAAGATCCTCGCAACTCCACAGCCCGAGGCCGAAGGCGGTCGCTATCAGAAGAGCAGTGATTTTAGATTTCATAAGTCAGTTCCCTTGGGATAAAGATTGTGTTATTTCTTCTCGTATTCCCTCTGCATCTCTCTTCGTTTCCCGTTGAGAAGCTCATCCTGGCTCAACCGGTTATTCATTCGGCCGCGGATGGGTTTTGACAATTCCGCTTTCAGGAGTATGATCAGTTCGCTCTTCGATTTCTGCTTCGTTTCGGAGCCGAACACATACCGGAGGCCGAAGAACCACCAGGGGAGATCCTTCAGGATCGGTACCCCTTCGCGTCGCTCATTTTCAAGCGTCGTATAGAGGCCCCCGATGACGGTTTCTTCCCCGTCGAAGAGAAGCGCATGCGTTTTGACCTGGGTCTTATTGATCTCGGGGCCCGTTTGTCCTGCGACGGCGTCGCTCTGTTCGACTGAAAGGTCGAGATAGATGAAGTCCGTATCGGCCTGCGAGTAGACGGTCGGGGTGACATCGATGATCGTGCCGGTCTGAATCTGCGTATTGATGGGATTGCCGGCCACGTCCCGGGTCGTGACGAAGATATTCTTGCCAACCTGGATAATGCCCTTCTTCCCGTTCCTGACCATCAGCTCCGGGCTGGTGATGACTTCCCCGAGCTCATTGGACCCGAAGAATTTCACCAACGCGTCGATGTTCGCGAACTTGAACTCCGGAGGCGAACTGAGGGAGCCGAGTGCGCGGTCCAGAGCCGGGCGTTCGGTGTTGGGGGGGATGGGGGATATCGTGTCCCCTCTGGAAATCCCCGCGCTGTTATAGAAATTCATCCTGGGTTCTTTCGGCTTGGAGCGGAAGAAGTCCCAGCTGATCCCGTAATTTTGCAGCCTGTCGAGGTTCGTCGAGAAGAAGACGGCCGAGATCTTCACATCGCGCGCGCCCAGGGTCGGCGGAGGCTCCGTTGGGACATTGGGGCTTCCGGCGGACTGTCCAGAGCTGACGGTGGCGCCCTGTGAGACGATCCGGATGTAGTCGGCCTCTTCGATATATGTCAATCCGTTTCTGGAGAGAATCATATCGAGAGCGTCGCGCCAGTGCTGGTTGACGATATACACGCCGATCGGACTCTTCCGTTTCTCAAGGTCGATGATGATCTTCCCGGCGAACTGCTTGCTCAGCTCCCCTATCACGAGCAGGGCCTGGTCCATCCTCATCGTCGAATCGAGGGAGACGATCTCCTGGGGATTGACATATCCCTTCGACTTGAGCCGGACATCCCGCGGCTGCGCCGTCAGGGAACCGGACAGTAGGAGTAGTGAAAACCACAGAAGTAAAGAATACTTTTTCATGGACGCTCCGTTATATGTGCTACTTAAGCGGTTGACCAACGCGAATTGTGAGTTCGTAGCGTTCGGCTACTCCCCCCTTATTTAACATGCATTCCACCTTGCCCTCATTGGCCAGAATGCGGGTGACATATCCGAGATAAATCTTGTCGCCTTCCTCGAGCTGACGGGATTTCTGGTTCTGGTCGACGATGAACGCCTTGCCCGGGATGACTGCCTTCAGGTCGGAACGTTCGATTTCAATCTCATCGGCCTGCGGAGGCGGAATCTCTCTCAGGATCAGCGGCGAGAACGGGTTCGACGTAAGATTCGTGGCAATGGCGTTCACCTGGCCCGGGGCGTTATTGAGTTCCGGGATCCCGGAGTAATAGGCCTGAAGCTCCAGGTCGAACAGGACGAGGATCTTCGTGTCATGAGTCTCGGTATTCTTCGACTCGTAGCCCCGGAGGCTGAGGTTTGAGATCTTGAAGAGACGGCGGCCGCTTTCCGTATACCAGATGAATTTATACAGATTGCTGAACGGGGCCTCTCCCTTGAGGGTATAGACATTGTACCCGTAGTTGCCGAAATCCTTTGGCCCGACGTAGGTCATGTCCATTTTCACTTCGCCGCTGACATCCATCGTGCGGCTGAGGTACCCGTAGGTCTCGCCGGTGATATCGCGCGGGGGGACATCCTTATTCCGGGTCTCCCAGTGTTTCTTGATGGCATCGAGCTGCGCCGATGTTGAATTGTACTGGTTTGCAAGATCGGGCGTATTCTGCAGCTCGGTCTCGATCCGTTTGATTTCGGCGTCCGTCGTCTTGAGTTTCTTCGGCATGCTGATGGAGGTCAGGAAGACCCCCAGGCTGAGGATGACGACGAGGGCGACGCCGAGCGCAATGGTATTTCGAATGATATAGGACACTGTCGGCTCCGGTTTATTTGAAATCCATCAGTTTTGTTCCGTTTTCTCAACCTTTTCCGGCTGAGGCGGAATCGATATCATGAAGTTGTAGACGGGCGGGGACTTTTCCCGGATCTCCTTCACTTCGACTTTGGCAAGAGTCGCGTTGTCGAAGAGGGCGGCGATGCGGGGGATCCGTCCGCGGTACAGTGCATAACCCTGGACGCTCATGGCGCCGCCTCCGAGGGCTCGGATCTCAGTGATCCAGACCGCGCCGAGGTCCTCGACCCCCTTGGTGAGCTGGGCGATGGTTTTATTCCACCGGTCGGCACCCGGGACGAGCGAGTCGTAGACGGCCAGGGCCGTGTTGTAGCGATGGATCTGGTCGTTGAGGTTGGCGATCGCAGCCTTAAGCTTCTCATTCTCCTCCAGCTTATCCCTCAGCTGGTCGAGAGTATGCTTCTTCGTCGAAATCTCCTTCTGCAGCGTCCCGTACTCCGACGTAAAATAGAGAGTCGAGAGAAAGACAAGGACGAGCAGAATATATCCGTGCCAGGCCAGTTTGAAAGTCCGTTGCCCTTCGCGGACCGCTTCCGGCAGAAGGTTGACCTTGAAAAATGCCGGGTGTTTTTCATCCAGCGCCTTCCAGGCCGTGGCGATCGGGATTGCAAAATCCGAGACCATATCCTGCTGGTCGGGCGGAAGGGAGGTCGTATCGAGGTACGGGGTGCGAAGGTATTGCACGTCGACCTCGGGGAGTTTTTCCTTGACAAACTCGTCGAACGATATGCGATGGGATTCGCCCGCCAGGAGGACCTTGTCGATCCTCGGGATCCCCATATTATCCTGCTCGAGCAGGAGCCTGCTGTAGATCGTATTCTGGAGATTTGACGAATCGTATCCCTCGCCGAGCACCGGGGCGAAGTGGAAGAACTCCGTCCCTTTCATGAAAATGAGTCGCGTGAACTCGACGCCGACGTAGATGATCGTGGTGATTTCGTCGGCAGAGAAGCCGTAATTCGCCCTGGCGAGATTCATCAGGGCCACATCGGCGATCTCGATGAGGGGTATCCGGGGAAGCCTCTTCCCGAGGAAAGGCTTGATTTCCTCGAGGGCATGGAGCATGCTGATCCCGTCTTCTCGGACGACGCAGACCAGGTTTTTCTCGGCCGAATAGAAAAAGTCTATTGCATCGAGCGGGGGCTGCACGGACCGGACATTCCTGAGTTCGTTCGCCGCCTGGATCTTGAGCTTTTTCCCCTTGAGGCCGAAATCGGTCTCGAGCGTATGGTAATAGATGCTCGGCTCGGCAATCGCGTAGCTGAGGACATACACTGAGGAGGGATACTTGGACAGAAGCCCCAGCAGGATGTTGTTATTATCCCCCATCGACTCCTCATGCCCGCCGCCGCCGCCGCCGCCCGATCCGCTCGCGCCGAGGGCAAAGGTATCTCCGCCTGCGTCGGCGAGATTATCCATCTCGACGCCGACGGCCTGCCTTTCCTCGAGCTTTGTGGCGAGGGTCGCCGTGTGAAGTTCATCGACGAAGATCCGCCCTTTCCTGAGAGACAGCTTGGCGAGCTTGACGTCGAGACCGTCGACGAAAAGGCCGACGGAAATATTCTTAGATCCCCTGAGAGTTGACATACGCTACATATCCTCGTGTTGTTACTATTAATCTCCAGATGGCGTTAGATTCAGCAGCTGCTGTAGTCTCCGTTTATTGTTTGCGAAATTCATGGCTGTTTCAAGCGATATTTTCTTGGCCAGATACAACCGGCGCAAGTCCTGTTCCATGGTGTGCATACCCGTATCGGCCGATTCCGACATCATCTGATAGATCTCGCTCGTATTGTTATTCTTGATCGCGGCGCGCACCGAGGGGGTTGCCACCATCACTTCTTTTGCGAGAACCCGTTTCCGGTCGAGGCTGGTAACGAGCTTTTGCGAGATGACGCACTGAATGATATCCGCCAGGCGGTTCCTCACCCGTTCCTGTTCGATCGGAGGAACTTCGCCGATGATACGGTCGATGCTCTCGACGGCCGAGGACGTATGGAGCGTCGAGAAAACTTTATGCCCGCTATCGGTGACTTCCAGGGCCGTGAGAATAGTGTCGGGATCACGGAGCTCTCCGATCACGATGATATCCGGATCCTGGCGGAGGGACTGGATGGTTCCCTCCTTGAACGAGAGGACGTCGCGGCCGACTTCACGGTGTCGTACGATGCAGCGGTTTGATTTATGGACGAACTCGATCGGAGAGGCGATGATGACGACATGCGCATCCACCGAGTGATTGTTGGCATCGATGATGGTGTCGAGCGTCGAGCTTTTTCCCGAGCCCGTAATCCCCGTCACCAGGATGAGCCCTTCCTTCGTATTGGCGAGGCTCACCACGCGAGTGACATTCGCGTGGAGCTCCAGACCCTTATAGGGACGGATCGACGTATTGATCGCCCTCATATTGAGTGCGATCTGATCGAGATCGAAATACGCATCGGCGCGGTACCGGTGCATCTGGTCGTTCTGAAAGACCGTGTACGAAAAATCGAGATTCCGGTTTTCGTACAGAAACTGCCGCTGACGCTCCAGCAGGATTGTATGGATCAGGACATTCGTCTCGTCGAAGGCGAACGTGGGGAGCGACGTGTCGGGCTTCTTCACCCCGTGTATCCGGTACCAGATCTTACCCTGAGCGCCGAATCCCCCCAAATCCACGTCCGATGCGGCATTGTCGAACATTTTCAGGAGTACTCCGTCGAACAGGCGCTTGATAAGCACCCTTTCTTCCTGAGACTGTCGGGAGACGAGGTCACCGATCAGCATCTGGCGTTCGACACCATACGCTGTCTCAGGGATATTGGAGACCATCTGACGTATTATTGATACGGCTTGTTCCATTTTGGTTGATTATCGCTTTATTTCAAGTCAAACTTTAATTGTTTTCGAGAATCCCTATAATTGGCGACCAATATAGACAAAACATGTCCCCCTGTCAAGTAAAATCGGGTGTTTGCCCATTTTACCCGTTTTCCAATAATGCGAAAACACACCGATTTTTGGACACTTTGTCACCAGCCCTGCGGGGATTTTATTCATACCAGTACATCACCCTGTAGACCTGCAGCTTATTAATGTATTTTGCGTTTTCGAGGGCGTCCTTGCTATAACCGACCCACGAGTTGCCCTTCATGATGAAATCGCTTCCCGACGGTCCGGCCATCAACACTCCCCCTATGATCGTCGGAGTGCCTGAGGCGAACTGGACATCGATAGTAGCGGTATTATAACAGACGACAAGCCCGTGCCACTTGAATGTGCCCGCGAGGGTGAGATTGCCGTCGACGACCAGGATACCCCATCCCTCGCCGTTTCCGTTGAACTTCACGTCACCGCTGCAGTAGATGATCTTCGGCGTGCTTGGGGAGCCCCACGTATAGTTGCTCCCATAGATGCCTGAGGGATAGACATAATCCGCGCCGTTTATATACTCGCCCACATAAACGCTCGGGTCTGAAATCCCGGGGTCAACGACAACGTCTTTTGTGCCGTCTATCTTCGACCCGAAGGCGGCCACGTTCGAAGAATCGATGGCGTTCAGCACACCGACGCCTGGTTTATAGGTCGAATCGGCCGGTGTCACCAGCGTCCCGTCGATCGTATGGTTCCTCCCGTCGATGAATGCCGAGCCGGTCATGTTAAAATTCACGTTCGGGACCCTCAGTCCGACGGCTTCTCCGATCGACGGATAGGGAACCGGCTGGCGGCGGAGGCGCGCCGTGATGGTCTTGGTCGTGTCCATGAATTTGGATTTGCTCGTCACATCGATCGTATCGAGGAACGCCGGGTTTGTGAGCTTGACAGAGGTGGAACAGATTCCGGACATTATCGAAAAACTCCACTTCACCGTTTGGGCGGCGTAGAGCGGGTTCGTGATGGAGGTATCGTTTGCATCGAGCCGCCGGAGCAAGACGTTGACGCCCGTATTGGCGATATCGCGGGACGTCGTATACTTGTGAAATCCGGAGACGTTCTCCACCAAACCCGTTTTGGACGTATTCAATGTGTAGGCGACGACCGCCACCGACAGCGTCAGCCCCACAACAAGTATCAATGCCATTTTTCCCATATCGACGAGTCCTTCTTATAGGTTACGCGGATAAACAAGCTTGTTATACGAAGCGCTGATATACGGATAGCCACCGAATCGGGATGTATCAAAGGGTTCCGGGGTCTCGAGTGCAAGCTGAACGCGGATGGACCTGATGCTGTCGAGCCGCGCGCCGCTTATCGGGAGCGTCAAGAGCGAATCCTGGGAATTGTAATACTGGAGCTTGAACTTGGTGACACTATAATTGATGAAGACCCTCGTTGTGTTTTCAAACCGGTAAAGCATCATATCCCGGGGATTGGTCGTGACCCCGACAAAGCCCCCGAGGCCGTACATGATGCTGTCTCTTCCCCCTGCGACATTGAAGAGATTCGTATAAAACTTTACTCGCGACGATTCAGCGATGGCGATGATATCCCCCGAGGTGAGGTCTGATTTCGGAATCCGGTAACCTGCCTTATAGAGATCGAACTCCAGGATGCGCCCCAGCTGTATTAATTCGGTTTGCGTCTTATACTCGCTGAAGCTCTTGTAGTTCTCGTCGCTCATATTAATGTCGACGTTCATTATCGTCACAATGAGCATGCCGACCACAATGGCCGCGCCCACGATATCCATCATCATCGCCATATGAATGCCTCAGATCGTTTCGCCATCTCTCATCGTTGTCAAAAATATCTTCTGTACACCGCCACATTGGAGAGCTGCAGTGCATATTTCATATTCGGATGTGTCACGGTCACGACAACTTTCTTTGCAAAAGTCTGCACAGACACCATCTGGTCCGGATTCGTCTCCTGGACATAGAAGACTGTGTCGATGAGCGTGAAAGTCCCCATGGACGTGAACGCGTACCGTTTGTAGTTATTATAATCGTCCACGTCGTTGTAGTATTTGAGCGACTTATAGGGCCGGGCGGTGTCCGGGGGCTCGGGCTGGGGCACATTGGAGGCCTCTGTTGCGTTGCATCCGAGGCTTCCGGCTGACGTAAAGTCGGATGCCACGAAGATGACAGTCCCGTCCGCCGTCCTGGCATCGTAGCTTTTCGACATCACCTCGTCGAGCATGGATTGTGCAAGAGAAATGGCATTGAGCCCCGCTTCCGACTCGAGCATCGTCTGTGTTTTCGTCGCAAGCATATTATTGACCACAATCGTGACCCCTGCCAGGAGCACGAGAGCGCCGATGACCAAGAGCATCTGACCGGTATTCATATTTAACCAGTTCCTTAAAAATCATTCATAAACTACGATGGAAATCCATGCTTCGCAACGGGATTGTGAGCAATATCAATCCTCGGTAGTAGTGGCGACAATTTCTTCGATTGTGGTGACTCCTTCAAGCATTCTCTCCATTCCGGAGCGTCTGAGCGTCCACATTCCGTCCTTAATAGCCTGTTCCCGGATGCCGTTTTCATCGACTTCCGAGCCTGAAGTAACGATGATCTGCTTGATTTCCCTTGTGAAATAGAGCGCTTCGTGTATGGCGCAGCGTCCCCTCCATCCCCCGTTGCATTTATCGCAGCCGACGGGGCCATAAAAGGTGGCATTTTTGATCATGTCGTCCGTGAACCCAAATTTCAGGTAAATCTGGCGGTCCTTTTCCGTCAGTTTCAGCTGCTTTTTGCACGATTCGCAGAGGGTTCTCACCAAACGTTGCGCAACGACGATATTGATGGCATAAGCGATGAGGAAAGGCTCGACCCCCATCTTATACAACCGGGCGATGGCGCTCGGAGCGTCGTTTGTGTGGAGGGTCGAAAATGTCAGGTGCCCTGTGTTGGCGAGTTTAATGGCGATTTCAGCGGTGGCCTTATCCCGCATTTCTCCCACCAGAACGATATCAGGGTCGTGCCGGAGAATACCCCGGATGGCTTCGTCGAAATTCATTTTGGGGCCAATCTTCAGCTGCCGGGCCCCCTTGATGATATACTCGACAGGCTCTTCGACGGTGAGGACGTTGACGGTCGGGTCGATAACCTGGTGAAGGGCGGCGATGAGAGTCGTACTCTTTCCGCTTCCTGTGGGTCCGGTCAGAATGACGATCCCCTGCGGTTTTGAAATTGCCTTGTAGAAAAAATCCTTAGCCGGTCCCTGGAGTCCGAGCTTATTGAGATCGGTGATCACTTTCCGGTCGTCCAGGACTCTGATGACGATACTTTCGTATTTGTGCTTGAAATCCGTGCCGACGATCGGCATGATCGAGACGCGGAACCTGATCTGGTGCGCGTCCACAAGCCTCTGAATGAATCCGTCCTGTGACATTTCCCTCTCGAAGCGGTCGACGTTCTTTGAGCGGTCCTTGACGACGGCCGCGACCGCCTCGGGCATCGTATTCTCCTGGACGTGCCAGAGCTTAAGATTGCCGTCGACCCGGAAGTAAAATTCGGTGCGCGCCCCCTCCTTCCCGATGATGTGGATATCGCTGGCCCCCTGCCGCACGGCTTCAACCAGGGTTCCCTCGATGAGGTTGACGAGGGCGCTCTTGCTTATTTCGTTTTCGAGGGCTTCCTCATCGACCGCCCCCTCGTCATCGACGTTCGAGATCTCGACATCGGCATTGGCGAGGAGTTTCAGGAACTCATTCTGCAGCGGCAGGACCGCTTCGACGAGCGTTTGCAGGTCCCTCAGCCGGCAGTAGCAGACCTCGTACTTCTTGACGCCGAAATTCCGGGCAACGATGGGGATTTTGCGGTCGGTCGGATCGGCGGCGATGATGATGAGCTTATCCGCCTGTTTTTCGTCGAACCGCAGGGGGAGCATCTTCGCCTGGATGAGCAGATCGCGGTATATATCGGGCAGCGCGTCGACGTATTTCTTGATGAACTCGACCCGCGCGGCGTCGAGCGTCTCGTCGGAGACATAGATCTCCCGGAACGCATAGAGATTTGCTACCTCGCGGAAGACGAGGTCGTGGTCGACATGAAAATCGCTGACGAGGATCTGGCCCAGGTTCCGGCGGGTCTTGCGGTCTTCTCCCTCCCGCACATGGAGACTCTTTTCGAGAGTCTCGTAATCGATGATGCCTTTCTTAAGAAGGGTATACCCGATCTTATCGGTGATATCGATATCAGCCATTGAGCAATCTCCAAATATTCAATCCCCTGCCCTCCCCCATCCGCCCCCGGGGGGAAAGGGGGCTGATCAGCCCCCGCCCGGCGCTGTGCTCGGATGGAACGTCGCCGTTTCCGATGAGACCAGCGTGAGCGCGGTAAGCACAACCATGATGATCAGGCTTATCCAGAGCTGGATGAAGTCGATCGCGTTGCGCATCTTATAGGTGGTCTCCTTCTCGTAGTACTCGGCGAGCTGCAGGGCCGTATGTTTCACCGTCCCGGTCTCTGCTCCCGAGTGGAGCCGGGAGATCGCTGTCTTGGTGAAGACGCCAGAGGCTTCGAAAGCTTCGGTTATGCCGGCGCCCTTTTCCACCATCATGGGGATCGCGATGGTTTTGATCTGGTGTTCCATGTATTTGTTCCCGCACGCCTCGGCCGCCATCTTGATGACGTCGATATTCTCTCCCGAACCGCTGTAGAGGGCGTAGAACACGCGGCAGAAAATCTCGATGGCAGTTTTATGGAGGAGCGACCCGAGCACGGGCAGTTTCCATATATACTTATCGCGGACGAAACGGCCGCGGTCCGTGGTGAAGAACCGGATCGCGACGACCAGGGGCACGAGGACGGCGATCAGGAGGAGGACATAATTATCCTGGAGAAAATAGCTCATCTTCAGGGTGGCGTTCGTCATCGGGAACTGTTCCATCGGGACTTTCAGGCGGACGAAGATCTCCGCCATTCCGGGGAAGATGAACCCGACGTAGTAGACGCAGGCTCCGAAGAGGGCGATGAGGGTAACGATGGGCATGATGAGCGCGCTCTTCAGGTTTTTCCTGAACTCCGCCTGGCGTTCAAGAAATTTTGCCGTGCTGTCGTAGATCTCGGCCATATTGCCGCTCTTCGAGGCGAGGCCGAGCATATGGGCCGTGAAGCGGCCGAGGACGCTTTCCTGCTTTATGAAGACCTTCTCGCTGTCTTTTCCCTGCTTGAGTTCATTATTGATCTCGCGGATGGCATCTCTCAGCACCTTGTTTTCAATGTCATTCACCATCAGCTGGAGGATTTCGTTGTACGGAAGTTTCTGGCGGATAAGGTCCGCGCTCACGCGTACGAACGTGACGATCTCGGCCGTGGGAGGCTTGAGTTTGAGGTTGAACGGTTTCTTCTTGACGCTGAGGACACGGAATCCCATTTTGGAGAGAGCTTCCTGGACCTCTTCCTTGGTGAAAGCCTTCTGTTCCCCGAGGACTGGCTTTTCCGCGCCGCGCTGAACCTTGTAGAGAAATGTCGCGCGAGGCAGAATCCTGAGCAGCTTGAACTTCCGCTGCGTCGCCATCGCCTGCGCCTTTGCCTTTGCGGCCCGCGGGTTTTCCGCCTCAATCACACCCTGCACGGCTTTTCCCGTCAGAGAGAGGCCTTCCACTCGAAATTCTGCCATGTGAGTCTCCTAGTAATCCCTGGTCATGATCGTGACCCGGTCAATTTATGCACGCACTGTTCCGGAAACAACAGCAGTGTGAGATAGGCAATACCTTTTGGGCATTTCTGCCCTCCGTTGGACGGTGTGAGGAGTTTGGCACGCGTATTGATGTGCGAATTCAATGAAAATCCCCCGTATGGCGCAAAGTGGAGAGGACCCCTCTGGCCCCGACGTAAAAAAAAACTTGCCAGGAATTTTCGGTATTCCTGGCAAGTCATTGGTCCCACCAAACTTACGCCCTGTGGGAGAGGCGAGATTACCAGCCGGTATAGACGATTGAAGTCTTTCCGAGCGAATCAACGGTGCAGGTCGCCGTATAGCTTGAATTGAGCGACGAGGTACCCGTGATCGTGATTGCTGTTCCGCTGGCGCCGCTTGCCGCGTAGGTGCCGTTATCGTCGGAGGCCATTTTCGAAGGGAGAATATATCCGACATAACTGCCTGCGCCGCCGCCCATCGTTGTCGGGCGTATCTTATACTGGTACGCGTTCGCGCTGATATTCACGACGCTCGACGTGACTCCGTCTTTATTGGCCTGAGTGCTGTGTGCGCCGAACTGTGAAATACCAACGGCGATGGCGATACCGACAATGATAACGCCGAGGATGATGAGAAGAAGCTGTTGCTGACCCATAAAGAACTCCTGTTGTTAGTGATTATTGAGTTATGACCCTCTTTCAAAACTCCCGGAAGGATCTGCAAGGGCCGTGCCAGAGTGAATCATATCATAGATTCCTGAAAAAACCGGTAGTTCTACCTAAAATTCGGATTACATACGGGGATAAGCCCATAGGTCCTCCGACGGCAGGAAAAAAATACCGCCCCTGTGGAAGTTATTGCCGAAAGGAAGAAGGCGGCCGGACGGCCGCCTTCTGTGAAATGATCGGTGAGGATGTCCTTGTAGAGTAGAGTAATGGTGCATCAGTGTTCAGGCCATGTGAGCCCTGACGGTTTCTCCCCTTTCGGGTCGAGTGTCCCGCTCAAGCAGGCCATCACCCTGTTCCCATTAAACCCTCA
>JACXTT010004767.1_pt1 | contig 20011 bp, 21 predicted proteins | sample 9270951 | NCBI WGS metagenome assembly JACXTT01 (sample SAMN15532306, study PRJNA645909) | rock metagenome | isolation source: weathered quartz diorite | place: Puerto Rico | collected 2017-06-21 | reverse complement strand
GATTCTCTCGCACAGCGTGCGCACCGACGGACCGGCGTCGTGCGAGGGCGCCCATCCCGCGATCAGCACGGCCTGCGCGTGATGGAAGATCATGCCCGACATGAAGTGAACGTCGGCGGCGGTGTAGCCACGGCGCCCGCTGTCGCCGACGGGAGGGGCAAAGGCCTGGGGTCGGGCGGCGGAGGGGATGCCCGCCGCGAGGACGGCACATAATATCCAGGGGATGACGCGCGTCATGCTATCAGATTCTACAACCTCTGTAGACGAGTGCAACGTCAGCGTTTTGAAACCTTCGCCACGTATTGTATCGCTCACATCAGGAGTCCCGAAATGTTGGCAGTACGCCTCTGCCTCGTCGCCCCGCTCGTGCTTCTCGTCCCCGCGTGCCGCCCCGCCGCGGTGGACCCCTCAATCGCGGACCGGGAGGCGGTGGATGCCGCGCTCGAACAGTACCGTCAGGCGTGGCTCCACGGCGATACCGCGATGGCCCTGCAGCAGCTCTCCGGCGACGTCGAGTTTCTGTTTCCGGGCACGCCGGATCTGGACGCCGCGGCGGTCCACGCGCTGGTCATCGACGAGATGGCGAAGTACCGCATTCCGTCGCTCACGTTGAAGCGCGCCGATTTCTTCGGCGCGGGTGATCATGCGGTTGACGTCGGGACGTACGAGGAGATTCAGGCGCCCAAGACGGGCGCCCCGATCCACGGCACCGGCCGCTACATGACCGTCTGGCGGCGGGAGCCCGGCGGCTGGCACATCTGGCGCTTCATGATCAACGAAATCCCTCAGCCTCGGAGCGGCAAATGAAATGGTTCGTCGACAGGTCCGCCGTCCTCTTGCTGGTCGCCGTCGCCGCCTGTGGGAAGGGTTCGAAGCGTGCGCCGCCCGCGGCACCGCCGGCCGCCGCACGCCCCGCCATGCCGACGGGTCCCGCCGAGTACACAGTGATCATCAAGAGCACCTGGACCAAGGCGTCGCACCCGTTCGAGTACCCGTCGGGCGCGCATTTCTCAGGGATGATCGGGGCGTCGCACAACGCCAAGTACTCGATTTTCGCGATCGGCCGCCGGCCGACGCCGGGGCTCGAGCGTCTGGCGGAGGAGGGGAAGCACTCACCGCTCGACACTGAGATCCGCACCGCGATCGATCAGGGTAACGCGCTGATGCTGTTCGAGTCGGGAGGTCTCAAGAACTGGAAGGACTCGATGGTCTCGAAGGTGCGCGTCGACCCTGCGCATCCGCTCGTCTCGGTCGTCAACATGATCGCACCCAGCCCTGATTGGTTCACCGGTGCGTCGGACGTCAATCTCGCCGAGAACGGCGGGTGGATCACCCGCCGTACCGTGACGCTGTACGCCTACGACGCGGGCGGCGACGACGGCACGACCTACAAGGCCAAGCCTAAGCGCACCAATCCGAAGAAGCCGACGAAGCGCGCCGCGACTCGGCACTTCATCATACACGGGCGCGTCAAGCCGGTCGCGACTGTGACGTTCGCGCGGAGGTCGTCGTAAGAGGGCAGGTCCGCACACTACTTGATCCCGCTCTCACTTTTGAGAGTGGGAGGGAGAATTGCGTGCTATCCGTTGCACTGTGTCTCGCCCTGATCACACAAGGACCGCCACCCGAGACCTCCGGCAGGATCGTCACGGCGCACCAGTGGGTCGTGCGCCTCGGCGCGCAAATGGGCGATTCGATCTGGCCCGGCTTTCGCCCCGACACGATTCCGGTGGCCTACGTGGTCCGTGGACGGGGGACGTTGCTGCTCGGCTGGCGTGGCGAGCTGCCGCTGGGTTTCCTGCCCATCGCCGGAGTGACCGGCAGCGGCTGGCTCTCGTCGGCAGATCGCGGCGCCGCGAGCACCAGCACCGACCTCGGCGGTCGTGCAGCGGCGCAGGTCCTGGTCAACGACTCGCAGAGCGTCGCCGCGCTCGTAGGGCTCACCACGCACGAAGCGTTTCATGTCTTCGAAGCGGCTTCCCAACAAGAGGGCAGGCGATTCGGCCGGGGCGAGAACTCGTTTTTGGTCACGAGCTATCCGGTCTTCGATCCGCAGAATGAAGCAGGCATGGCACTCGAGGGCAGGATTCTCGCGGCTGCAGAGGAGGCGGAGACGAAAGCACGGAAGCGCACGCTCGCCCGTCAGTTTCTCGCGGTGCGGGAATCGCGCCAACGGGCGCTCGGTGCCGAGCTCGCGGACTTCGAGCAGCTCACGGAATTGAATGAAGGACTCGCGGAATACACGCTGGTCCGCGTGCTCGCGCTCGCGGCACGGCAACGCGATTTCCCCGATCGCCCCGGTGCCGCGCGATTGGTCACGGACAAGCTCACGCGTCTCCACAAGCTCATCGGGGACGTGACGCTCTCGATCCGGCTGCGCTACTACGCGACCGGTCCGGCGCTCGGTCTGGTGCTCGACGCGCTCGAGGGTCCGGCGTGGAAGACTCGCCTGATGAGCCAGAATCTCGCCGTGCAGGATGTCCTCGCCGATGCCACGGGCTACCGGTCCCAGGAGCTCGCGCTGCGCCGCCAGGCCGAATCGACCTTCGTCATCGCCAAGTTGCGCAGCGCGGCCGATTCCGGCGTGGCGGGGCTGCGCGCATACCGTCGCGCCCAGGTGGACAGCGTCCTCGCCGCTCCCGGCGTCCAGCTGGTGGTCACGGTGGAGGGCCGGTCCCTCGGCCTGTGCGGGATCGATCCGCAGAATCTGCTGCAGGTGGAGCCCGGCGTGCTGCTGCACACGCGCTGGCTGCGGGCCTGCGCCGGCGACGCGTTCCAGGCCACGTTCAATACGCCGGTCGTACAAGATCGGAATGCGCAGAGCCTGCGCGCGGTGGTGGGCGCCGATTCCACCGTGACCGTCACCGTCGGTGCGCAGGGCGATGCGCGGATCGAGTCGCCGCTCGTCTCGCTACGCGCCGCGAAGGCGGAAGTCTCTCGCGATGGACGGGTGTTGACGGTTAAGATCAAGTCTTAGTGGCTGCTTCCTCCTACGACGCGATCCCCGATTTCGGTCTGCTCTACGACAGCGTGCCGCTCTACGCGGCGCGCCAGGATGTCGGCTTCTATCTGGAAGAAGCGACCGCGTCGCGCGGCGACGTGCTGGAGGTCGGCTGCGGCACCGGCCGGATCCTCTTGCCCATCGCGCGCGCCGGTTCTTCGATCACGGGGATCGACGGCTCCAGGCACATGCTCGAGCGTTGCCGCGCGAAGCTCTCGGCCGAGCCAGCCGCCGTCCAGTCGCGCGTCCAGCTCGTGCAGCACGACATGCGGGACTTCTCTCTCCGCGCGAAGTTTGCCTTGATCATCGCGCCGTTCCGCGTCGTGCAGCATCTCATCACGATCGACGATCAGCTGCGATTCCTCGCGACCGTCGCCCGCCATCTCGCGCCGCAAGGGCGTTTGATCTTCGACGTGTTCAATCCGCGCTTCGATTTGCTCGTCGGCGCGGACGGCGTCGAGCGTGAGGATACGCCCGAGCAGCGGCTTCCCGGTGGACGGACGTTCCGCCGCACGTACCGCGTCGCGCGGGTGCGCTGGATGGATCAGGTCAGCGAGGCCGAGCTGGTCTATTACGTGGACGGCACGCGCTACGTCCAAGCCTTCGAAATGCGCTGGTACCTTGCGGCCGAGCTGCGCAACCTGCTCGCGCGGGCAGGCTTTCAGGTGGGCGAGTTCTACGGCGACTTCGCGCGCGGGCCGCTGGTAGAGGGGTGCCCGGAACTCCTGGTGGTAGCCAGCGTTTAGGGCGCGATTTCAGTCAGCGTGATCGCGTTCGCGCGCGCGTTGACGACATGCTGGCGCAGCGTGTAGCCGCTCGCGGTCGCCTGCACGGTCACGTTCCCGGCGGTCACATTGGCGATGTAGGCGACGCCGGTGGAGTCGGTGGATGTTGCCGTCGAACTCGGAAAACCGCCCGCATTGTAGCGCACCGTGCCTGCGGGGCTGCTCGTGACCGTCGCGCTCGTGACCGGTGTGCCGGCGCAGTTCTTCACCACGACCGCGATGAATCCATCACCCGCCACCGGGGTGATACCTGCCGCCGCGGCCAGCGTGGAAAACTCCGAGCTCGAGACCATGAGCACGTTGTCGACGGCATCTCTGGAGAGCGGGACGGCGGGATAGGCATATGTGTCGAGGTGGTGACTGCTGTCGGTCACCCGCAGGTAGCCGTTGACCGGCGCACCGCCCGTCGTGATCGAGAGACCGTAGGCGCCCGGGGTGTTCGTGGTAGTGGTCGCGAGGGTCGTCGTGTCTCCGGAACGAAATGCTGAGACAAGAGCCCCGCGCACGGGGGTCGGTGAGAGGACGTTCGCGGTGACGCGTCCGGTCACATTAACGAGCGCGGGTGCCGTCGTGGGAAGGGCCTGGCCGAGGCATTCGAAGCCGGCGGCGGGGCCACTGGAACCGCTGCTGCAGGCGGCTAGCGTGACCGCGATGAGCGCGAACGGCACTGTACGCGTTGCGCGATGCATGAACCCAAGCCTGTTGGTTTGTGCAGAATCTACCCGGAAAAAGCATCTTTGTGCGCATGACCGAGAGCCCTACCCGCGTCGAAGCCTTCAGCGACGGCGTGTTCGCGATCGCGATCACGCTTCTCATTCTCGAAATCCGCGTGCCCCACGGCGATCACGGCCTGTGGGCCGGCTTGCGCGCGCTGTGGCCCTCCTACATCGCGTTCCTGATGAGCTTCGCCGTGATCCTGATCATGTGGGTGAATCACCACGAGCTGCTGCGGATGGTCCAGGGCGTCAACTATCCGTTCCTCTTCGCCAACGGCTTCCTGCTCCTGACCGTGACGTTCGTCCCGTTCCCCACGGCGGTGGTGGCGCAGAACCTCGCCACCTCCGGGGCGAAAGAGGCGGTCGCGTTCTACTGCGCGACGTTCGTCGCGAACGCCATCTGCTGGAATGTGTTGTTCGCGACCATCGTGCGTGGCCGCTTGCTGCGCCCCGAGGTCACTGCCGAAACCGTGAGCAACGTGCGTCGGGCCTACTACGTAGGTGTAATGGTCTACGCGGCGGCCACCGTGCTCGCGTTCATCCGGCCGGTGCTCGGCCTGCTCCTCAACATCTCCCTATGGCTCGTATGGATCAGACTCGGCTATCGCGCGGAATCCTCGTCGGCGCAGCGCTAGCGGCGACGCTCGCCCCGGCCTGCAAGCGATCAGGCGATTCCGCCGATTTCACGGCAATGCAGTCCCGCGGCGCGCACGTCATGGGCGTCGACCAGTACACCTCGGCGCATGTCTTTGAGGATCTGCCCGGCGGCGGCCGCGTGGTCCTGGAGCGCGACGATCCCGCCGACACCGCCGCGGTGGCCACGATTCGCGTGCACCTGCGCGAGATTGCCGCGTCGTTCCGCGCGGGCGACTTCACGAAGCCATTTCAGGTGCACGCGCAGACCGTGCCCGGTACGGCGGTGATGCGGGACCGGCGCGCGGCAATCAGCTATGTGGCGATCGATCGCCCACGGGGCGGGGAAGTGCGGATCACGAGCGCCGACTCGACCGCCGTGCGCGCGATTCACGAGTTTCTCGCGTTTCAACGCGCGCAGCATCACGCGGCGGGGCATGAGGGGATGGCTCACAAAAATTGACCGGCGCGTCAGAGATTGGTATGAGTCGTGATCTGATCTAGCGATCCGGCCGACGCGACGTCACTGTAGGGCGTGAACACTAGGTTGCTCTTCGCGACTCTAACGCTGTGTATCGCGTCCGTGGCCGGCGCGCAAGCGCCCGGTCACTTTCCCCCCGACTCGCTCATCAACGTCAAGGTCATCCCGAAGAACACGCCCGTCATCCAGGTCATCGGCATGATGCGCAACTTCGCCGGCGGGCTCGGTGTGCGCTGCCAGTACTGCCATGTCGGGCAAGAAGGACAGCCGCTCGCGCAGTTCGATTTCGCCAAAGACGAGAAGCGCACGAAGCTGACCGCCCGGCAGATGATGCGCATGGTCGAAGAGATCAACCGGCGGCTCGATACGCTGCCCGAACACGCGCAGATGACCAGCCACGTCGAGGTGACGTGCAATACCTGCCACCGCGGGGTCAGCCGGCCGATGCCGCTCGAGCAGCTGGTTCAGGAGACGGCGCAAGCCTCAGGCGCGGACTCGGCGACGCGCGCGTATCGCGCGCTGCGCGAGCGCTACTACGGCCGAGCGGCGTACGACTTCGGCGAGCCGACGCTGGACATCGCGGCGTTCCGGCTGGCCCGGGCAGGGAAATTCGCGGAGGCGTTCGCGATTTTGCGCCTCAACGAGGAGCAATTTCCGGCGTCGTCGAACCTCGCGACGTTTCGCGGGAACATCAATCTGATGAAGGGTGACACCGCGGCCGCGATCGCGGCGTTCCGAGAGGCCGTGCGCCGCGACTCGACGAACGGCGAGGCGCAGGGACGGCTGCGCCAGATTACTCGACCGTAGCCTTGTTGATTTTGTCGAGCTTGGGGAACTGACGGGCGAGATACTTCTCGCCCTCGACGTTGAGCCGATACTGCTCGGGACCGCGCCCCTGTGGCGCGCCCTCGCCGTACCCGCCGAATAGCGCGTCCACGACGTCCATCCCCGCCACGACCTGCCCGAACGGCGCAAAGCCGCCAGCGTCGAGGCCGTTGTTGTCGCGGTAATTAATGAAAACTTGCGTCGTGCGCGTGCCCGGCCCCGCCGTCGCGTACGTCACCATGCCGCGCCCGTTGGTGCGCCGCACGGGATCGTCGGGAATGACGCGCGGCCGCCATGCCGCCGTCACCGCGGCGTCGCCATGAATGCCGAACTGCGCCATGAAGCCGGGGATCACGCGAAAGAACCGCACACCGTTGTAGAAACCGGAGCGCACGAGGTTGTAGAAGCGATCGACCCCGTGGGGCGCCCAGGCGCGATGTACCGCGATCACGAACTCACCCTTGGTCGTGCTGAGGCGCACTCGGAAGCTGTCCGGCGCCTGCTGCGCGAAGCCCGGGTCGGCGGGGTTGTGGAAGTCAGGTGCGCCGGCGGCGGTCTTTAGGGGGGCCGCTGACTTCTTGCACCCCCCGGCGACAAAAACCGTGAGGGCCATCACGGAGACGTAGGGTAGGGATCGCATATCGCTATGCTAGCCGCTGAAAAAGCCGTTCGCTATAATGTGCCGACTCCGCGCCGGAGATTCCCATGGATAGCTGGATCGTCAAGCGCATTCGTGCGACCTCGCTGCGATGCGTGATCGTCTGGAGTCTCGCCCTCGTCGCGGGCGTGCTCCTCGCCACGAGCGACCGCCGCTACATCGCCAACTTCCTGCGCGGTCCGTACCCGCTGGCCAAGGTCGACCTCGATTCGATTCGCGATGTCACGCTGACACCGCGCTACTACGCCCGCGTCGCCGGCGACCGCGTCATCGACACGGGAATCCGCCAGTACACGATCCACACCCAGAGCGGCGTCGAGACGAGCCGCGAGGAGTCGGGCGCCTATAACGCCTTCGCGATCGGCAACCGGTTCCTCGTCGTGCGGACCATCGGGAACGAATCCCGGATCGCCGAAGGGAAACTCGTGCCGTGGCCCGATGATCTCGAGTCGCAGCTGTTCGACAGCAAGGAGATGCGCTCGCTGCGCAGCAGCTTCTATCCGTTCTATCGCGACAGCGATTCGTTCCGGCGGCCTGGTTGGGTGGTCATCGGGGTCGGCGTCCTGTTTCTGGTCTTGTTTACCTGGCAGGCGTTGCCGGCGTGGCGCGCCTGGCGCGATCCGGAACGTCATCCCGTGGCGCAGCGTATCGCGCAGTGGGGAGATCCCACGAGCGTGGCGCTCGCGGTCGAGCAGGAGTTCGGGCATCCGCTACTCCAGGCGAAACACGGCTGGCGCCTGGGGAACAAGTATTTCATGCGCTCGACGTTCTTCACCTTCAACGTGCTGCGTTTTCAAGACGTACTGTGGGGCTACAAGAAGGTCACCAAGCACAGCGTGAACTTTATTCCCACGGGCAAGACGTACGAGGCGATCGTGGCTTGCTACGGCGGCACCGCCACCATCCCCGGCAAGGAAAGGAAGGTGCACGAGCTTCTCGCTTTCGTGCAGGAGCGTGCGCCGTGGGCGATGTACGGCTACAGCAGCGAGCTCGCGTCACTGTTCGCCAAGCAGCGGCAGCTGTTCGCGCGCAGCGTCGAGCAGCGGCGCCAGGAGTGGGGGCAGAAGCGGGCTTAAGCGTTTTCCGAAGCGCCCCAGATCTTCATGTGCCGCGTCTCCGGCATCCGGTACAGCGCGAACACGAACGCCGTGGCCGGCAGGGCAATCGAATAAGTGAGCGTCCATCCCAGGTTGTGCGTCCCCGCCCATACCGCGTTCGCGATGAAGGGGACGAGTCCGCCGCCCCAGCCATTCCCGATGTGGTACGGCACCGATACCGACGTGTAGCGGATGCGGCTCGGAAAATACTCGGCGAGAAACGCGGCAATCGGACCGTACACCATTCCGACGAAGGATACGAGGGCCACGACAATCAGAATCGCGAGCGGATAGTTGATTGCGCCGGGGTGCGCGACCTTGCCGAGCGCCGCGTAGAGCGGGTAATACGTCGCCGCCGCGAGGAGAAATCCGGTCAGGATGATGGGTTTGCGTCCAATGCGGTCGGAGAGCCATCCGCACAGTACCAGCGTCGGGGTCGCGATGAGCAGCCCTGCGCCCACGATGATGCTGGAGCTCAGCAAATCGAGCTTGTTGACGTTCTGCAGAAAAAACAGCGCCCAGAACTGACTCGAATACCAGACGCAGCCTTGGCCCAGAACCACGACGGTCGCGATGCCGACGTACTTGAGGTTTGGTCCGGTGAACGCTTCACGCCACGGGTTGGTCGCCGTCTGCCCCTTGGCCTTGATCTCCTGAAAAATCGGCGTCTCTTTCAGACGCCACCGGATGTAGATCGCCACGGCGACGAGCAGCAGTGAAGCCACGAATGGAATCCGCCAGCCCCAGTCGTTGAAGCGTTCGTTCCCGAGCGCGATGCGCGTTCCGGCGACGACCGCGAGCGAGACGACGATTCCGAGTGTGGGCGACGTCTGGAGCCATCCCGTATAGAATCCGCGCTTGTCATCGGACACGTGCTCGGCGACATAGGTGATGGCGCCGCCGTACTCCCCACCCAGGCATAGGCCTTGCACCAGCCGGAGCAAGAACAGAATGATCGCAGCCGAGAGCCCGATGCTGGCGTAGGTCGGCACGACGCCGATGAGGGCCGTGGAGACTCCCATGCCGCTCAGCGTGATGAGGAACGTGTACTTGCGGCCGACGAGGTCGCCCACGCGGCCGAACACCAGCGCGCCCAGCGGCCGGATCAGGAAGCCGATGGTGAACAACGCGATCGTGCTGAGCAGCGCTGCGACGGGATGCGTGGGCTCGAAGAACTTGACGGAGAGAATTGAGGCGAGACTGCCGAACACGTAGAAATCGTACCACTCGATGATGTTACCGACCGCGGCCGCCGTGACCACGCGGCGCAGGTCCCGGGGCTCCAGGCTGGGAGCGGCGTAGGATTCAGGCATGAGCGAGGCTACGCTTCCCTTTCTCACTGCGCAATCCCGAAGTATTGTGAGCGTCATGCGCGTTTCATTGTTGTTGCTGGTGCCCCAGATCGCCACGGCCCAGCAGCCCGTGGAAGGAACGGTGTACGATAGCCTGCTCCAGGCCCCGCTCCGTGGCGCCGATGTCTGGGTGCGCGGCAGCGAGCGGCACGCGGAGACCGATTCGCACGGTCATTTCCGTTTAGACAGCATCGCCACCGGTCGCCACACCTTGCTCGTCTCTCACCCCGGCCTCGACTCCGCCGGCCTGTTCACACTCGTGGTGTCCGTGAACATCTCCGCCGGGGGAGACGCGACACCCGTGAGCGTCGCGACGCCGTCGCTCGCCACGTTGTGGCGGCGTCGCTGCGGGCAGGAGCTGATGACGCGCTCGGATAGCGGTCTCATCTTCGGCTTCGTCCAGGACGCCAAGACGCAGGCGCATCTCGCCGGCGCCGGCGTGCTGCTGCAATGGCTGCGCATCGTCCAGACCGACGCGGTCAACGTACAGACCCAGCCCCGCGATCTCACCGTGAAAACCGATTCGACCGGCACGTACTATGCGTGCGGAGTGGCGAGCGACATGAAGATCGCGCTGCGCGCCTACGCGCAGCACGATTCGTCGGGATTGATCGACCTGCAGCTCGGCACGCGCGGCGTCGGCCGCCAGGATCTGATGGTGGCGCTCGCGCCGGCGCGCCAGCTCGGCGTGGTGCGCGGGCAGGCAGTCACGTTCGAGCAGACGGCGGTGTGGGGTGGCCGCGTCTCCGTCCGCGAAGGCGCGAGCACGGTGATCGCCGACAACGGCACGTTCATCATTCGCGGCGTCACGCCGGGGACGCAGTGGATCAACGTGCAGGCGATCGGCCGTGCGCCTTCGGGCCAGGCCGTCGACGTGCGCCCCGGCGATACCACCGCGCTCACCGTGACGCTGGGACCGCTTCCCGTCACACTGGCACCAGTGCGGGTGGTGGGACAGGCGTCGCGCATGTTGAGTGATTTCGAGCAGCGGCGGCGCGCCGGCAGCGGACTCGGCTACTATCGCGGCGAGACGGAGATCGCTGGAATGGCCTCGATGCGCTCGGTCCTTAGCTCGATGCCGTCCATCCAGCTGGTGCGCGGGCAGGGGAATACTGACTTCATGGCACTGCTTCCGAACCCGGGCGTCGGCGGGCGCGGCTGGTGTCTCGCAACGCTCTACATCGACGGATTCCTGGCTGACTGGGACCAGGTGCACACCTACAAGCCGAAGGACCTCGTTGGGGTCGAGATGTATCCCCGCGCGTCCAGTGCGCCCCTCCAATACCAGCAGGTGGCGACCGGCTGCGGCGTCGTGCTGCTCTGGACCAAATACTTGAAATAGGGCCGAAATCGGTGATTTAGGGCCCCGCGCGCGACCCCCTGGAAGCGTTATCTTAGTCGCGCATGGCTGATAGCGGTCTTCCCAATCGTCCGTCCCGCGGGTCGGGTTCTCTGACGGTTCACCTCGCCGACGAGCTCGACGTCTACTTCAACGAAGTCGCCCACGGCCGCCCCGTCGGCTTTGTCGCGTCTCCCAAATGGAAACCGCGCACCGACGTCTACGAAACCGACGCAGAGCTGATCGTCCACATGGACATCGCCGGGATGCAGGCCGACGATTTCAAGGTCGAGCTGGACGAGGGGATCCTGAAGATCGCGGGCGAGCGCATACCCCGGCAGCAGGGCCGGCGGCACTATCACTCGATGGAAGTGCAGATCGGGCCGTTCGAGCGCCGCTTCCGGCTGCCCGTGGTCGTCGATCCCGCGTCGATCCGCGCCACCTACGAGCATGGCTTCCTCGAGGTCCGGCTCGCTAAGCAACCGCCGCGTTCGTCAGGCGCGCAATCGGTCCGAGTGACTTGATGGAACGGCTGCCGGTCCTTCCCCTGGGCCAGCTCGTCGTTTATCCCCACGTCGTCTTGCCGTTGGCCCTCACAGATCCCAAAGCCGTTCAATTGATCGACGAGATCATCCAGGGCGAAAAGCGCTTATTGCTGGGCGTCGTGAAGTCGATGGGCGGGATGGAGCCGCCCGAGGGCGCCGTGATGAACACGCTGCCCCATCAGCTCTACGACGTCGGGACGCTCGGAACGATCGTGCGGATGCTCAAGCTCGGCGACGGGTCGGTGCGCGTCATGGTGCAGGGACTGGAGCGCGCGCGACTCAGGGACATCGCCCAAGGCGAGAAGTGGCTCATGGCGGAAGCCGAGCCGCTGCAGGAGAACCTGCTCGAGGACTCGCGCACCGAAGCGCTGAAGCGGACCGTCATCGCGCAATTCTCGCGCGTGATCGACATCGCGCCCTACCTCGGCGCCGAGCTGCACGAGGTGCTCGCCGGCATTACGGAAGCGGGGAAACTCGCCGACTTCATCGCCGCGAACCTCGATCTCGCGTTGCCGGCCAAGGCCGAGCTGCTCGCGATCGACGACGTGACGCGCCGGCTCGAGCGGCTGGGCGAGTTCCTGGTGCAAGAACTGCAAGTCCTGGAGGTCGGAACGCAGATCCAGGAAAAGGTGAAAACGCGCCTCGATCAGAATCAGCGCGAGTATGTGCTGCGCGAGCAGCTGCAGGTGATCCGCCAGGAGCTGGGCGAAGGCGAGGGCGACGACGAGCTCGAAGAGCTCGCGAAGCGCCTCGAGGAGGCGCAGCTGTCGGCGGAAGCGAAAAAGGTCTCCGATCGCGAGCTCAAGCGCCTGCGCCAGATGTCGCCGCAGTCGGCCGAGTACCAGGTGGCGCGCACATACCTCGACGTGTTCGCCGCCTTGCCCTGGAGCCGCGTCACTCAGGACCGTCTCGACCTCAAGGCGGCGCGCGAGATCCTCGACCGCGACCACTACGACCTGAAGACGATCAAGGAGCGCATCCTCGAGTACCTCGCGGTGCGCACCCTCAATCCCGACGCGAAGGGCTCGATCCTCTGCTTCGTGGGACCGCCCGGCGTCGGCAAGACGTCGCTCGGCCAGAGCATCGCCGAAGCGCTCGGCCGGAAGTTCACGCGCGTGTCGCTTGGGGGCGTCCGTGACGAGGCCGAGATCCGCGGGCACCGCCGTACCTACGTCGGGGCGATTCCGGGACGCATCATTCACGCGCTGCAGCGCTGCGAGACGCGCACGCCCGTCCTCATGCTCGACGAAGTCGACAAAATGGGCGCCGATGTGCGCGGCGACCCGACCGCGGCCCTGCTCGAGGTGCTGGATCCGGCCCAGAACTCGACGTTCGTGGATCACTACCTCGAAGTGCCGTTCGACCTCTCGGGCGTGATGTTCATCGCGACGGCGAACAGCACGATGCCGATCCCCGATCCGCTGCTCGATCGCATGGAGCAGCTGACGCTCGTCGGCTACACACCGTCCGAGAAGCTGCAGATTGCCAAGCGGTACCTCATGCCGCGCCAACTGAAAGAGACGGGATTGGGGAAGGGCAAAGAGGAGGAGCGCGCGCATGTCGCCGACGGTGCCCTCGAACGTTTGATCGGCGAGTACACCCGGGAAGCCGGTGTGCGGCAGCTCGAGCGCGAGATCCAGGGAGTGCTGCGAAAGGCCGCCCTGGAGGTGGTCGAAGGGAAGTCGACGATGGTGAAGGTATCGTCGAAAAACCTCGAGAAATACGCCGGCCAACCGAAGGTGCAGAGCGAGGTCGCGGGCCGCGCGCCCGAGATCGGCGTGGCGACCGGGCTCGCGTGGACACCGGTGGGCGGCGACATCATGTTCATCGAGGCTATCCGGATGCCCGGCAAGGGGCAGATCACCCTGACCGGCCAGCTGGGCGACGTGATGAAAGAGTCGGCACAAGCGGCCTGGAGTCTGCTGCGGGCCCGCGCCGGCGCGCTCGGCATCCCGCTCGACGCGTTCACGCAGTCGGATGTCCACTTGCACGTTCCGGCGGGCGGGGTTCCCAAGGATGGTCCGTCGGCCGGCATCACGATCGCGGCGGCGCTCGCATCGTTGTTGTGCCGCCGGCCGGCGCGCCACGATGTCGCGATGACCGGCGAGCTGACGCTGCGGGGCAGGGTGCTCCCGATCGGCGGTTTGAAGGAAAAGCTGACGGCAGCGGCACGGGCCGGCGTCACGTCGGTGTTGGTGCCCGAGCGCAATAAGAACGACCTTATTGACTTGCCTGAAGAGGTACGGAAGTTGCTTAACATCCAGCTTGTGGAAACGATCGACGATGTACTCGCCCTGGCGCTGCTCGACGTCCCGCCGGCCGAGGAGCGGACGGAACGCCGCTCCGGTGGCATACGCGTGACGACCCCCCCCCCGCCGGCACCGCCCACGCCGCCCGTGCCTCCCGGGCAGGCCCGCCGATGAGCGAGGTCGCCACGCTCGAAGCCGCGCTCGCGGAGATTCGCCGCCGCGACGGCAAGTACAACGAGCGCGCCTACGTCTTCGTGCTCGCGGCGCTGGAATTCGCCCAGACGCGACTCCCGGCGCGCCGCCACTTGAGCGGTGTCGAGCTCGCGTGGGCCTGCCGCGACTTCGCGCTCGAGCAGTTCGGGATGCTGGCGTCGGCGGTGCTGACGCATTGGGGGATACACACCACCGACGACTTCGGACAGATCGTCTTCATGCTGATCGATGTAGGGTTGCTGGCGCGCCAACCAACCGATCGTTTCGAGGACTTCGAGCGCGTCTACGAATTCGCCGAGGTCTTCAAGGCCGGCGCCGGCTATCGCTGGCCCGGAGTCTCCTCTTCGGGGTGAGCGTCCGTCCGCCCGCCGTCAGCGGGCGATTCTATCCTTCCGATCCCGTCGAGCTGCGGGCGACTGTTGCAACGCTACTCGCCGACGCGCGCAAGGCCGTCGGACCTTCAGGCCGTCCGGCCATTGGTGTTATCGCGCCTCACGCCGGCCACATCTATTCCGGAGCGACGGCGGCTTCTGTCTTTGCCAGCGTCACTGTTCCGGGCCTCGTGATCATTCTCGCGCCCAACCATACCGGTGTATGCGACGTCGAGGGTGGAGTGTCGCTCTGGGAGGCGGGTGCGTTTCGGACGCCTTTGGGCGACGTCCCGGTTGATGCAGAGATGGCGGCTGCACTCCTCGACGTCTCCCGCGGAGTCGTGGGTGTGGACCACGACGCCCATCGCGCCGAGCACGCGGTCGAAGTCGAGCTTCCGTTTCTGCAGCTCCTTCGCGCCGATGTGCGCATCGTGCCGCTCGTGCTCGCGTGGGACGCCTGGGACGCCGCGCGCCTGCTGGGCGAGATGCTCGCGCGGCTGGTCAAGGCGGCGGGCGAGCCCGTGTTGCTGCTCGCTTCGAGCGACTTGAATCACTATGAGCCGGCGCGCGTGACGGAGCAGAAGGATGCGCAGGCGCTCGACGCCATCCGCGACCTGGACGGAGCCGAGCTGCTCGCGCGCTGCACGCGCGAGCGGATCTCGATGTGTGGGCGTGGGCCCGCGGCCACCCTCATCGCCGCCGCGCGCGCCCTGGGCGCGACGCGAGCGGAGGTGGTAGACTACCGCCACTCTGGTTGGGTGTCCGGCGACAACACACGGGTGGTGGGATACGCGGGGGTGGTGATTCCGTGAATCCGATTCCGGTACTCTCGGCGAGCGAGGCGGCAGCGTGGGATGCGGCAGCACGCACGCAGTACCGGGTGCCGAGCCGCGTGCTGATGGAGACCGCGGGCCGCGCGATCGCCCAGGTCCTGGTCGCCGAGGTGCCGGACGCTGGCACGGGCGGTGTACTCGTTGCCGCGGGGGCCGGCAACAACGGCGGCGACGGCTGGGTCATCGCGCGCGCCTTGCACGCCGTCGGTATTCCCGTCTGGGTCGCGGCCGTCGATCCCAAAACCGACGACGCGATCGACAATCGCGCCCTCGCGCGCCTCGACGGCGTGCGCGAGCTGGGCCGCGAAGAAGCGTGGCCCAAGGCGGCCGTCGCCGTGGACGCATTGCTCGGCACCGGCGCCGCCGGTCCCGCGAAGGGGGACGTGCTTGCGTTAGCGCAGCGCCTCGTGGAATACGGGGCGCCAATTCTCGCGGTGGACGGGCCGACTGGCCTCGATCTCACGAGCGGGGAAGCACACGGCCCGGTGCGCGCCCAGCTCACGGTGACGTTCGGGGCCGCGCGACGCGGGCATCTGCTCGCGCGTGAGTGGTGTGGGAAAGTCGTCGTTGTCGAGATCGGATTCCCGCCTCCCGATAGCGCGTGGCCGTTCCTCGTGACCGACCGATGGGCTGCGGAGCGGTTGCCGCGCCTGGCACCGCAGATGCACAAGGGGGATCGCGGTCGCGTCGGCGTCGTCGGCGGGGCGGACGGAATGACCGGCGCCGCGCTCCACGCTGCTCGTGCCGCCCTTGCCGCCGGGGCCGGGCTCGTGAAACTGGTGGCGGCGCGCGAAACGATCGCCGCGGCGCAAGCGAGCCTCCCCGACGTTCTGACCGTCGAGTCCATGCTGGGCGAGACGCTCGAGCCCGCGGTCGCGGACGCAATTGATTGGGCCGACGCGATTGTCATCGGGCCGGGGCTTGGCCGTGAACCACGCTCGACGCGGGCGTCGTTTGTTAGCGCTGTGCTGTCGCGTCGTCCAATTCCAACCGTCGTCGATGCGGACGCGCTTTACTTGCTGTCGGAAGCGGCCCTGACACCCGGCACCCGACACCTGGTGTTGACCCCCCATCTCGGAGAGTTCCGTGCGCTCGCCGGCGACGGACTCGCTGACGAAGCAGCGAACGATCGCTGGTCAGCGGCGGCGCGCGCGGCAACGAAGCTCAAGTGTACCGTGCTGCTGAAAGGTGTTCCGACCGTCATCGCCGGTCTGCGCGGTCCCGAGCACGTCGTCGCGAGCGGCAATCCTGGCCTTGCCACCGGGGGCAGCGGTGATCTGCTCGCCGGGTTCATTGGAGCTTTCCTCGCCCGGGGAACCGCTCCCGCGGAAGCCGCGGCGCTCGGCGCGCACGCGCTGGGTCGAGCCGCGGAGCTGGGCGCACGCCAGTGGACTGCCCGCAGCCTGCGGCCCGCCGACGTCCTCGCGGCCCTTCCGGATGTGTGGAGGGCGTGGCGCGACGTGAAGCCGGGTCGACCTCCAGTTCTCGTAGAACTTGACGCTCCGGACGTGTGAAGGCTTGGAACTTGCGGTGACTCCACCGGTTACGATGGAGATGGACGCGCTCCGATGAACCTTGGTCCTGGTAAGGAATTTGAGCGTATCCGCGGGATCATCGAGCGGATCGCGGAGATCACGGGTGAGGACCCGGAGCTCGGTGATGATTGCGCGTTGATCCCTGTGGGCGTGACGAACCTCGCAATCAGCATCGACAACTCGCTCGAGAACGTCCATTTCCGAACCGACTGGCTCGACTTCAAGGAGATCGGTTTTCGCGCCGCAGGCTCCGCGTTGTCCGATTTGGCGGCGGAAGGCGCGAAGCCGCTGGGGGTCCTCGTTTCGCTCGGCGTGCCGATGAACGGTCGGAGGGGCACCGATGCCGCCGCAGACATCATGACAGGTGTCGCCACCATGGTGCACAATCTCAAAGCGAAGGTGCTGGGCGGGGATTTGACCCGTTCCGAGCAGTACATCGTTGATGTGTGCGTCGTCGGTGAGGCTGAGCGGCCGGTGCGCCGCGCCGGAGCGCGCGAGGGCGATGGACTCTGGGTAACCGGATATCTCGGCGGTGCGGCGCTGGCGCTCGAGCATTTCCGCACCGGCAAGAGCATGTCCATCGCGTTGCGCAACCGCTTTGCGTGTCCGGAGCCGCGCATTCAGGCGGGCATGTGGCTCGCCGATCACGGCGCCAGCGCGATGATCGACATCTCGGACGGTCTCGCCGCCGACGCGCAGCATCTCTCCGCCGCGTCCGAAGTCGGCATCGAGATCAACCTCGAGCACATCCCCTGCTGGGACGAAGTAACCGCGCTCGGCGCCGTCGCCAGCGGGGAAGAATTCGAGTTACTATGCACCATGCCGCCGACGTTCGGTGACGCCAGCGTGTCCGCATTCCGCTCCGAAACCGGTTTACAGTTGAGCCGGATCGGCTCGTGCCTGCGTGGCGCGGGCGGACGCCGCGGTGGCCTGCGGCTGTTCAAGGACGGCAAGCCCGTGCCGCTGCCTGCAGGATACGATCACTTCGCGTGAGTTTCCGCACCCTCTGGTACTATGTAGTGCTCGTTGGCTCAACAATCGTCCATGCAGGCGGGGCTGTCGTGGCGGGGCTGTTCCGCGTGCGCAACCGGCGCGGCGGCGTCTACGACTGGGCGGGTACGGACTGGTCGCGGAGCATTCTCCGCGCCGCCGGGACTCCGGTCATCGCCGAGGGTCTCGAGCACATCCCGCGCGACCAACCGGTTATCTACGCCTCGAATCACTCGTCGATGTTCGACATCTGGGCGCTGTTCGCGACGCTGCCCGGGTCGGTGCGCTTCGTCGCGAAGCGGGAGCTGTTCAAGATTCCGCTGCTGGGTCCCGCGATGCGCGCGGCGGGCCACATTCCCATCGATCGCGCCGCCCACAAAAAGGCGTTCGAGGCGTACGACGAGGCGGCGCGAACCATTCGGGAGGGAACGTCCTCCATCGTGGTGTTCCCCGAGGGGACGCGCAGCCGCACCGGTGAGCTGCTGCCGTTCAAGAACGCCCCGTTCGGGCTCGCGATCGCCGCGCAGGTTCCCATCGTCCCCGTCTACGTCCACCACACGTTCGAAATTCTGCCGAAGGGCGCCTGGCGACTTCGTCCCCGACCCATCCGCTTGCTTGCCGGGCGTCCGATCATGACGACCGGACTGCGGCCGGACGATCGAGAGCGACTGCGCGACGAAGTGCGCGCGGCGATGGTTGCCCTTCAGTCCAAGGCGCGGTAGGGTTCGTTCCACAATGAGTACTCTCATCTCGATACACGCACGCGAGATTCTCGACAGCCGGGGCAATCCCACCGTCGAGACCGACGTCACCCTGGCGAGCGGCGCGAGCGGCACGGCCGCCGTGCCCAGCGGCGCCTCCACGGGCGAGCACGAGGCCGTCGAGCTGCGCGACGGCGACAGCAAGCGCTACGGCGGCAAAGGCGTGCTCGAAGCGGTGAAAAACGTGAACGAAGTGATCGGCCCGCGGCTCGAGGGCCTCTCGGCCGAGGATCAGATCGCGGTGGACTACGCGATGCTCGATCTCGACGGCACCCCCAATAAGAGTCACCTGGGCGCGAACGCGATTCTTTCCGTCTCACTTGCCGTCGCGCGCGCGGCGGCCCAGGATGCCGGTCTGCCGCTCTATCGCTATCTCGGCGGTCCCGTCGCGCACGTGTTGCCAGTCCCGATGATGAACATTCTGAACGGCGGCGCGCACGCCCCGAATACGCTGGATTGCCAGGAGTTCATGGTCGTGCCGATCGGCGCCGAGGCCTTCCCGGAAGGGCTGCGCATGGGCGTGGAAACCTTCCATGCGCTGAAGAAAGTCCTGTCCAAGCGGGGGCTCTCCACGGCGGTGGGGGACGAGGGCGGTTTTGCTCCGGACCTGCCGAACGACGAGGCGGCGCTCGAGGCCATCGTAGCGGCGATCGAGGCCGCGGGCTTCGAGGCGGGGAAGGACATCGCCATCGGGCTCGACGTGGCCGCTTCCGAGCTCTATGCGGACGGCGTCTACACATTCAAGAAGAGCAAAGGCGGCCAAAAGAGCGCCGAAGAGATGATAGCGCTGTACAAGGGATGGATCGATCGCTACCCGATCGTGTCCATCGAGGACGGCCTCGCTGAGGACGACTGGACCGGATGGGCAAAGCTCACAGCGGCCCTGCAAGAACGGGTGCAGCTTGTAGGAGACGATCTCTTCTGCACCAACGTCGAACGGCTGGCGCGGGGAATAGAAGAGAGCGTTGCGAACGCCATCCTCATCAAGGTGAATCAGATCGGCACACTCACGGAAACGCTGCAGTGCATCGAGCTGGCGCGGGGCAACGGCTACGGCTCGGTGATCTCGCACCGCTCCGGTGAGACCGAGGACACGTTCATCGCGGATCTCGCGGTGGCGACCGGCGTCGGCCAGATCAAGACCGGCAGCGCGTCGCGCAGCGAGCGGGTCGCCAAGTACAATCAGCTGCTCCGCATCGCCGAGGAGCTCGGTGACGTCGCGCACTATCCCGGGCGCCATCTCTACGGCTTATGACCCGAATCCGCATCGCCGGGATCGCAGGTGGGGCGGGACTGCTCGCGCTGGCCGTGGCGGGCGGGGAATACGGCACGGCGGACTGGATCACGATCCGACGGCAGGTCGCGGACGAGCGGACCAGAGTCGCCGCGCTGCGGATCGAGCTCGATTCACTGGCAAAGCTGGCGCACGACCTGGAGACGAATCCCACGGTGCAGGAGCGCGTGGCGCGGGAGCAGTTCGGAATGATCCGAGACGGCGAGGTACTTTACCGCGTCGTGCCCAAGTAGGAGGAGGGATCATGAACACGCTTCGTCGGTTCGTGCCCCTTGCCGTCGCCGCGTCGATCGCGGCCGCCGCGGCATGTGGGAGCAGCACCGATGCCGGCCC
>JACXTT010004766.1_pt1 | contig 20012 bp, 16 predicted proteins | sample 9270951 | NCBI WGS metagenome assembly JACXTT01 (sample SAMN15532306, study PRJNA645909) | rock metagenome | isolation source: weathered quartz diorite | place: Puerto Rico | collected 2017-06-21 | reverse complement strand
GGGCGTACGAGACTCGCTCCGGGTTGAGGTTTTTCGGGGACGGGCTGGGGGAACGCGCGCGGGTTGGGACGGCGGCCGACATGGACGGGGGCCGGCTGCCGCTGTCGCTCGAAGGCGTCAGCGCAACGGGGAACGGCAAACAGGCGGCCATCGGGTTCGTCAGCCCAGGGCAAGTGAATCTGCTCACGCCGGCCGACAATGCCGAAGGCACGGTCCGGATTGAGATCACCCATTCACACGGTGTTTCGACGGTGATCACTCCGTACCAGCGCTACTCGCCGGGTTTCTTTTCCTATACCGAGGACGGACATTCCTACGCGGCGGCCGTGCACGGAGACGGGACGCTGGTCTCGAAGAGCAGCCCCGCCGCTCCCGGGGAGATCGTGCTGCTGTTCGGAACCGGCTACGGGCCCGTTACTCCCGATCCGCCCGCCGGCGAGAATTTCACCGGCGCCTTTCCGCTGGTGGATCCGGCGCTGCTGACGGTCCGCATCGGCGGGTTCGCCGCGCCTGTCGAGTTCGCCGGGCTTGTGAGTCCGGGGCTTTATCAGTTCAACGTCCGGATTCCCGATGCGGCGGACGGCAACCACCAGGTGGATTCCGAGATCGGCGGCTACAACAGCATCGGCGAGCGGTTGCTTTCCGTGCGGCGATAAGTTGGGGGGCAGTCTGCGTGTTTTCTATTCCGGCACGACGCCTTCGGGCAGGAGCTCGCCCTTTTCGATGTGGCGCACCGACGACGCAACGCGCGCGGCGTGCGGATCGTGCGTCACCATCACGATGGTCTTGCCGAAATCCTGATTCAGCTTCTTCAGGATCTTGAGCACATCCTGCGCCGACGCGGCGTCCAGGTTGCCGGTCGGCTCGTCGGCCAGGATCAGTTCAGGGTCGGTGACGATAGCGCGCGCGATGGCAACGCGCTGCTCCTGGCCGCCCGAAAGCTGGCGCGGGAAGTGGCCAAGGCGGTCGCCAAGGCCGACCAGGTTGAGTGCTGTCGTCGCATGCTCCACGCGCTCCTTCTTCGAAAGGTTGGTGAGCTTCAGCGGCAGCTCGACGTTCTCCAGAGCCGTCAGCACGGGCAGCAGGTTGAATTGCTGGAAGACGAAGCCGACGTGCTCATTGCGCCAGTGCGCAATCTGGCGTTCGTTCATCTCCCCGATCTCGTAGCCCAGCACTTCGATACCTCCGCCAGTAGGCTTGTCCATCGCGGCGATGAGGTGCAGCAAAGTGGACTTGCCGGATCCGGAAGGACCCATCAGCGCGATGAACTCGCCTTTGTGGATCTCAATGGTTGCGTCTTTCAGCGCGACAACGTGGAATTCATCGCGGATGAACTCCTTGGTCACGTTGCGGACGCGGATGATGGCTTCGCTCATTTCAGCTTTACCTTGTCTCCGTCCTTCAATCCCGCCGGCGGATTGACGATGATATCTTCGCCGCCGATGAGCCCGTCTTCGATCCTCACGCCCTGGCTGGTCGCGTTGCCGGCCTTTACAGCGCGGCGAATGGCTTTTCCTGCCAGCGCGACGAAGACCGCGTCGCCGCGCACCGCCGACGGAGGAACCAGAATCACTGCCTTCGACGGCGCGTTGCCCTCCGCCTTCGGCTTTTCGTCCGAGAGGAAGGCGACGTTGGCGTTCATCTCGGGCCGCAGGTAATCGTCGGGTTTGAGAATTTTGACCTTCACCTGCACGGTGGCCTTCTGGCGGTTGGCTTCAGGAGAGATCTCGTCGATGACGCCGTCGTATTTGCGGTCGGGGAAGGCGTCGGTGGTCACGGTGCCGCGCTGGCGAGGGCTCAGCTTGGCGAAGTCGTTCTGGCTGATGTCGAGCTCCACCTGCAAATCGTTGAGGTCGGCCAGCGATACGACGTAGCCCTTGGCTCCGCGGTCGCCGACGAAGCTGGTGGTGAGGAATTCGCCTTTCTCCACGGCGCGCTCCAGGATGGTGCCTGTCACCGGCGCGCGGATCACGGTATTGGCGAGCTGCGTCTCGGAGAAATCGACCGCGCCCCGCGCCTGCAGGACCTGGCCGCGCAGCGCTTCGATCTGCTCCAGGCGCGGACCCAGTTTGACCAGCTCGAAGCTCTTCTGGAGCGAATCGACGCGAGCCTTTTGCGAATCGAACCGGGCCTGCGCGTCGTCAAGCTGCTGTTGCGGCGCGACCTTGGCGGCGGTCAGATCGCGGACGCGGTTCAGGTTCACGCGGGCGTTTTCGAGATCGGCCCTGGCGACGTCGAGGTTGGACAGCGCAGCCGACACCTCCTCCGGCCGGGAGCCGTTGAGGGCCTCCTTGAGGCGGGCCTCGAGGTTGGCAAGCTGGCCCTTGGCCTGCTGGTTCTGGGCGCGGTATTCGTCGTCCTCGAGGCGGGCGATGGTCTGCCCTTCTTTCACGCGGTCGCCTTTATCGACGCCGATCCAGGCCACTTTGCCCAGGACCTTCGAGGCGACTTGTATCTTGTGGTGCGCGACGACGTAGCCGGTGGCGTTCAAGATGACGGACCCGCTGCCGCTGGCCCCGGTTCCGGAGGCGGCGCGCACTCGCGTAACTTCGACGATGGGCGCGGTGTCCAGACGCTGCCAGATGAATCGCCCAGCGCCAAGCAGGATAAAAATAGCCACGCCGGAGACGATCCACCGAGTCGCCCATCGGGACGACTCGTCCTTGCGGATACGCTGGGACCGGTCAATGCGCAACTGTTTGAGTTCGGAATCCATGATGAGAAAGGGCCCTGTCAGATTTGGCGCAGCGCGGTCAGGATCTCTTTCTTGGCGGCATTCCGGGCGGGGAAGAATCCGCCGGCTACGCCGAGCAGCATCCCGAAACCAATTCCGGCCAGCATGATCTGCGGCGTGACGCGAAAATCAAAAGCCACCTCGCTGAAAGTGGTGAAGTTGGAGATTCCGGTGGTCAGCCCGTTCAGGGGCAGCACCAGCAGGACGCCGACCAGGCCGCCCACCACCGAAAGCAGCAGACCTTCGATCAAAAAGCTCAGCAGGATGCTGCCCTGGGAGAATCCCAGAACGCGCAGCGTCCCAATTTCGCGCGAACGCCGCGCCACCGCCGCGTACATGGTATTTGCCGCGGCGAACCCGCTGCCCACGGCCATGATGGTGCAAATGAAAAAACCGAGGTATTGAACCAGCAGGCCGGAACGCGTTTGCGCTTCATAATATTCCTTCTCCGGCTGCGCGGCGACGTTGAATCGCTGGTCATTGGACAGGTCGTTGACCAGCGCCGCGGCCGCAACCTCATCGGTGGCGCGCATCAGCACGGAGCTGAACACTTCGCTGCGCTCGAAATCCGCGCCGATCTGGTTCACGTCGGCGAAGATCTCGCTGTTGACGGAAGAGCGGCCGGCGTCCATGATGCCGACAACATCCCACTGGCCGCGGCCAAATTGTAGCCGTCCGCCGAGGCTCGCAGCGGGAAAGCGCTTGGCGATGGACTTGCCGACGACGATCTCGCGCTTTCCTGGCTCGAACCAGCGGCCGCCGGCGAGCCGCACCTGCTCGCGCATTTCGAGACCCATCGGCGCTACTCCGCGTACGGTGACGTTGGAGCCCTCCGGATTGTCTACGCTGGGCAGATTGATGACGCTGATGGTTTCGGACGAGGCCATGGGATCGCCGCTGCGCCCGCGCGCCACGCCGGCCTTGAATTTCATCTCCTGAAATGCATTCCGCGAAACCGTGCTGACCAGCTCCGAAGTAGACCCTTTGCGCAGAACCAGCACTTGCAGCGGATGGCCGGACGCTTCAAAGGCGGTGTTGAGGCCGGCCACCAGGGCCAGAATCGCCAGCAGCACGGCGACCGTGAGGCCGATACCGAGCGCGGTCATGATGGTCGTGGTCTTCCGCACGACCAGGTTGCGCAGGTTATAGGAAATCGGGATGGCCATATTTTCAGTCCGAGCTTCTTTCAGTCCGAGCTGCGGATGGCTTCCAGAATGGACGTTCTCGCCGCGCCCCAGGCAGGCACGGCGGCGCTGCCTACGCCGATTAGCAGCGCCACGCCAAGGCAAAGCGCAATGATGGGCGGCTGCACCGAAAGCGTCTTCAACTGGCTGGCGAACGACGGCGCCTGGCGGACCACCGAGCAGAGGCCCGAAGCTAAGACCAGGCCCACACCCGCGCCGATCAGCGAGAGCATCGCCGCTTCCCCCAGGATCAGGCCGAGGATCTTGTCGGTGGTAAATCCCAGCGTCTTGAGGATGCCGACCTCGCGCACACGCTCCCGCACCGACATGGCCATCGTGTTGGCGCAGACCAGCAGCATCGTAAACGTGACCGCGGCGCAGATCAAAACCAGAAATGCCTTCACGTTGCCGAGCGAGTTGATAAAGCTCAACTGGAAGGCGCGCTCCGGCTCACTGCGGGTGGGCACGGGCGAGTTGCGGAACTCCTCGTCGATGGCGCGGGCGATGCGCGGAACCGAGTCGGGCGAGTCCGCCATGATCACGAACATCCCGGTCTGCCCTTGCGCCCTGGCGCCGACGGCCTCTTCCAGATACTTGCGGTGAAAGTAGAGGACCTCGTTGCCCTGGTCGGCGTCGTAGATGCCGCGCAGTGTGAACTCCATGGTGACCTGGTAAATGTCACCCTTGATGGTGATGCGGTCGCCGACCTTCAGCCCCAGCCGGTCGGCCAGGGGCTTGCCGAGGATGCAGGCTGTGCGCTCGGAAATAAAGGCTTTTTTCTGGTCATCCGGCATGATCATTTCCGGACGGACGGTGAACAGCTTGTCGGGCTCCACGGCGAAACGGGCGAACATGTTCTGCGGGCGGGAGTCCTTGTAGATACCGCCGAACCAGTTCTGCATCATGACTTCTTTCACGCCCGGCACCCGCTTGATTTTCGGTCCGTAGGATTCGGGCATGGCGAACGCGAGCGAAACCTTATGACGCGTGGCGACGCGCAGGGCCTGCTCCGGCGTTGACTCACTGAAGTAGAACGCGTAGTAGATGGCCATCAGGACTCCCAACAGGGAGAGCGAGGCGCCGATGGAGAGGATGGTGAGGACGGTCCGCCGGCGGTTGCGCCAGCAGTTCTTCAGCATCAGAGATGCAAAACGGCCCATAAGGTTATGTTAGACGCTTCCTGTCAGACGGTTCAAACGCGATCCTGGGGCAGAAAGTTCAAATCCTCAGGAACAGCTTGCGGCGGTACATCCAGAACAGGATCAGCCAGTAGCCCAGCAGCACCGTGGCGCCTTTGAGAAAAGGCTCGATCCCGGCGCCGAGGAAGCCGAAGAAGCCGGCGCCCAGGTGAATGCGCAAGGAATCGGCGATGAATCCTTCGAACAGGTGTGCGATGAGGTAGGCGGCAATGGAATTCATGCCGATGACCACCAACGGGAAGGCCCACTTGCGGTAGCCTCTCATTTCGATGATCCAACTGAAAGCCGCCAGCAGCAGGAAGCAGGCGCCACCGCTGAACAGCGTCCAGGAGGGCGTCCAGATGCGCTTCACTACCGGGCAGATGCCACTGACGTGCAGCAGCAGGCCGGCGGCGATGCCCGCCGCCCCGGTAAGCAGAAACCGCTTCATCGGAATTTTGGGAGCTTCTGCGCGGAGCCAGTTCCCGGCGATCAACCCGAGGATCATCGTGCCCAGCGTCGGAATGAAGCTGAGCGTCAGGTAGCCGCCGCGATTAAAGACGAACGGCTTGACGCGCGGGAACAAATTCAGGAACCACTGGTCGAAGGCGTTGCCGAGGTTGCTGTTCTTGTTCCAATGCGCCGCGAAGCCAGAGTAGTGGTGCTGCCAGTCAGGCGGCACCCCCACGGCCTGGTAGTCGAAGCCCGGGCTGGGCGTAGGATAGAGCGCCCAGGCCAGCCAGTAGCCCGTCAGCACCACGGCGAGCGCGGTCCACTGCCATTTCCGCGGCCGGAAACCGAGTAAGAACAGGAAAGGGTAGCCCAGACCGATTTGCGTCAACGTGTCTTCAAAGGTGAAATTCGTGATGGGACTGTGAGTGGACCGCAGAAAGATGCCGAGCGCGGCAAGAAGGAACGCGCGCCACAAGGCATGGCCGAACATCTTGCCGAAGGTTCCGCCCTTGGCCATGCGGCTGGCGATGGAATACGGAAGCGCGACGCCGACCAGGAAGGAGAATGACGGCTGGATCAGATCGTGAAGCGAACAGCCTGCCCAGTTGACGTGGGTCTGGTTGTACGCCAGAAATCCCCAGAACCAGTTGCCGGGAAACGCTTCGGCCACGCGGGAGAGACGCAACACTTCCGCCATCATCAGAAACATGACGAAGCCGCGGTATGCGTCCAGCGTGATGTTGCGCGAAACCGCAGGCGGCGCGCCAACGGACTCCTGCGTGATCGGTAAGGGCGTGAGAACGGTCTGCACCCGTCACCTCCGGCGTGTCTTCATTGAAGACAGTAGCACATTGAGGAGCCAGGGACTCCGCCTCGCTGGTTGGCCAGCGAGGCTCGCCCATTGAGGCTGGCGGTCAATTTTGCAATCAGGACGAAGACGCCGTCACAAGCAGCGAACTCGCCTTGCTGAAGATGATGAAGATCTGGCCGGCAATGTTGGGCATCAGCGCACCCACGGCAACCGCGATGAAACCCGCAGTGAGGGCATATTCGATGAGGTCCTGGCCTTTGGTGTTCTTCCAAAGAAGGCGCGTACCCCCGAGCCATTGATTCATTCGTTTCCTCCGTGTCTCCGATGTGGAACGATGCCGGCTTCCCAGAAACCGGATCGTTGTAGTCGCATTTCTGGTGAGTGTAAGTGCACTGCTCGCCTAAGTCAAGTACCTTATTGGGTTCGTTATTGGGTTCGGCGGCACCTTAGAGTACGGGCCGACAAGCACCACTTGCCCAGGGGATTGTGCCAGTCGAGTTTCATCAGCGCATTTCGAATTCACGGCAGAGTCAGCCATCGGTTGAATATCGCGGCCATCACCGCCCACGGATTGTCGGGATTCGTCACGGGATTTCCGGTGGTGTAGTTCGTAGTAGTCCCAGAACAACCAGTCGGCGGTGCGGGCAGAGTTTCAAGATGTGGAGTGGTCAGCGGCCCAGCGTCAGTCCATAGTGATTGCGGCGGAACTGAGGCTTCGGGCCCGGTTGCGCGAACAGGTTCCTGGCGTTCAACGCCTCATTGCGGAAGAATTCAAAAAGGCTTCCATGGAGCTGATTTGAGCCCGAGTTGCCGATCACCATGACCGTGCCGCTGTTGGACCGGCCGTACTCGGGGCGAGTAGGCGTTTGACGCTGAGCTTGAACTCGGCCATGCCGTCGATGACGGGGTAACAGAGCACCTGCCCCGGCTCGGGCTGCAGTACGCTGACGCAATCGTAAATGTACTCGTTGGTGCCCGGCCATCTGCCATTGGCAGCGTGGAGATTTTCCTTTCCTCGACGTTCAGGCTGACCTCGCCGCTGGCTGTTTTGCAGCAAGGGAGCCGTGGCGGTCACCTCGACGGACTGCGACGGCAGGCCGACATCGAGTTTTACGTCGAGCGCGGTCCCGTCGGCCAGCCGAAAGGTGATGCCTGACTGGCGGTACAGGCGGAAGCCTGGCTGCTCGACTGTAAGGACGCATCGGCCCGCCGGCAATCCCCAGGACATGATACTCGCCCCGGCCGTCGGAAACGGCGAAATAGCGGGTGCCGGTAGCCTGATCCTCGGCTTCCACCCTGGCATTTGGAACGGAAAGACCCGCGAGATCTTGAATCGTGCCAAGAAGCTCGACCCGGCCCGCCTGCGAAAGACACAACCCTGACGCGGAGATGCATCCGGAGAAGCAGAATCACCAGCCTGTGCGTTTGCGAGGGCATGTCCTGCAACAATTACTATGTCATATTAAAACGACAATTAAAAGCACGACTCCCGCCCCGGCGGAAGCGCCCGCCCGGCGTTGGCGTCGCGGAAGTTGCGATCTCCCAAAGAACCCGGTACATTAGTGGGTACCCACTGCTTGCGCCCGTAGCTCAGTTGGATAGAGCGTCTGGCTACGAACCAGAAGGTCGGGTGTTCGAATCACTCCGGGCGCACCATTTCTTTTCAATAACTTCCAGCTTCAGTGAAGCTTCGGGGCGATTTGACAGCTACGGGGATCACGTGTCTGTAAACCTCTTCCGTGGTACGGGTGGAAGTGTGCCCGAGCAGCTTCGAAATCGCCGGCGTCGGCAACCGCGGCTGCTCGCAGCAGTGTCGCGTTCGAGTGGCGCAGGTAATGAAACCGGATTTTCGTGAGTCCGGCCAGATCCCGGACGCGATAGTATTCGCGAAGCATGTTCCCCGCGTCGAGCATCGTCCCGCGGGTCGTCGTGAACAGCAGGCCGGTCTCCACCCATTGGCCGGCCGCCCACGTTTTCTCTCCAGCCTAGCGTTCGAGATGGGCGGCCAGCGCCGACACTACCAGGTCGGGCAGCCGCACTGTCCGCTGGCTCTACTCAGTCTTTGTCGGCACCAACTGAAGCTTGCCGTTGATTCGCTGCGGCGAGTGGCGCGCGCTCGTCAATTCCGAGGCCGAGTACCTCACATTCGCGCATCCCCATGCACAGGGCCACCAGGAAGAGGGCTTCGAGACGGTGGCCTCGGGTCGCTTCCACGAACTGGAGGGCCCTCGTCCGGTTGTGCACCTGGGGCTTCCTCCTGACGCGGCGCGGTAGCTTCGCCAAGGTCGCGGGATTCCGGACCAGCAGGTTCCAACGCATAGCCACGTTCAATGCCGCTCTCAGGCAGTCTCGACAGTGCTTGACCGTCGTATGAGACAAGCCGGCTTCGGTCATCGAATTGATGAAGTGCTGCACGTGCTGAGGGTGGAGCTAGTAGAGATCGATCCAGCCGAGGCCGAGGATGAGGTGCATCCGGACCAGATCTAAATAGGTGCGGAACGTCTTGGGGCTTGTGTTCGGTCGCACGACGTCGGCGAGCCACCGCTCCAGGAACTCAGCCACCGTCTGAGGCGCGCGATCGGCAGGCGGGTTTGTCCATCAAGACTGCGATGGTTGATGTCTCCTTCTTGATGAGGAAGGGCGACTCGTGGGGCTGGACCAGGTCAATGTGCTGTTGCCCAGGGCTCTGACGGGAAGGGGCACATAGTGAAGCTGACGATCAAGTAGGCGGCGGCGCCTGCAAGCTAGAATGAGAAGGATGCCCCTCGTGTTGCTGCCGCTGCTGCTCTGGCTTGCCGCCGACAACAGCGCCGAAGGCATGAAGGCGCTCGACGCCAAGGATTATCCTGCAGCCGCCGAGTGGTTCAAGAAAGGCGTCGCCGAAGATCCCAAGGACTACGCCGCTCACTTCCATCTGGCGCTCGCGTACAGCCTGATGGCCAAAGACGCCGAAGCCATCGCGGAGTACCGCACCGTGCTGGAGCTGAAGCCCGCCCTCTACGAAGCCAGCCTGAACCTCGGCATCCTGCTGCTGGGCCAGAAACAGGCCGCCGCGGCCACGCCTCTCCTCGCCGGCGCGGCGGAACAGAAGCCCAAGGAATTCCGCCCTCGCCTGTACCTTGGCGACGCCTGGCTCGATGCGGGAGATCCCGCCAAGGCCGAGGAGAGCTACAAGATCGCTCTTGAATTGAAAGCCGACGCCGCGGCCGCTCACCTCGGTCTCGCGCGAGCCATCGCCCGCCAGAAGCGACTCGCCGAAGCAGTGCCCCATTTCCGCAAAGCGGCCGAGTTGGACCCTACCTACAAAGACGCCCTCCTCGAACTCGCCGTGCTTCACGAAGAAGCCGGCCAGGTCGACGAGGCCGCCGCGCTCTACCGCCAGTTCCCCGAAAATGCCGGCGCCAAGGAGCATCTGGCGACCCTCTATTTCCGCGCCAAGCGCTTCGGCGATTCCATAGCCGAGTTGGAGGCCGTGGTCGCACGTGATCCCACTACTCCCAACCGCCTGGCGCTGGCCAGCGCCTACCGCCTGAACAAGGAGCCGCTCAAAGCGATTCCCGTGCTCGAACAGGCCATCGCCGCCGACCCGCGGAATTTCGAGGCTCGGATGGTGCTGGGCACCATGCTGCGCGATCAGAAAAAATACCAGCCCGCCGCACAGCAATTCTTTGGCGCAACCCAGATCCAGCCCGAATCGAAAGAGGCGTGGAATGAGCTCGCCGGGATGTTGATCCTGCTGGAGGATTTTCCCAGGGCCCTGGCCGCGCTGGACAAGGTCAAGGCCCTGGGCGGCGAAATTCCCGCGCACCATTTCTTTCGTGCCATTATTCTGGATAAGACCAAGCAGTATGAGCTGGCTCTGGCGGCCTATGAGAAGTTTCTCGCCGTCGCAGGCGGCAAGTTCCCGGACGAAGAATTCCAGGCCAGGCAGCGCGTGCGCATCATCAAGAAGGAGTTGAGCCGGCGGTGAAGACCACCTTCCTGTTCCTGCTGTGCGCAGTCGCGCTCCACGCCGACGACGCCCGCGTCACAGCCGAGCCGAATCTGGAAAAGCGCTCGCGCATCGCCCTCGACGAAGCCGAGTCCATGCTGAAAGAAGCCAGACAGTCGTACAACGCCGGAAATACGAAAGAAGCTCAGAAGCAGATCGATGACGTGGCCCGCTACACGGAAATGGCTTATACCGCTCTGGAAGCCACTGGCAAGAACGCGCGAAAGAGCCCCAAGTATTTCAAATACGCTGAGATCAAGTCGCGCGAGCTGATGAGGCGGCTGGACGCGCTGGCGCAGGAGATGGACGTCGCCGACCGCGGCATGGTGGAGCCCGCCAAGGACCGCATCCGCAAAGTGCACGAAGAGATCCTTTCCGGGATCATGGGGAAGAAGCGATGAAATTCCGCTACGGTTTGATTCTGCTGCTGGCCGCGCTCCCAGCCCTGTGCCAGCAGCGCGATTTCCTCACCGCCGACGAGATCGACCAGGTGCGCCTGGTGCAGGAACCCAACGAAAGGCTGAAGCTCTACCTGCACTTCGCGCGCCAGCGCCTGGATCTGCTGCAGCAATTGTTCGCCAAAGACAAACCCGGCCGCAGTGCGATGATCCACGATCTGCTGGAAGACTATACCAAGATCATCGACGCCATCGATACCGTTTCCGACGACGCCTTGAAGCGCAAGCTGACCATCGACGAAGGCTCGGCCGCCGTTGCGAAAACCGAGAAGGAGATGCTGGAGGTTCTGGAAAAACTCGGCGAGGGTAGGCCGAAGGATTACAGCCGGTACGAGTTCGCGCTGAAACAGGCGATCGATACGACGACCGATTCCCTCGACCTCGCCAAACAGGACCTGGCATCCCGCGCAAGGGAAGTGGTCACCAAGGAAGCCGCGGAAAAGAAAGAGCGCGAGGCGGTGATGCAGCCCAAGGACCTCGAAGAGAAGAAGGCCGCGGAGAAGAAAGCGGCCGCCGTCGAGGGCAAACAGCGCAAAGCGCCTACCCTGCGGCGCAAGGGCGAAGTTCCCGAGGAGAAGAAGTAGGCAGTTGCCGGCCGTTCCCAGCTTTGAGCAGGTGGAAGAAGCGCGGGCGCTGCTGCGCCCATTGCTTCCGGTCACACGCCTGTTACCGGCCATGTCCCTGAGCCGGATTTGCCGCTCCGAGATTCTCCTCAAACTCGAATCGGATCTGCCCACAGGGTCGTTCAAGCCGCGCGGAGCCTTGTACGCGCTGCACCGCAGACTGCTGCGCGGGCCGGTGCGGGAAGTGGTCGCGTCACCGGAAATCACGGCGCCGCGGTGGCCTACGCGGCGCGACTGATGGGCATTCCAGCGCGGATCTTTCTGCCCGCGAACCCGAATCCGGTCAAGCGCGGCCGCATCGTGGAACAGGGCGCGGCGATCGTTGAGAGCGGACGCGACATAAGCGCCGCGTTCGCGCAGGCGCAGGAATACGCGTGCGACAACGGCGTCTATTTCCTTAACGACGCCTCCGATCCCGACCTGCCCGCGGGCCCCGCGACCCTGGCTTGCGAGATCCTGGAGCAGGCGCCGCAAGTACGCTGCCTGGTCGTGCCGATGGGGGACACCGCCCTCATCCGCGGCGTCGCCTTCGTCGCGAAACACCTGCAGCCGGATATGCGAATCATCGGCGTGCAAGCCGAACGCGCGCCGTCGTATTTTCTCTCCTGGACCGAAGGCCGCGCCATCGAGACGGAATCCTGCGACACCATCGCCGACGGCCTCGCCACCCGCGCTCCGCTGCCCGAAAATGTTCACGCGATTCGTGAGCTGGTGGATGAGATCCGCCCGGTCAGCGAGCAGCAACTCCTCGAAGCCGTCCGCTTCCTCTCCCGGGAGGAACAAATGATTGCCGAACCCTCCGGCGCTGCCGCGACTGCGGCATTACTGGCCGGCCCGCACCCCGGCGTCCCCACAGCCGCATTGGTGACTGGAGCCAATATTTCCGATGAAATCCGGGCACTGGCTAACTGAGCCGCGCACGTTAGTAAGCGGTGCAATCGACTACGAGCTGATCAGACCCTTCTGGTGCTGCAGCGATAGATCCACCAGTTCGCGCATGGCCGCCGCGCCTGCTTTCGCGCCCGACGTCTTCAAGTCGGCCAGCACCTTCTCGTGCGCCTGCACCGCGTCCAACAGTTTCTCCGCGACGTTCGTCTTGCGCATGTAGAGCATGATGAAAAAGGCGAACAGCGGCACCACGATCTGCTCCAGCAGTTGAGCCAGATACTCGTTATCGGCCAGCGACCAGAGCCGCTGGTGAAACTTGAGGTCCGCGTCGTAGAAGGACTCGCGGTCGCCCGCCGCCGCCGCGTTCCTCATCCGCGCCAGCAGCTCCTCCAGCGGCTTCCAGTCCAGCGGTTCCACTTCCGCCCGCCGGGCGATCAGCTCCACTGCCAGGCTCTCCAGATTCATCCGGACTTCGGCCAGCTTGCGCGCCTCGGTCAGGCTCAACTCGGTGACATAAGTGCCCCTGTTGGCGATCCGCCGCACAAAGCCATGATGTGCCAAGTCGATCAAGGCCTCCCGCACCACGTTCTGCCCAACCTGCAGACTCTTGGCAAGCTGCTGCTCCACCAACCTTTCCCCCGGCTTGAGGTCGCCGCGGAGGATGCGGCTCTTGATCAGATCTCCCACCTGGTCGGTCAAAGCGACCGGCTTTACAAGCAGCGGAGGAGCGTCGGCGGACATCTTTTTCCATTCTGACGCACGAAAAGACTCTTGACAAGCTCTAACTCATAATCAATAATTGTTTGATTTCGGCTGAGGCTACTCAGCCGGTGAGGGTGATACTTGCTCCATAACCAGACCCGCGTCTCGCGCGGATTCGTGCAAGGAGTCGTGTATGCATAGGGTTAGTCTTCGGCTCGTCAGCGTTTTGATCGCCGCGGCAGGGTTCGCCGCCGCCCAGGTCGACACCGGCCGCATTCAGGGAACTATCAAGGATGCCACTGGCAGCTCCGTTCCCGGGGCGAAGGTCGCCATCACGCAGGAAGGCACCGGATTGCGCCACCAGACCGAGACTCGCGTGGATGGCAGCTATATCGTCACGCCCATTCGCATTGGAAGCTACACCATCGAAGTGGAAGCCGCCGGATTCCAGAAGGCCCGCCGCTCGGGCGTGGAAGTCAACATCCAGCAGCAGGTTGTGGTCGACTTTTCGCTCAACCCCGGCGAGGTCACCACCACAGTCGAGGTCGCCGACACGCTGCCCGTGCTGCAAACGCAAAACGGATCGGTTGGCGAGGTGGTCAGCGCCCGCACCATCAACAATCTTCCTCTCAGCGGACGCAACTACAACTTCCTCGCGCGGCTGACCGCGGGCGTCACGCATCCGCAGCCCGAAGGCCGCGGGCTCAACGCTACCGGCTGGTTCACCGCCAACGGCACGCGCCCGGCGCAGAACAACTTCCTGCTGGACGGCATCGACAACAATTCGAACAACGTCGACTTCCTCAGCGGCGCCGCGTATGTGCTGCGCCCGCCCGTCGACGCGGTCGGCGAGTTCAAGCTGCAGACCAACGCCTTCAGCGCGGAATTCGGGCGCGCCGGCGGAGCCGTTCTGAACGCCACTTTGAAATCCGGCACCAACCAGTTGCACGGCAGCGCCTGGGAGTTCCTGCGCAACGACAAACTGGACTCAGCCGACTTCTTCCAGAACGCCAACGGACAGCGCAAGGGCGCATTCAAGCAGAACCAGTTCGGCGTCACGCTGGGCGGTCCCATCAAATCCAACAAGACCTTCTGGTTCGCCGACTTCGAGGGAACTCGCATCCGCCAGGCAGTGCCCACCACGGCGTCCGTGCCCACGGCCCGGCAGCGCGCCAGCGGGTACACCGATTACTCTGACCTCATCACACTTCAAAGCGGCCAGCGCACCGACCTCGCCGGCCGGCAGTTCGCGTCGGGCACCATCTTCGATCCGTCGACCACAAAGGCCCAGGGAACCGGCTTCATTCGCGATGCTTTCCCAGTCAACGTCGTCCCCGCCAGCCGGCTGAGTCCCAACGCCATCAAGCTGATGGATCTCTACCCCGCGCCCACCAATGGAAGCCTCATCAACAACTACTTCGTCAATCGCGGCTTCACCGACGACAACAACGCTTTCGACGCGCGCATCGACCACTACTTCAGCGCCACGGACCAGATTTTCGGCCGCTACAGCTTCAGCGACATCACCCGCTTCAAGCCCGGTCCCTTCGACGGCGTGGCCGACGGCGGCGGATTCAACAATGGCGATGAGACCGTGCGCACGCAGGGCGCGGCCCTCAGTTACACCCATACTTTCTCGCCCACCCTGATCAACGAAGTCCGCGCCGGGTTCAATCGCGAGCACTCTCTGCGCCTGCAGCCCTTCGGCAACGACACTTCGAACATCCCGGCGAAGTTCGGAATCCAAGGCATCCCACAGGCTCCCGGAAATGGCGGCCTTCCCGGCCTGACCATCGGCGGTTTAGCCGCCCTCGGTCCGCCGGACTGGATTGTCTCCGAACGCTTCTCCAACACCGTCCAGCTTTCCGACAACCTGACCAAGGTCTACAAGTCGCACACCTTTAAAGGCGGCTGGGAAGGCCAGTTGATCGACTTTCCGTGGATCGCGCCTCCCTACTCGCGCGGGCGGTTTAATTACGGCGGCAATTACACCTCGGTGCCCAATCAGACGGACAGCTCCACCGGCCGCGTCCAGTTTCTCTTGAATCCGACCGACGCTCAGGGCGCCGGCGGAATTGGCGCGAACGCCGTCTCGGCATCCAACTTCGGCGGGCTGTCCAGCCGCAAGTATTATTCCGGCGCCTACTTCCAGGACGATTGGAAAGTCACCCGCCGCCTGACGCTGAACCTCGGCGTCCGCTGGGATCATTTCGGCCTGGTCGGCGACAAGTACTCGGCGCAATCCAACTTCGTTCCCAGCGCTCCGGGTCAGGCGCAGTACCTGATCCCGGCGTCCCGCAAGGACAAGCCGGTCATTTCGGACGGCTTCCAACAGGCCCTTGCCCGCGACGGCATCAAGCTGGTCTACACCGATCAGTACGGCTCCGGCCTCGGCCAGGCCCAGAAAATGAACTTCGCGCCGCGCTTCGGCTACGCTTACCAGGTCAGCTCGAAACTGGTGCTGCGAGGCGGCTACGGCATCTACTATGGCGGGTTCGAGAATCGCGGCGGCTCGCCCAGCCTCGGCTATAACTACCCGTTCCAGTTCGATTTCAACTTCCAGCCTGCCAACAACGTTTCGCCGGTAAAATACGCGGACGGCAACATCGCCACTCTGGAGCGCGGCCTGCTCAGTGTGCCTTTCGATCCGAAAGTGGTTTCGGGCTTCGGCCTCAACCTGCGCGGCATCCAGTTCAAATACATCACGCCATATACGCAGGGCTACAACTTTACCGTGCAGTATGAGCTGCTGCCTAATACTTCATTCGAGGTTGGCTATGTCGGCTCTCTCGGCAGACACCTGGAGACCTTCTCCAGCACCAACCTTGTCTCGCAGATTCTGCCTCCCACGGCGAATCCGGCGCTCTACATCCCGTTTCCCAGCTTCGCCCGCGGCTCCTCTTACGCCACCACCAACGGGCAGAGCCATTATCATTCGATGCAGACCAAATTCACCCGCCGCCTCTCGCACGGGCTGGACTTCCTGGCCACCTACACCTGGGCCAAGACCCTCACCAATGCCGGCGACCTGCTGAACGGCGGCAACGTCGGCGGATTCCGGGCGCCCAACGTCCCGGGCATGGGCATCAACGCCGACATGGGTCTCGCCTCGTTCCACGTCGCGCATGCGTTCACCTTCAGCGGCACATACGAACTGCCGTTCGGCAAAGGCCGGTCTCTGCTCACTGATGCGCAGGGCGTCACCCAGGCCATCCTTGGCGGGTGGAGCACCAACTGGATCACCACGCTTTACAGCGGCAACGCGCAGACCATTAACTGCAGCATCACCACAACGGCCGGCACCAGTTGCTTCGCTCTCCAGGTGCCGGGCGTCGACAAGTACATCGGAAAGGTGGAGCAGTTCTACAACCCGGCCGCCTTTGCCAATCCGCCGGTAGCCACGCAGATCGGCCAGACCGACTTCGGGCCGCTCGGCGGCAAGCGCACGCAGGTCACCGGACCTCCATACAAGAAGCTCGATTTTTCCTTGTTTAAGAGCTTCCAGGTCACCGAGCGCACGCGCCTTGAATTCCGAGCCGAGTCGTTCAACTTGACCAATACTCCGGCCTTCGCCAACCCCAGCGTCACCAACTTCACCGACACGCGCAACTTCGGAAAAATCACCGCCACCCGCAACAATCCGAACGACGCGCGCCAGATTCAATTCGCGCTGAAGCTATATTGGTGAGATGAAGATCCCGCGGCCGGCGGCGTTGCTAATGCTGACCGCGGGATTACTTGCCCAGAAACCCGATTTTCTTCGGAATCACGCCGCCGGCGAAGCCCTTCTTCGCAAGGGCGACCTCGCCGCGGCGATCCCGTTTCTGGAGCGCGCCCGCCAGGCGGACCCAGCGCACTACGCCAACAGCTATGACCTGGCGATCGCCTACCTGGAGACCGGAAAGCCGGCCGAAGCGCGCCGGCTGGTCCGCCAGATGCTCTCCGCCAAGGAAGCCGCCGAGCTGCACAATCTGCTGGGCGACATCGAGGAGCGTGCCGGGGACTTCGTCGCCGCGTCCAAAGAATATCAGCAGGCCGCGCGCATGGAGCCCACCGAGAAGCATGTCTTCGACTGGGGCAATCAGCTTTTGCGCCACCGGACGTACGACACTGCGCTCGACATCTTCCGCCGCGGCGTCGGGATGCACCCTAAATCGGCGCGCATGCGCGTCGGCCTCGCCATCGCCGAATACTCGCGCGGTGAGTACGACCGGGCCGTCGCATCGCTGTGTGAGGCCATCGACCTAGACCCCGCGGACCCCCGCGCCATCGCGTTTCTTGGACAGATGCACGACGTCTCGCCGGCCATGGCCGTCCAGGTCACCGAACGTCTCGGAAACTTCGCCCGCCGTTACCCCAAGAACGCTTCGGCCAATTATTACTACGCCCTCAGCTTGTGGAAGCGCGCGGAAAACGAGCGCAGCGAGCCGGACACAAAAGGGATCGAGATGCATCTGAGAGCGGCGCTGGCGGCCGATCCTGCTCTCGCCGACGCGCACTTTCAGCTCGGTGTTCTATACGAGCGCCAGAAGAAGGAGGAAGCCGCGGCCCGCGCATTCGAACAAGCAGTCCGGGTCAAGCCCGAACTCGAAGCCGCGCATTACCGGCTGGGGCTGGCCTACCGACGCGCCGGCCGCGAAGCTGATGCGCAGCAGGAACTGGAAGCCTACCGCCGGCTGCACGAAGAGAAGCAACAGCGCCGAACCGAGCCGCAACCGCCGGCTCTGGTGGTGAAATAATGCCCGGCGCGCCGAAGGTCAGCCCAGTGCTGCAAGGCCTCATCGACAACGGCTTGTTCGACCGCCTGCCGGCGACGTTCACTACCTATTTCTACGACCGGATTCAAAGCTGGGACTTGCTGTTTCCAGCCGAGCGAAGCTACTTTGAGCGGCTGTTCCGGCTGATCGACCGGTCCGAGCGCGCCGCCGTCGACCGGATCTTCGCGCCGGTCTTCGAGGCGGAGCGCAAGATGGGCGTCAACGCGGCCACCTTTCCGCGGCGAGAATTCACTCTGGCCCACGTCGATTTCCTGAACCGCTCGCCTCATCTGTCCACGTGGCGGCAGGCGATCGCCGAGTCGTTCGCTGAGATCGATCCCATATTGGACCGCGAAGCGGCGAAGTCGGATCGCCACCGGCTGATCTTCGTGATCTCGCCGGCGGAACTGCCCGTCGGTCCGGACCGAATGTGGCAGAGGCTGGCTGGACGCGGTAAGCGAGTGCCGCTCGATCTCACCGGCGTGTCTCCCGACAAATTCCTGCCCGCGATTCTCGGGCAGCGTCCGCTGGTCGACGATTTCGCCGGCGCTAAGGCCGCCTCCGCCTACGACGCCTGGCTGATCGAAGCCGGCGACCGCTTGGCTAGCGCCGGCGGCAAAGCCGTCCATCTTAGCTACGCCGCCTTCAATAGCTACCGCCGGCGCCTGATGGACCGCGTCCAGAAAGGCGTCGCCGAGCTTCAGATTCCCGGACCGAGGGAGTTAGGCCAGATGCTGCGCAAGATCGACGTCGATTCCGGCTCCCCCGCCATCGACCGGGACCCGCTGCTCCGCGATTTCGCCAAATCCGTGCTGCTGACGGGCAATGGCACGCTTCTCATCAACAACACCTTTGTAGAATGGGCGGCCGTGCAAGCGGCTCGGCGTGCGCGGCCTTCGCTGGCGGTGGTGTCGTTCGGCATCCGCAACAAGGTCAAGCCGTTCTCCAGTCTCCTGATCTTCGCCGACCAGGAAACGGCCACACCCGTGCCGTCCCAGATGGACACGCTCGGCTCCTATGTGGATCTCGAGCTCTTTCACTCCTACGTGCTGGCCGGGTTCGAGAAGTACGTCGAATACCGTCGGCACGCCGCCTTCTTGTTTCTAGGCGAGGGCATGGATGAGATGCTGGTGATCGCCCCGCCGGCCTTTCCACTGCTGGCTGCAACTGGACCGGTGCGTCCCGAGTCCGTTAACCGGGCATGCAGGGATTGGATGGGACTTGTATGATCGGCGCATTGATGCGGGTATTTGGATTGTGTGAGACTCGAAAGGAGGCAGCCTGAAATGCATCTGACCGTTGACGACGACTTGATTGAAAAGGCTTGCCGCCGTGGCAATCATAAAACCAAGTCGGCCGCAGTAACTGCGGCTGTTGAGGAAGACGTCAGGCATCATCGTCAGCTCCGCATTCTGGATGCTTTCGGAACCATCGATTTCGACCCGGCGTACGACTATAAAGCGGAGCGAAATCGCCGGACAGCAAAGCGGTGAGCGTACTCGTCGAGCAACCTTCCTGACTGTCATGAGACGCCGCGATTTCGCCGCGTTTCTTGCGGCCGCATTCCTCCCGTCCGAGCCAGCCGGCGCGGCGGTCTTTCCCGTCACCTTTCGCAAGCAAAGCCCGTGGGAAGCGCTGGCAGCCTTCCGCGAGCCCGGCAGCGACGCTTTTCCCGACGAAAAGGCGGCGATGGAGCTGGAACAGCGCCTGGGCGAATTGTTCAAATCGCGGCGGCTTCCGGCGCTGCCGGTGTCGTACCGGCGCGTCGCCGACGGAGTGTTTGAAGCGGAGTACGGAGCCGCCGGCGCCCGGCCGTGGCTGGAGAGTCTTGGCGACGTAACTTCAGCCCGCTTCTTCGCGCTGCCCAATAATCGCGTGCGCTACGAGATATCCAGCAAGAACGCACGCGGCCTGCAACACCGCGTCGGCGAATGGGAAGCGGACCCCGCGCTTGCAGCGCTGAAACCCGTCCGCGAGACGCTGGTCACGGCCACGCATCCCTGGTTCTCCGACCAGACCGCCGAGCTCTTCGGCGAATGCGCCTCCTTCCGCGACCAGCTCCTTCGCGGCGTGCCCTACTGGCGCGCCCGCCTCGATCCGGCCTGTGGCATCGATGTCTACGGCACCAACGGAATCGCAGTTGGCGACATCGACAACGACGGCTGGGACGAGGTCTACGTCTGCCAGCCCGGCGGCCTGCCCAATCGCCTCTACCGCCGGACCGGGGGGGGAT
>JACXTT010004765.1_pt1 | contig 20015 bp, 15 predicted proteins | sample 9270951 | NCBI WGS metagenome assembly JACXTT01 (sample SAMN15532306, study PRJNA645909) | rock metagenome | isolation source: weathered quartz diorite | place: Puerto Rico | collected 2017-06-21 | reverse complement strand
GGGGGGGGTGGGGCCGTGGGGGGGGGGGGGGGGGGTGGAGGGGGCGGGGGTAGGCGTCGGGGGGACGGGTCGGGGGTTGGACGGCGCGGGGGTGATGGATGCGGCGGAGGACGGCGAGGAGCGGGGGAGGGCGAGCCGGCACGGCGAGGGCGGCGAGGTCGCGGAAGTCGGGCTGGCAGTAGGGCAAATGGCGGGGCGGGACGACGCGGAAGCCGGTACGGCCGTAGGCGACCAGGCGGACGAGGGTGTCGGCGGCGGCGAGGTCGGCCGGCTCCATCTCGGCGGCGAGGAGCACGTCGGCGCGAGCGAGGCCGGCGGCTGCGACGGCGCGGCGGGCCAAGGTGAGCGGGGCGGCGCGGAACAGCGACGCGAGGCCGCCGCGGCGGAACGGCGGCATCACCAGGGTGTGGGCGAGATACACCACGCACTCGCCGCGCGCGGGGTCGACGGTCACGTGGCAATCGCGGGCGCCGCCGAGCTCGCCCGTCTCGTCGCGCGCCACGAGCAGGTGATACTGCCAGCGCAGGCCTTCGCCGATCACGCCGCCCGCTCCGCGATCGAGCCAGCGCTCGACGACCTCGCGGCGTTCGAGCTCGCCGCGCGGCGCGAACTCGGCGGCGAGCGCGCCGTAACCGGCGGCGAAATCCGCGGACGCGCCGCTCGTCACGCGCGCGATGGAGAATCGGGACAGCGCTGCGCGGGCTTTTTCGTCGCCGGGCTCGAGGTCGGCTTCGCTAGGGAGCGAGCTCATGCCATCTCTCGCAGGACGTCGTCGAAGACGGCGATGGCGCGGTCGACCTCCGCGACGGTGGTGACGAGGTGCGGGCGGAGGCGCACCGAGCGCGAGCCGGTGTAGGAGGCGAACACGCCGCGGCGCATCGATCGCTTGAGGAAGTCGTCGCGCGCCGCGACGGTCGGCAGGTCGAAGGCGAGGAGGAAGCCCTTGCCGCGCGCGTCGGTCATGTGCGGGTGCTTGGCGGCGAGCGACTCGAGCCCCGCCAGAAAGTGCGCGCCGGTCTCGCGCACGTTCGCCAGGAGGCCCGCGCGCTCGATCGTGCGCAGCGTCGCCAGGCCGAGCATCGCGCGGGCGCGGTCGCCATTGCGGGTCTGGTACATGCGGCCGAACTGCGACACCGCCATCGCGCCGGTGACGAAGAAGCCGCCCATCTGCATCTTCTTGCCGAACGCCATCAGATCGGGCGGACGCGGCAGATCGAGCTGCTCGTGCGCCCACATCGTGCCGGTCATGCCCACGCCGGTCTGCACCTCGTCGAGCACCAACGCGGCACCGGCTTCGCCCGCCAGCCGCTGCACCTCGCGGAAGAACGCAGGGCTCGCGTGGCGGTCGCCGCCTTCGCTCTGCACCGGCTCGACCAGCACCGCGGCGACCCGGCCGCGCTGCGCGTCGAGGATGCGCTCGAGCTCGCCGAGCGCGTCCGACTCGGCGCGCGCGTTCTCCTCGGCGTGGCGCGCGAGCGGCCAGCGGCTCGCGGGAAACGGCGCCATCGGCCAGGGAAACGCCGGTAGATCCGCCTTGTGGATCACCTTGCTGTGGGTCGCCGACAGCGGGCCGAGCCCGCGCCCGTGGAAGCCGCCCGCGAACGACACCACGACCGCGTCGCTGCCGGCGTTCTCCATGATCCGCCGCTGCGCCTGCTCGTCGAGCTCGAGCGGGTTCTTGGGCAGGCCGCGGGCGACGCGCGCCTTCTCGCCGTGCGCGACGTACGCGACCTTGAGCGCCGCCTCGACGCCTTCACCGCCGGCGTCGACGCAGTACATCTTGTCCATGCCGCGCGGCGCGAACGCCGCGAGCCCATCCATCAAGTCGAACCATTCGGGCGTGGTGACGAACGGCGTCGAGGTCGGATTGGCCGCGGCGCGCGCGAACGCCTCGCTCCGCGCGACCTCCAGCAGCGCGGGGTGATTGTAGCCGAGCGCGCCGAGCGCGAAGTTCGCGAACAGATCCAGGAGCACGTTGCCGTCGGCGTCGACCAGGTACACGCCCTCGCTCGCGGCCGCGTCGATCACCAGCGCGCGGTAGCCGCCCTGCATGTCGAGCGCCCCCCGCGCCATGAGCGCGCGGCTCTTCGGCCCCGGAAGCTCGGTCTTCACCATCGGCTCGAGTTGGCTCACGACCCTACTTCTATGCCGCTCGCCGCGGCTCGCCAAGCTAGTCTCTCGTCGTCGGGCGATCTCGGCTAGGCTCGGGGGATGCGGCTCGAGCCCGGCGCGCTCGTCACCGACAAGGTTCGCCTGCTCCACCTCCTGCGCGAGGGCGGCATGGGCACGGTGTGGGTCGGCGAGCACGTCACGCTCGAGACGCGCGTGGCGGTGAAGTTCGTCGCCGCCGAGCTCGCGCGCAAGAGCGACAGCGCGGTGGAGCGCTTCAAGCGCGAGGCGCGCGCCGCCGCCAAGCTCAAGAGCCCGCACGTCGTCACCATGCTCGACCACGGCGTGAGCGACGACGGCATCCCCTACATCGTGATGGAGCTGCTCGAGGGCCAGACGCTCGCCGACCGGCTCGGGAGCGGCAAGGCGCTCGGCGCCGCCGAGGTCGCCGCGGTGGTCGCGCAGGTGGCCAAGGCGCTCGACGAGGCGCACGGGCTCGGCATCGTCCACCGCGACATCAAGCCGTCGAACCTGTTCCTCACCCGCGCGCACGACGAGATCTTCGTCAAGGTGCTCGACTTCGGCATCGCCAAGGCGATGGAGCGGAGCGACGCGCAGCTCACCCTCACCGAGGGCATGGTCGGCACGCTCCATTACATGAGCCCGGAGCAAATGAGCGACGCCAGCACCGTCGGGCCGAGCGCCGATCTGTGGTCGCTCGCGGTGGTGGCGTACCACGCGCTCACCGGCAAGCTGCCGTTCGACGCGCCGAGCCCGGTGGCGGTCCACAAGCAGATGACCGCCGAGGCGTTCAAACCGCCGAGCGAGCGGCTCGGGCGCGACATGCCGGCGCTCGACGAGTGGTTCCACCGCGCGCTCGCGGCCGATCCGGCGGATCGCTTCGGCTCGGCGCGCGAGATGGCGGCTGCGCTCAAGCGCGCCGTCGGCGAGCACCCGTCGGAGGACGGCGCCGAGCGGCCGCCGAGCACGCGCGACGTCGCGTCGTCGGCCGAGATGGGCACCGCGGAGTTCCTCGCCGGCGTGAGCGACGAGAAGCCGGCGCCGAGCTCGAAGCCCAAGCCGCAAGAACCGCGCACCAAGCCGTCGAAGCGCGACGCCGAGGCGGACGCGCCCGGGCCCACGATGAGCGGACACGAGCGCGACGATCCGGCGCCCGCGAGCGCGGTGAAGCAGCGGCGCTCGCTCGTGAAGGGGGTCGTGCTCGGCGCCGCGGTGGTCGCGCTGCTGGCGATCGTCGTGTTGAAGGCGAACGTTTCGCCTCCGCCCGTGCCCCCCTTGCCTACGGCGGCGGCCCCCCTCGCTCACCCTCCCCCGCAGGCGGGGGAGGGGACTGGCGGCGTCGTTTCTTCTGCTGCTGTTCCTGTACCTTCTTCTTCGGCGAGCGCCGTGCCGGCCGGCGTGGCGCCGAGCGCGGATCCGTTTCCGGTGCACAAGGTTTGGCCGATCGGTTGCACGGCGACGAATCGGCCGTGCGGGCTCGGCTGCTGCATGTGGGATCGCGGCTGCGAGCCGGGGAGCTGCGAGGAGACCCTGCCGGACGCCGAGTGGGACGTGCGCATCGCCATCGCCGCGGTGTGGCAGGGGAGCGACGAGGCCAAGCGCAAGCCGCTGCTCGACGCCGACGTGTGGATCCGCTTCGGGAACAAAGAGCGGGCGCGGCAGTCGCTGTTCTACGACCGCCCGCTGCGCGTCAGCACCGCCCAGCTGAACGAGCTCATGTCGACGTGGATCCAGCCGAACATGCCGTGGCTGCCGCCGCTCATCGAGCTGCCGCCGAAGGGCTACCTCAGGTCCGCCGACCGGCTCGTGCTGTGCCGCGGGGTCCACATCAAGCAGGAGGTGCACGGCAACACCTTCTGGCTGTGGCTCAGCGTGTCACCCGCGGGCGAGAAGCCGCCCGAGCTGTGCGCCAAGGTGAAATAGTTCGATTTGTAGTTGCGACGGCCGCACCCCCGCGAAAAGATGCGAGGCCGTGCTCGCGCCGCGCCTCCTGTCGATCGCGCTCACCGCGCTCCTGATCCTCGCCTGGCCCGCGCGCGCCGCGGCCGACGACCTCGACGACGTGCACAAGAGCGGCCGGCTCCTGTGGGGCGGCGATCAAGAGGGCGGCGGCCCCTACGTCTTCCCCAGCGACAAAGATCCGTCGGTCGTCGAGGGCTTCGAGGTCGACATCGCCGCGCGGCTCGGCGAGTACCTGAAGGTCCGCCCCGAGTTCATCCAGGGCCAGTGGGACCGCCAGCCCGACATGGTGCAGGCGAAGAAAATCCACGTAATCTTGAACGGTTACGAGTGGAGCCCGATTCGCGCCGAGACGATGGAGAGCTCGATCCCGTACTACGTGTACGCGCTCCAGCTCTTGGCGAGGAGCTCGGACGCGACGATCGCCAGCTGGGCGGATCTGAAGAAACCCGGCGCGAACGGCAAGCGCAAGGTCGGCGTGCTCATCGGCTCGGCGGCGCATCAGTACGTCACGCGCGAGCTCGGCGAGGCGGTGGAGATCGTCACCTACGAGGGCAACACCGACGCGATGCGCGAGACCGAGACGAAGAAGGTCGACGCCTGCGTCGAGGACACGCCCATCGCCCGCTTCTACGCCACGCGCTTCCCCGCGCTGCACCCGGTCGCCGCGCCGCTGGAGAAGGGCTACTACGTGCTCTTCGCGCGCAAGGGCGAGCGCCGGCTCATCGAGCAGATCAACGAGACGATCGTCTTGATGATCAAGAACGGCGATCTGCAACGGATCTACGAGAAATACGGCATCTGGGACGACGCCCAGGCCGAGCTCGCCGCCATCGCCGCGACCGGCCGCTTCTACGGCTACAGCAACGTCGTCGCCGCCAAGGTCGAGAAGGGCGAGCTGCCGAGCTCCGAGAAGGTCGAGAGCGGCCAGCGCAAGCGCGGCCTGGCGGTGGTGCGCGAGTACGGCGGCATCATGGTCGAGTCGGCTGGGCTCACCGTGCTGCTCGCGGTGGTGTCGTTCCCGATCGCCATCTTCGTCGGCCTGCTCATCGCCATCGGCCGGATGTACGGGCCGGGCTGGCTCAAGAAGCCGCTGGCGTTCTACGTGGAGTTCCTCCGCGGCACGCCGCTGATGCTGCAGCTCTACTTCATCTTCTTCTTCCTGCCGGAGATCGGCATCCAGATCCCCGCGCTCACCACGGCGATCCTCGGACTGGCGGTGAACTACTCGGCGTACGAGTCGGAGATCTACCGCTCGGGCCTGCAGGCGATCCCGGTCGGGCAGATGGAGGCGGCGCTGTCGCTCGGCATGGGCCGCGGCACGGCCCTGCGCCGCATCATCGTGCCGCAGGCGGTGCGCATCGTCATCCCGCCGGTGGTGAACGACTTCATCGCGCTGTTCAAGGACACCAGCGTGTGCTCGGTCGTCACCATCGTCGAGCTGACCAAGCGCTATTCGGTGTTGTCGATGAGCACGCAGGCGACGATGGAGCTGATGATCATGACGGCGCTGCTCTATCTGCTGATGAGCTATCCGATGTCGGTGCTGTCGCGCTGGCTCGAGAAGCGGCTCGACCAACTCCCCACCCCGGCGTGACATGATCAAGGTCGACAAGCTGTTCAAGCGCCACGGGCCGGTCGAGATCCTCAAGGGCATCTCGATGACGCTCGGCGCCGGCGAGGTCGCGGCGATCATCGGGCCGTCGGGCGGCGGCAAGAGCACCTTCCTCCGCTGCATCAACGGGCTCGAGCCGTTCCAGAGCGGCCGCATCGAGGTCGGCGACCACGCGCTCACGCCCGAGACCTCGCCGCGCAGCGACGCCGCCACGCTCCGCTCGGTGCGGCGCAAGGTCGGCATGGTGTTCCAGCAGTTCAACTTGTTTCCGCACCTCACCGTGCTCGGCAACCTGATCGAGGCGCCGGTGCAGGTCCTGCGCGAGCCGCGCGACAAGGCGGTCGAGCGCGCCAAGGCCCTGCTCGAGCGCATGGGCCTCACCCCGCGCATGGACGCTTACCCGCGGGCGCTGTCCGGCGGGCAGCAGCAGCGCGTGGCCATCGCCCGCGCGCTGATCATGGAGCCCGAGGCGATCCTCTTCGACGAGCCGACGAGCGCGCTCGATCCGGTGATGGCCGGCGAGGTGCTGAGCGTGATGGAGGACCTGGCGAAAGACGGCCAGGCGATGATGGTGGTGACGCACTCGATGGGCTTCGCCAAGGGCGTGGCCTCGCGCGTGCACGTGTTCGCCGGCGGCCACGACGTGGAGAACGGCCCGCCAGAGAGGATCTTCGGCTCGCCCGAGCACGAGGTGACGAAGTCGTTCCTGGCAGAGGCAAGCAAGTAGAGCCTAGTAAGTGATCGTCAGCGTGAACGGGCCGCTCGACTGCTGGTGGCCGGTGACGATCACGAAGAACGCCTGACCTTGCATCGCCTGCTGCACGGTGGTGGTGAGCGTGGTGTTGTTGTCGATGCACACCGGATCGGGCGTGAAACCCTGGGTGCAGGTGGAGCGGACGACGAGCACGCGATCGAAGTTCGCCGGCGTGACGAGCTTGATCGCCACCGGCGCGCTCTTCGACGGCATCACCTGGAACGCCATGTCGGGCGCGAACGTCCCGCCGCAGAAGCCGGCGGTGAAGTTGGCCTTGCCGCTGGTGGTCGAGGCGATGACGATCGCCTTCTTCAGCGTGATGACCTCGCCGGTCGGGCACGCGTCGGCCGCGCCGTCGAGCATGCAGCCGGTGCAGCCGTCCTTCGCGTCCTTGTTGCCGTCGTCGCACGCCTCGCCCGCGTCGATGGCGCCGTTGCCGCACGGATCCATGCCGCTGCCGCTCGACGACATCGCGCTCGACGACATCGCCGACGACGACATCGCGCTCGACGACATCGCGCTCGAGCTGGCGGTCGACGACGTCGCGCCGCCGCCCGCGCCCGGTCCGACGGTGATGCCGGTCGAGCCGTTCGCGCCGCCGCTGCCGCCGGTGGGCTGGCCGGTGCCGAAGACGTCCGTCGAGCCGCTGCAGGCCCATGCCGCGACCACCAACGCGCAGCCCACGAAGCTTCGCACGCCGACCTCCGGGTGTTCAGTGTACGCCTCGGCGCGCGCTTCGGGTAGAACCTCGATATGAGCGAAGCGCGCAGCGAATCCCTGCCGGCGGCGAAGATGTGGATCGACGGGCAGGCGAGGGACGCCGAGGACGGCCGCACCATCGACACCGACAACCCCGCGACCGGCGCGCGGCTCACTACCCTGCCGCGCGCGGGCAAGGGCGACGTCGATCGCGCGGTGCGCTCGGCGCGAACCTCGTTCGAGTCGGGCTGGGGCAAGATCGCGCCCGACGAGCGCGCGCGCATCCTGTGGAAGGCCGGCGAGATCCTCGCGGCGCGCGTCGCCGAGCTCGCCCGGCTCGAGGCGATCGACACCGGCAAGCCGGTGGCCAACGCGAGCGCGATCGACGTGCCGCGCAGCGCCGACACCTTCTTCTACTACAGCGGCTGGGCGACGAAGATCCACGGCGAGACCATCCCGGTGCGCGGGCCGTTCCTCAACTACACGCTGCGCGAGCCGCTCGGCGTGGTCGGCGCGATCATCCCGTGGAACTTCCCGCTCCTGCTCGCGGCGCGCAAGGTCGCCCCGGCGCTCGCCGCCGGTAATACCGTGGTATTAAAGCCGCCGGAGGAGGCGAGCCTCACCAGCATCGAGCTCGGCAAGATCCTGCTCGAGGCCGGCGCGCCGCCCGGCACCGTCAACGTGATCACCGGCGTGGGCGAGGAGGCCGGCGCGGCGCTCGTCGATCACCCGGGCGTCGACAAGATCTCGTTCACCGGCGGCACCGCCACCGGCAAGCACATCCTGCGCGCGGCGGCGGCCACCCTGAAGAAGGTGACGCTCGAGCTCGGCGGCAAGAGCCCGAACATCGTCTTCGCCGACGCCGATCTCGAGGCCGCCGTCCCCGGCGCGGTGCGCGCCTGCTTCTACAACCAGGGCGAGCTGTGCACCGCGGGCAGCCGCCTGCTGGTGGAAGAGAAGGTGCTCGACCGCGTGCTCGAGGGCGTGGTCGCGGGCACGAAGAAGATGGTCGTCGGCGATCCGCTCGATCCCAAGACGCAGATGGGTCCGCTGGTGTCGAGCGAGCACCACGGGCGCGTGCTCGGCTACATCGACAAGGGCGACGCCGAGGGCGCGAAGCGGCTCACCGGCGGCCGGCGCGAGGGCAGCGGCTTCTACGTCGAGCCGACGGTGTTCGGCGCGGTGAACGAGGAGATGACCATCGCGCGCGAGGAGATCTTCGGGCCGGTGCTCGCCGTCATCCCGTTCAAGAGCGCCGAGGAGGCCGCGCGCATCGCCGACGCCACCGAGTTCGGCCTCGCCGCCGGCATCTGGACGCGCGATGTCGGCCGCGCCCACCGCCTGGCCGCGCAGATCAAGGCCGGCACGGTGTGGATCAACGGCTACAACCTGTTCGACGCGGCGAGCCCGTACGGCGGCTACAAGCAGAGCGGCTTCGGCCGCGAGAACGGCTACGAGGTGCTGCGCGAGCTCACGCAGCTGAAGAGCATCTGGGTGGGGCTCCGGTGAGCGCGGCTTCGTACGCGCACGGGGCGAGCTCGACCGCGCTGCTCGGCGAGACCATCGGCGAGAACCTGCGGCGGACGGCCGCGCGCGCCGGCGATCGCGACGCGCTGGTGGTGCGCTCGCAGGGCTACCGCGCGAGCTACCGCGAGCTGTGGGACGAGACCGGGCGGGTGGGCCGCGGCCTCATGGCGCGCAGCGTGGCGAAGGGCGACCGCGTCGGCATCTGGTCGCCGAACCGCTACGAGTGGGTGATCGCGCAGTACGCCACGGCGCGCATCGGCGCGATCCTGGTGAACATCAACCCGGCCTACAAGACGGCCGAGCTCGAGTACGCGCTCACGCAGAGCGGCGTGAGCCTCTTGCTCTTGGCGCGCGGATTCCGCCAGAGCGACTACGTCGCGATGCTCGCCGAGGTGCGCGGCAAATGCCCCGAGCTCGGCGCGGCGCTGGTCATCGACGACGAGTGGCAAGCCCTCCGCGCCGCGGCCGACGGCGTCCCGCTCGAGGCGCTCGCCGAGCGCGAGGCGAGCCTCGGCTTCGACGATCCGATCAACATCCAGTACACCTCCGGCACGACCGGCTTCCCCAAGGGCGCGACGCTGTCGCACCACAACGTGCTGAACAACGGCTTCTTCGTGGGCGAGACGCTCGGCCTGTCGGAGAAGGACCGCGTGTGCATCCCGGTGCCGTTCTACCACTGCTTCGGCATGGTGCTCGGCAACCTCGCCTGCACCAGCCACGGCGCGACCATGGTGGTGCCCGGCGAGGCGTACGATCCGGAGCAGGTGCTCGCCACGGTGGCGGCGGAGAAGTGCACCGCGCTCTACGGCGTGCCGACGATGTTCATCGGCGAGCTCGATCACCCGCGCTTCGCCGAGTTCGAGCTCGCCACGCTGCGCACCGGCATCATGGCCGGCTCGCCCTGTCCGATCGAGGTGATGAAGAGCGTGGTGTCGCGCATGAACATGCGCGAGGTGACCATCTGCTACGGCATGACCGAGACCTCGCCGGTGTCGACGCAGAGCGCGCTCGACGAGCCGCTCGAGCGGCGCGTGGGCACGGTCGGGCGCGTCCACCCGCACGTGGAGATCAAGATCGTCGACCCCGCCGCCGGCGCGACCCTGCCGCGCGGGCAAGCGGGCGAGCTGTGCACCCGCGGCTACAGCGTGATGCTCGGCTACTGGCGCAACGACGAGGCCACGCGCGCGGCGATCGATCCGGGCGGCTGGATGCACACCGGCGACCTCGCCACGATGGACGACGAGGGCTACGTGAAGATCGTCGGCCGCATCAAGGACATGATCATCCGCGGCGGCGAGAACGTGTACCCGCGCGAGATCGAGGAGTTCCTCCACTCGCACCCGGGCGTGAGCGAGGCGCAGGTGATCGGCGTGCCGAGCGAGAAGTACGGCGAGGAGGTGATGGCGTGGGTGCGCGCCAAGCCGGGCGCGTCGCTCAGCGGCGACGAGCTCGCCCGCTACTGCACGGGCAAGATCGCCACGTACAAGGTGCCGCGCTACTGGAAGCTGGTCGGCGAGTTCCCCATGACCGTCACCGGCAAGGTGCAGAAGTTCAAGATGCGCGAGCTCAGCATCGTCGAGCTGGGGCTCGAGCGCGCCGCGGCCGCCAAAACGGCGTAGCGGCCCCTTCCATCTCGGCGCCGGATGCGCTGAACTGACGGGGCGGAGGAACGCCCATGGCAGAGCTTTACGAGATCAAGATCGACGGCGTCGACAACCACCTGTTGGTGGTGAAATTCGCGGGCAGCGAGGCGATCTCGAAGCTCTACCGCTTCGACATCACCGTGTCGTGCGCCGATCACGACCTCAAGCTCGAGCAGACGATCGCCAAGAGCGCGACGTTCACCATGAACCTGGCGAGCGGCGTGCGCCACGTGCACGGCATGGTGCTGAGCTTCGAGCTCCTCAGCCCAGGGAAGACGCGCTCCTACTACCGGCTCACGCTCGTGCCGGAGCTGTGGAAAGGCCATAAAAAGCGGGAGATCCGCATCTTCCAGGACAAGGACGCCGGGCAGATCATCGACGAGGTGCTCGGCGGCGCGGGGCTGTCGATCTCCGATCACAAGATGATGATCGGCGGCGGCTACCCCAAGCGCGAGTACTGCGTGCAGTACCGCGAATCGGATTGGCAGTTCATCTCGCGGCTGATGGAGGAGGAGGGCATGTTCTGCTACTTCCTCCACGCCGAGCTGAACCACACGCTGGTGGTCGGCGACTCGACCTCGGCGTACGCGCTCGTCGGCGACGCGGTCATCTTCCGCCCGCCGGCCGAGGCGCAGGCGAAGACCGAGCACGTGTCGCGCTTCAACTTCCGCCACTCGGTGCGGCCGAACGCGGTCACGGTGACCGACTACAAGTTCGAGCAGCCGAGCCTCGGTCTGCACAAGACCGTCGGCGGCAGCGGCCCCGGCGGCAAGATCGAGGTCTACGACTACCCGGGCAACCATTTCGATCCGGGGATCGGCCAGCAGCGCGCCACCGTGATGCTCGAGCAGTTCAAGGTCGCCGGGGCGATGGGCTCGGGCGACAGCACCTGCGTGCGCTTCGCCGCCGGTTACGTGTTCAACCTGAGCGAGCACCCGCACGACTACAACCACGGCTACCTGCTCGTCGAGGTGCGCCACCACGGCGCGCAGCCCGATCAGGACGACGCCGCCCACGGCCTCGACAACTACGGCAACAGCTTCACCTGCATCAAAGAAGAGGTGGCGTACCGGCCCGAGCCGGTCACCCCCAAGCCGACGATCCAGGGCATCCAGACGGCGGTGGTGACCGGCCCCACCGGCGAGGAGATCCACACCGACGAGCACGGGCGCGTGCGCGTGCACTTCCACTGGGACCGCCCCGGCAAGAAGAACGAGACCTCGAGCTGCTGGATCCGCGTGAGCCAGGTGTGGGCCGGCGCCGGCTGGGGCGCGATGCACATCCCGCGCATCGGCCAGGAGGTGGTGGTGAGCTTCATCGAGGGCGACCCCGATCGGCCGATCATCACCGGCCGGGTCTACCACGGCACGAACCTGCCGCCCTATCGCCTGCCGGCGGAGAAGACCAAGAGCACGCTGAAGAGCGACAGCACCATCGGCAGCGGCGGCTCGAACGAGCTGATGTTCGAGGACCAGAAGGGCAAGGAGGAGATCTACCTCCACGGCCAGAAGGACTGGACCATCAAGATCGAGAACGACAAGAAGCAGTCGGTCGGCCACGACGAGCACCTCGACGTCGGCCACAACCGCGACAAGCACGTCGGCGGCAACCAGTCCGAGCACGTCGACGGCAACAAGAGCATCACGGTGAAGGGCGCGCACACCGAGAAGATCCTGCTCGCCGAGGTGATCACCGTGGGCCTCGCCAGCGCCCACACCATCGGCGGCGCGTTCGTCGAGAGCATCGGCGCGGCCAAGCAGAGCACCGTGGCCGGCGCGTCGAGCGAGTCGGTCGGCGCGATGAAGGTGGTGAAGGTCATCGGCAACCAGTCCGAGACGGTCGGCGGCAAATCGACCGAGTCGGTGGGCGAGAACAAGGAGCTCACCGTCGCCGGCAAGTACCAGGTCGACGTGACCAAGGACATGGCCGTGTCGGTGAAGGAGAACGCCGACGAGAAGGTCGACAAGAACAAGAGCATCAACGTCGGCGAGGTGTACTCGCTGGTCGTCGGCAGCGGGAAGATCACCGTCAAGAAGGACGGCACCATCCAGGTCGAAGGCAAGGACATCACCATCAAGGGCACCGGCACGATCAACGTCGAGGGCAACAAGCTGCACGTGAAGAGCGACAGCACCGTCGACGTCGAGGCGAGCGGCGCGGTGAAGGTGAAAGGCTCGTCGATCGATCTGAACTGATGCCGGGCGCGATCCGATGATCGAGCGGAACGTCGAACGACACTGCGAAGGCGCGGCGTTTCTGTGGCTGCTCCGCGACAAGGCGGTGTGCTCGGCGGCGTATGCGCGCGCGGACCTCGCCTTCCTCGACGAGCGCATCGAGGCGCACCTCGACGGCCTGCGCGTCGCCGGCGCGCCGGCGTGGGAGATCTGCAAGCGCTGCCTGCCGATCGACGACGCGGGCGAGGCCTTCGTCTTCGCCGAGCTGGCGATCGAGGGCGGCAACTGGCAGGAGCTCGCCACCGCGCTCGACGCCTCGGAGAAGCACCCCGAGCGGCTGCGCGGGGTGGTGTCGGCGCTCGGCTGGGCGAGCTGGGACAAAGTCGAGCCGGCGCTCCTGGCGATGCTCGCGCCGCAGTGCCCGCCCGCGCTGGTGGTGCTCGGCCTCGCGGGCGCGGCGCTGCACCGGCGCGATCTCATCGGCATGCTCGACCGCGCGGTGGCGTCCCCCTACCCGCCGCTGCGGGCGCGGGCGCTGCGCGCCGCCGGCGAGCTCGGCGCCAAGCGGCTGAGGCGCGAGCTCGACGCCGCGCTCCAGGCCGAGGACGAGGACGCGCGCTTCTGGGCGGCGTGGTCGCTCGCCTTGTTCGGCGACGCCGGCGCGCGCCGTCACCTGTGGGACGCGGCCTTCCGCGACACCGCGCTCTCCGCCCGCGCGCTCGGGCTCGCCGCGCGCTCTTCGCCCCCGGCCGAGACCGGCGCGCAGCTCGGCTCGATGCGCTGCTGGCCCGAGAAGATGGCGCTCGCCATCGAGGGCGCGGCCGCCTCGGGCGATCCGGCGCACATCGGCTGGCTGTGCGAGTGCCTGACCGATCCCGAGCTCGCGCGGCGCGCGGCGCTGGCGCTCTGCACCATCACCGGCATCGATCTCGAGGCCGAGCGCGCGCGGGCGCTGCCGCCGGAGGGCTACGCCGCCGGGCCGAACGACGATCCGAACGATCCCGACGTGTCGGCCGATCCCGACGACCAGCTCCCCTGGCCCGACCCCGGCAAGCTCGCGAGCCTGTGCCAGGCGCGCCGCGCGGCGCTCACCCCGGGCGCGCGCTACCTGCTCGGCAAGCCGATCGACGGCCCGTGGGCCGAACGCGTGCTCGCCGGCGCCAGCCAGTACCACCGCCGCGCCGCGTCGCTCGAGCTGTGCCTGGCGGCGCCGGGCCAGCCGCTCGCCGAGACGCGCGGCCCGGCATTTCGCGCGTGAACGGCGTTCACGGCGCGACGTCGACGGCCAGCACGTTGGACAGGTGCTCGTCGATCGACACGAACAGGTGGTACTCGCCGGGCACGCCGCCGCCCTGCGACTCGAACACGTCGAGGCTGAAGTAGCCGCACACCCCGCCGGGGCTCAGCTGGTCGTCCTCGTCGAACAGGATGTGCTCGCGCAGCGGCGTCGCCACGGTGGCCTCGCCGATGCGCTGCACCACCAGCACCACCGCGCGCTGGATCGGCCGCTCCACCACGTCGAGCACGGCGCGCGGCAGGTGGAAGGAGCCGTGCAGCCACAGCTCGCCGCCGGCGCGCGGCGGATACGGCACCGCGCGGATCACCACCCCGAAGCCCTGCGGGATGGGCGGGCTCTGCGGATTGGCCTGGACCGTCGCGGCGCTCATTGGATCCTGCTGACGACCACGTTGGAGACGTACCGGCCGAGCGCGGCGTAGACCACGTATTCGCCCTTCGCATACGGCAGGCCGAGCGCGGTCACCAGGTTGAGGTTGAAGAACTCGATCACCGAGCGGCCAGCCCAGTCGGCGGGCGTCAGGTTCATCCCGGCGAACGGATCGGGCGCCGCGACCTTGTTGGGGATGCCGGGGAGGCGGCCGATGTAGGCGCGGTGCGCGCGCCGTTCGACCGCGACGATCGCCAGGTGGTCGCTGAAGTCCTCGCGCAGGCCGAGGTAGTTGCTGTCGAGGTGGTAGCTGCCGGCGATGATGAAACGGGCGAAGCCGCCGCGGCGATCGGGCTTGCCGTCGAGATCGACCAGCGCCGGCGCGGCGATGCGGATGCCGCGGAACTTGGGATCGGTCCGCACGTCGGGCGTGACCAGGTAGTCGAGCGAGGTGCCCGACTCGACGGCGTCGAAGTCCGCGTCGGCCATGTCAGTCCGTCACGCAGCTGGCGAACAGGTTGCCGCCGAGATCGAGCTTGCGGACGATCGGCTTGCAGTTGCCGCAGTAGGTGCTCGGGTTGGTGATGCTCGCGTTGGTGGCCGTGTCCCACACGCCGATCGCCCCGAACATGACGCACTGCGGGCGGCCGGACCAGGTTCCTTTGTAGCGGCCGAGCCCGCCGCCGGAGTTCGTCGCCGTCGCGTCCCAGGCGCCGCGCGACCAAGACGCGCCGTTGTTGCAGTGGTTGCCCTGGTGCTGGCAGCTATTTTCGTTTGGGCCGTTCTGGATGTTGCCGTAGAGCGAGGCGGGAAAATTCGGCGTGGTCGCCGACACGCCGTTGAAGGTCTCGGTCGTGGGTTTGCCGCCCTGCGCCGTCATGCCGATGGCGTGGCCGAGCTCGTGGGCGATGATGCCGATCTTCTCGGCGTCGGTCATCTTCACGTAATTGGCCTTGTCGCACACGACGACGATGTTGAGACCCGGCATGGCGTAACCGCAGCTCATGCCTTTGACCACGTAGATGGTCAGAGAGATCTCGTAGGTCCCGCGCGTGCCGTTGAAGATGCCGTCCTTCACCGCGGCGTCCGCCGGATCGCTCAGGTCCATCTTGATCCAGTTGAAGCCGCCGAAGTCGCCCTGCGGCGTGTGGTACGGCTGGAGCCGCGCGCGATCGACGGTGACGTCGGTGCGCACGCCGGCGGCGTCGATGAACGTGACCTTGCAGTCGACGAGCCACGACTTGGCGTTGTCGTTCGCCTGGTTGAAGCCGTGCCACAGCCACGGGCCGCCGGTGGAGATGTAGACCTCGCTCGCGCCGTTGTTGAGCACGAGCTTGCTCGCCGCCACCCCGGCCGCGCCGGCGTAGGTGATAATCTTCTTCGACTTGTCGGCGATGTAATTGCACCACACGACCACGAAGCAATAAGGCTTCAGCGCCTGGGCGTCGCCGCGCGGGATGGCGCCCTTCACCGCGTCGAGCATCCCCCACTCGCCGCCGTGGCGGAACACGCCGAGCCACACCGCCGGGTTGCTCGGATCGGTGCGGGTCGCGCCGGTGCCCTTGGCCTGCCCGGCCCCGAGCGGGCTGAACGCGCCGCCGGAGAACTGCTCGCTCTGGTTGCGCCACACCTGGGTGGCGTCGACGACGCGCTCGGCGCCGGGCGTCGCCGGATCGGGCGCGTATTCCTTTCCCAGCGTGTCGGTGAACGCGACCGTGCTCGTGCCGCCGCCCTTGTTCACCAGGCGGATGTAGTAGTTGTCGCCCGGATCCCAGTGCTCGTTCTCGAGGCGGGTGAGGATCGCGCCGGGATCGGCGATCTGGCCGTCCACGTTGCCGCCCTTGCAGGTCCCGTTGGGCGCGCCGGTCGAGTCCTGCTTGACCGAGTAATAGAACAGGCCGCGGCGCGTCTCGACCGTCTTCGCGCCCTCGACCTCTTTCTCCTTGTACTTGGCCTTGACCGAGTACTCGTTGCCGCCCGCCGCAGGCAGGCTGATGTCGCGCGGGACGGCGATCTCCTTCTGGTTCTGGTTGAACGCCGAGCCGAGGCCGTTGCGGAGCTTGAAGTTGACGTTACGCGCCTGCTCCTTGCGCACGTAGCTGGCGCCGTTCTTCAGCGCGACCTGGATCTTGAAGTTGGCCGGCTTGTCGTTCTTGAACTTCACCTTGAGGTGGATGGGGCCCACGCGCTCGACGTTCGACGGAGCGTCCGCGCCGGTGATGTGCGTGACCCACTTCGCGTCCCGGGGGAGGTTCACCCATTGCTTGAGGTCGGCCATGGTCACTCCACGATTTCGATGGACTCGATCTCGTTGTCGTCGTCCTTCGGCGGCGTCGCCACGCCGACGGTCGGCGGCTGCACCTCGGGCATCGGCGGGGTGTTGGGCGAGCTCTGTTTGTTCTGCACCATCATGTCGCCGAGGCGCGCGACGTTCTTGCCCTCGGCCTTCACGTCCATCGAGTAGTTCACGAACTCGGCCTTGCCCTTGATGGTGTTCGACACCACCCCGCCGCCGGCGCTGCCCGCCTCGTCACCGGTGCTGGTGGCGAAGTTGGCGTCCTTGATCATGATGGGGTTGCCGTCGCACTTCACGTTCTTCGTCGCCGACGCGGTGTCCGACGACTGCGCCACGTTCGGGTACGGGATCGGCACCGGGCCGCCCGGGGTCGGCGTCTTGCACACGTCGGTGCCGGGCGCGGTCACCACGCCGCTCGACGAGGCGTGCACGACCGTGCGCTTGTTGACGTTGACGGTGGACGACATCGACCGATTTTTATCACGGCTCGGCGCGCGACACGACCGCGCCGAAGCGCTCGGCGCCGTCGCCGGCGGTCCAGACGATGGCGCGATCCGCCGGCGCGTAGCGGCGCGCGAACGCCTGCACCACGTGGGCGACGAGCAGCCCGCCGAAGGCCGCGCCGGCCTCGCCGAAGCAATCGGCCGGGTGATCGAGCCGCGCGAGCTCCAGCGCCGGGGCGAGGCGCGCGAGCATGAGCCCCCACTCGAACGCGCGGTAACTCTCGCCGTTGAGGTCGCAAGCGACCCACGACGGCCCGGGGGCGAGCAGCGGCTCGAGCACGGCCTGGAGCCCGCGCCCGCTGCTCGACAGCTCCGCGGTGAAGGGCTGGCTCTCGCCGGCCTCGCTCAACACGGTGATCGCGGCGAGCGCGTCCGCCGGCTCGCGCTCGACCAGGAGCGCGACGGCGCCCTCGCCGGGGATGAAGCCGTCGGGGCAGCGCGCGCTGCGGATGCGGCGCTGGCGGTCGTAGAGCTCGAGCCGGCGCTCGTCGTGGAAGGTGTCGGCGGCGAGCAGGATGCAGCGCTCGGCGGCGCGCGCGCTCATGAGCGCGTCGGCCTCGGCGAGGAGGCGCAGCACCCCGACGTGGCCCGATTGATCGACGCGCACGGTGCGGAACGGCTGCAAACCGGCGCGCTGGCACAGCACGGGCGCGTACGCCGCGGGCAGGTCCCACGCGCGCACCACGTCGTCGGCGAAAGGCAACGCCAAGAGGAAGGCGGTCTCTGCCAGATCGGCGCGCCGCAGCTTCGATTTCTTGAGCATGTCGCGGAGCGCGAAGATGCCGAGCTCCACCAGGCGGTGAGGTCCCTCGACGGTCGAATCGACGCCGGGGACCAGCGCGGCGAGGGCGACCTCCGGCTCGTCCCAGCCGGGATCGGCCGTCTCGACCGTGAAGTACGGGTGCTCGCCGAACGAGCTCAGCCCGGCGCGGATCGACGCGGCGGTCTCGTCGAAGCCGTGGCCCACCGGGCTCATCGCGCCGATCGCGCGGATCCACAGCTTGGGGCGGATCGTGCTCATGCGCCGGCCTCGTCGATGGTGACGCGATCGATGCAGAGGAAGTCGCGCCCGCAGGCGATCGGCGCGCGCCAGGTCAAGAGCAGCCGCTGGCGATCGGGCTCGATCACCACGGTGTCGAGCGCGGCCGGGGCGGCGAGCTTCGCGCTCTTCAGCACCACCTGCACGTCGAGCTGGCGCCGCGGCAGGGCGAACGCGAGCGTCGCGCCGCCGCGCGCCACGTTGGTCGCCTGGACCTGCTCGCCGCCGACGAGGTGCTTGGGCGAGATCAGCTCGGGGTGGGCGGCCTGGTAGTAGCGCGTGTCGAAGTCGAGCGGCAGGAGCGGGCAGCGCTCGCGCCGCCAGCGCTCGTCGTAGGTGCCGGCGTAGCGCAGGCGCGGCGCCCAGTGCGGCGGGATCATCCCGAAGCCCGCGGGCGGCGGACGATCGCCGGCGTTCTGCAACAGTTGCCGCGGATCCTCGATGTTCGGCAGCGGCGCGCCGTCGAGCTTCTTGCCGCCGCGCGGGGCGACGAAGCCGACGCCGACGTGGTTGCGCTCCTCGAAGCCGTGATCGGCCGGGTTCGCCGCCGAGTCGTCCTTGCCGCCGAAGGCGCGCTCGTAGGCGATCGGCATGGTCACGAACGGCTTCGGCGAGGTGATCCCGACGCGCCCGGCGGTGGTGTAGAAGGCGCGGTCGCCGAACACCCGCAGGGTCTTCTGCAGCCGGCCGACGCGCAGGCTGACGTCGAGCTCGGTCGTGGCCGACGGAGCGTGGGCGCTGCCGACCAGCGCCACGTCGGTGCCGGGCTTGGGCGGCCACATGTCCGAGTCGAAGCGCATGCTCGACTCGCCGGGCTCGCCGCCGTGCTCCGCGGCGTGGCGGATCGGCTCCTGCTCGTCGGCGACCGGCGCGTCGGCCCGCCCGGGCCTGACCGCGAACGTGCCCTTGATCACCACCACGGCGGCGTCGCGGCCGCTCACCTCTTGATAGGGAAAGAGCGCGACCGCATAGGGCGTGCGGTTCTCGACCCGAAGCATGGGGGGAGGCGATCCTAGTCGCTTTGCCGAGGCGTGTGGAGGTGCCTCCCGTGGTATGAACGGGCGATGGTGGGCGTGTCGGCGCGAGCGCTCGGCTGCACGGCCGGGTCGCTCCTGTGGCGGCAACGCGGGCGGCTGTTCCTCACCGCCGCCGCGCACGCGAGCTACACCGTCGAGATCGACGGGCCGCTCAAGCCGATGACGCCGGGAAAAACGGCGCCGCCGGTGGAGGTGCCGTATCGCTTGCGCGCCGACGTGCTCGTGAGCGGGCACGTGTTCGCCGAGGCGCCGGCGCGCGCGGCGGAGCTCGCGCTGTCGCTCGCGCGCGAAGGGCGCCCGCTGCTCGAGGCGATCCGCGCCTACCCGCTCGCCCCGACGAACGAGCCCCTGTGCCGCGTGCCGATCACCGGCATGGGCACGCCGGGGCGGCGGCCCGAGCTCAAGGCCGGACAGCATCAAGGGCTCGCGCTGTGCGAGATCGAGCGCGATCCCGGGCCCGACGATTACCAGTCGGCGCCGGGCGATTGCCGCGTCGATCGCTTGTTCGGCGACGAGTGGATCGCGCTCACGGGCCTGCATCCGAAGTTTCCGCTGGTGCGCACCCAGCTGCCGCGCGACTGCGAGGCGGCGGCGCGCTTCCGCGTCGACGGCGGCGGGTGGGCCGAGCGGCAGCTCGCGCTCGACACGGTCCACGTCGACATGGATGCCTGGCGCTGCCACCTGACCTGGCGCGGCTGGTTCGAGCTCGATCCGAACGCGCGGCTCGCGGCGCTCGAGCTCGAGGTGGCCCTCCGCCACCCCGGCGAGGCGTGGGACGGGCCGCCGGCGGTCGAGGAGCTGGCGATGAGCACGATGGCGCTCAGCGCCGACGAGGTGATGCGCGCGAAGCTCGCCGCGGCGTTGCCGTTCGCCGCCGACGAGCCGCCGGCCTCGGAGGCGAGCTGGAGCGGGACCATGACGATCACCGTCGACGCGCCCGATCTGCCGGGAAAACCGGTGACCCCGTTCGAGC
>JACXTT010004764.1_pt1 | contig 20016 bp, 16 predicted proteins | sample 9270951 | NCBI WGS metagenome assembly JACXTT01 (sample SAMN15532306, study PRJNA645909) | rock metagenome | isolation source: weathered quartz diorite | place: Puerto Rico | collected 2017-06-21 | reverse complement strand
AGAATTATCGGAATCGACTTGGGAACCACCAACTCCTGCGTCGCGATCATGGAAAATGGTCAGCCAAAGGTCATCGAGAACGCTGAAGGCGCGCGCACCACGCCGTCGATCATTGCGTATCAGGAAGATGGCGAAATCCTCGTTGGCGCGCCTGCCAAACGTCAGGCCGTTACCAACCCGAAGAACACCCTGTTTGCTGTCAAGCGCCTGATCGGCCGTAAATTCGACGAGAAAGAAGTCCAGAAGGACATCGCGCTGATGCCTTACCAGATCATCAAGGCCGACAACGGCGATGCCTGGATCAGCGTGCGCGACAAGAAACTGGCCCCGCCACAAATCTCCGCAGAAGTGCTGCGCAAGATGAAAAAGACGGCTGAAGACTACCTCGGTGAAGAAGTCACCGAAGCCGTCATCACCGTGCCTGCCTACTTCAACGACTCCCAGCGCCAGGCCACCAAGGACGCCGGCCGTATCGCCGGCCTGGACGTCAAGCGCATCATCAACGAGCCGACCGCGGCTGCGCTGGCGTTCGGCCTGGACAAGACCGACAAGGGCGACCGCAAGATCGCCGTGTACGATCTGGGCGGCGGCACCTTCGACGTCTCCATCATTGAAATTGCCGATGTCGATGGCGAAAAGCAGTTCGAAGTGCTGTCGACCAACGGCGACACTTTCCTGGGCGGCGAAGATTTTGACCAGCGCGTGATCGACTACATCATCGACGAGTTCAAGAAGATCAATGGCCTGGACCTGAAAAAAGACCCGATCGCCCTGCAGCGCATCAAGGCTTCGGCCGAGCGCGCCAAGATCGAGCTGTCGTCCTCGCAGCAGACCGAAATCAACGAGCCCTACATCGCCATGGCGAACGGCGCCCCGGTCCACCTGAACCTGAAAATGACCCGCGCCAAGCTGGAATCGCTGGTGGAAGAGCTGATCAACGCCACCATCGAGCCATGCCGCATTGCGATTAAAGACGCTGGCGTGAAAGTGTCGGACATCGACGACATCATCCTGGTCGGCGGCATGACCCGCATGCCCAAGGTGCAGGAAAAAGTCAAAGAGTTCTTCGGCAAGGATCCCCGCAAGGACGTCAACCCTGACGAAGCCGTCGCCGTCGGCGCCGCCATCCAGGGCTCCGTGCTGTCGGGCGAGCGCAAGGACTTGCTGCTGCTGGACGTGACGCCGCTGTCGCTGGGTATCGAAACCCTGGGCGGCGTGATGACCAAGATGATCCACAAGAACACCACGATCCCGACGAAATTCTCGCAAGTGTTCTCGACCGCCGACGACAACCAGCCTGCCGTGACCATCAAGGTCTATCAGGGTGAGCGCGAAATCGCCGCCGGCAACAAGGGTCTTGGTGAATTCAATCTGGAAGGCATCCCGCCGGCAGCACGCGGCACCCCCCAGATCGAAGTGACGTTCGACATCGACGCCAACGGCATCCTGCACGTGGGCGCCAAGGACAAGGCCACCGGTAAAGAAAACAAGATCACCATCAAGGCCAACTCGGGCCTGACGGAAGCGGAAATCCAGAAGATGGTGAAGGACGCCGAAGTCAACGCCGAAGAAGACCACAAGCTGCGCGAGCTGGCCGAGTCGCGCAACCAGGCCGACGCGCTGGTGCACTCGACCAAGAAGTCGCTGACCGAATACGGCGACAAGCTGGAAGCGGGCGAGAAGGAAAAGATCGACAGCGCCATCGCCGATCTGGAAGCCTCGCTGAAAACCGGTGACAAGGCCGAGATCGATGCGAAGGTATCCGCTTTGTCGGCCGCTTCGCAAAAGTTGGGCGAGAAGATGTATGCCGACCAGCAAGCGCAGCAGGCAGCAGGCGGCGACGCCGGCCAGCAGCCAGGTGCCGATGCTGGCGCCGGTGCCGGCGGCAAGCAAGACGATGTTGTCGACGCCGACTTCAAAGAAGTCAAAGACGCCAAGTAAGCCATCCGCAGGGATGCAAGGAAGCCGAGCCGCTCACCCGGCTCGGTTTTTTTGCATATGTAAAGCAAGTAGACAGATAGACAGCAAGGTGCCAAATGGCAAAGCGTGATTACTACGAAATCCTCGGGGTCGCAAAGGGTGCTTCGGAAGAGGACATCAAGAAGTCCTACCGCAAGCTCGCGATGAAATACCATCCGGACCGCAATCCGGACAGCAAGGAATCCGAGGAGAAGTTCAAGGAAGTCAAGGAAGCCTACGAGATGCTGACCAATCCGGAAAAGCGCGAGGCCTACGACCGCTACGGTCATGCGGGAGTCGACCCGAACATGGGCGGCGGTGGCTTCGGTGGCGGCGCGGGCGGCTTTGGCGATGCCTTCGGCGATATTTTCGGCGACATTTTCGGTGGCGGACGGGGACGCAGCAGCGGTCCTCAGGTCTACCGGGGCGCGGACCTGCGCTACAACCTGGAAATCACCCTCGAGCAAGCCGCGCACGGCTTCGACACCACCATCCGCGTGCCCAGCTGGGACAAGTGCGAAACCTGCCACGGCACGGGCGCCAAGCCGGGCACTTCGCCCGTCACCTGCTCGACCTGCGCCGGCCACGGCCAGGTGCGCATGCAGCAAGGTTTCTTCAGCATCCAGCAGACCTGCCCCAAGTGCCACGGCAGCGGCAAGGTCATCACCGACCCCTGCGCGCCCTGTGGCGGCCAGGGCCGGATCAAGCGCAACAAGACCCTGGAAGTGAAGATTCCCGTCGGTATCGACAACGGCATGCGCATCCGCTCCTCGGGCAATGGCGAGCCGGGCACCAATGGCGGGCCGCCGGGCGACCTGTACGTGGAAATCCACATCAAGCCGCACGCCGTGTTCCAGCGCGAGGGCGACGACCTGCACTGCGAGATGCCGATTTCCTTCGTAAAAGCCACCCTGGGTGGCGAGATCGAAGTGCCGACCCTGTCCGGCAAGGTCTCGTTCACCGTGCCGGAAGGCACGCAGTCCGGTAAAACCTTCCGCTTGAAAGCCAAGGGCATCAAGGGCGTGCGTTCCGGCTACGCGGGCGATCTGTTCTGCCACGTGCAAGTGGAGACCCCCGTCAAGTTGACCGAAAAGCAGAAAGACTTGCTGCGCGACTTTGAAAAGCTGACCACCGAGGGCGGCGCCAAGCACAGCCCGCAGAGCAAGGGTTGGATGGACAAGGTCAAGGACTTCTTCGAGTAAAATTGATCAGGCCGCTGAGGGCATCCACCTCTCCGCGGCTTTTTTTTCGCCGACTGGAACAAACATGACACAAGCAAACATCGGTTCCCTCAGCACCGACGAACTATTCGAACGCAACCGTAACTGGGCTGCGGCCATGATCGCCAAGGACGCAGGCTTTTTCAAGGGCCTGGCCGCCCAGCAAAGCCCGGAATACCTGTGGATCGGCTGCTCCGACAGCCGCGTGCCGGCCAACGAACTGTTGGGCATGGCGCCGGGCGAACTGTTCGTTCACCGCAATATCGCCAACGTCGTCGTGCATTCCGACCTGAACTGCCTGAGCGTGCTGCAGTTCGCCATCGACGTACTCAAAGTCAAACACATCATCATCTGCGGCCACTATGGCTGCGGCGGCGTGCATGCGGCCATGACCAACCGGCGCGTCGGCCTGGCCGACAACTGGCTGCGCCACGTCCAGGACGTCCAGCAAAAGCACGGCCGCTACATGGGCGAAGTACTGTCCACCAGCCAGCGCGCCGACCGCCTGTGCGAACTGAACGTCATCGAGCAGGTGGCCAACGTCGCCCAAACGACCATTGTGCGCGATGCCTGGGAACGGGGCCAGAGCCTGTCCGTGCACGGCTGGTGCTACGGCCTCGAAGACGGCCTTCTGCGCGACCTGGGCATGAGCGTGTCCAGCCACGAAGAACTGGCCGTGCGCACCGACGCCCGCCTGGCCACGTACGAAGCCTGATGGACTCCGACCTGCAGCGCCTGCGCGCCCTGGTGCGCAGCTTCGTCGACGAGCGGGACTGGGATCAGTTTCATACGCCGAAGAATCTGTCGGCGGCGCTGTCGGTGGAAGCGGCCGAACTGCTGGAGCATTTTCAGTGGTTGAACAAGGGCGATGCGGCCGAACTGGGTGCCGATAAACTGGTCGAGGTGCGCCACGAGATGGCTGACGTGCTGGTGTATCTGGTGCGGCTGGCCGACAAGTTGGATGTGGATTTATTTACTGCAGTTGAAGAGAAGATGGTATTGAATCGCGCGAAGTATCCGGCGGATGTGGTTCGGGGGGATGCGCGCAAGTATTACGAATATAAAAAGTAAAAGGGGACTGGCACTTGCTGCCTGTCCCCGGTGTTGGGTCGCGGCCTAACACCGGGGACAGTCAGCAAGTGACAGTCCCCAGCCGGCATTAAATCCCGCCCATGCAAATGTATTTGATGACCAAATAATCATCCATCCCATACTTGGACCCTTCCCGTCCAAGCCCGGACTGCTTGACCCCGCCAAACGGTGCAATCTCGTTCGAGATGAGGCCGGTGTTCACGCCCACCATGCCCGATTCCAGCGCCTCGGCCACCCGCCACACGCGGCCGATGTCGCGCGAATAAAAATACGCTGCCAGGCCGAACTCGGTGGCATTGGCCATCGCGATGACTTCCTCTTCCGTCTTGAAGCGGAACAGCGGCGCCAGCGGTCCGAAGGTTTCCTCGGTCGCCACCTGCATGCTTGATGTCACGCCCGTCAGCACGGTGGGTTCAAAAAAGCTGTGCCCCAGCGCATGGCGGTGGCCGCCGGTCGCCAGTTTGGCGCCTTTCGACAGTGCATCGGCAATGTGCTGCTCGACTTTCAGCACGGCCTTTTCTTCGATCAGGGGACCCTGGGTCACACCAGCGTCCACGCCATTGCCGACTTTTAATTTGCCCACGGCCGCCACCAGCTTTTCCGCGAACTGGTCGTAGATGCCGTCCTGCACATATAACCGGTTGGCGCAGACGCAGGTCTGGCCGGCATTGCGGTACTTGGAGGCAATCGCACCTTCCACGGCGGCGTCGATGTCGGCGTCGTCGAAAACGATGAAAGGCGCGTTGCCGCCCAGTTCCAGCGAGAGTTTTTTGATGGTCGGCGCCGATTGCGCCATCAGCAGGCGGCCCACGGCAGTCGAGCCCGTAAAGCTCAGTTTGCGCACGATGGGGTTGGAGGTCATCTCGCCGCCGATGGCCTTGGAGTCACCCGTGATGACGGAGAACACGCCTTTCGGCACGCCGGCGCGCTCGGCCAGCACGGCCATGGCGAATGCGGAGAAGGGCGTCAGTTCAGCGGGCTTGACGATGATGGGGCAGCCGGCCGCAAGGGCCGGGCCGACCTTGCGGGTGATCATCGCTGCCGGGAAATTCCACGGCGTGATGGCGGCGCACACGCCGATCGGCTCGCGCGTGACCACGGTGCGGCGGTCGGCCCACGGCGATTGCAGGGTGTCGCCTTCGATGCGCTTAGCTTCTTCGCCGAACCATTCCAGGAAGGACGCCGCATAGGCCACTTCGCCCTTCGCTTCCGGCAAGGGCTTGCCTTGCTCTGCTGTCATGATTAGGGCCAGATCGTCGGCGTTCTCCAGCATCAAGTCGTTCCACTTGCGCAGGATGGTCGCGCGCTCTTTCGCGTTTTTCTTGCGCCAGGCGGGCCAGGCGGCATTGGCCGCATCGATGGCGCGGCGGGTTTCAGCAGCACCCATGTGGGGCGCGGTGCCGACTTTTTCGCCGGTGGCGGGATTGACGACGTCGAAGGTCGAGGCGTCGTTGGCATCGCACCATTCGCCGTCGAGAAAGCACTGCTGACGCAATAAAGTGGGGTCTTTCAGGTTGAGCATGGAGGCCTCGTCTTGATGTTCGGTTGATAGGTCGGATACCAAGATGGTAGTCGAATTTGCGCCCGCCCGTGAGGCGGGGGCCGGTGCTGCGTGTTGGCATCGAAAGCGCTTTCGGCGTAAGCTTTTGATAAGAATTTTTTCCGCCCCACGCCGCACCGCTTCCAGCTGGCTTATGATGAAGCCGTGCGTCAATACAAAGGAAGCCCATGCGCCGCCCCATTGTGCTCGTTCCCGCCTGTTCCTGCGACGTCGGCCATCACCCTAACCACGTCGTGCAGCGCAAGTATGTCGACGCCGTCGTGCTCGGCGCCGATTGCGTGCCCCTGATCCTCCCCGCGCTGGGCGAAGCCACCGATCTGGAAACGGTGCTGGGCGCCTGCGACGGCATCATGCTGACGGGCGCCGCTTCGAACGTGCATCCCAGCCATTACTCGGAAGACGTGCACGACCCCAGCCTGCCGCAAGACCCCATGCGCGACGCCACCACCTTGCCCCTGATCCGCGCAGCCTTGCGGCGCGGCATTCCCATCCTCTCCATCTGCCGGGGTTTCCAGGAGATGAATGTGGCCATGGGCGGCAGCCTGCACCAAGCCGTGCAGGAAGTGGAAGGGCATATGGACCACCGCGAAAAGGATGAGGATGAACTGGACGAGCAATATGGTCCCGCCCACCCCGTGAGCCTGAGTCCGCTGGGCGTGATGGCCAAGATCCTCGGCCCCGGCGACATCGAAGTCAATTCCCTGCACGGCCAGGGCGTCAATCAGCTGGCCCCCGGCCTGGCGGTGGAAGCGCGCGCGCCAGACGGCCTGGTCGAAGCGTTTTCCGTGCCCGGCGCGGCCGCGTTTGCCCTGGCCCTGCAATGGCATCCGGAATGGCGCATCACGGACAATCCCGTCTCCATGAAACTGTTCGGCGCCTTTGGCGATGCCTGCCGCGAACACCTGGCCATGCGCAGCAAGCAGGCTTGACGCGAACCAATCAATATAACGAGAGAACCAAGATGGCTATTCGCGAAAATTTTACCTACACGGACATGGATCTGTGGCTCAACGAAAAACGGGTCACGGAAATCGAATGCCTGATCCCCGACTTGACGGGCGTGGCCCGCGGCAAGATCATGCCGCGTGCAAAATTCACCCAGGAACGGGGCATGCGCATGCCCGAGGCCGTGCTGGGCATGACGGTGACGGGCAATGTTCCGGTCAACGATGCGCCGTATGACCGCGCCATTTCCACCACCGACCGCGACATGATTTTGAAGGCCGACCCCACCACCATCACCATGGTGCCGTGGGCGGCCGACCCGACCGCCCAGGTCATCCACGATTGCTATTTCGCCGACGGTGCCCTGGTCGATTTCGCGCCCCGCACGGTGTTGCGCCGGGTCCTCAAAATGTATGCGGACAAGGGCTGGAAACCCGTGGTGGCGCCAGAACTCGAGTTTTATTTGACGGCGAAAAATATCGATCCCGACCTGCCCCTGCGCGCACCCGTGGGCCGCAGCGGCCGCTCGGAAACCAGCCGCCAGGTCTACAGCATCGATGCGGTCAACGAATTCGATCCCCTGTTCGAAGACATCTACGATTACTGCGAGATGATGAACCTGGACGTCGATACCCTGATCCACGAGATCGGCGCCGGCCAGATGGAAATCAATTTTCTACATGGCGACCCGCTGGGCCTGGCCGACAAGGTGTTCTTTTTTAAACGCACCCTGCGCGAGGCGGCTTTGAAACACGATATGTACGCCACCTTCATGGCCAAGCCGATGGCGGGCGAGCCGGGCTCGGCCATGCACGTGCACCAGAGCGTGGTCGACATCAAGACCGGCCGCAACATTTTCAGTGCCGACGACGGCTCCGCCGCCCCCATTTTCAAGCATTACATTGCCGGCCTGCAGCGCTACATGCCCTCGGCCATGGCCATCGTCGCGCCCTACGTCAATTCCTACCGCCGCATCGTGCGCCACACGGCCGCGCCCATCAACATCCAGTGGGGCCTGGACAACCGTACGGTGGGTTTCCGCGTGCCCGAATCGGGCCACCAGGACCGCCGCGTGGAAAACCGCATCATCGGCGCGGACGCCAATCCCTATCTGGCGCTGGCGGTGACCCTCGCATGCGGCTACCTCGGCATGACGGAGCAGCTCGAGCCCACGCCCATGATGGCGGGCAGCGCCTACGAGATGCCGTTTGAACTGCCGCAGGGCTTGCCGGAAGCGCTGGGCCTGCTGCGGGGTGAAGACAAGCTCAGGAGCGTGCTGGGCGAGCGTTTCATCGACGTCTATTCGGCCATCAAGGACCTGGAGCACCAGGAATTCATGACCGTCATCAGCCCATGGGAGCGCGAGCACCTGTTGCTGCACGTGTAAGCAGAGGTCCCCATGTCCACTTTCGACACCAAGGCCATCCAGGCGCTCGACTCGGCCCACTACCTGCATCCTTTCACGGACCACGCGGCGCTGGCAGCCAAGGGCGCGCGCGTGATGGTGAAGGGAGAAGGCATCTGGCTGTGGGACTCGGACGGCAACCGCATCCTCGACGGCATGTCGGGTCTGTGGTGCGTCAACATCGGCTACGGCCGCCAGAGCATGAGCGAGGCGGTCTACCAGCAGATGCAGGTGCTGCCCTTCTATAACAGCTTTTTCAACACCACCAACGTGCCCGCCGTGATGCTCGCGGCCAAGCTGGTGGAACTGGCACCGCCTGGTTTCAAGCACGTGTTTTTTGTTGGTTCCGGATCGGAAGCGAACGATACGATTGTGCGCATGGTGCGCCGTTACTGGGAGCTGCTGGACCAGCCCGAGCGCAACGTCATCATCAGTCGCACCAATGCCTATCACGGCAGCACGATTGCCGGCGTGTCCCTGGGCGGGATGGCGGGCATGCACGCCCAGGGCGGTCCACTGCTGCCGGGCATCGTCCACATCGACCAGCCCAGCTACCTGGAACATGGCGACACGGAATCGGAAGACGAGTTCGGCCTGATCGCGGCGGGCTGGCTGGAAGAGCGCATCAAAATGGTGGGGCCGGACAAGGTCGCCGCGTTTTATGCGGAACCCATCCAGGGCGCGGGCGGCGTCATCATTCCGCCGGCGACCTACTGGCCCGAGATCCAGCGCATTTGCGACAAGTACGGCATTCTGCTGGTGGCCGATGAAGTCATCTGCGGCTTCGGCCGCCTGGGCGCCTGGTTCGGCAGCGAGCGCATGGGCATCTCCCCCGATCTGATTGCCTTCGCCAAGGGCGTCACCTCCGGCTACATCCCGCTCGGCGGCGTGCTGGTGGGCGACCGGGTGGCGGACCTGCTGGCCAGCAAAGGCGGCGATTTCAATCATGGCTTTACCTATTCCGGCCACCCCGTCGCCTGCGCGGCGGCGCTGGAAAACATCCGCATCATGGAAGCCGAAGGCCTGGTGGAAAAAGTGCGCGACGACACGGGCCCGTATCTGAACAAGTGTTTTAAGGAATTGATGGCACACCCCCTGGTTGGTTATGCCGATTCCTTTGGCTTTGTCGCCGGCCTGAACCTGGTGCGCAAGAAAGGCCCGACCCTGCTGGAAAACGAGGTGTTCGACGGCGACCTGGGCGTGGGCATGATCTGCCGGGGCAACATGTTCGAGGAAGGCATCATCATGCGCGCCGTGGGCGAGCGCATGATCGTGGCGCCGCCCCTGATCATGACGCGCGCCGACATCGACGAAATGGTGCGGCGGATCAGGCTGGCGCTGGACCGCACCCTGGCCGCCGTCGCGAATTTTTAGACGGCCAGCGTCTTGGTGCGGTCGTGGCGGTTCAGCAGCAGCTGGGGCAGCAGCGAACCGCCCACCATGCCGAGCATGCCGGCCACGAGGCCTGCCAGCTGACCCGGAAACACGGCGCTCAGGTTGGTCAATTGGGGGAAGGCAAGAATCCACACCGTTACGCCCAGCACCACGGAGGCAATCGCGCCCTGGGTGGTGGCTTTTTTCCAGTACAGCCCCATCACCAGCGGCACGAAGGCGCCGACCAGGGTCACCTGGTAGGCCGAGGACACCAGTTCGTAGATCGAGGTGCCCTTCATGGCAATCGCGTAGGTCAGCACGATGGCGGCAAACACGATGATGGTCACGCGCATGGCCCGCAGCTTTTGCTTATCCGTCATTTCCGGTCGCAAATTCTGCAGGATGTTTTCCACAAAACTCGTCGACGGCGCCAGCAGGGTGGCCGACGAGGTGCTCTTGATGGCCGAGAGCAGGGCGCCGAAGAACAGGATCTGCATCACCAGCGGCATGCGGGTCAGGACAAAAGTGGGCAGCAATCTCTGGTAATCGTTCTTGGCGATGTCCATGGCATCCTGGCCCATCACGACCACGGCGGCGGCGACGACGAACATGGGGACGAAGGCAAACAGGATGTAGCTGGCGCCGCCGATCACGGCGCCGGCCCGCGCCGTGGGCGCGTTCTTGGCCGACATCACACGCTGGTAGACGTCCTGCTGGGGAATCGAGCCGAACATCATGGTCACGCCCGCGCCGATGAACGCGAAGATTTCCGTCAGGGTCGGCGCGGGCCAGAAGCGCCACAAGTCTCCCTTGGTCGCCATCGAAATCACGGGTCCGGTGCCGCCGGCCAGGTCGGCCGCAAAAAAGGCAATCACCGTCAGGCCTACCACCAGCACGATCATCTGGATGAAGTCGGTAATGGCAACGGCAAGAAAACCGCCCACCACCACGTAGATCAGCACGGCGAGGGTGCCGACGATCATGCCCACCGTTTCCGACATGGCGCCATTGGTCAGCACGGAAAACACCAGGCCCAGGGCCGTGATCTGGGCCGCCACCCAGCCCAGGTAGCTGAGGATGATGGCGACCGAACAGAACACCTCGATGCCTTTGCCGTAGCGGGCCCGGTAGTAGTCGCCGATGGTCAGCAGATTCAGTTTATACAGTTTGGCGGCGAAAAACAGGCCGACCAGGATGAGGCAGGAACCGGCGCCGAAGGGATCTTCCACCAGCGCATTCAAGCCGCCCTGGACAAACTTGGCGGGAATCCCCATCACCGTTTCCGCCCCGAACCAGGTGGCGAAGGTGGTGGTCACCACCATGATGAGGGGCAGGCTGCGTCCGGCCACGGCGAAGTCGCTGGTGTTCTTGATGCGCGTGCCGGCCCACAGGCCCAGGCCCAGGGTACCGACGAGATACAGCACGACCGAGGTGATCAGGATGGTATTCATTGCGTGGAAAGTGAGATGTTCGGGAGGAAACTTTGTGGATTATATCGCCATCGGACGCGAAAATCGCAGCTTTTGGTAGTATGAGACAAACCAGAAACAATCGAGGAGACATCCATGGCTGACGCACCGAACTGGCACGAACGTGCGACCACTCTGGCCATCGACGGCCGCGCTTTTATCGGCGGTGAGCGCGTCGCCGCCGCATCCGGCCAGACGTTTGCCGACCACTCGCCCATCGACGGGCGCCTGCTGGCCCAGGTGGCGCGCGGTGACGTCGCCGACATCGACCGCGCCGTCGCCGCCGCCCGCGCCGCCTTCGAAGATGGCCGATGGGCCGGCAAGTCGCCCGCGCAAAGAAAACGCACTCTCATCAAGTTCGCCGACCTGGTCATGAAAAACGCCAGCGAGCTGGCCCTGCTGGAAACCCTGGACATGGGCAAACCCATCAAGTACAGCCAGGCCGTCGACGTCCCCGCCTGCGCCAATTGCATCCGCTGGTATGGGGAAGCGATCGACAAGATCTATGATGAAGTCGCGCCCACGGCCGCCAACAGCCTGGCCCTGATCACGCGCGAACCCGTGGGCGTGGTGGGCGCCATCGTGCCGTGGAACTATCCCCTGATCATGACCTCGTGGAAGATCGCGCCTGCGCTGGCGGCCGGCAACAGCGTCGTGCTAAAACCATCCGAGAAATCGCCGCTGTCCGCTTTGCGCCTGGCGGAAATTGCGCTGGAAGCGGGCGTGCCACCCGGCGTGTTCAACGTCGTGCCCGGCTACGGCAACGAAGCGGGCGCCGCGCTGGCCCTGCACATGGACGTCGACTGCATCGCCTTTACGGGTTCGACGCGCGTCGGCAAACTGATCAGCCAGATGGCGGGTCAATCGAATTTGAAGCGGGCCTGGATGGAACTGGGCGGCAAGTCCGCCAACATCGTCTGCGCCGATTGCCCGGACCTCGGCAAGGCCGTGGCCGCCGCCATCGGCTCGATTTATTTTAATCAGGGCGAAAGCTGCAATGCGCCCTCCCGCCTGTTCGTGGAAGCGTCCATCAAGGACCAGTTCATGGACATGGCCTTGAAAATGCTGCCACGGTTCCGGCCCGGCGATCCGCTCGACGAAGCCACCGTGATGGGTGCCATCGTCGACGCCACCCAGATGAATACGGTGATGGGCTTTATTGCGTCGGGCCAGGAGCAAGGGGCGCAGCTGCTGTCGGGCGGGGTCGCCGCGCGGCTTGATACGGGCGGCTTTTATATCGAGCCCACCTTGTTCGATGGGGTGCAGGCGGACATGCGCATCGCCAATGAAGAGATTTTCGGGCCGGTGCTGTCGGTCATGAGCTTTACGGATTTGAATGAGGCGATCCGGCTGGCCAATGCCACGGCGTACGGTTTGCAGGCGGCCGTGTGGACGCGCGATATGAGCAAGGCGATCCAGACCGCGCGGGCTTTAAAGGCGGGAACCGTGCACGTGAATCAGTACGATGGGGATGATATTACCGTGCCGTTCGGGGGCTACAAGCAATCGGGCAATGGGCGGGATAAATCGCTGCATGCGATCGACAAGTACACGGAGTTGAAGACGACCTGGATACAGATTGCTTAGCACCGGGGACTGGCCCTGCGGGCGTTTCGTGGCCCGGCCTGTCCCCATTTTAAGATCAGAAGCAAAGTCAACATGGGGACAGACACCTACGGCGTCAGTCCCCGCTATTACTTACGCCGCCGCGCGACTCCCACTCCCATCAAGCCCAAGCACACCAGCGCCACCGACATCGGCTCCGGCACGCGCGCAATCGCCTGCGCCGTATAGCTGGCATTCACCGCCTGCAAATCCGCATCCGTGATCCCGAATACATAGAAATTGTTGTCGCCCGAGCTGGGCAAAAAGTCGTTGTCGTTGGCGATGTAGAGTGTGTGGTTGAGCACGCCGTCGACCATCACGTCGTCGCCGAACGCCATGCCTTCGATCTTGGCGGGGATATCCTCGGCTTTCATACCAAAATTTTTCAGGGCCGCCACCAGGTCGATGAACACGGTCTTGCTGACCGCCTTGGACGACAGGTCGCCGCTCAGGTCCGTCACGTCTTGCGCGCCCGTCAGGTCGATTTTAAATACCTGCTTGACGGCGGCCTTGCTGCCGTCGCCCAGGCCCTTGCCGTCGCGCTCGTCGACGAGGAACTGGGTGGCGGACAGGGCGACAATTTCGCTGACGCCGGAGCCGGTCGTCAACTGGTAGGCATATTCGTGGGTGGTGCCGCTGGCGATGTCCACGGTGACGATGCGCACCACCTTGTTGGTATCCTGCTCCAGCGGCGCTTGCATGATGCCGACCAGGGTCTTGCCGTCCGGGGTGATGGCCAGGCCCTCCATGCCTTTGTTGGCGACGCGGCCGACGGTGTTGCCGGCGATTTCGGTGTCACCCTTGGCGCTCAGATTGCTGACAGCCAGGTTGCCGGGGAGGGCGAAGGAAGCGATACGCTGGCCGCTGGCGCGGTCGAACTGGTAGATGTACGGACCGTACTCGTCCGAGACGAACACGCTCTTGCCATCGTTCGAGACACGGATCGATTCCGGATCGAGGCGGGCGTTGTTCGGGTTGGCCGAGCTCTTGGTGGGATCGAAGCCGTCCGAGCGGCCCGTGAAGTAATTGGTGCCATTGGCGGCGTTCAAGGCCGGCGTGCCGTTGCCCAGGGTGTAAGTGACGCCATTGACGCTGCCCGTGCCCATGGCGCCGCTGCCGTATACCAGCGCGGTCGGGCTCGACAGCAGGGTGGTGTTGGTCAGCGTGGGCGTCAGATTAAATTTCAGACCCGAGCCACTGGTATTGGCGGTCAGGCCCATGCTGACGGTCTGAAAGCGGGCGATGTAGGACGCGGTGTCATCCACCAGCGGGTTGTAGGCGACGGCGTTGGGGCCGCGGTCCGGGGTGGCAAGGAAAGTCGAGCCGCCGGCCCAGGCCAGACCCGAACCCATGCCGCCCAGCAGGTTGCCCGCCACGCCATTTTCCAGCACGTTGGCCGTCTGCGTCGACAGATCGCTCCCGCCCGCCTTCAGGCTGCCGATGGCCAGCAACTGGGGACCGGCCTGCGCCGACATCGAAACAAGGGCGCCCAGCACGGCGGCGGACGTGGTCAAAAATTTCATGGAAGCTCCGTCAGGAAGTTGTTATGGATTCATTGGCATCGAAACAATACCGATGGTTTGTGACGGGGCGATGACGTGACTGGCGGCGTGGCCGAGTTGAAGCGGGGACAGGCAGCAAGTGCCGGTCCCCAGTGCTGCATACATCGTTGGCTGAATTAGCACCGGGGACTGGCATTCGCTGCCTGTCCCCGATCTCCACAGCCGCTACATGATTAAAAGATATGTTCCGGCCCAGGAAAGCTACGATCCGTCACCGCATTGACGTACGCCATCACGGCACCCTCGATCGAGGTCTGCCCCTCCATGAAGTTCTTCACAAAACGCGCTTTGCGGCCCGGGAACACGCCCAGCATGTCGTGCATGACGAGGACCTGGCCGGAGCAGTCGACGCCGGCGCCGATGCCGATCGTCGGCATGGACAGCAAATCCGTGACCTCCTTGCCCAGGGTGGCGGGAATCGCTTCCAGCACCACGATGGAGGCGCCCGCTTCCTGCAGCAGCAGGGCGTCGGCTTTTAATTGGTCGGCGCTGGCGGTGGTCTTGCCCTGCACCTTGTAGCCGCCCAGCTGGTGGACCGACTGGGGCGTCAGGCCCAGGTGGGCGCAGACGGGGACGGCGCGCTCGGTGAGGAATTTGACGGTGTCGGCCAGCCAGGCGCCCCCTTCCAGCTTGACCATGTGGGCGCCCGCCTGCATCAGGGTGACGGCGTTGGCGTAAGCGGCTTCGCGGGTGCCGTAGGCGCCGAAAGGCAGGTCGGCCACGATCATGGCGCTCTTGGCGCCGCGCGCCACGGCGGCCGTGTGGTAGGCCACTTCCTGCACGGTGACGGGCAGCGTCGAATTGTGGCCGTTGCAGACCATGCCCAGCGAATCGCCGATCAGCAGCATGTGCACGCCGCAGCGGTCCATCAGCGAGGCGAAGCTGGCGTCGTAGCAGGTCAGCATGGTGATGGGCGTGCGGGCAGCTTTCAAGGCGCCCAGCATGGGCGCCGTCACCGCCTTGGGCGTCACCGCCTTGGCCGGCGCGCCGACCGGGGTGGTCTCGGCGCCGCCGGTCATCTCCTTACCTTGCAAATATTGGCTCATCGCTTGTCCTTGAAAATCATGAATGGAATGGGAGGCTTGCTGCGCTGCCGCCAGTGTACGGCGGCTATCGCAATCGTGCAGACAGGGCGCCGGTTTACTCCAGCCGGCTGATCGCCTGATCGGCCACGCCTGCCAGCAGGGACGCCGCCGGGCCGATGCCGGGGATGACGGCGTCCGGCGCCACTTCGCACAGGGGCGCCAGCACGAAGGCGCGCTGGTGCATGCGGGGGTGGGGCACGGTCAGGACCGCGCTTTCAATCACCTCTTCGCCCAGCAGAAGAATATCCAGGTCGAGGGTGCGGGGGGCGTTGCGGTAGGGCCGTTCGCGGCCGTGCGCCAGTTCGATGTCGCGCAGGGCGTCCAGCAGCCGCATGGGCACCAGCGGGGTGTCGATGATGGCGACGGCGTTGATGTAGTCGTCGCCCGAAGAATCGATGGGCGCCGTGCGCCACAGCGAGGAGCGCTTGAGCAGGGTGCTCCCGGGCAGGGCCGCCAGGCGGCGCAGCGCATCCTCCACATTGGCGCGGGCCTCGCCCAGATTGGCGCCGATGCCGATGGTGGCGATCATTCGCCGCCGCTGTCCGTCTGTTCGACCCGCTCGCCCGTCTTGCGGGGACCGCGGCGGGGCGCGCGCTTGCGCTTCGTGCCGGCGGCTGCGGCGGCGGGCCGCTCGCTGGTGAGCAGCTGTTCGCGCTCGGTGGCGTCGCCTTCATAAAATGCGGTCCACCACTCGCCCAGCTCCATGTCGATCTCACCGGAGCCGCAGCGCAGCAGCAGGAAGTCGTAACCGGCGCGAAAGCGCGGATGCTCCAGCAGTTTATAAGGCGCCTTGCCGTTGCGGCGTTCGAATCGGGGCTGCATCGACCAGATGTCGCGCATGTCGGAGGCGATCTTGCGCTGCAGGGCCAGCTGCTCGGTCTGGGCATCGAGCACCGCGTCGGCGGCCAGGTGCAGGGCGGGAATGGGCGATTCGCCGGCGGCGCGGTAGGCGGCCCACTTTTCCACCACCTGGTGCCACAGCAGGGACGCAAACAGGAAGCCGGGCGAGACACCCTTGCCGGCCTTGACGCGGTTGTCGGTGGACTCCAGCGCCAGGGTGACGAACTTCATGCCGATCGGCTGCTCCAGCACCACGTCGAGCAGGGGCAGGAGGCCATGGTGCAGGCCTTCCGTGCGCAGCTGCTGCAGGCAGGCCAGGGCGTGGCCGCTCATGAGCAGCTTGAGCATTTCGTCGAATACGCGGGCCGCCGGCACATTGTCGATCAGCGGCGCCATTACCGAAATAGGGGCGCGCGTGGTCGGCTCGATGGTAAAACCCAGGCGGGCCGCGAAGCGCACCACGCGCAGCATGCGCACCGGGTCTTCGCGGTATCGCGCTTCCGGCTGGCCGATGATGCGCAGGATTTTCGCGCGGATGTCTTCGATGCCGCCGTGATAGTCCATCACCTGCTGGGTGGCGGGATCGTAGTACATGGCGTTGATCGTGAAATCGCGCCGCATGGCGTCTTCGTGCTGGGGGCCGAAGCTGTTGTCGCGCAGGACCCGGCCATGTTCGTCCTTCGGTGCGTCCGCATCGCCCACGCCGCGGAAGGTGGTTACTTCCAGCAGGTCCTGGCCGAACATCACGTGTACGATCTGGAAGCGGCGGCCGATGATGAAGGCGCGCCGGAACAGGCGCTTGACCTGTTCGGGCGTGGCATCGGTGGCGATGTCGAAGTCTTTTGGTTTGACCCCCAGCAGCAGGTCGCGCACTGCGCCGCCCACCACGAAAGCTTTGAAACCTGCTTCCTGCAAGGACGAGGTCACCCGGATCGCATTCGACGACACCAGTTTCGGATCGATGCCATGTTCGGCCGGGCCGAGGATGACGGCCTGGGTGGTGTCGCGGGCCGGCTCCTTGACGCCGAGGATCTTGCGGATGAATTTTTTAATCATTGAATAGGTGGAGTGAAGGCCAGCCCTGTTGGGCAGCGTGGGACGACAGGGCGGCGTTGGGGTTGGTCGCCACCGGGTGGGTGACGGCCGACAGCAGGGGAATGTCGTTGTGCGAATCGCTGTAGAAATGGCTGCTCTCGAAGCTCTCCAGCGGCGTACCCAGGGACGCCAGCCAGGCGTGGGTGTGGGCCACTTTGCCGGCGCCGGAGGTGGGCTCGCCCAGCAGCTTGCCGGTGATGCGCCCCTCGGCGTCTTCCTCCGGCACGGCGGCGATCAGGTAATCGACGCCCAGGGCTGCCGCGATCGGCGCTGTCACGAAGCGGTTGGTGGCCGTGACGATGGCGACCACGTCGCCCGCTTCCTGATGCTGTCGCAACAGCGCCCGCGCCTGCGGGCGGATGGCGGGCACGATTACCTCGCGCATGAATTGCGCATGCATGGCGTCCAGCTCCGCGCGCGTAAAACGGGACAGGGTGCCGAGGGCGAACTCCAGGTATTCGACGGGATCGAGGGTACCGGCCTGGTACTGGGCGAAGAAATCGTCATTGGCCTGCTTGAACGCTGCCGCATCGACGGCGCCTGTGCGCACCAAAAATTCACCCCATTCGTGGTCGGAGTCCAGCGGCAGCAGGGTGTGATCGAGGTCGAACAGGGCCAGGCGGGTCATGGCTTGCCGTCCTCGGGCTTACCGCCCTGGGCGCCGTCTTCACTGGACGCCTGCAGCAGCAGGTCGCGCAGCAGCGGCAGGGTGACGGGGCGCTGGGTTTCGAGGGAATACTGATCGAGGGCGTCTAGCATCGTCGACAGGGAGCGCATGTCGCGCCGAAAATGGGACAGCAGATAGGGTAACACGCTGGCCGACAGGGTCAGGCCGCGGGCATCGGCGGCGTGGGTGAGGGCAGCAATCTTTTCCTCGTCCGACAGGCCGTGGATCTGGTAGACCAGTCCCCAGCCCATGCGGGTGCGCAGGTCTTCGCGCACGGGCAGCACGGCCGGCGGCACCGCGCCCGTGCTGACCATATAGGCGCCGTGTTCGCGGATCTGGTTGAAGAGGGCGAAGGCGTCGATCTGGGCTGCGGCCGACAGGGCGCCGCAGTCGTCGAGCAGATACAGCGAAATGTCGGGGGCGTAGACGAAATCGGCGGCGGCAGCGGCGCCGCCGCTGATGTAGCGCGAGCCGGGCGTGGCGGCCAGCGCATGCAGCAGATGGGTCTTGCCGGCCGAGGCTTCGCCCCACAGGTAGGCAAAGTGCTCGCGCGAGCTTCTCCCCGCGAACTGGTGCATCAGGTGCGCCAGTTCGGCGTTTTGCCCCACCTCGAAGGTTTCGAGGCTCTGGGCCTGCTCCGCGCCCAGGTCGAGCACCAGCTGTTTCATTGTCGGAGTCGTCTCATACGGTGCTGCTTTGCCTTGTTTGTTCAGCCATCACGCATTATAGAAGGAGCTGGCCAGATAGTGGTGGCGCAGGTGGCGGAAGGCGACCATCAGCACCGCCGATGCGGGCAGCGCCAGCAGCACGCCGACGAAGCCAAACAACTGGCCGAAGGCGAGCAGGGCGAAGATGACGGCCAGGGGATTCAAGCCGATCCGCTCGCCCACCAGGCGGGGGGTGAGAAAAAAACCTTCGATGAGCTGGCCGGCGCCGTAGATGACGGCCACCGCAATGAGGCCGCCCCAGCCCGAAAACTGCAGCATGGCGGCGATCAGGGCCAGGATCAGGCCCAGGCCGAAGCCGAGGTAGGGGATGAAGACCAGCAGGCCCGTGATGATCCCCACCGGCAGCGCCACCTCAAAACCCGCGATGGCCAGCCCCACCGAATAATAGGCCGCCAGGATCAGCATCACCAGCAGCTGGCCGCGCAGGTACTGGGCCAGCAGCACGTTGACTTCGCGCGCCATGTCGACCGTCTGCACGGCCCAGCGGCGCGGCACGGCGTCGGCGATCGATCCGAGCAGCTTGTGCCAGTCCAGCAGCAGGTAGAACAGGGCGACGGGAATCAGGAGCAGGGTGACCAGCCAGCCCAGCACGCGGGTGCCGCCCACCTTTGCCGAAGCCAGCACCGTGGTCCAGATGCCGTCGCTGCTGGCGCCGCTGAACTGCTCGGCCAGCAGGGCGCGCAGGCCCGTGCTATCGAGCTTGATATTAAACCCCATCTCATGCAGCTTGGGCGCGAGCACATTGTCGAGCCGGACCAGGAAGGCGGGAATCTGCGCCAGCAGCAGGGGAATCTCCGTCTGCAGCACGGGCAGCACGATCAGAACGAGTGCCGTGACGGCGGCCAGGAACAGCAGCATGACCAGGGTGACGGCCAGTGAACGGGGCATGTGCCGCTGGCCGAACCTGCGCGCCGCCAGGTAATCGACCCCGCCGTTGAGGGCATAAGCGAGGATGGCGGCGGCCAGGAAGGGGGTGAGCACGGGCCCCAATACGTACAGCAGCACCAGGAAGGCGCACCAGAGCGAGAGCCAGAACGCGGTTTGTTTTTGATCCGGCGTGAGCGCTGGGGGCATGGATTGGCAGACTGGAATCGGGAGCAGGGCAGGGTTTTTGATAAAATACGGGGCCAGGCGCGCCGTCGTCCTTGCGCCGCCATTCCATTTTACCGCCTCCGCTGCCAAAAACACCATGAACCAACCTTCGAATGTGTCTCTTTCCTACCGCGATGCGGGTGTCGACATCGATGCGGGCGACGCCCTGGTCGAGGCGATCAAGCCGCTGGCCAAGCGCACCATGCGCGAAGGCGTGTTGAAAGGGATTGGCGGTTTCGGCGCCCTGTTCGAGATCAGCAAAAAATACAAGGAACCGGTGCTGGTCTCCGGCACCGACGGCGTGGGCACCAAACTGA
>JACXTT010004763.1_pt1 | contig 20018 bp, 17 predicted proteins | sample 9270951 | NCBI WGS metagenome assembly JACXTT01 (sample SAMN15532306, study PRJNA645909) | rock metagenome | isolation source: weathered quartz diorite | place: Puerto Rico | collected 2017-06-21 | reverse complement strand
CGGGCCGCCCTTGCCACGGCCCTTCCCCTTGCCGGCGGGCGCGGCGGTCGCCGCGGCGACCTGGACCGAGCCCGGCGGGGCCAGGTCCGGGCCGTATACATAGGCCAGCGTGCCGGCCACATCGATTTCCCACCAGGCGACGTCGGCCGACGCATGGCGCGACGGCGTGAGCGTGTGGCCGGCGGCCAGGCGCATCACCACGGCGCCCTTCGGGTCGGGCGTGGCGCGGATGGCGGTGGCGCGGAGCGTCACCAGGGTCACCTTCGGTGTGGACGGCGGCAGAGGCGCCGATCCAGCGGCGGTCTCGAGCGGCGGCAGGTTCCAGACCTGCGTCGAGGGCTGGCCGTAGGCGGCCGTCTGCTGGCTCAGCACGTCGGCCTCGGACTTGCCGTCCGCCATGGCGCGGCCCTGGGTCAGCACCCGCGCCACGGTCTGCTGCTGGAACATCAGGTCGTTGCCCAGGTCGGCGTCGGCGGCGACCGCCGACTTCAGGCCCGTCTGGTCACGCAGCAGCTGCTTCTTGTCCCGCTCGGACGCGGCGGCCAGCTTGTCCTTGTAGTCGGCGACCTGCTTCTCGCGGCAATCGGCCAAGGCCTTCAGCTGGGCCGCCGACTGGGTGGCCACCGGGATCTGGCTGGCCGCATCGCCGTCCGTCGACTGCGAGATGCGCCCGGCGTCGTTGTTGTACTGCTGCTGCTTGATCTTGATGTAGATGTCCGTCGAGCCCCCGATCGCCGCCACCATGGAGATGGCCAGCAGGGTGCGCGCGCTGTTGTCGTTGACCGGCTGACCGGGCTGCACCAGCCGCACGATCTGGCCCACCCGGCCGGAGCCGCCGTCGGTGGCCGACGGCGGCGGATCGACGCCCGGGATCTTCAGCGACAACGCCTCGGACAGCATCAGGTTGTTCGGGTCGTTCGGGTTCACCGGGCCCTGCTGCTGCGGCCCGCCCATCATGCCGGAGTGCTTGGCCAATCCGCTGGCCATGGCGAACATCGGATTGGCCGACAGCAGCATCACCAGCCCGGCCTTGGCGCTGGTGGTCAGGGTGCTGGTCAGCCGCGCGCGGCGCACCCCGTTGTACTCCTGCTGCAACTCGACCAGCGGCTCGCGCTCAGCGGCGCAGACGGCCACGGCGGCCTTGTTGTCACCGAGATGCAGGTTGGGGACGGCCTGGCTCTGGGCGGCCAGCAGGCTCCAGACGGCGAGACCGGCGGTGACCTGCCGCGCCAACGCCGGCAAGCCCCTCCATCGACGATGATCCGCCGACCGTCTCATACCCACCCCCCAAAAATCCCCGAAATTTCAAACGCAGAACCATGGTTTACGCAACCTTAACATGGCTCCGCTTGATCAATTGCGACGCGGGGTCGCGGGATTGGCGGGGTTATTCGCCTGGGAGGTGATGTGGCGCCGGGCACGGCGCAACCGCCGCGCGCAAGGCGCCGTCCGCAACTCTGGCGGACGGGGTGGGATTCGAACCCACGGTAGGCTTTCACCTACGGCGGTTTTCAAGACCGCTGCCTTAAACCACTCGGCCACCCGTCCGATCGAACCTGAGCTGGTCAGCCTCGCGTTCGTTCGCGCCTCCGGATGCCACGTCGGGCCGCCCACGCCAATCCGTTGATTTCATCGCCCTCAGCGGCGCGGCCGCACCGCAGATTTGCGGCAAATTTCAACCCTCGCGGGAATAAGCGCGACCATCATTTTCCGCCGGAACAAACGATGGCGGGATTGTGTTGAGCGGCCCAGGGACATCTGTGGAGGCTTTTCGTGAAAACTCTTACTCTCGCTGCGAGCGCGGCTGCCGCTGCGTTGCTTGCAACCTCGGCGTCGGCGGCCGTTGAAATCTCCTTGGACGGCAGCACGGCCGCCTTCACCCAAGCGGGCGACGGCGTGTTCGACTTCACCGCGATCTGCGGGGCGTCGGGCGTGAACTGCGGCGGTTTTGAAACCGTCACGGTGACCGGATCGGCGCCGCTTTCGCTCCCCGGGCTGCTTCACACCGACAATGTCAGCGTCAATGCGCCGAGCAGCGGCGCCGCGAGCCTGACGATCTGGGTGACGCGCACTGACCTCACCTCGCTTGGCGACCACTACTTCTCGTCCTTCACGAGCAACAACCAGGGCGGCGCGGTCAACGTTCATATGGAAACGCTGATCTCGGCCTCGAACCAGCTGTTCGGCGGCGTGAACCTGGCCTCTTTCGACAACAACACGATCGGAAGCGGGTCAAAGGACGTCAACAGCTTCTTCAACACCGGCGCGGGGACCTACTCGGTGACGGAGAAGTACGTGCTCACGGCGCCGAGCTCCGGCGTGGAGCGGAGCGCGTCGCCGACCATCACGCTGGCGACGGCCGCCGTGCCCGAGCCGGCGAGCTGGGCCCTGATGATCGTCGGCTTCGGCGGCGCGGGCGCAATGCTGCGCCGTCGCCGCGAGGCCCGCCTGCCGGCTTAGGACGAGCTGAGACAGGCCATCGCGACGCCCCGGCCATCGCCGGGGCGTTTGCGTTTGGCGCGACAACCCCCCGTTACGCGACTTCCTTAGGTTTGGGGTGTAGCCACTTGGGCAGCATCTCGTAGGGGTCGAAACCGTGCTTGTCCTGCCACGGCACGCCGGCCTTGTTCAGCCGGGCCTGCAGCGAGCCGTCGCGATAGCTGTCGAAGGTCTCGCTGGCCCCGCCGACGAACTCACCGCCGACGAACAGCTGCGGAATGGTCGGCATGCCCGTCTGGGCCATGAGCGCGCGACGCATGCGAAAGCCGATCTCTTCCGGCTGATAGGCCACGGAGTCGATGTCGACTGACTGGTAGGGGATATTGAGCGCGGCGAAGACCTTCCGCACCGACCAGCAGAACTCGCACCACTCCAGCGCGAACAGCACCACGGGCGCGCCGGCGATGGCGGCGGCCAGCCGGGTCTTGGCCTCGTCGTCGACAGCGGCGGGCTGCGCCGCGGCCACGGGCGCAGGCGGCGGGGCGGGCGGCGCGCCGAACACGGCCGAAGGCGACGAGCGCGAGATCGCCACCTCCTCCGGCGTCATGTCGATGGGCGTGTTCTCGAACAGCGGCGTCGAGAGGTAGCGCTCGCCGGTGTCGGGCAACATGCACAGGATGGTGGAGCCCTTGGGCGCGGTCTCGGCGATCTTCAGCGCTCCGGCCAGCGCCGCGCCGGCCGAGATGCCGACGAAGATGCCCTCGCGCCGCGCAAGCTCGCCCGCCAGGCGCATGGCCTCGCCGCCGTTCACCGGCACGATCTGGTCGATCAGGCTGCCGTCCAGCGCGTCGCCCGCCAGCTTGGGAATAAAGTCCGGCGTCACGCCCTGGATCGGGTGGGGCTGGAAGCGCGGGTGGCTGGCAAGGCCGGGGCCCGTGGCGGGCGGCTGCGGAATGCCGCTGCCCATGATCTGGGCGTTGTCCGGCTCGACGGCGATGATCCTGGTGTCGGGCCGCCCGGCGCGCAGGCCGCGGGCCACGCCCTTCAACGTGCCGCCGGTGCCCACCGAGGTCACCCAGTAGTCCAGCCGCTCACCCTGGAAGTCGGCGATGATCTCCTGGGCCGTGGTGGCGGTGTGGGCGTCGGCGTTGGCTTCGTTCTCGAACTGCCGGGTCAGGAACCAGCCGTGGGTTTCGGCCAGCTCCTGCGCCTTCAGGTACATGCCTGTGCCCTTCAGCGAGGCCGGCGTCAGCACCACCTTGGCGCCCAGGAAGCGCATCAGGCGGCGCCGCTCCACCGAGAAGCTCTCGGCCATGACGATCACCAGCGGATAGCCCTTGCGGGCGCAGACCATGGCCAGGCCGATGCCGGTGTTGCCGCTGGTCGCCTCGACCACGGTCTGGCCGGGCTTCAGCGTCCCGTCGCGCTCGGCCCGCTCGATCACCGCCAGCGCCAGGCGGTCCTTCACCGAGCCCATGGGGTTGAAGCTCTCCAGCTTGCCGAAGATGCGAACGCCGGGCGGCGACAGCTGGGAGAGCTCGACGACCGGTGTCCCGCCGACGGTTTCGAGGATCGAGGCGTATTTCATGGGTGTCTCCTGGCGGCTGGGCGTCGCGTCCGCCATCCCCAGGGCGGAGCACGCGCCGACGGCTGGGCCGAGGCGCGCCTCGGCTCTTGATGCCGTCGTCCGCCATCATGGTTCAAAAGCGGATCGGGCGACATGGCCGCCGCGCCGGAAAACCTGACCCAGACGCCGGGCCGCTCAGCCCTTGGGCGGGGTGTACCAGAGCGGCGAGGACCAGCCGCGCTCCTGGATGGTGGCCGGGACCTGATCGTTGAGCGGCAGATGCTCGGCGATGGCCAGCAGCGTCGTCCAGCGCGGCGTCGGCACCTGCAGCACGCGGGCGTAGTAGACCGCCGCCTGCTTCGGATTGAACTCCGGGTCGGTCCAGACGGTCTTCAGCTCCGCCGCGCCGATGTTCGTCCCGACCTTGCCGGTCTTCAGGTCGACGGAATTGCCCACCGGCGGAGCCCGGCCCGTCTTCGGATCGGCCTTGCGCCCACCCGACAGCGCCGCGTCGAACACCTTCTCCTTGTAGGCGCCACCGTCGAGCCAGACCTTGATCACCTGGATGCGGTCCAGGTTGGCGCCATCCGGATCCTTCAGCGCCCACAGCGCCAGCTTCGGCGCCTTGGCCGCGGCGGGCCGGGCGGTCAGGTCCGCGCCCATCGGCACGCCCTTGGCGTAGGCGGTCGCCACCCAGCCGGGGCTGGCCATCAGCTTGGGGTCGTAGTCCCAGCCGCCGAACATCCGCAGGCGGATGCGCACCCCGGACGTCGCCCAGGTCTCCTTGCGTTTCAGCGCCGCGAAGATCGAGGCGCGGTCGTTACGGTCGGCCCAGACCCCGGTCAGGCCGGCGGAGCTCGATTGCAGCGGATCGTTCTCGCTCTGCCCGTTCGGCCGCGTGCCGATGGCGCCCGCGTCGCGTTGCAGCACGCGCCTGGCCTCCGCCTGCGACGGCAGGATGGCCTTGGGATCGATGCCGTTCGGCCCGCCCGCGAAGCCGCTCTCGTCGCTGGTCGACAGGCCGTTGTGGAAGTCCGACGCGCCCACCAACCCCATCTTGAACGGATTGGCCCCGACCTTGGCCTGGACCTCCAGGCCGCGCCCATAGGCCTCGCGGATATAAGCCCCGTGCGTCGCCGACTTGCTTTCGCCGGCGTAGATCCGCTCCATGATCTCGAAGTTGGCGAACTCGTCGTTGGGCGACAGCTCGGGCCGGGTGTCGGACGAGCCCTTGTTCTGCACGATCTCGGCCAGCGGCTCGTTCATCGCCCGGCGCAGCGCATAGGCCTCGTCGATCGGGTGCTTGTCGCCGTCGCTCAGGTCATAGGTCAGGCCGTCGCTGAGGTTGGAGTTGTGCGGGATGGCGAGCGCGTCGATGCCGCGCTTGCGCACGCTCTCCAGATAGCCCCAGAGGTCCTCCGGCTTCTGCGAGTCGTTGGCGGTGAACGGCGGCGGCGCGTGATCGGCGTTGAAGATCACGTTGCGGTGCAGGTGCCGCCCGCCGAGGCCCGAGGTCCACTCGTAGGCCAGCAGGGTGGTGAACTTGCCGGGCTGATAGTTGTCCTGCGCGGCTTTCATCTCGACGTCCCAGCCATGGGCGACGACCGCCGCGTCCTTCACCTCCGGATTGTTCATCAGCTTGGCGGCTTGCAGGAACGCGCGGCGACCGAGCGCGACGATCTGTTTGCCGAGCGCGGTCTGCGAGAAGGCGCTCGTCGGGTCGTCCAACTGGTGCATGGCGCCCAGGTATTCGGAGTGGTCGGTGACCGCCATGAAATCGAGCGGCCAGGGGCGCCTGACCGCGATGTCCTTGCCCTCCAGCCCCTGCTGGCGGCTGAGCTGGGCGGCGGGCACCACCACGGTGTCGCCGCGCCCGAACTTGTAGGCTTGGTCGGGCAGCACCTTCGAGCCGAAGGTCCAGGCGTCGAAGGACATGCCGGTGTGCAGGTGCAGTTCGCCGAAGAAGGCGCGGCGCTCGGCCGGCGCGGGGTCCTGGGCGAGCGCCGGCGTGGCAGCGATCAGGGCGGCGGCGGAAATCCGCAGCGCCAGGCGCGTCCTCATGGCTCTCCCCCGGGTCCACGGGCCCGATCCGGGCCCGGACGGACTGTCGGTCCGCGCCGCGGGTTCGGGAAGTCCCGATCTCGCGCGGCGCCGCCTTGCGGAATTGTCGCATGCCCCCGCGTCAGCCCGAACCGGTGTTAGACTGGGGGCGAAGGCCCACCTGAGAGGCGTTGGAGGCGACGATGCACGACCTGGTCATTCGCGGCGGCACGGTGGTCGATGGAACCGGCGAGCCCCCTCGCCTCGCCGATGTGGCGGTGGACGGCGGCCGGATCACCCAGGTCGGCGTGGTCGAGGGCCAGGGCAAGCGCGAGATCGACGCCAAGGGACTGCTGGTCACCCCCGGCTGGGTCGACATCCACACGCACTATGACGGCCAGGCCACCTGGGACGCGGTGCTCGCGCCGTCCAGCTGGCACGGGGTGACCACGGCGATCATGGGCAACTGCGGCGTCGGCTTCGCGCCGGTGCGGCCCGACGCGCACAACTTCCTGATCGAACTGATGGAGGGCGTGGAGGACATTCCCGGCATCGCCCTGCACGAGGGCATCGACTGGAAGTGGGAGACCTTCCCGGAGTACCTCGACGCCCTGGAGGCCAAGCCGCGGGCGATCGACGTGGGCACCCACGTGCCGCACGCCCCGGTTCGGGCCTATGTGCTCGGCGAGCGCTGCAACACCGACTACGAGCCCAACGCCGAAGAGATCGCCGAGATGGCGCGGCTGGTGCGCGAAGGCGTCGAGGCCGGCGCCCTGGGCTTCTCCACCTCGCGGACGCTGCTGCACAAGGACCTCAAGGGCGTCCACATGCCGGGCACCTTCGCCGGCTCCGACGAGATGCTGGCGCTGGGGCTTTCCATGAAGGGCTTGCGCCACGGCGTGTTCGAGATGGTCTCCGACCACCTGGGCGACGACGACGAGTGGATGTGGGTCAAGGGCTTCGCCGAGGAGACCGGCCTGCCGGTGACCCTGGTCGCCACCTCGGCCGGCGCCTACGAAGGCGACAAGATGTACAACATCGCCGAGGAGTCGCGGCGCCACGGCATGGACATCCGGCCGCAGATCGCCGGTCGCCCGACGGGCATTCTCCATGGCCTGAGCTCCAACTTCCACGTCTTCCTGGCGAGCCCGACCTGGAAGGCGCGCCTGGCCGACCTGACCGTCGCCGAGCGGGTGGCCGAGATGAGCCGGCCGGAGACGCGCCAGGCCCTGCTCTCCGAGCCCAGCCCGCTGATCAAGGCGGCGATCGGCGAGGGCGAGGCCGGCGACCTGGCGGTGGCGTTCGGCGGCAGCCTGCTGTGGCGGATCTTCCCGCTGGGCGAGCGGCCGAACTACGAGCCCGACCGCGAGCAGAGCGTCGCGGGCATGGCCGAGGCGGCCGGCGTGCCGCCGCTGGAGATGATGTACGACCTCTTGATCCGCGACGGCGGCCAGGAGCTGTTCTACCAGCCGCTCGGCGGCTACGTGACCTACAACTTCGACTTCTTCCGCAAGAACATGCAGCACCCCAATGTGCTGTTTGGACTTTCGGACGGCGGCGCCCACTGCGGGGTGATCGCCGACGCCGGCATGCCGACCTTCATCCTGACCCACTGGGCCCGCGACCGGGTGAAGGGCGACCGTTTCCCGCTGGAGTTCCTGGTGCGCAAGCTGACCAGCGATACGGCCAAGGCCTATGGCCTGAACGACCGGGGCCAGCTCAAGCCCGGCCTGCTGGCGGACATCAACGTCATCGACTTCGACGCGCTCAGCCTGCATCGCCCGGTGGCGGTGGCGGACCTGCCCGCGGGCGGGCGCCGCCTGGTGCAGCGGCCGGAAGGCTATCGCTACACGATCAAGTCCGGCGAGGTGACCTTCGAGGACGGCGAGCACACCGGCGCCCTGCCCGGCGGCCTGGTCCGTGGCGGCCGCGAAGCGGTGATCTTGCCGATGGCGGCCGAGTAGCTAGTCGGGATCGACGGCGTGCAGCCGGGTCGGCGGCGCCGGCGGCTCGGCGTCATCGGCGGACAGCGGGGCCAGGCGCGCCAGCAACGCGGTCCCCGCCGCGGTGATGTCCCAGCCCTCGCGGCTGCGCTCGGCCAGGCCGAGCTCGGTCAACGCCTGGGCGTCGCCGATCTTCACAAAGGCCACCTCGTCGCCGGCCTTCTTGCGCGCCAGGTTCTTCAGGGCGTGGATTTGGCCTGTCGTCAGATCGTCCATGCCCCGACGCTACACCTCAAACGCCGGCCGCGCGGCGCCAATCGACTCGAACAGCCGGCCTGACGCCGCTTGCAGGCTTCCTTAGGTTGAGATCGGGGGCGGAGAGCCTAGGTTTCAGCCCATCCCGTCTGACGCGTGAGGCATTCCGATGATCGACGTCCACTACTGGCCGACCCCCAACGGCAAGAAGGTCACCATCCTGCTCGAAGAGCTGGGCGTTCCCTACAAGGTCGTGCCCGTGCACATCGGCCGCGGCGACCAGTTCGAGGACGGCTTCCTGAAGATCAGCCCCAACAACCGCATGCCGGCCATGGTCGACACCGAGCCCAAGGGCGGCGGCGCGCCGATCAGCGTCTTCGAGAGCGGCGCGATCATGATGTACCTGGCCGAGAAGTACGGCCGCTTCTGGCCGCAGGACGACCAGGCCGCCAAGTACGAGGTGGTCCAGTGGGTCACGTGGCAGATGGCCAACCAGGGCCCGAAGACCGGCGAGCGGGGCCATTTCAGCCGCGTGCCGCCGGAATACGGCGACCAGTCCTATGCCCAGAAGCGCTTCGCCGACGAGACCCACCGGCTCTATGGGGTGATGAACAACCGGCTCTACGATCGCCGCTATCTGGCCGGCGACGAGTATACGATCGCCGACATGATCTCCTATCCGTGGACGGCCAGCTGGAAGCTGCAGGGCATCGACCTGGACGAGTTCAAGTACTTCAAGCGCTGGCACGAGGAGCTGAGCGCGCGGCCGGCCGTGGAGCGCGGCATGGCGGTCACCGCCGGCGTGCCGCCGGAAGACCCCGCCAGCCTGTCGCCCGAGGAGCAGGCGCGCCGTCGCAAGCTGCTCTACAACCAGCGCGCACGGCCGGCGCCCGCCGCGTAGCATGACCCAGGGCCTGCCGATCATCGACATGGGCCCGTTGTTCGTCGCCGACGATCTGGCCGGCCGAAAGCGCGTGGCCGGCAAGATCGCCAAGGCCTGCCGCGCGCACGGCTTCTTCTACCTGACCGGCCACGGGATCAGTCGCGATGTGCTGAGCGACCTGGAGGCGCAGAGCCGGCGGTTATTCGCCCTGCCGGAGGCTTCGCGCATGGCGATCACCATGGACAAGGGCGGCCGGGCCTGGCGCGGCTACTTCCCGGTCGGCGGCGAGCTCACCTCCGGGCGACCCGACCTCAAGGAAGGGCTCTATCTGGGGACCGAGCTTGGCCCGAACCATCCGCGCGTCCGCGCGGGCGTGCCGATGCACGGCGCGAACCTGTGGCCCGCCGACCTGCCCGGCCTGCGCTGCGCCGCCGAGGCCTACATGACCGCCGCGACCCACGCCGCGGCGGCGCTGATGGAGGGCGTGTCGCAGAGCCTGGGTCTCGACCCGGGCTATTTCGCTCAGCACTACACCGGCGAGCCCACCGTGCTGTTCCGGATCTTCCACTATCCCGCGAGCGGCGCGCCGGACGTCGACTGGAGTCAGTCCTGGGGCGTCGGCGAGCACACCGACTATGGCCTGCTCACCCTGCTGGCCCAGGACAAGTGGGGCGGACTGCAGGTGAAGTCGCCCGACGGCTGGATCGAGGCCCCGCCGATCGAGGGCGCCCTGGTCTGCAACATCGGTGATATGCTCGAGCGGCTGACCGGCGGGCGCTACAAGTCGACGCCGCACAGGGTGCGCAACGTCAGCGGTCACGACCGCCTGTCCTTCCCGCTGTTCTTCGATCCGGACTTCATGGCGCCCATGCGGCCTTTGCCGGACGTCGCTACCGATGAGGGCCTGCGCGCGGCCGACAAGTCGGAGCGCTGGGACCGCGCCAGCGTCCACGACTTCGAGGGGACCTATGGCGACTACCTGCTCGGCAAGGTCGCCAAGGTCTTCCCGCAGCTCAAGCAGGCCGCGCTGGACGAGACCTGAGGAGTCGACTCCCCAACACAGCGTGCAACTACGGGGCGCGAACGGACCCTTTCTCCAACAGCGACAAACCCTTGGGTTGCGATATTCACCGAGTGGGAGAGTCCGTTAGGTGAGCGCGCGCGAACCCCTATCCTGTTCACCATATTGAACGGATGGCCGGCCAGTGCGGCGCGGCCCCGGGGATTGGGGATACCACGAAATGCGTAAGTTGCTTCTGGGCGCGGCCGCCGCGCTCGGCGCCCTGACTGCGGCCTCGACGGCCGGCGCCGCCACCCTGCTGGTCAGCGACGTCGGCGTGCAGACCTGGGGCAATCAGGTGAACGTGGCCGGCCATTCCGGCGAGTACGCCACCGGCATCATCTTCAACAACGACCTGCTCGTGTTCTGCGTCGACCTCGAGCACAACATCGGGGTCACCCACTACGACCCGGCGCTGCAGTTCACCTGGGGCCTGCTGACCGTCGACGGCGCCGGCAACGGCATCAGCGAGGCCGACTCCAACCGCATCGGCCAACTCGCCGACCGCGGGCTGTCGCTCTCCCGGTCCGGGGATCCGGACAAGGTGGACGACGTCAGCGCCATCCAGGCGGCGATCTGGTCGATCGAGTACCACTCGGTCGCCACGTCCTCGAACCCGGAGATCAACGCGGAGATCCTGCACTTCATCGACATCACCCACGACAACGGCAAGGGCCGCGCCCGCTCGCTGATCGCCCACGACCCGGGCGTGGCGTCCGGCGTGCAGAACATGGTGACGGGTTCGGTGCCCGAGCCGGCGTCCTGGGCGCTGATGATCTGCGGCTTCGGCGGCATCGGCGCCATGCTGCGCCGGCGCAAGGCGATCTTCGCCTAGCAATACCGCTTCCTCCTCCCCTTGCGGGAGGAGGTGGCCTGCGCATGCAGGTCGGAGGTGGGGTCTCTCAGAACTCTCAGCTTCGAACAGAATGCAGAGTCGCGCGGATGGCGGAGTGTGACCCCACCTCCGTCAGCCATCCGGCTGACACCTCCTCCCGCAAGGGGAGGAGGATGCTCAGTAGATCACCACGCTGCGGATGCTCTGGCCGGCGTGCATCAGGTCGAAGGCGTCGTTGATCCGTTCCAGCGGCATGGTGTGGGTGATCATCGGGTCGATCTCGATCTTCCCGTCCATGTACCAGTCGACGATCTTCGGCACGTCGGTGCGGCCGCGCGCGCCGCCGAACGCCGTGCCGCGCCAGACCCGTCCGGTGACCAGCTGGAACGGCCGCGTGGCGATCTCGCGCCCCGCTTCGGCCACGCCGATGATCACGCTCTCGCCCCAGCCGCGGTGGCAGGCCTCCAGCGCCTGGCGCATCACCTCGGTGTTGCCGGTGCAGTCGAAGGTGTAGTCCGCCCCGCCGCCGGTCAGCTCGACCAGGTGGGCGACCAGATCACCCTTCACGTCCTTGGGGTTCACGAAGTGGGTCATGCCGAACCGGCGGCCCCACTCTTCGCGAGCGGGGTTGATGTCGACGCCGACGATCATGCCCGCGCCCACCAGCTTGGCGCCTTGGATGACGTTGAGCCCGATGCCGCCCAGACCGAAGACGATGACGTTGGCGCCGGCTTCCACGTCGGCGGTGTTGACCACGGCGCCCACGCCGGTGGTGACGCCGCAGCCGATGTAGCAGGCCTTGTCGAAGGGGGCGTCCGTGCGGATCTTCGCCACCGCGATCTCCGGCAGCACGGTGAAGTTCGAGAAGGTCGAGCAGCCCATGTAGTGATAGACGGCCTGGCCCTTGTAGGAGAACCGGCTGGTCCCGTCGGGCATCAGCCCCTTGCCCTGGGTCGCGCGGATCGCGGTGCACAGGTTGGTCTTGCGGCTGAGGCAGCTTTTGCACTGCCGGCACTCGGGCGTGTAGAGCGGGATCACGTGGTCGCCGGGCTTCACGCTGGTCACGCCGGGACCCACCTCGACCACAACGCCCGCGCCCTCGTGGCCCAGGACCGAGGGGAACAGCCCCTCCGAATCCAGGCCGTCAAGGGTGTAGGCGTCGGTGTGGCAGATGCCCGTCGCCTTGATCTCCACCAGCACCTCGCCGGCCTTCGGACCCTCCAGGTCCAGCTCGACGATCTCCAGCGGCTTCTTGGCTTCGAACGCCACCGCGGCCCGGGTCTTCATGCGTCTATCGCCCTCTCAAGAGTCACGGCCGGACCATTCCCGATGCGCGCAGCCTTGTGAAGGCCCGCCCTTGTGAAGGCCTGGGGGCCCGGCTATGCGCCGAGCATGTCCGCGGAAGAAATCCTCGTCGACGCCCGCGGCCACCGCTGCCCGGTGCCGACGCTCAGGCTACGCAAGGCGCTGGAGGCCGCGCCGGCCGGCGCGCGGGTGCGGCTGCTGGCCGACGATCCCATGGCGCGGATCGACGTGCCGCACTTCGCCGGCGAGATCGGCGCGGAGATCCTGTCGCGCGACGAGCCGCCCGAGGGCGGCTTCAGCTTCCTGGTTGCGAAACCGGGGTAGCGCCGCGCTGGTCCTCGAGCTGGCGCAGCGCCTGGTGCGCGTCGATGGACAGCTCCACCTCGGTCGCGAGCGCGCCGCCGAAGAAGATCGCGTTCACGTTCCACGACAGCCAGATCAGGAACACCACGACCGTGGCGATGGAGCCGTAGGTGGCCCCGAGATGCGCGATCTCCTCGACATAGATCCCCGTGGCCCAGGACGCGAACAGGCAGAGCCCCGCCGCCGTCACCCCGCCCAGCAGGGACGCGCGCCAGTTCACCGGCCGGCGCGACATGGCCCAGCGGTAGATCAGGCTCATGCCGAGCGTCATGATCGCGCTGGCCCAGGTCCATTCGCTGTAGAGCCAGGAGACCCCGCGCAGCGGCTTCAGATCGAAGGCCGAGCCCATCACCCGCAGGCCGAAGAACAGGGCCGAGACCACCGCCAGCAGGGCGAAGGTCGCCACCAGCACGCCCAGCGCCATGAGGTTGAAGCCGAAGAAGCCCATGGGCTCGTCCTCGTCGTGGATGAACGACAGGCCGGCCAGCATGGCCTTGAAGCCGCGATGCGAGGCGTAGAGCCCGATCAGCAGGGCGAAGCCGCTCTGCGTCGACATGGCCACGTGCGGCGCGCGCGCCAGGCGCATCAGCTCCTGCTGCACGATCTCCCGCGCGCCGGCCGGGATCACGCCGGCCAGGGCCTCGCCCAACTTCGCCGCCTGGTTGGGGTCGGCCAGCAGGCTGTAGAGGGTGATCAGGATCACCAGGGCCGGGAATATCGCCAGCAGGCTGAAGAACGAGACGCCGCCCGTGTAGAGCATCACGTCGCGGCCCCAGAGCCGGGTGAGCGCCCGCCAGAAGATCTGCAACGACACCCACGTCCAATAGATGGGATCCCACCGGACGGCGCGAAGGCGGTTGAGGAGTCCGGGGGCCGGCATCGCGGCGAGGGTGGGGAGGAACGCCGCACGGCGCAAGCGGCGCGCAAAGAATTGAGCTTCCGTTGTCGGGCGCGGTGGTCTTGGTTCGTCGTTACGAGCGGAAGCTGGGCGCATGGCCCGAGCGAAACGCTGATGGAGAGACTTTGATGCGCGTGATGGTGATCGTGAAGGCCAACCGTGACTCCGAAGCCGGCGCCCTGCCCTCGCCCGAGTACGTCGAACGCATGGGCGTCTATAACAACGAGCTGATCGCCGCTGGCGTCATGCTCGACGGCGGTGGCCTCAAGTCCAGCGCCAACGGCGCGCGCATCCGGCTGCAGAGCGGCAAGGTCGTGGTCACCGACGGGCCGTTCGCCGAGACCAAGGAGCTGATCGGCGGCTATTGGATCTGGCAGGTGAAGGACCTCGCCGACGCGGTGGCCTGGGCCAGCAAGGCGCCCACCGACGGCGACCGGCCCTTCGACCTGGAAATCCGGCCCTATTTCGAGCCCGAGGACTTCGCCGGCGTCGCCACCCCGGAGCTGATCGCCGAAGAGGTGGAATGGCGCGAGAAACAGGCCGCCATCGCGCCCAAGGCCAGCGCCTGAGCGGTCGCCGCGCGCGTCCCAAAAGAAACGGCCCGCCACCTGTTCAGGTGGCGGGCCGCCGATGGGCGTGTCGTTCCATCAGATTGATCGCCGCTTCGAGGGACGGGAGAGCGCGACGAACAACCTGGGCTCAATTTGCGAGTCGGCGGCTGAACCCAACCTGAACGCCGCTGTTAGGAAACCGGCGCCGCCTCCGGAGACAGGGCGGCGATCTCCGCGTCGGAGAAGCCCCAGTCGCTGAGCGCCTCGCGATCATGGGCCCCGATGGCCGGCGGCGGGCCCTGGATCTTGCCTGGCGTGGCCGAGAATCGCGGCGCGGGTGCGGGCTGGGTCACCCCGCCCACCTCGACGAAGGTCTGCCGCGCGGCGTTGTGTGGGTGCTTGGGCGCCTCGTCGAGATCGAGGATCGGGGCGAAGCAGACGTCGGTGCCGCCCATGATCTCAGACCACTCCGCCTGGGTCTTCTTGGCGATGGCCGCGGCGAGCTTCTCGCGGAGGCTGGGCCAGGCCGAGCGGTCCATCTGCTTGGCGAACTCCGGATCGGTGATCCCGGTCTTCTCCAGCAGCAGGGCGTAGAACTGCGGCTCGATGGAGCCGATGGAGACCCACTTGCCGTCGGAGCACTGGTAGGTGTCGTAGAAGTGGGCGCCGCCGTCGAGCAGGTTGGAGCGCCGCTGCTCCTTCCAGGCGCCGGCGGCCTTGAAGCCGTAGAACATGGCCATCAGCGAGGCCGCGCCGTCGCTCATGGCGCAGTCGATCACCTGGCCTTTGCCGGTCTCCCGCGCCGAGATCACGCCCGCCAGGAGGCCGAAGGCTAGATAGAGCGCGCCGCCGCCGAAATCGCCCACCAGATTCAGCGGCGGGATCGGCTTTTCGTCCGTGCCGATGGCGTGCAAGGCGCCGGTGATGGCGATGTAGTTCATGTCGTGGCCCGCGGCGTTGGCGTAGGGGCCGGTCTGGCCCCAGCCGGTCATCCGGCCGAACACCAACTTGGGGTTGCGTTTCAGGGCCACGTCCGGACCCAGGCCGAGCCGCTCCATGACCCCCGGCCGGAAGCCTTCGAACACGACGTCGGCGCTCTCGAACAGCTTCAGGCACGCCTCGATCGCCGCCGGGCTCTTCAGATCCAGCGCCACCGAGCGGCGCCCGCGCGAGGTGATATCGGTGGGCGAACCGCCCCGCCCGCCGCCCTTGCGGTCGATGCGGATCACGTCGGCCCCCAGGTCCGACAGCAGCATCCCGCAGAACGGCCCCGGCCCGATCCCGGCGAACTCGACGATCTTCAGCCCCGTCAGCGGTCCCTGGCGCATGCTCTCACTCCCTGTTGTTGGGATCAGTAAAGCGCCCTGCCGCCCCGTCAGCCAAGAGGTGCGTCAGCCGCCGCCGGGCAGCGACTGGCCGTCGTCGATGACGATCAAGCTGCCGGCGATCGCCTTGGCCGCGGGGCCGGCCAGCATCATGAAGGCCGCGTCCAGGTCGCTCTCCTCCATCAGGCGGCGCCTCGGAAAGCCCTTCAGCTGCTTCTGGCCGCCCTCGGTCGGCCACCAGAAGTCGTTGATTCCCGTCTCGATATACCCGGGGGCGAGCGCGTTCACGGCGATGCCCTGCCTTGTCCACTCCCGCGCCATGGACCGGGTCAGCATCGCCACCGCAGCTTTCGACCCGCAATAGGCTGAAAGACCTGGCAAAACCGTCTGGCTGGCGATCGAGGCCAGATTGATGATCCGCCCGTCTCCGCGCTCCGCCACGCCCGACTTGAACATCCGCTTGGCGGCCTGCTGAGCGGCGAAATAGGTGCCGCGGACGTTGACGTCGAAGGTGTTGTCGAAGTCCTCGATGGTCAGGTCCAGCGCCATGCCCTCGCCGCCCACGCCGGCGTTGTTGACCAGGATCGAGATCGGGCCGAGCGCGGTCTCCACCTCGTCCATGGCCGGGCCGATCGCCGCCGCGTCGGCGACGTCCAGGCGCAGCGCCATGGCCCGGTGGCCCTGCCCCGCCAGCTCGCCGGCCAGAGCCTCGACCTTGTCCAGCCGCCGCGCCGTCAGCGCCACCGCCGCGCCCTCCGCGGCCAAAAGCCGCGCGAAATGGGCCCCCAGGCCGCCCGACGCCCCGGTGATGATGGCAACCTGTCCTTCAAGAGTTTGGGGCATTGTGCATTCCTTGAGCAATCGCGCCTGTCGCAACTTAAGCTTGCCGTCTATCGTGCGGTGGTCCGAATCCCTTCTGAAGGGAATCCGGGCGCAAGGGGAAGGGTATCTATGTCGCTGGCCGTCCAGGCGCGCATTCTGATCGTCGCGCGGGACGACTCTCTGGCGGGACCGCTCGCCGAGGGTCTGGATCGGCTTGGCTGGCGCACCATCACCGCCCGGGGCCGCTTCGCCGCCGTGGCCGCCCTGACCGACCTGAAAATCGAAGGCGTGATCATCGACCTGCGCGGCGTCGGCGAAGAGGCGCTGGGCATGGCGCGGCGGCTGAAGGCCGCCTGCGCGCCGCGCCGCCTGCCGGTCATCGCCATCGGCGACCCCGACCCGATCCTGGAGACCTACGGCTTCGACGTCTGCCTGGCCGCCCCGCTGCATCCGGCGCAGGCCGCCATGCGCCTGGAGACCCTGGTCCGGACGGCCGTGGCCGAGGAGGAGTTCGACCTGCGCGCCGAGACCTTCGCCGAGGTTGGCCGCACCCTGGAGCCGCCGGAAACCGACGTCAGCCCCTATCGCGTCCTGGCGATCGGCGAGCCGGCCCCGCAGTTCCTGGCGCTCTCCAACGCCCTGCTACGCAACGGCGCCGACGTGGTGGGGGCGTTCACCGCCTACACCGCCTTCGACTACCTCCATGAGCGGATCTTCGACGCCGTGGTGCTGTGGGCCGGCGACAATCCGCAGGAGGCGCTGTCGATCGCCGCGGGCCTGCGTCGCAACACGCGCCTCTATCACACGCCCGCCCTGCTCTACATGAAGAAGGAAACCTACGTCACGACGTCGGAAGCCTTCCATCGCGGCCTGTCGGACGTGGCCTCGCCGGAGACGCCGGAGAGCGAAACCGCGCGGCGTATTGTCGAGCTGGCCCGCAGCTATCGCCGCCAGATGCGCGTGCGGACGGCGCTGGAACAGGCCCGCTCGTCGGGCCTGATGGACGCCGCCACCGGCCTCTTCACCCGCGATCTCTTCGCCTCGCACCTCTCGCGCCTGGCCCAGGCGGCCAAGACCCGTAACCGCTCGCTGAGCGTCTGCGTCCTGAAGGTCGCCGAAAAGCCGGAACTGGCCGGCGCCCGGGCCGGCGGCTGGCTCGACCGCGCGGTGCCGCAGATCGGCTCGATGATCGGCCGTCTGGTCCGCGTGGAAGACACCGCCGCGCGTCTGGGCCCGGAAGTCTTTGCGCTCGCCCTGCCCAACACGCCCGCCCCCAACGGCCGGCTGGCCGGCGAGCGGATCGCCGCGGTGATCGGCTGCACCGCCTTCGAGGCCGGCGACGGCAACGCTCCGTTCGTGGTGGAATTCGACCTGGGCGTGGCCGCGGTCACCTCCGCCGATGACGCCGGCAGCGCTCTGGAAGAGGCGGCGGCCCGCGCCCAAGGCCTGAAAGCGAGCTAGATGCCTCCGCAAGCCGCGAACGGATCGCCCTGGGCGACCCTGCTTCCGATCGTGATCGCCATGGCCCTGGTGATCCTGCGCAACTCCCGCGCCCGGCGTCTGCGGATCGAGGCCATGTGGATCGCCCCGGTGATCATCGTGGCGATGATCGGCCTGGCCCTCTATGCGGAACAGGCGCGCGGCGGCCTGAACCTGACGCCCATCGGCATTGGCCTGGACATCGCCGGCGTGATCCTGGGCGCCGCGCTCGGCTGGTGGCGGGCGCGCTTCACCAACATCACCATCGATCCGGAGACCCACGAGCTCACCAGCCGCGCCTCGCCTATCGGCATGGTGGTGATCCTGGGCATCCTGGTGATCCGCACCGTGATCCGCACCTATGCGGCGGACAAGGCCGGCGCGCTCGGCCAATGGGGTCCGCCCGTCGCCGACGCCTTGCTGGTCATGTCGGTGGGCCTGGTCTGCGCGCAGCGGCTGGAGATCTTCACCCGGGCCAGCCGGTTGCTCGCCGAGCACCGCTCGAGCTCGACCCCTTCCGCCTAGGCGGCGGCGAGCTTCGCCAGCTCCGTGAGGACCCGTTCGGCGGCGGCCAGCCGCTGCGGCGGCGTCTCCCATTCGCCCTTGACCACCACCTTGTGGTCCGGCCGCAGGCGCCAGGCGACCTGGTTCTTCTGCACGAACTGGATGAGCGCCATCGGGTCGCCCTTGAACTGGTCATTGCGGAAGCTGACCACGGCGCCCTTCGGCCCCACGTCGATCTTCGACACATTGGCCTCGCGGCAGAGGCCCTTGATCGCCACGACCTTCAGCAACTGGCCGGCTTCCGGCGGCAACGGGCCGAAGCGGTCGATCAGCTCGGCGGCCAGGGCTTCGCGGTCGTCCGCCCGCTCGGCGTCGGACAGGCGGCGATAGAGCGACAGCCGCACGTTCAGGTCCGGCACATACTCCTCGGGGATCAGCACGGCGGCGCCGGTGTTGATCTGCGGCGACCATCCGCGGTCGTGTTCCAGGCCCTCGGCGCCGGCGCGGGTCTTCAGCTCGTTGACCGCGTCCTCCAGCATCTGCTGGTAGAGCTCGACGCCGATCTCCTTGATGTGGCCCGACTGCTCTTCGCCCAGCAGATTGCCGCCGCCGCGGATGTCCAGGTCGTGGCTGGCGAGCTGGAAGCCGGCGCCCAGGCTGTCCAGCGACTGCAGCACCTTCAGCCGCTTCTCGGCCGAGAGCGTGATCTGCTTCTCCGCCGGGGTCGTCAGGTAGGCGTAGGCGCGGCTCTTGGCCCGGCCGACCCGGCCGCGCAGCTGGTAGAGCTGGGCCAGGCCGAACATGTCGGCGCGGTGGATGATCAGGGTGTTGGCGGTCGGGATGTCCAGGCCGCTCTCGACGATCGTGGTCGACAGCAGGACGTCGTACTGCCCGTCGTAGAAGGCGCTCATCACCGCCTCGAGCTGGGTCGGCGCCATCTGGCCGTGGCCGACCACGAACTTCACCTCCGGGACCTGCTCGCGCAGGAACCGCTCCAGTTCCGGCAGGTCGGAAATCCGGGGCGCCACGTAGTAGGCCTGACCGCCGCGGTACTTCTCGCGCAGCAGGGACTCGCGCACCACGACCGGGTCCCACGGCGTGATGTAGGTCCGCACCGCCAGGCGATCGACCGGCGGGGTGGCGATGATCGACATCTCGCGGATGCCCGACAGCGACATCTGCAGGGTCCGCGGGATCGGCGTGGCGGTCAGCGTCAGCATGTGCACGTCGGCGCGAAGCTCCTTGAGCTTCTCCTTGTGCTTGACCCCGAAGTGCTGCTCCTCGTCGACGATCACCAGGCCAAGGTTGCAGAAGCCGACCTGCTTGGAGAGCACCGCGTGGGTGCCGACCACGATCTCGACCTCGCCGTTCTTCAGCGCCTCGCGGGTCTCGGCGGCCTCCTTGGCCGGGACCATGCGCGAGAGCCGGCGGATGCGCACCGGCCAGCCCTCGAACCGCTCGGTGAAGGTCTTGTAGTGCTGGCGCGCCAGCAGCGTCGTCGGGGCCACGACCGCGACCTGCTGACCGCTCATGGCCACCACGAAGGCGGCGCGCAACGCCACCTCGGTCTTGCCGAAGCCCACGTCGCCGCAGATCAGCCGGTCCATGGGCTTGCCGGCGCCAAGGTCCTCCAGCACGTCGCCAATGGCGCTGAGCTGGTCCTCGGTCTCCTCGTAGGGGAAGCGGGCGCAGAACTCGTCGAACACGCCGTGCGGCGGGGCCACGGGGTCGGTCGTCTTGGTGGCGCGC
>JACXTT010004762.1_pt1 | contig 20021 bp, 16 predicted proteins | sample 9270951 | NCBI WGS metagenome assembly JACXTT01 (sample SAMN15532306, study PRJNA645909) | rock metagenome | isolation source: weathered quartz diorite | place: Puerto Rico | collected 2017-06-21 | reverse complement strand
GGGGGCGGGGCCTGGGAGCGCGTGTCTGTAGACCATTCCCGGCCCTGGGGCAGGGCGCGGGAGGTTGTCTTTAGGGTCTTTGGGGTTTTGGAGGACCTCGCGGCCGGTGGGGCGGGGGATGGCGAACAGACCGGCGTTCGAGTTGATGCGCGCTCCCTCGTTGATGTCGTTCTGCACGCGGACGCCCTGGATGTCGATGGCGTGCAGCACGACGTCGGAGGAGCGGAAGAGCTGCGCCATGCGGTCGAGCAGCGTCTGGCTGGCGGTATTGCCGTAGCGCGCGTCGTTGTCCACCTTCCACGTTTCGCCGCTCAGCACGGCCTCCGTCTCCGCGCGCTGCGCCTTGTCATCGCGTGCGTCGCGCCCCTGCAGGTACTTGGCGTCGAATCCTTCGGAGAGGAAGATGATCTGCTTGCGTCCCGGGACGGCGCGGAGGGTCTTGGCCAGTTGCCCCAGCGCGTCGACCTGCCGCTCGATCCGCTGGCGCATGTAGAGCTCGTTGGAGTGCTGCTGCTGCGCCGCCATCTCCCGGAAGGCCTCGTCGGCTGCGGCCTTATTACCTGGTCCTTCAGTGTTGACCTTCGGCGCCGAGCCGCTTTCGGTGTCGGGCGTGAAGGTCACGGTCTGATTGGCGATCTGCAGCGGGTCGACGCCGCGGTACTTGGTGGGATCGTTGATGGCCGAAGCGATCAGCTCGCGGTCGGTGGTGAAGGCTGAGAGGAGGCGGAAGCCGCGGTCGATGTCGATGGTGCCGACGCCGACCAGGTCGCGCGGCTGCACGCTTTCCTTGACGAAGCGGCGCGCCGACTCCTGCGCGCGCGCGAGCGAGTTGGGGCCGGAGAATCCGAGGTCGAACAGAAGGAGGAAGGAGCGCCGCGCCGCGGGGTTGAGCGGCGAGATGGCGGTTGCCGGCTGCTCGGCGGAGGCGAAATCGAATTTGTCGAAGGAGGTGATGGTGCGCTTCGTCCCCTGATCGATCAGCTCGAAGTTCGCGGCGGTCAGCCCGCGCACCGGATTGCCGCTGGAATCGACGACGGTCACCGGCACTTCCACGATGTTGACGTTGACGGTCTCGCGCACCTGCGCCAGAACAGCGGCGGCGACGAGCAACAGCACTGCGGCGATGCTGCCGGTTTTCATTTCTCCTCCTGGACATTGCTTTCGACGATGAACGGCAGATTGCACGTCTGGCCGGCAACTTTGATGCGGAGCGCAGCCGGGCCGGCGGCGATGCCGGCCGGATCGAACGAGTACAGCAGTTCGGCCAGGCCGCCCGACTCTCCCTTGGCCACCACCTGCGCGCCCGCCGCCTCGACCTTCACGTCCTCCACCGGCATTCCGGCCACCATCACGGCGAAGCGGCGCGTCTCGCCGCGGCGCAGCCGCGCGGCGGCGCTCGGCACGAAGGGCTGACCGCCCATCTGAAACGGATAACGCGCGACGTCGAGGGTGGTGCCGCGCACGAGCACCCAACGCGGCGGCTGCTCGTCCACGAAGAACGTCGCGGCGGCCACCTCGCCGGGGCGCGGCACCTTCACGTCCGCGCGCGCGAAGCCGCGGCGGCCGCTGTCGGGGATGCGCACCAGCGCCTTCACCGCGTACTCGCCGGGCGGGAGGGTGAGGGCGGCGATGAACTTCACGCCAGTGGTGCGCAGGCGATCGCCGGCCTTGGCCAGGTCGAGGCGCATCTTTTCGAAGAGCCGATCGCGTACGATGCCGGCGCGATCGAAGGCGTAGATGTAAACCTCGGCCGAGGCGTTGCCGTCCTTCGCCGACTGCAGCAAGTCAGCGCCGTTGATCTCCAGCACCACCGGCACCTGCGCGCGCGCCACGTCCATGGGAAAGGCGGCGGCCAGCGCGCCGACGCGCACGTCGCTCTGCGCGATGTCGTTGACGATGATCTCCGCGTCACTGAGCAACTTCTCGGCGGCCGTCTCCGCCCCCGACTCGAAGTAGCCGGCGCGATACGAGACGTGCGCGGCGCCGGCGCCGACCACTCTGACTTTCAGCTCATGGAATGATCCCGGCTTGGCCGAAGGCGCTTGGAAGCCGAGGACGTAGACCACTTCCTGCGCGCGGAGCATGCGCGCGAAGTTGTTCTTCAGATCATTCGAATTCTCGAAGACCAAGCCGCCGGTGGGGCGCGCCAAAGCGAAGAGGCCGGCGTTGGAATTGATCGTTGCCCCCTGGCCGACGTCGTTCTGCACGCGCACGCCTTTGATGTCGATGGCATACAGCACGACGTCGCTCGAGCGGAAGTAGCTCGCCATACGGTCCAGCGTGCTCAGGCCGGTGACGCTCCCGTACCGCGCGTCGGAGTCGACGCTCCACAGCTCGCCGGAGAGCACCGCGTCGTTCTCCTTCTTCTGCTCGGGATCGGAGCGCGCGTCACGCCCTTGCAAAAACGCGGCGTCGAAGCCCTCGGACAGGAAGATGACCTGCTTGCGGCCGGGAACGCCGCGCAGCGCCTTGGCCATCTCGCCCAGCGCGTCGACCTGCTTCTCGATCCGCTTTCGAACCGCGCCCGATCCGCTGCGCTTCATGATTTCGGAGGCGTCGCGCTGCTCGACCGCGGCGGCCTGCTGATTCTCCTTCCCCAATCCACCCAGACCGTCCGAGAGTCCCTTCTTGGCGATATCGAAATGCTCGGTGAGCGGTTCTTGGACGTCGAACGTCGAGCGCTGATTGGCGATCTGCAGCGGGTCGCTGCCGCGGAAATCGAGCGGATTGCCGATGGCGGCGGCGATCAGCTCGCGGTCGGTGGTGAAGGCGGCCAGAAGATGGAAGCCGCGGTCGACGTCGATGGTGCCGACGCCGACCAGGTCGCGCGGCCGTACGCTGTGCTCGACGAACTGCCGCGCCGCGTTCTGCGCGCGCTGCAGCGCGTTGGGGGAGGAGAAGCCGAGGTCGAAGAGAAGGAGAAAGGAGCGGCGCGCGGCGGGATTCATCGGCGCGATGGCGCTGGTATCGGGGACGCTCAAATCGATCGTGTCGAACGAGGTGATGTCGCGCTTCTTCCCTTGGTCGATGAGCTCGAAGTTCGCGGCGGTGAGCCCGCGCACCGCGTTGCCACCGGCGTCGGCGACCGTCACCGGCACTTCCACCAGGTTGACGTTGACCGTCTCGCGCATCTGCGCGCCCGCCGCGGCGGCAACGAACAACAGCACTGCGGCAATGCGATGGCTTTTCATCCTGTCATCCCGTCGGAGTGCGGCGGCGCGGCCGCCGCTTTCGAAAGCGGCGGCTCTGCCCCGCACTCCGGCATCCCCACTACCGCTGCTGCACTACCAGCGGCACGCTCGACTTCCGCGCGTCTGCCGATCCCTTCTTGTGCACGGTGACATCGAACGAGCCGGTGCCGCTCTTCAGATCGCCCGGCGCGTACTCGAAGAGGAACTTGGCCATGTCCTCCCCTTGCCGCTCCTTCACCAGCGACGGCGCGCCGGCGTGCTCGCCGCCGAGCGGATCGACGATGGTGGCCTCCCACGCCAGCTCCCCCGCCGCGGCGTTGGCCACGAAGACGGCGAACTTGCGCGGCTGCCCGTTCTGCACTTCCACGCTGGCGCTGGGGAGGAACGGCTCGCCGTTGATGTGAAACGGATAGGGGGCGTCGCCGGCGTGCGAGCCGCCGCGCACCACCACCCAACGGCTGGGGTCGTCGAGGAAGAGCGGCGGCAGCAGCGAGACGTCGTCGGGGCCGGGGACGTCGATGTCCGCGCGCGAGAATCCGCGGCGGTCTTCGCCCACGCGCACCAGCGTCTTCAGCGCGTACTTGCCCGGCGCCAGGCTGAGGGTGGCCACGTACTTCACGCCGGTCTGGCGGAGCTTCTCCGCCACTTTGGTGGTGTCGAGAGAGAGGCGCTGGAACATCCGGTCGCTCACGATGCCCTCGTCGTCGAAGGCGTAGATGTAGACGTCGGCGCTGACGCTGCCGCTCTTGTTGGCGTTCTTCAGCAGTCCGATGCCGTCGATGTCGACCACCACCGGAACGGTGGCCTTGCCGCGCGCGGGGAAGGGCGCGGCGAGCGTGGCCACGCGGATGTCGTTCTGTGGCAGGTCGTTGAGGATGATCTCCGCCGCGCTGAGCGTCCGCTCCAGCGGGTTCTGCGCGCCGCTGTCGTAGTAGCCGGCGCGGTGGAAGACCTCCACCCCCGGCACGCCGTTGACGCGCACGCGGAGCTCGTGGAACTTTCCCCCCTGCGCCGCCGGCGCGTGAAATCCGAGGACGTAGACCACTTCCTGGCGGCGGAGCATGCGGGAGAGGTCGGCGGAGATGTCGTTGGAGTTCTTGAAGACCTCGCCGCCAGTCGGCTTCGACAGCAGGTGCAGGGCATCGTTCGAGTTGATGCGCGCCCCCTGCGCGATGTCGTTCTGCACGCGCACGCCCTGAATGTCGACCGCGTGCAGGACCACGTCCGACCCGCGGAACATCCTCGACATGTCGCTGAGGATGCGCATGGAGGTGGAGCTGCCGTAGCGCGCATCGGTGTCGACGCGGAAGACGTTGCCGGAGATGGTCTCCGCCAGCTCGTCGTTGGTGCCGGCGGTGTCGCGCGGATCGCGTCCCTGCACCAGGCGGGGGTCGAACCCTTCGCTGAAGAAGACCACCTGCTTGCGGCCCGGCAGCATGCGCAGCGTTTTGGCCAGGTCGCCCAGCAGGAGGATCTGCCGCTCCACTTTGTCGCGGTTGTAGCTGTCGTTGAGCCGCTTCTCCGCTCGGGCCAGGTCCGCCAGCATCTCGGCGTACGCGTCGCTCTTGTCCGTGCCGTTGCCGGCGACCTGATCACGCGACACCTCCAACACTACTCCGCCGGCGATCTGCAGCGGATCGCTGCTGACGAAGGTCAGCGGGTTGGCCACCGCGGCGGCCAGGAGCGTGCGGTCGGTGGTGAAGGCGGTGAGCAGACGGAAGCCGCGGTTGATGTCGATGGTGCCGACTGCGGCCAGATCGCGGCGCTGCATGCCGCGGGCGATGAAGTTCCGTCCCGCCTCTTCCGCCTTGGCCCGCCCCGCCGGCGAGGAGAAGGAGAGATCGAACAGCAGGAGGAAGCTGCGCCGCGCGTTGGGATTGAGCGCGGAGGTGGCCTTCATGGAGTCGGGAGAGGCGAAGTCGATGCGGTCGAAGCTCTTGATCTCCCGCTTGGTCCCCTGATCGAAGATCTCGAAGTTCGCCGCGGTCAGGTTGCGCACGGGATTGCCGGCGCGGTCGACCACGGTCACCGGCACTTCGACGAGGTGGACTTCGATCGACTCCTTCAATTGTGCGGACGCTGCGGTGGCGACGAGCAGCAGGACGCACGCGATGCGGCGCGGCATGGCGGTCTCCCTGGTTGTGACCAGCAAGAATGCTCCAAACGACGGGGCGATTCCTGTTACCGATCTGTGGCGGTCCGCGCGCCGCGGCGCAGCATCCCATGCCGCAGGATGCGGGAGATCTCGCGGACGACCTCATGATGAAGTCGGGCGAGCCGGTGCCGACGATGACCAGATCGATCTCCTTCGGCCATCTCCCGGCGCGCTCCAGCGCCTGCCGCGCACCTCAAGTCCCGAGGACCAACCCTCCATCAACCGAGAGCACTGCGCCAGACACAAACTTCGCCGCATCCGAGGCGAGAAAGAGGTAGGCGTTGGCGATGTCGTCGGGCTCGCCGAGCGTGCCGAGCGGCGTGCGCGAGGCCATGGAGTCGAGGATCTTCGCCGGCATCTGCTTGACCATCTCGGTGGCGATGAACCCCGGCGCCACGGCGTTGACACGAATATCGTACCGCCCCAGCTCGCGCGACCACGACTTGGTGAAATTGATGACCCCCGCCTTCGTCGCCGCGTAGTTCGTCTGCCCGAAGTTGCCGTAGAGGCCGACGATCGACGAGGCATTGAGGATCACGCCGCCGCCCCCCTTGATCATGTGCGGCACCACCGCGCGCGTGCAGAGGAAGACGCCGCGCAGGTTGACGTTGACCACCGCGTCGAAGGTGGCGTCGTCCATCATCCCCACCATCTGCCCGTCCTTCCACTTCACGAGCTGCGCGTCGCGCAGGATGCCGGCGTTGTTGATCAGGACGTCGATGCGGCCGTGCTCCTTGGCCACGGCATCCGCGGCGGAGTTGACGACGTCCGCTTTGGTTACGTCGACCTGGGGGAGATCCCAAACGACGACCGTCGCTCCCTCGTCGCGGAAGCGCGCAGCCGTGGCGCGGCCGATGCCGGCCGCGCCGCCGGTGACGATGACGATTTTGTCTTTGAGGTTGAGTTCCATCTTCCTTCCCTTCTCCCCCAGCTGGGGAGAAGGCGGCCGAAGGGCGGATGAGGGGGCCCTCACCCGGCCTTCGGCCACCCCTCCCGCTCACGCGGGGAGAGGACAATGAAATCAGAACACGAGCCGCAGCCCCAACTGAATCTCGCGCGGGGACAGCGTCTGACTGTACGTCGCGAAGTTCTTGTTCTGGTTGAGCGTCGGCGGCCCGGTGAGGTAGTCGACCGCCAAGACAGAGCTCACGTCGAAGTTCCTCCCATTGGTCACATTGAACGCCTCAGCGATGGCTTCGAGCTGCCCCATCCGCCGGCCGGGATGGCCTTGGTCAGCCGCACTGAAAGCTGGCGGAACCGCAGGCCGTGGTGTTGCGATCCCCGCCGGCCGGGCGGTCGGAGCTCTTCCCGTCACCGTTGACGTCACGGCGGTGCTCCCCGGCGTAACTTCCATAATTCATGGTAGGCATATCTACTTTCATGTCCCTCCTATATCTGGACGCCGCCATCCCGGCGGCAGTCCAGAGAGAAAGGACGTGCCTATGGCTGACGACGATGTCGGACCTCCAGATCTTTCCACGCATCCTCTAGTCGACAAGCTCAATCCCGGAGGCGATACCCCACCCGGACGGGTTCCGTTGATCGGCTTCATCGGACCCTCCCCCAAGGAGGGGTTCATCCGCGTCTATCGCGACCTGCAGTTCCGCTCCTACTACGAGGTGCCGCGCGACTCGGTCCATCACACCATCCCGGTCGATCGGGAAGATCCCGACTCCCCCACCAAGGTGCTGGTTCCCGCCGACACGCCTATCGACGTCGTCGAGGTGACCACGCATCACGTCGAGGCGGGCTTCGTGGCGGGCAACATCGCGCAGGGGCGGCTCGGCTTCACCACGCCTCCCGGCGCACTGCCGGGGCCGATCTGCACGACGCTCTACAGTTGTCCAACGGCGGCCTGCCACACGCCGCCGATCTGCATCACGCTGTGGACGCATCACCCGACGTTCTGCCCGCCGCAGCAGTGCACGGGCATCACCACCGTCGTGACCTGCAACGTGACCTGTCCTGGGAAGTGCACCGGCGTGACCACCATCGTGACCTGCAACGTCACCTGCCCGCATGGCGGAGGCGGCGGCGTGGGCGCGGCGGACGCCGCAGCGGCGCCGCTCTGCACCACCGCGATTACCTGCCCGAGCCAGTGCCACCCATGCACGGGCATCACGACCGTCGTGACGTGCAACGTGACCTGCAAGGACCAGCCGGGCCCGATTTGCACCACGGCGTTCAGTTGCCCGACCGGCCCATGCCAGGGAGGCGCGGGCGGCGGAGCGGTGGGTGCGGCGGCTGTCGCTGGCGGCGGCAACGCCTGCACCGGCATCACCACTTACGTGACTTGCCCACCGCATCAATGCACCGGCATCACCACGGCCGTCACCTGCAACGTCACCAACCCGCAGATCTGCGACCCGGCCGGGGGCGGGGGCGGTGGCAACGCCTGCACGGGCATCACGACCTACGTGACCTGCCCGCCGCATCAATGCACGGGCATCACCACGGTCGTCACATGCAACGTGACCAACCCGGTGATCTGCCATCCGGGCGGGGGAGGGGGAGGGGCAGTCGGCTTCGCGGCGCAGCAGCCGCAGCCGCTGTGCATCACGCTGTACACGTACCACCCGACCTGGTGTCCGCCTCCGATCTGTCTGACGATCACCACGGCCGTTCCCACGATGTGCGGTCCCGCCGGAGCGTGACCGAAGGTGGAGGGCCGCCGGCAACGGCGGTCCTCCGCCACTCAATCGGCAGAGAATGGGTAGGGAACCACCTCTCCGAGCTCTCTCCTTCATAGGTCCACCATGCTGACCGTCGACAACGCAGTCGAGTATCTCCTCGCCCGCAATCTGGTCGGCGTGCAGTCGATCCTCGACGGCGATCTCCGCGTCATCTCCGCCGCGCGCCGCAACCGCAATCTGCGCGTGGTGGTGGAGAACGGCACGGGCTATCTGCTCAAGCAACCGCTCGACGCCGCGCAGGGAGGCCACTTCACGCTGACGGCGGAGGCGTCGTTCTACGAGTTTTGCCAGCAGGAAGATCTCGCCGCCCCCGTGCGCAAGGTGCTGCCGCGCCTGGTCTGGTTCGACCGCGATGAGACGCTCTTGGCCGTCGAGCTGCTGCGCGATCCCCTTCCGCTCTGGGCGGCGTTCGCCGCGAACGAGACCGCCCGCCCGGCCATGGCCCGCGCGGTCGGCACCGCCCTCGGCCTCCTCCACCGAACCTTCCGCGGCGAGGAGGCGCTGCATCACCCCCGGCTGCAATGGCTGTCGCGCCGGCGGCCGTGGGCGCTCGGCGTCCACAAACCGGGACCGGAGATGCTGGCCGAGCTGACACCGGCCAACGTCGAGACGCTCAAGATCATCCAGAAAGAAGAGGACCTCAGCCGGAAGCTCGATCCGCTCGGGAAGCTGTGGCGCGTGGAGACCGTAATCCACAACGACGTCAAATCGGACAACATCCTCTTCGCGCAGCCGGCCGGCTCGTGGGACGACGTGACGCTCGTCGACTGGGAGCTGGTGCAGTTCGGCGATCCGGCCTGGGACGTGGCCGGCGTGCTGCAGGACTTCATCGTCTTCTGGTCGTCCTCAATGCCGCTGCAGGACGGAATCTCCCCCGACGACATGGTGGGGGCGGCGCGATGGCCGCTGCCGCACCTGCAGACGTCGCTGCGCGCCATGTGGCGCGGCTACCGCAACGGCGCGCAGATCGACGGCGACGAGGCGAACGATCTGCTGGCGCGCGCCGTCCGCTACTCGGCCGGCCGCATGATCCAGACGGCGTACGAAAATGCCGCCGCGTCGGCGCAGCTTCCGCCGCTCTCGGTGGTGCTCCTGCAGATCAGCTCCAATCTCCTGGCCGATCCGCACGCCGGGCAGGTGCGGCTGTACGGTCTCTTTCACGATCTGGCCGGAGCGCCGCGATGAGACTGGTGCATCCCGATCTGGCCGAAGCGGCGTCGCGCGCGGAGATCGTCTCGCCGACGGCGTACGCCATCGGCGGCGAGCGGCGCGAAGTTGCCAATGCCGAATTTCTACTCCCGGCGCTGGAGCAGGAGATGTACGCGCGGCTCTACACACGCGCCGGCAACCGCGCCGCGACGCCGAGCGACTTCACCGCGCAGCGCGAGCACGTCGCCGCGCTCTCCGCCGCCAACAACGGGCGCGGGACGTGGGAGCCGGGATGGCGCGTGGAGGAGATCGACGACGACGGCCACATCGGCGTCCGCCGCGACGACATCACCTTCTGGACCACGCGCCAGGGCGTGCGCACCAGCAGCGGCCGCATCCACGCGGGCGACTTCTGCCGCGTCTGGGTGGGAAAGGAGATGCGCAACCTCGTCCCCGGCTTCTACTTCGCGTACGGCAACGGCGACGTCGGCGACCGCGACGTGCAGGAGCCGCTGGTCCGCTTCTACTGGCATCTCACGCCTGGCTCCGCCGTCCGCTACATCGAGAGCGTCACCTCCGCGTTGAACGCGCTCGGCGTCCCATTCCGCACCAAAGTGCTGAGCGACGCTGGCGCCTACGTGCGCGCCGACGCCGGCGTGTTGTACGTCGAGCGCCTTTACTACGCACAGGCGGCCGGTGCGGTGGTGACGGTGCATCGCGCCATGCAGGCGCATCTTCGCGCGGAGACGCCGATGTTCACCAAAGTGATGGCGCCCGGCCTCGGGCTGGCCGAGGACCCGCGCAATGGGATGAGCTTCGGCCAGTCGCGCTGCCGCCTGGTGGCGCGCGGGCTGTGGGATTCGCACCAGGGGGGCGGCGCGCGCGAGGAGGCGGTGGCCGCGGCCTTCCGTTCGCGCGGCTTCGATCCGGCGCGGCCGTATCTCGAGCGCCAATCGGCGGACATCTACGGCTTCGGCCACGCCCTCGGCGTGCCGCTGCAGCGGCGCAAGCGGAAGCGCGCATGACCGATCTCCTCGCCGCCGCGGCGTCCATCGGCGACGCCATCTGCGCCACGGCGCTGTGGAACGGCGAGCGCACGCAGTGCAACTGGGTCGGCCGCATCGACGAGCCGGCGCCCGAAGGGGGGAGCGTCCCCGCCACCTCCGCCCTCCCCCCGCAGACTTACGCCGGCTCGCTTGGTGTGGCGCTCTTCCTCGCGGAGCTGTGGGCGTTCACGGGCGACGAGCGCCACGCCGCGACCGCGCGCGGCGCGCTCCGCCGCTCCGCCGACCAGCTCATCCGCCGCCCACCGCCGCGCAACCTGGTCCTCTCGCCGGTGGCCGGCACGCTCGGCATCGTCTCCACCGCGCTGCGCATGCACGACCTCGGCTTCGGCGACGAGGTCCTACAGTCCGTCCCCGCCGTGCTCGATCTGGCGCTCCACGCGCTTGACGAGCCGCATCAACTCGATCTCCTCGGCGGGAACGCCGGCGCCATCCCGCTCTTTCTGTCGATGGCGGCGCGGCCGGGATACGAGCAGTGGCACGACGTCGCCATCCGCTGCGGCGATGAGCTGCTGGCGACGGGCGTGCGCACCGACGGCATGCTGTCGTGGGAGGCGAAGACGGCCAGCGAGTGGAGCGAGGACGCCGAGCCGCTGGCCGGCTACTCGCACGGCGCGTCGGGCTTCGCGCTGGCGCTGCTCACGTTGCACGCCGCAACCGGCCGCGCCGATTTCGGCGACGCCGGCCTCGCCGCGTTTGCGTACGAAGAGTCGCGATGGGACGAGGCGCAGTCGAATTACATCTACGTCCGCTTCATGGTGCCGGGCGATCCGGCGACGCGCGTGGTCACGACGCAGATGACCTGGTGCCACGGCTCGCCGGGCGTGGCGGCGGCGCGGCTGCGCGCGTCGCAGATCGACGCGCAGAACGCCGAGTTGCATCGCGCCGTGGCGCGTAAGACGCTCCGCCCGACGATGGAAAAGCTGGAGACGATGCTCGAAGACCCGCGCGCCGACGCCTGCCTCTGCCACGGCATCAGCGGATTGTCCGAGGTGTTGCTGCACGGTGCGCGCGTCCTCGGCGACGACGAGTGTGCCGCCCGCGCCGCCCGCGCCGCGAGCATCCTGATCGAGCGGCACGGCGCCGCGAACGACTGGCCGTCCGGCGTCCCCTCCCGCGGTCCGAATCCCGGTCTCTTCGTCGGCTCCGCCGGCGTCGGCCATCACTTCCTCCGCCAGCACGCCCCGGACCGAGTGCCGCCGGTGCTGTTATAAGGAGTGCGGCCGTCCTGGCCGCACTCGCCGGGCGTCGCGCCCGGCGGCATCACGGACGGGCGGGACGCCTGCACTCCAGCCGTGAAGGGATACGTCCTCGATCACCTCTTCGTTCTCACGGACGCCGGCGCACCCGAGGCCGACCGTCTCGTGGCCGGCGATTTTGTCGAAGGTCAACCGCGCATGATCGGCCGTGCGGATGGAGGGCGCGCCGAACTTCCTCATGGAAATCGACTTCGACCGCGTGCCGCCGCTGCGATTTGCTATGATCGCCAGCCGTCCGCGCCATGACTGACAAGAAGAGCTGGGGCTCGACTGTGATGGGTTGGTTCGTGGTTCAGGACCAATCGCAGGCCTCCCCCTCCGCCGACGACGCCGCAATCCAGAGTGCCGCCGCGGCGCAGCCGCAGCTCGACGTCTTCGCCTCCCCCCCTCCCCCCGCCACCGGCGGGAAGGTGGAGTTCGATCAAGTCTTCGAGGCGGCGGGCATCGAGACCGCGGAGCGCGAACGGGTCACGCGCACGCTCGATCTGCTGACCTCCCTCCCACCCGGCACCGACGATACGGTGAAGAAACAGATCGTCATGGCGTCGCTGAAGGCCTTCGGCGTGCCGGTGGAGCAGATCGTGGAGGCGACGGCGCAGGAGCTACAGGCGCTGGAGGCGTATATCCGTTCCGGCGCCACGGATACGGAGAAAGTGACCTCCGAGGCCGACCTGCGCATCAAACAATACGAAGAGGAAATCGTAAAACTGCGTACGGTCATGCAGCAGCGGGTGGAGGAGCAACAGGCCGTCGTCAAGAGCTGCAACGACAAGAAGCTGGAGATTCAAAAGGTGCTCGAGTTCTTCGGGCAGGAAACGGTCGCGCGCGTGGTGCGAGAGTCGCCCAAATTGAAGGAGCCGAAAAGCTCTTAGCTGTCAGCTCTCAGCTCTCAGGAAGACCCCTGAGAGCTTGGAGCTGAGAGCTGAGAGCTCGGCGGAGGACAGAATGGGATTTTTTTCACGTCTTGGCAATCTCTGGAGAGGCTTCTTGAGCATCTGGATCTCCGACATCGAGAAGGAGCATCCGGAGATCGCGTACGAGAACGCCATCAACTCGATGATCGAGAAATACGCGAAGCTCAAGAGCGCCACGGCGGCCATCATCCGCCGGCGCGAGGACTTGGATGACCGCTTCAAGAAGGCCACCGCCGACATGATGCAGACCGAGGCGGAGCTGAACACGGCGGTGGAGACCAATCAGGACGACCTCGGCGTGGTGCTGATCCAGAAGAAGAACCAGCTCGCCGCGGAGATCGCCGAGCTGAAGACGGACATGGAGGCGGCGCACAACGACGCCGACTCGGCCAAGCAGTCGCTAATCTCGGTGCAGTCGGAGATCAAGAAGCTCAAGGCCGAGCGCGATTCGATGCTGGCCAAGATGGAGTCGGCGCAGGCGCGCATGCGCATTCAGGAGCAGCTCGACGGCCTGTCAGTGGACGACGAAGTGCGCGCGCTCGACACCGTCCGCACGCACATCAAGAACACCATCGCAGAGGCCAACCTGACCAAAGAGATCTCCGACTCCTCGCTCGACGCGCGCCTGGCCAACTTGCGCAATCAGGTCGGCGACGTACAAGCCAAGCAGGAGCTCGAACAGCTCAAGGCGCGCAAGGCGGCGCAACAGGCGGGGCAACAGAAGACGATGTAAGAAACGAAGTCCTGAGTCCTGACTGCTGAGCCCTGACACGCCCTCTCAGGACTCAGGACTCAGGACTCAGGACTGAGAGGACCGTATGCGACTAACTCCCTTCGCGAAGTTCTTCATCACAGTCGTGATTCTGGTGGTAGTGGGCTACACCGTTTACCACTACAAGGGCGCCGACGTGCGCAAGTGGGCCACGGGGGGCGAGAAGAAGACCTCCTCGGCGGACAAAGTGTCGTCGACCGACTTCGACGCGCTGAAGAACGCGCCGCCCGACCCCTCGCGCGACGCCGGCAACAGCGGCGTCTCGCCGGTCAGCCTCACCACGGGGGGCAAGCTCGGGCGGCCGCTGGTGGTGGCCATCAACACCTGGGCCGGCCACGCGCCGGGCATCGTCTACAACTTCGGCCTGGAGCCGAACGACAACTCCTACTACAAGAAAAAGTACGGCATGGACGTGAAGTTCGTGCTCATCGAGGACCCGGCCGCCAAGCTGGCCGCCTTCCGCAAGGGCGACGTCGACATCATGTGGAACACCGTCGACAACTGGGCGCGCGAGGCCTCGGTGCTGGCCGAGAACAACCAGCACGCCAAGTCCTTCATCATGCAGGACTGGTCGCGCGGCGGCGATGGCATCGTCTCGCTGTCGTCGATCAATTCCATCGAACAGCTCAAGGGCCACAAGATCGCCTGCACGCAGTTCACGCCGTCGCACTTCCTGCTGCTCTATCTCCTGGCGCAGTCGGGTCTGTCGCCCGAGGATCGCGCGGCGGTGGAGAAGAACATCATCTTCACGCAGGACGCGCCGGCGGCCGCCGCGATGTTCAAGGCCAAGCAGGTCGACGCCGCCGTGACCTGGGAGCCCGATCTCTCCTCGGCCGTCACCGCGCGCGGCGACGAAGCGCACGTGCTCGTCTCCACCACCGCGGCCACCAACATCATCGCCGACACGCTATGCGCGCGGCAGAACGTCGTCGACCAGGCGCCCGACACACTGCGCGACTTCGTGCACGGCTGGTTCGACGGCATCGAGATGATCAAGAAGGACCCCACCGGCTCCTACAACATCGTGGGAAAGGCGCTGAAGCTCGACGCCGACACCGTCTCCGGCATGCTCTCCGGCCTCAAGCTGACGCCCTACGCCGACAACGCGCAGTTCTACGGCCTGACCGGCGGGAAGGCGCACTACGAGACGCTCTTCGACACCGCCTTCGTCATCTGGCGCAAGAAGGGGCTGGTCACCCGTCCGGTGGAAGCGAAGGATTGGGCCGACACGCGCTTCATCCAGGCCCTGGCCGCGGAGTATCCAAGCGCGAAGGTGGAGGAGCCGAAGATGGCGGCCAAAGCGCCGTCGAAAATGGACCGCGCCATCATCAACAAACAGATCGAGATCCACTTCACGCCGGGCTCCGACCAGATCATGCCCGGCTCGTTCTTCGTGCTCGATTCATTGGGTGAAACGATGACTTCGTTCGGCAACACCTACCTGCGCGTGGAGGGGAACACCGACGCCACAGGAAACCCGACGGCGAACATGTCGCTCTCCGAGCGCCGCGCGCTGGCGGTGAAGAACTACATCGTGCAGAACTTCCCGAACATCGACGCCAACCGCTTCCAGACCATCGGCCGCGGCTCGTCGAACCCGGTGGCAGACAACGCCACCGAGGCGGGGCGGCAGTTGAATCGGAGGACGGAGATCAAGGTGGTTCTTGCGACGCAGTGAGCGAGTCCGCGTAGCGACAGCCGCTTCGGCTGCCGGCGGCCGGAGCGGCCGCCGCTACACGATTAATCGATGAGCCGCCGTTCGACTTTCTGGTCCATCCGCCAACCCGTCCCGCGCGGCGTCGCGCTGGCGCTCGCCTTCATCATGCCCATCGTGGTGATCGCGGGATGGTGCGTCGTCAGCTACGGCCATCTCGCGCCGGCAGACTTCGTTCCCTCGCCGACCGAAGTGATCCGCGGCACGCTGCAGCTCTTCCTGCAGTACGACCTTTGGGACGCCATCGTTACGTCGACGCGCCGCATCGTGCTGGCGTTCCTCTTGGCCGCGGCCATCGCTCTGCCTCTCGGCGTGCTGATGGGCGCCTTCGCGCCGATCCATCACATCTTCGAGTCGATCATGGCGCCGCTGCGCTACATGCCAATCTCCGCATTCATCCCGCTGCTGATTCTCTGGTTCGGCATCTATGAGAAGGAGAAGCTGGCCTTCCTCTTCCTGGGAGTCTTCGTCTACCTCCTGCCGGTGGTGGTGTCGGCCATCCGCGCGGTGCCGGAAGAGCTGGTGCAGACCGCGCTGACGCTCGGCGCTTCGAAGCTGCAGGTGATCCGCACGGTGCTCGTTCCGGCCGCGCTGCCGGAGATCTTCGATTCGTTCCGCGTGATGAACGCTATCGCCTGGACGTACGTGATTCTGGCCGAGGCGGTCAATCCAGGCCGCAGCCTCGGCTACATGGTTCAACTGGCCTACTCGCATCAGAGAGCGTCGTGGTCATTCGCCGAGCTGATCGTCATCGGCGGCATCGGTCTCCTCACCGATTTTGTGATCCGCACCATCTCCACGATGCTCTTCCGCTGGCGCGAGGAAGAGCTCCTATGAGCCCCACGGAAAAACCGGGCGAGCCGGGGACGCTCGCCGTCGACGTCGGCGGGAAGCCGGCGAAGGCGACCTACAAGCCGGAGCTGGGCGAGAAGCCGCCGCGCCTGCGCATGAACGACGTCGGCATCACTTACGTCGACCGCACCGGCAAGAAGACGGAGGCGGTGCGCGAGGTGACGCTGGACATCATCGACAAGCCCCACGTCGGCGAGATCGTGGTCTTCCTCGGCCCCTCCGGCTGCGGGAAGTCGACCATCCTCAAGGCCGTCGCCGGAATCCTCGCGCCGACGCGCGGCGAGATCCTGATGAATGGCCAGCCGGTCGAGGGCGTCGGGCGCGACCGCGGCATGGTCTTCCAGGCGTACACGTCGTTCGGATGGCTCACGGTCAAGGACAACGTCGAGTACGGCCTGCGACTGCGCGGCGTGCCGAAGAGCGAGCGCGAGGAGCAGTCGCAGAAGTACCTGAAGTCTGTCGGCCTGATCGAGTTCGCCGACCGCTACCCGAAGGATCTCTCGGGCGGCATGAAGCAGCGCGTGGCCATCGCGCGGACGCTGATCAACAAGCCGCAACTGGTTCTGATGGACGAGCCGTTCGGCGCGCTTGACCCGCAGACGCGCTGGGGGATGCAGAGCCTGCTGCTCGACGTCTCGCGCACCGAGGACAACACCATCCTCTTCGTGACGCACGACGTCTCCGAGGCCGTCTACCTGGCCGACACCATCTACGTGATGGCGCCGCGGCCGACGAAGATCCTCCACCGCATCGACGTGCCGTTCTTCGAGAACCGCGACATCGCGCTGAAGTCGTCGAACGAGTTCCGCAACGTGGAGAAGAAGTTGCTGGATCTGTTGTACGCGCCGGCGTGAACCCTCACCCGGCCTTCGGCCACCCTCTCCCGCTCACGCGGGAGAGGGCCAGGAACTCCCTCTCCCGCAACGCGGGAGAGGGTGGCCCGAAGGGCCGGGTGAGGGCTCGCCCTTAGAATGTCATCCGTGCCACAGAAGCCGTCGGTGCCCACCGCCGTGCGCGACACGGCCAAGGACATGGTCAAGGACGCCATCTTCGAGAAGCGGCCGTATCTGAAGATGGCCTTCGCCAATCCATACAACCTCTCGCTGCTTTTCGGCGGCTTGGCGGCCTCGGTGCTGACCATGAATCCCATCCCGGCCATCGTGGCCATCGGCGCCGAGGGGTTGTGGCTGCTGCACGGCCCGGAGAACAAGACGCTGCGGCGCCTGCTGTGGGACCCGCGCTTCGAGAAGATCCGCCTGGCCATGGAGGCGCAGGATCGCGAGCTGCGGATGAAGAGCCTCCCGCCCGATGAGGTGGCGCGCGTGAACCGGCTGGCGGAGCGCGAGCAGGAGATCAACCGCCTGGCGTCGCAGAATCCGTCGTTCACCGGCGATCTGCTGCGCACGGAGCTGGTGAAGACGCACAAGCTGGTCGACTCCTTTCTGGAGATGGCGCTGACCTGCTCGCGCTACGAGCACTACCTCGAGGGCGTCGACGTCAACGCCCTCGACCGCGACCGGCAGCGATGGCAGGCCAAGGCGGCGTCGGACAAGGTTCCGCAGCCCGAGCGCGACGTGGCGAAGAAGAACTACGAGGTGATCCTCAAGCGCATCGAGAAGCTCCGCGAGATCCAGAACTACCTCGGCGTGGCCAAGGCGCAGCTCGATCTGATCGAGAATTCGTTCCAGCTCATCTCCGACCAGATCGTCACCATGCAGTCGCCGGCCGAGCTGTCGGGCCAGCTCGACGACCTCCTCGACGGCGTCGACTCGATCAAGCAGACGGCTGTGGATACCGAGAAGATGTTGAGCGCGTTGGAAGCGTGAGGGACAAGGATGAAGGAACGCGGAACGATGAACGAGGAACGAGGAACGACGTGAGTTCCTCGTTCCTCGTTCCTCGTTCATCGTTTTGAACATGATTACCGTCATCCCCGACTGGGCCCAGGACCTCCGCCGCCGCTATCTGCGCGGCGAGGCATCCATCTTCGTCCTGCACGGCAACGTCTTCGACGCGGTGCTGAGCGGCAACCGCTTCCTGGCGCTCACCGACTTCCTCGGCAACGTGTTGCTGAAGGAATCGAAGGACACCATCGCCGTCTACAACGTGGCCACGGGCGTGCGCTTCCTCAAGCGCGCCAAGGATGTGGAGAACGTCGACGACCTGATCCTGCGGACGGAGAAGCCGCGCGTGCTCGGCGCGCTAGAGCGGCTGCTCATCGGATCGTCGAAGGCGGCGGCCATCCTGGAGTACTCCGAGGTCATCGCGCCGGCGGGCGATCCGAACTTTCAGAGCGAGTCCGACCGCGCCGCGGTGGTCACGCTGCACCGCTGGTCGTTCCTGCCGGAGATCGAGCGCAGCGACAACGTGGTCATCCTCATCGCGGAGAACCTCACCGAGCTGGCGCCGAAGATCGTCTCCAATCCGAAAGTGGCGGTGGTGGAAGTGCCGATGCCCGACGAGGAGACGCGCCAGGCGGCGGCGGGTGTGGCCGATCCGCGCCTGTCGGCGAAGGAGATCCAACGCTACGCGGAGATCACGGCGGGGCTGAAGTCGATCCAGATCCTGACCATCCTCACGCCGCCGCCGGTGAGCGAGGAAGAGTCGCGCGAGCGGCAGGCCTTCATCGCCTCCATCCTCACCGGCCCCGACGCCGCGGAGCGCGCCGGGAAGCTGGCGCAGCTCACGGCGGGACTCAACCGCGACGAGATCGCCAAGCTGCTCGCGCCGGGCGCGCAGCCGGCGGCGGTGGCGGTGGACGCCTCGCAGCAGCAGCGCCACGACGTCGACGTCCTCATCGCCCGGCGCAAGCGCGAGATCCTGGAGCGCGAATGCTTCGGCCTCATCGAGTTCGTGGAAGCGGAGCATGGCTTCGAGGTGGTGGGCGGCATGGACGAGGTGAAGAAGGACCTCACCATGATCGCCGACGCCATCAAGGACGGGCAGCGCACGCGCGTGCCGATGGGCATTCTCTTCACCGGGCCGATGGGAACCGGCAAGACCTTCGTGGCCGAGGCATTCGCCAAAGAATGCGGGCTGACCACCATCAAGCTGAAGAACTTCCGCTCCAAGTGGGTCGGCGCGACGGAAGGAAACCTGGAGAAGATCCTCAACGTCATCCGGGCCATCGGGCAGGTGGTGGTGATCATCGACGAAGGCGACCGCGCCTTCGGCAACACCGACGGCGAGGGCGACGGCGGCACCTCCTCGCGGGTCATCGCGCGCATCAAGGAGTTCATGTCGGACACCTCCAACCGCGGGCGCATCCTGTTTCTGGTGATGACCAACCGCCCCGACAAGCTGGACGTCGACCTCAAGCGCGCCGGGCGCCTCGACCGCAAGATCCCCTTCCTCTATTCGCAGACGCCGGAGGAGGTGGAAAACATCGCGCGCGCCTCGGTGAAGAAGAACAAAGTGCAGACCGACGTCGACTTCTCCTCGATCCGCGACCAGTTCTCGCGCAAGCTGGTCGGCTACAGCAATGCGGACGTGGAGGCGGTGATCCTGATGGCCAACGACGACGCGGCGCGCGACGGCACGCAGACGGTGAGCGCCGACCGCTTCGTCCGCGCCGCCGCCGACTACTTCCCCAGCCGCGACGTCGAGCTGCTCGAGTACATGGAGCTGCTGGCGGTCTTCGAGGCCTCCAGCCGGCGCCTGCTGCCGGCGAAATACGCGAACATCACGCCGGAGGAGTTGGATCTTCGAATGCGGCAGTTGCGTATGATCGTTGGATCGCGGCGGTAGTTGCCTGTTGCCGGTTGCCCATTTGACTGGCAACCGGCAACAGTTTTCCACCAGGTCTACCTTCCCCTGCCTCACCCACGCCTCGTACCTGATCGGCGTCGGTGACGGCTGCGCGAGGGTCGATCCGCAGCGGCGGGATACGAATCGACTTCGCTCCCGCAGATCAGCGCGAGCGAGCTGCGCGACCTGCAGGTGTCCGTCCGTGACGTTCGCCGCCCGATGGAGTTCGCTGCCGGCCACGTGCCCGGCGCGGGAAACGTCCCGCTCGGCGAGCTGCCGCGCCGCATCGGCGAGATCGCCGGCGCGCCGCTCGCCGTGATCTGCGCCGGCGGCTACCGCTCGTCGGCCGCCGCATCGCCCCTGGCGCGGCACGGCCTCCGCCACCTGCGCAACGTCGCCCGCCGCATGGAAGCATGGATCCGCGAGGGCCCTCGCCTTGGGTGCGTAGAAACCCCCCCCAGACTGTCCCCCCCCCCGCAGCTCCCAACTCCCGGGCCCACCCGCCGCCCCC
>JACXTT010004761.1_pt1 | contig 20021 bp, 13 predicted proteins | sample 9270951 | NCBI WGS metagenome assembly JACXTT01 (sample SAMN15532306, study PRJNA645909) | rock metagenome | isolation source: weathered quartz diorite | place: Puerto Rico | collected 2017-06-21 | reverse complement strand
TCTCAGGAGAGCTAAAGGTCAAGATCTGCTGACCCTCAGGATGTGGCATTTTTCCAGGGATTATGGCAGATTTTGCCCCTGAAGGTCACGTCCGGGGGGGACAAGCAAAGGAAAAAATCCTTTCCAGCTCAACCGACCTTGACAGTAAAACACGCATTCACCGGAAGAGCCTTTTTTTACGCTCGCACCGAAGCGAAAAAGCGCCCGGTCCAAATCTTTTCAAAGCTGCGCGGTCGCATGGCATCTCACGGCGCCGCGTCCTTCATCAATGGCCGCGGTCCGCCCGTCTGGAACAGGAGCAAGCTCATCCCTTCTGGTCGCGGCTGCACATCGGCGGGTTGCGACCAGCTTTGCACGCCGCGCCCCGGCGTGATGCGCACCACGTTGAATGCCCAGGCCGTCTGCTGCGTGATGGGCTCGCCCGTTAGCTCGGCGAGTGGAATGGCGGCCTCGATCTGCCATGAGTCCTCGACGCTGTGGACGGCGACGAACCAGCGCGGGTTCCAGCTCGAATCGCCCCAGCAACTGTCGCGCACGCAGCCGCGCTGATCGACCTCCAGGTGATAGTAGGTCGCATAGTCGCGGTCGAGATCGAACAGGATGCTGACGCGGTCGAACCTATCGACGTCGGCGTCTCTTGGCCGCGGCTTCAACGGCTCGACGCGCTGCCCGGCTGGGTGCTTGCACTTGAGCGCGACGTAGAGGAATTCCTGATCGTAGGTGAACATCGCCTCAGTGGCGTAGTCTTTCGCGGTGTCGCCGACAGCGTTCGTCAGGACCAGCGGCTTCCAGTCCTTCCAGCACGGGTCGTCGAACCTGCCGTCGAGGAATGGCCGAACTTCGGTGAAGCGCGTGCGGGCCAGGCGGCGCGGCGTCGGCAGGCTGGGGTCGGTACGCCAAAGCTCTGCGCCGGCGGCGTCGTGCCACGGGCCGCTCGGCACGAACTTACGGAACTTCGTCAGGAAGTCGCTGGAGGCGCCGACATCGCCGAGCTGGCGCTTCGCGGATTGCAGGCAGAACTGCGCCGTCGGGTCGAAACTGTGGATCGAGCCGTAGCCGCCGAGGCGTTTCATCAGCTCGACGCTCCCCTTGTTCCAGTCGCGCACATCGGTTCGGCTCAAGACGCCGCCGTCGGCAGCGCGCACGACGTGTCCCGCCGGCACGACCTTGTCCTCGGTCAAGGCGCCGCCTTTCTTCTTGACGAGGTTGACCGGATCCGTGACGGCGAAATGCTTGAGCTCATGCCGGCGTCGCGCCTCGCTGCTGCTGTTGAGCCGCATCAGCCAGCGGTACGCCTCGGCCGACAGGGGATGAGCGGGATGGCGATCGACCAGGTACAGATACATTTCCTGCGCGAGGTACCACTGGCCGCGCTCGGCGTACCGGCCGGCGATCGCGAAGGCGGCGGAGGCGGCGTGCTCGTCGGGAAGCTTGTCGAGCGCGGTCGGCACCAGCTTCATCGTCCGGGCCGGGTCGTCGAGATTCTCCGCCATCTCGATCACGCTGCGGCGTTCGAGCAGCGTCTGCATCAGCTTGGCATCGGTCTTGCCGTCGGGCTTGACGTCGCGCTTCGACACGCCGGCTTTTTCATCGAGACCTACGAACCAGTGGGGCAACCAGTCGATTCTCGCGCTGTTGCCGTTCAACAGCGTATGCCTGACTTGCTTCGGCAGCGAGGTATAGCGATCAACCAATAGTCCATGGGCTGGGCCCGCGAATTCGCGCGCCGTGGCCTGCAAACCTTCCTTTACTTCGTCGTTGTCTTGCGTGAGCGCGGCGCCCTTGCCTTCGCCAATGCCGAAAACGCTGCTGGCCGTCCACGGCGCCAGTCCCAACTCGGCGATCTGCTCGGGAAACGCCTTGGCGTCGCCGGCGCGGCGGACCGCTTCCTGCACCGCTTCGCCGACAAGCGACGAAAGCGCGACCTTGCTGTCCGGATCTTCGGTGACGACGACGCTCGGCCGCCAGATGCGCAAGGACAGGACGAGCTGGCGGATGAGTTCCTCCTCGGCGCGATTGGCGTGCAGTTGGTTCCAGTGGGCGAGAATCGTCTTCTTGGCGCAGCTTTCGAGATGCTGCGGCATCGGGAAATGCCAGAGCGTCTCGCCCGTCAGGCCGCCGGCCAAACGCAGCGCGGCGCTGTAGCGGCGCGCGTCGAGCGAGCGGCCCCAGGCGACGGTGTTCCCGTCGGGCGCGGTGATGCGCAGCGAAGTCGTCAGGTAGCCCTCGCACGCGCCGAGCAGGGCATGCGTATCGACGGGAGCGTTCTTGTTCAGGGAGTGGATCGTCAATACGGCCACGCGTTGGCCGGCTTGTTGCTGTGCCGTCCAGTTCTTGCCGCCGTCGCTCGAATGCAGGATCGTGCCGGCGTCGCCGACGGCCCAGCCGGTGTGGGCATCGAAGAAGAAGACGCCGTGCAGCGGCAGCGTGTGTTTGGTCTTGAGAAGGCTCCAGGTCGCGCCCGCATCGGCGCTGTGGGCGACCACCGACCCGGGCCGGCCGACGATCCACAACTTGTCCTTCACCGACGCGAGGGCATGGAAGTCGAAGTTGGCCTGCACGTCAGGGGCGAGGATTTTCTGCGGCAAGCCCCACGCCGACCCGCCGCTGACGCTCGACAGGACCAGGCCGCCCTGGCCTACGGCCAACGTCTTCTTGCCGAGGATTTGCATGCTCGTGATATCGCGGCCGGCAAGCCAATCGCTATGTTCGGCGACCGCCGTCTTGTCTTTGGGCGACAACACCTGCGCCCCCATCGGCCCCGCGACCACGCGCTGCAAGACGTTCTGGTTCGGGTCGCCCGCACGAATGGTGGCGAGCCGGCTCCAGGCGCCGGCGAGGATGCCGCTCTTGCCGTCGTAGAAATCGCCCGCCAGCCACGCCGTCGTGCGTGGGCCGGGCATTGGCTCCCAGCTTCGTCCCGCGTCGGTCGTCTTGAAGACGCCGAACGGAAACTGCTCGCTGCCGTCGCCAAGCAGAAACCCCGTTTGCGCATCGACGAAACGCACCTGATTCAAGCCAGGCAATGAATTGACGAGTTGCCGCTTCCATTCGAGCCCGCCATCGCTGGTGAACAGCACGACGCCGACCGAACCCATACCGTAGGGCAATTCCTCGCGGCCGACGACCCAGCCGACGTCGGGCGTCAGGAAGTGTACCGAGCGCAAGCTGGAGCGCAGCCCGGTCGGCTGGCGATGCCAGGTCTTGCCACCGTTGAGCGTGTGCAGGATGACCCCCTCGTCGCCGACGACCCAGCCTTCCTTGTGATCGAAGAAGAAGACGGAGCGCAGCGTCGCATCCTCGACGTGGCGCGGCGCTTCGTTGGCCGACACTTCGGCGATCGGCGTGAAAAACTTGAAGGCCGCCAGCCCGGTGACGAGCGCGACGGCCAGGCAAATCAGGTGGAGACGGGAACGCATGAGACGACCCTCCGTTTGCTCGGTATGGCCGCTTGCGGCATAGCACTCGCATGGCGCCATGCGAACGCCAAGCCGCAAGCGGCACTAATTCGCCATCCAATACCGCACGATGCAGAACATCGCCTGGATCGCGTCCTTCAGGCCGATCTTCTTGCCCTCTTCATACGTCCGGCCCGCATAGCTGATCGGGATTTCGTAGATGCGCAGTTTCTTCTTGGCGATCTTGGCGGTGAACTCGGGCTCGAAGCCGAAGCGGTTCGACTTCAGCTCCATGCCGTCGAGCACCTCGCGACGGAAGACCTTGTAGCAGGTTTCCATGTCGGTCAGGTTCAGGTTGGTGAAGACGTTCGACGTGGTCGTGAGCATCCAGTTGGCGATCGAGTGCCAGAAGTACAGCACGCGATGGGCGTCGCCGATGAAACGCGAGCCGTAAACGACGTCGGCCTTGCCTTCGAGGATCGGCTGGATCAGCTTGGGATACTCGGCCGGATCGTATTCGAGATCGGCGTCCTGGACGATGATGACGTCGCCGCTGGCGTGCTGAAAACCGGTGCGCAGGGCGGCGCCTTTGCCTTGATTCTTCGATTGCAGAATGACCTTGCAACCCTCGCGTTCCAGCTCCGCGAGGATGTCGCGGGTGCCGTCGGTCGAGCAGTCATCGACGAGGATGATCTCCTTGGGGATCGGCGTTTCTTGGACGCGGCGCACCAGTTCGCGCACCCATTGCTTCTCGTTGTAGACCGGGATGACGACGGAGACCTTGAAGCTCTCCGGGATCGGCATGATGCCGAGCTGACGGCATGCCTGTTCACCGAGGAGCTGGCGCAAGAGCATCTCGCGCTTCTCGGGAAACGCGGCCATTTGCTGGCAGAGCGTCTCGATGGTTTGATCGTCGAGCACCGGGTTCATTTTCAGGATCGCGGTCATGCGTGTTCCTCTGCTTCGTGGGGACAAGCTGCCAGCTTGTCCCTGGAGCGTTCCGTCGGTTCAGGGACAAGCTGGCAGCTTGTCCCCACGAGAAATCCTGTGATCGAGCGCGACGATCGTGATCGTCTGGTTTTGAAACACAACGGTCCCCGCCGGCATGTCGGCTCTCGGACCGAGCGCATGGTCCAAAAACACGTGCGTGACAGTGCGGGTTCGGCACATGTCCTTCACCTGCGGCTTGATGAAGTGATGGTAGTGCAAACCCGAACAGCCGACTTGAGCGATCGATGGGAGAAAGGAACCGGTGGAGTTGTACTCCGTCCGGACGAAATCGCGCGTCGGCTGCAAATGCTGCCTGGACCACACGAGCGCCTCCCAGCCGTCCGCGTTGACGAAATCCTCGCGAACGATTTTCTGATAGAACTGGTTTTGCTGATAACCCGCCAGCGCCAGCAAACCGATGGATAGGGCAATTCTACTAGCCCGCACCGCCAGCAAGGGACGGGCAATCGACATCGACCTCCAGGCCAGCGTCAGCCCGACGGCGCTGAGCGGGGCGGCCCAATAGATGGCCCGCTCGGGATAGAGCAAGAAGGATGCGGGCAGAAACCACCAGCGCGAATTCGCGACCACGATTGAAAGCGTAAGCCAGGCGGCCGTCAGCAGCAATGCCGCGGGCCACTGCCGGCGCAGCGCCAGGACAGCGCAGGCCGCCCAGCCGGCGAGCACGATGAAGGTGCCGGCATCCTTGCGAATGTAGTCGCACGCCGACAGCCAGGCGTTGGCGCCGAGTGAGACCGTTTCGAGCTGGCATTGGTGCGTCAGGTCGAAGTCATTCGCTTGCACTTCCATCGGCGCCGCGGCGCGATGGGCGAGCAGCAATGCCGCCGCCGCCAATCCGCTGAGCGCGAGGCCTCGCAGCGTCGCCTTGCGGTCGCGCGCCTGCAACAAGGCCGCCAGCGCGATCCACGGGCCGGCGCAGTAGAGCCAGGTGCCGCCGCCGACGCCGTGAATCAAGGGAATCGCGGCGATGGCGGCGCCGGTGGCAAGCGATAGACGCCAGCTCGTGGAGCGCAGGTGTTGCCAGAGCAAGCGCGCCGCGAAGACGCCGACGGCGACGCTGAGCACCGTCGGAAAGCCGCCCCAGCCGAGGCTTGCTTGACTGGCGCGCGCGGTCCACACCGTGACGACGGCGAGCAGCGCCGCCGGGATTCGGCCAGTCCAGGAGCGCAACAACAGATAGGTCGCCAGGATCAAAACGGCAAACGTAAGATGATGGCACGCCAGCATCACCGCCGCGGGGTCGCCGCCCCAGCGAATCGCGATGGCCGCGACCGTCGGCAGCCCGAGGTTCATCGGCGGAAAGGTCAAATCGGGAGCAAATGGCGCATGACTGTCGGGCAGACCGCCGAGCCGCGCGATCAACGCCGCCGCCGTCGTGTGCATCGACCCATCCATGCCTTGCGGAACATAGTGATACAGCAGGGTTGTCGTATATGGAAAACTGCCTAGTGCGAGAATCAGCGCCGGCCAGGTCAGGTACCTCGTTGTCGGACGGATTTTCAATCCATCCTCCTCGCCCACGGACGGCTTGAAAAACCCTCCTGCCAACCACCAGCGACTCAGTGTCAGCATGCCGATTAACGCGGCCGCCACGTCCAATCCAAATCGGAATGGGAAAGCGTAAAGAGCGATTGTCCAGTAGACGATGCCCACCAGCGGCGCGCCGACCAGGCCGACGCGCAGCCGCAAGATGGGCAAGAGCGCGAAGCCCGCCAGCGCAACTGCCGACCACACCAGCGCCAGGCCGACCGCATGTTCCCAGAGAATGGACCACGAAACCAACGTCGCGACCTCCTTGCCGGACCAGCTTCGCGGGTAGTATAGACGACGCCAGTAAGATCGTGCAAGGGCAGTCCACCCTGCACGCAACCGAGCAACCGAGGCAGGCGACAAGAATCGTGCCGGGGCACTACTGGTCACTGAAGAAAAACAGGAGGACCTGATTGCGCTCGACTTCCTCGAATCCCAGCGTCTCATAAAGCCGCAGCGCCGGCGCATTTCGCTCGTCCACTGCCAGAAGCATTTGCCCCGCCGACCGGGCGCGCAGCGCGTGCAAGGCGTGCAGCGTCATAGCTCGACCAAGGCCGCGGCGGCGGTATTCGGGCACAATGCCCAAGTATGCCAATTCCCACGTCGTTTCGTCCGGCATCTCGACCAGCAGCATCACGCCGACCGGCACGTCGCCATCCAGCGTCAACCACCAAAAATCCGGGTGAAATTTTCCCTGTGCGCGATGGCCGGCAAGGATCTCCTCGATTGTCCGTCTGCCGTTTAGCTCCGGACAATCAAGCGTACCGACGTAGGTGCGCTCCAGCGTGGTCGCAAATCGGGCATGCAGGTCCGGCCGGTAACGCTGATAACGCAACGGTGTCGGTGATTCGGCCGGCAGCTGATCCAGAGCGCACACCAGCTGGTGCATTTGCGTGATGGGACGAAACCCTTGGCGCACCAGCGGGTCAGTGAAAGGGAGATCGCCGGGATTCGCGAGTGCTTGGGCGAGTTTGCAGCCGATCGAACGAGACCAGTCTAGCCCTGCCTGGACGAGGGGGGCGGCGCAAACGTCGTCGGCGGCGGGTAGCCAAAACAGGCAAACCGAACCTGCGAGCGGAGCGCAGACCTGAACGCCAGCGATGTCGCTGCCGCGCCAGGCGACCAGGACGCCGCGCGGATCGAGCACGCCGGTTTCGAGGAGATGCAAGCAATGCAGCACGCGTGCGGCACGATGTGCGTCAGGGACGCGCGCCAGCGCTCGCGCCAGCGCGGCAGTCCATTCCTCCGGACGCACGGATTCGATTCGCATGGAGCTAAATTCGTACGGTGCGTGAAACGCACCTTGGGCACTGCGAGAGGTGCGTTTCAGGCACCCTTTCGAAGGTGGTCACTTGACGCCGTTGCCATTGAGGTAGGGCTTGGCGCGGACCTTGGTCATGGTCAAGCAGTTGCCGGGCGGGTGGATGACGACCTCGGTCATGTAGTGCTGCATCAGGAAGAGGCCGCGGCCACAGGGACGCTCAATATTCTCGTCGGCAAGTGGATCGGGGACATCGCCCGGATCATAGCCCGGGCCTTCGTCGGCCACGCCGACGTCGAAACGGTCGGCCTGAACCCGAAAGCGGACATGGATCTTCTTGTCCTTGTTCATCTGGTTGCCGTGCTTGATGGCGTTGACGATCGCCTCCTCCAGGGCAAGGCGAATTCCGAAGATTTCCTTGTCCTCGAAATGGCACCGCTGGAGGTGCGTCTCGATGGTTTCCTGAAGGTGGCGGGCTTCGTTGAGATCGCTGGGTATGACCAATTCCACGGTTCCGTCCTTTGCGCAGATGCACATGGGTTTCCTAGAATCTCAAGGCGATGACTTGGTTTACTTCGGCAGAGACCGACACGGTCCTTACATGAAATTGAGCCGCGCGCCGAACTTCTCTGCCAACTGGACGAATAACCGTTCTTCAAGGGCAAAAACTAGACATGGAACTCCTCTATACTCGCGGACTTCCCCTCCACAAGCATAGAGCAATTCTGGGCGGGAGTCAAAAAAGGGTGCACGACATGGTTTGCAGCTGGAGGCCTTGGTTTGGTATGGTGGTGCGCGAAGTTCCCTTACCGAGGCGCCTCCGCACAGATGAAAGGGATGGGGGCCTCCGCATTGCGAGAGTTCGTCCCATTCATCCAGGCACACACACCCGTTTTGGGACGATGGGACGAACCTGGCAACCATATTCCACGTGGAACACTGACGAACTATTAACGAAATCCGACCTTGCTATTCGCCCTACGCCCCAAGAATTAAGTAAGGTGTCCGCGGAACCCAGGTGGTAGCCGCTCAGCACTTGATCGCCGCACCAGTCAGGCGGGGACATCGAGGCCGACGCCGCTGGGGGGCCGTGGTCGTGGTCGGTGCTTCGCCTGCGGAAAAGTATTGGCTTCTGCTTTCGCGGGCTCACCAGGGTCGGATTACCGACCCTGGCCACGGTAATGTGGCCAGCCCCACGTAAACCACCGCGTCCCACTCCCTATGGCCGACTCCCTATTTCCTACCCACGTCGGCCGAGCATCATGTCGATTTCCCGTGCTACCGCTTCGAGCGTCGGCTCCAAGGCGATCGGGGTTGTCCCTTTCCGACTTTGGAATCGCTCGATGCCCCAGCGATGTTTCGCGTGCAGGGCCACGGCGTCATGGCCGACGCAAACCTTGACATAAACGTTGACCTCCGGAAGGCTGTCGTGGGCGGCGTTGGAGGTGGTCGTCAACGTGGAACCGTCGGCGAATCGGCTGTAGAATTCGTAGCCGAGGTACATCGTGCGTTTGCCGCTCAGGACGGCAAACGTCTTATGGTCGGCGGCGATGGAAACACGCAGAACGACGTCGCGCTGTTTCTTCGCGACCAGGTCGCCGACGTGGTGGAATTCGAGCGCGGCCAGGTCGCCATCGAATTTCTCGCGCGTTTCCTCTTCCAACTCGGCCAGGAGCGTGAAATCGGATTGCCAGAAGCGGCTGTGCTTGCCTTCGAATAGGACGGCACTGACATGGGGGGCGGCGCGTTTGCGCGTCGCCTCGGCGCAGGCGCGGCGCATCTGACGCTCCATCTCGAGTTCCTGGCGGCGACGTTCCGCCAGTTCCGCTTCGACGGCGGCCACGTTCCACCAGTTCCGATAGCGCATACGAAATAAGACCTTCGACAAATTACTCACGATATCCCATTCACAATAGACCGTGGCGCCGGTGCGATTTACTGTCATGTGTTGCAAGTTGCTGTCGTGTTTCGCCGCGGCCACGAGCGCCTTGGCTTCCATTTCGTCCCGGCACTTCAGGCGTTCTTGTCCCCACTGGTTGGAAAGTTGCAGGGCATCGCGCAGCACATCGTGAGGTATGGCAGGGTAGGTAGCCTCGATGTGCCAGACTCCCTTCGACACCACGCCACGATAGCGCTGATTGATTGCCGCCTGGCTCTCGTGGGCGAAGGCGCATTCAAGGGTGGCGCCGTCAGGCAGGTCATAGAACAGTCGGCCCCAATCCTCGCCAAGTTGATTCCGAATGTCTTTTTCCGAGAGCCAGATGTGATTGTGCAGGCCGAAGCGAAAGCCAGTCGGCGTGATCTCGAAAATGCCTGGAGCGGCGCCTTCGGGCGGCTGCAGTTTTCCGGCGTCAAATCCGGGCGGAAAGCCAACGGTAACGACGACGCCAGCGGTGGCGATGTCCGAACACGATTCGACGAAAAAGCGAATCAACGTCATGTCGGCCAAAGACCAGGAAACAGGGCCCCCCGCGACCGGAGTGAGTGCGAATGCCTCGATCACTTTGAGGACCGGCCCGATATTGTCCTCTGGTTTGGGTGGCTCGGGGGGTGGACCCTGGTCGATGGCCTGCAACTCGGCTTCCATTGGCTCGGGTTCGGGAGGCGCTTCCGCCTGGCTCACAAATTGGTCCCACTCGCCGCCGAGGCCGAGCACAGACAGGAGACGGGGCAGGTTTCCGAGGTCGCCGTCGCGCTCGTTATCGGTGACCGTTTCCCACAAGAGAGCTTTCTTGACCGCATCGGAATCGTGCGGGATGCCGGCGGCTGTCAACGCCGCACAAACTTGGTCGGCGTGCCATTCGCGATAGCGATTCAGCGCCTGACTATACGGCAACGGGGCCACGCTGGCGCGGAAGTCTTCGGGGACGCCAAGTTGATTCGCGATCAGATCAAACGGACCCTTTGGCCGATCGCTGCCCGGTGGCGGGTCGTCCTCGAGAAACGCGACCCGGGGATCGCAAGGGGGCGTTTCGTCGGGCTGGTGCAGGCGTGCTTCCATCTCCGCGTCTTGCTCGGCGCCGACCGGACGGGAGTGGCACCAGTACTCATGCATGAAATGGCGCTGACCCTCAGGACCCCCGTGAACGGTCAAATACCAGCGCTCGCCGTCGGACGTCGTGAATTGGAGCGCCGGCCTGGCTAACTTGCAAAGTCCGCGATTCAAATCACTGGCGCTGACACCCCAGACGCTGGACGTGAAGGAGACCCATCCGCCGTGTTCGTTTGTCTGAACACGGACGCATTCGCCCCCCGCGCATGGCTTGAGCGTCTGGGCAAACACCGCTTCCACTTCAGTCGCCGGGCAGTCACGCACGGCGGTTACGTTGATGCGAATCGACATGCCTGGTTCCTGACTGCCATGTCCTCGTTAACGCAGGTCGCCCCGCGACGCTCGCGTGTCACCGAGATTTGAGAGTGACTTCTTGTAGCTTATGCCGAGATCGCATGGTTGACGGGTTCGCGAGGAAGAAAAAGAGTTGATACGACGAATTACGTTTTCGTGTTATTCGAGTTCCGGGGAGTCTCGGGGACACCTTAGTTAATTATCGCGCCCCCCTTCGGCCCACGCTTCATCGGCCGTTGCACTCGGTCCAAGAGTCCCTCCAGCCGCGTGATGAAATCGTCGTTGCCAAGCGGCCAGCCGGTGCGCTCGTTGCGACGCAAGGCCTTGAGGTCCGCGTCGTCGATGCTGCTATCCAACAGAGTACGCTATTGGGGCATCGATCGCAACCGGCGATTGCCGCGCTGCGTGACGTGATGGGGCATACCGGGGACCACGACTCGAGCGATTCTGGCCGTGGGCAAGATGGTAAGAGGCAAAGCAAGTCGAAGGCAAGAATTAAGTAACGTGTCCCCGGAACCATGTCAACCTAATGAACCCACCACGCTAAGAATTGGGATACGAGCCGGAAGCGTAAGCGACGGGTTCTCAGAAAGAACCGTCGCTTACGCTTCCGGCTCATCAACGGTGTACACCAAAATTAAGAGTGGATGACGCACTACTCAGGTCCGGGGACACCTTACTTATTTTCCCGGCGCCTTGTGAGCGCTATCCCGCAAGCGGCGAATCAAGTTCCTTGGCGCCCTTCGTGGATCAACCGTCTTTGTCCTTCTTTTCTTTCGGTGGCGGCGGCGCGGCGTCGGGCTGAAACTTGAGCAGATCGCCGCCGGTCTTCGCGCCGCTGCTGCGGGCAATCATGGAGAGCGTGACGTTGAGCTGGGTGCGGAACTCGCTGCCCAGCGGCGTTTCGAGGGCGGTCATCTTGAGTTCGTCGAGCCGGCCCTTGTCGAGCTGCACGCCGTTCTTTTGCAGGTGGCGATTCAGTTCGAGCACGGCGGGCATGCGCAGCGTCTTGAGGTCGTTATTCGGGTCGGCGACGAGGCCGGCCAGTTGCAACTGAATGGCCTTGCCCGGCATGCGCCCCAGAATCTCCAGGGCGGGGAGTCCATATTCCGGCGAACGCACCTGCGCCTTGATGACGTCGAGGGCCGGCGTCACGTCGTAACCCTGAAGCTCGCCGCGGGCCATTTTCCAAAGCGTGTACATTGATGTCGCCGCAAAAGTCTTGCGCTCCTCCGGCGTCAACTTGGCGAACTGCACCTCTTTGATCTGCGCCTCCACGAGGGCCTTCATGTCATCGTCCGCCTTGAAGCGGTCCTCGGTGATGACGACGACGCCCCGATCTTTGCCGATGAACTTCTTGACTGCCTTCTCCCGTGCATTGGCAACGACCACGATCATCGGCAACCCGCCGAGGTCGGCATCGCGGCGAAGCTGGCCGTACACAAAGGCGAACTCGTTGTCGGCCATGCCGCGATGCAGGATCACCAGATCGAAGTCGGCGCTCGCCTTGCCCTTCTCGATCGCTTCATTCGATTTCTTGGCGAGCACCGCCTCGAAGCCCAGGGCCTTGGCGACTTCGCGAACCGGCTGCTCCTGACCAAGCGGGGCATGGGCGACGAGGGCTTTCGGATTCGGGTCGCTGGCCAGGAAGCGCCGCGCCAGTTCAACGACGCGCTCGGAGGCCACTGCCGGCTGCGTGCTCGGCGGCATGCGCAGCATCGCCTGCAGCGAGGCAAACTGCACGCGGCGATCGGGATAGTACAGCCCACGCACGATACCGCGCGGGTGATCGCCGGAGCTGGCGCGAGCCGTGCGGAAGTCGCCGCGCTCGCCGAGCGCCTGGATGATCGGCAATACCACCGGCAGCTGGCGCTCTTCCATGCCGCGCTCCATCACGCGCATCAAGAGGTCCACGTCGATCGTGGTCAACAACTTTTGCAGATTCGGAGGCAACGGCTTCAGCAGAATCTGTTCGACCTTGGGCCGATAGGCGCGCTCCAGCATCAAGCTCATCAGCACCACCTGGGCGGGCTGATAGCTCGGATCGAGCTCGAGCGCTTGCCGGGCGTAGCGGGTGCCGAGGAATTCCTCCGCCTGATAGGGGGTCAGCTCGTCGGGCTGTAGGGCGATTGCCTCGCCGTTCCATTCCCAGATCTTGACCGATTTGTCCGCGGGGAACGCCGCCTTGTGCTGATAATAGCCCTCCGCCAATTGCACCAGCGATTCCCTGGCCGGCGGCAGGTCGGTGACATCGACGCGCAGCATCGAGGCGAGCACTTCGCTGGCCTTCTTGCGCACCGCATCGGGATACTTCTTCGACGCCGTCATGTGCCAAAGGTAAGGCACCACGCGCTTATCGTCGCGCGCGCGGATAATGTCGAGCATCGTCAGCCGCAGCTCCAGGTCGCGGTAGTCTTTTTCATTGGCGGCCTTGAACACTTCGAGATAAACCGGCACCGTCTCCGGACCCATACGCAGCAGCGTCTCGCGCACGCGCCCGAATTGCGACTTGCCGTAGTTGACGCGCAGCGCCTCGACGAGGTACGGCACCGCCCGTTCGCGCGAGCGGGCGATCTGTACGTAGGCGTAGCCGCGCTCCTCGGGAGTGCGGGCGTCGAGCTGGTTGATGTATTTCTTGATGCGCACCGGATCGCTGAGGTGCGTCTCGACCGCCTTGGTGAGGCGATCGATCAGGACATCGACGTTATCGGACGCTTCCTTGTGAAACGGCGGATGCTCGGACCACTGGCGCACCTGGCGCAGGCGCAGGAAGGCCGACATGCCCTCGGCCTCTTCGAGCTTGACGAGGTCGGGATCGATCTCCTTCGCGGGCTTTTCCAGGAGGAGTTTGAGGTGCAGCCCGGCGAGGTCGAACTTGCCGAGGTCCATCTCAAACTTGATGGCGGCCCAGAACTCGATGGCGGTCTCGGGCTTCTTGAAGAAGACGCGGTACTCCTCGTTGGCTTTTTCGAGAAGCTCCCTGGTCTTCATCTTGTTGATGGCCGCCGCATCGGGCTTGTCCTGGCCGTGCGTTGGCGAGCGCAGTGCCAGCAGGCCAGCGAGCGCGGCGAAGGCGAACAGAAAGCGCAATCGTATCGTGAACATGGGTGTATCCATTTCATCGCAGGCGTTTAGCGTTCGCATGGCGCCATGCGGGCGCTAAACGCAAGCAATGTCAGAAATCAACCTCCGGCCGAATCAAATCCTCGAACGTCTCGCGGCGGCGAATCAAATGATGCTCCCCGCCATCGACCAGGACCTCGGCGGCGCGCGGCCGGCCGTTGTAATTCGACGCCATCGCCATGCCGTAGGCGCCGGCGCTGAATGTCGCCAGCAAGTCGCCGCGCTGCATCGGCGGCAGGTAGCGCTCCTTGGCCAGGAAGTCGCCCGACTCGCACACCGGGCCGACCACGTCGCACATCGTCGTGCCCGGGTTAGCGATCTGGAAATCCTCCGGCGGCGCCGCAAACGCCTGCGCGGGCGCGACCGGCCAGATGCGGTGGAACGAATCGTACAGCGTCGGCCGAATCAGATCGTTCATCGCCGCGTCCTGGATGACGAAGTGCTTGCCGCCGGAATCCTTCGTGTAAATCACCCGGCTCACCAGGAGGCCAGCGTTGCCGACGATGAACCGGCCCGGCTCCAGCACGAGCCTACAGACCGAATCTTGAATCGCCGGCACGATCACCTCGGCGAACGCACTGGCGGGGAGAGCCTCGTCCTTCTTGTAATGGATGCCGAAGCCGCCGCCCATGTTCCAGACGTTGATCGCGTGCCCCTGGGCGCGCAGCTTGTCGATCAGCACCTGGCCCTTCACCATGCCCTGGCGGTACGGCTCCACCGACAGGATCGGCGAGCCTAGGTGCATGTGCAATCCTACCACCTTGATGTGCGGATTCTTCACCACTTTTGCGGCGAATTCGAGGACCGTGTCGATGTCGAGCCCGAACTTGACGCCTTTGACGCTGGTATCGGTCTTGGCGTGCGTCTTGGGGGGGAGATCGGGATTCACGCGCAGGGCGACGTTGGCGACGCGCCCCATCGATTTCGCCAGGGCCGCGATGGCCGACAGCTCGCCTTCGCTTTCGACGTTGAAGAGAAAGACGTTGGCGTCAAGGGCCATGCGGATCTCGGTATCGGTCTTGCCGGCGCCGGCGAAGACGATCTTGCTGGCGGCACAGCCGGCCTTGAGAGCGCGAAAGAGTTCGCCGCCGCTGGTGACGTCGCAGCCTGCCCCGCCTTCGACCATGAGGCGCGTGATGTGCAGATTGCCGTTGGTCTTGATGCTGTAGCAGACCAGCGGATCGACGGCCTTGAACGCGGTCTGAAGCTGCTTGAGGTGATGCTGCAGCGTCTTCTTGCTATAGACGTAAAGCGGAGTGCCGTATTTCTCGGCGAGAGCCGGCACGGGAACATCGTCGCAGTGCAGGATGCGGTTTTTGTAGGTGAAGTGGTCCATAGTAGGCCCTGGCTTGAATGGTTGGGGCATCACATTCTATTGTAACGGCCGACTCTCGCAGTGTGCATAGAAAAAGCGTGCAGTTCGCGTGAGCCTTGGCGTATACTGACGCGTGGATTCCTCCCAGGGAGGCAGCCATGCACCTCGTCATCCGTATCGCCATCGGCTCACTGCTATTGGTCGCCAACGCGACGCTCGCCGGCGCGCAGCCCAAATTCGCCGCCATTCACGGCGCCTCGGCGGCGAAATACCAGGATTGGACGAACGGCCTCGCCAAGCAGAAACTTCGCCCCGCGTTCGTATCGGTCGCCGAGATTGACGGCGCGCCGACGTTCGCTGCCATCGCGGTCGACAACAACGAGGGACGAACCTGGGCCGTCAGCCATCACCTCTCGGCACAGGAATATCAGCAGGAATTCCTTGCCCAGGTTGACCAAGGGCTGCGGCCCATCTGCGTGGTCGGCTATCGCAAGGGGGATGTCGCCAACTATGCGGCGATCTTCGTCAAGGACAACGTCCCGCAATGGTCTGCACGCCACGGTTTGGACGCCAATCAGTATCAGCAAACGTTCGATCATTTGGGCAAGGCCGGCTACCGTCCGGTGCAAGGTTCGGTCTATCCGGCCGGGGAGAGCGTGCAGTATTCTTACCTCTTCGTGAAGGATAACTTCAAGGACTGGATCGCCCAGGCCGGCCTGACCGTGGAGCAGTACCAGAAACTGCTGAGCGATCCGAACAAGAAGAACGTCCGGCCCATCAGCGTGTGCGCCTATCCGACCAAGTTCGGCACGCGCTTCGCCGCCATCGTCGTCGAGGACGCCCAGAAACTCAACTGGAGCAGCAAGCATCATCTGACGCCGAAACAGTATCAGGAGTACTACAACGACATGACCGGCAAGGGCTATCGGCCGACGCAAGTGTGTGCGTATCCTTGGGAGAACGAGGTGCGCTACCTGGCGGTGTTCGAGAAAGCCGATTAGCGGCGCCGCCCAGCACAGCGCACGTCGGTTCGTTGGCCTCAAAATGGCGACGCGGTTGGTCAAACGCGCGGCACAGTTTTCCTGTTCCGGCGACCGTGCCAGGGACGCCGATTTTGCCAACCCTGTGCAAGTTCCGTGACCGATTTCACCGTTACGACCGGACCACGGCTTTTGCAAAATTTCCCAATTTCGCTCAATTTCGTTGGCGTCGCCTGGTAGCATGACCTAGATAGCGTATAGGCGAACGAAGCCGCCGTTGGCTCAACGTTTGCGGGGCAAAAATCGGGTGCACAGACGCTCGCCACGCGAGCGACTCGAAGCGAGGTCATCGTGAACAAACAGCTCAAGCCGTTGCGTCGCTTCGTCAAGTCTTGTTGCCTGGTGGCTGACAATGCCCGCTACCCGGCTCTCGATCTTTACTTGACTTATGTTAACTGGTGCATCAATCGGCGTACTACCGTTTACGATCAATTCTACTTCCTGGAAATGATTCAATCGCAGGGCTTCACCTACAACGCCGAACCGGGCAAGTCGCACTTCGTCGGCCTGACCGTGCTGCCGCCGTACCGGGTTGAGTAATCCCCTCTTCGATTCAGTCTCGTGGCGGCAAGACTCCAATCTTGCCGGTTCAAGGAACGGCAAGATCGGGATCTTGCCGCCAAGGCCCTTGCTGTTACTCGTCGATCTCTCCGCATAGAATAAGGCACCAGCAAGCTGCTTGTGCCTACGGGGAATTATGGCCGTGAAATCGACGAATATTCGCATCGACGATGTTTCCTACACCTACGAAGATTTTCGCTATCGCACGCCGATCAAGTTCGGCGGCGTCGCGCTCGATCGTTGCACCGTTCTCAACGTCGAGGTGACCGTCCGCACTCTCGCCGGTAAGACGGCGCGCGGCTTCGGCTCGATGCCGATGGGCAACGTCTGGTCGTTTCCGTCGAAGACGTTGCCCTACAATCAGACGCTCGCGGTCATGAAAAGGCTGGTCGAGATCATTGCTCATATCACGCGCGAATGCGACGAAGCGGGACATCCAATCGACTTGACCTGGCAGCTCGAGCCGTCCTACATGGCGGCCGCCGCGTCTGTTGCCGAGGAAACGAGTCCATCCGAACCGATTCCGCAACTTTGCACGCTCGTCTGCGCCAGCCCATTCGATGCCGCCCTGCACGACGCCTTCGGCAAAGCGCATGACCTGAACTGCTATCACACCTACGGGCCCGACTTCATGAATCACGACGTCGGGCACTATCTCGGCGACACCTTCAAGGGGGAAACGCTCGATCGCTACGTCAGCAGGACGCCGCAAGCGAAGATGCCGCTCTATCACCTGATCGGCGCCCTCGACCCGCTCGAAGACAAGGACCTCCCGAAACGGCTCAACGACGGCTTGCCGGAAACTCTCGGCGAGTGGATTCGCGCCGATGGGCTGACGCACCTGAAGATCAAGCTCAACGGCGACGATCTCGACTGGGACATCCAGCGTGTCGTCGGCGTCGATCAAGTCGCGGCCAAGACGCAGCAAGAGCGCGGCATCGCGAAATGGTGCTATTCGCTCGATTTCAACGAGAAATGCCCTAACGTCGCCTACTTGCTTGAGTTCTTGAAGCAGGTGAAAGCACGCCGGCCCGACGGGTTCGAGCGCATTCAGTACATCGAGCAGCCGACGGCGCGCGACCTGAAGGCGAATCGGCAGAACGTCATGCACGAGGCGTCAAAGATTCGCCCCGTCGTCATCGACGAATCGCTCATCGACCTGGAGAGCATCCTGATCGCGCGCGCGATGGGCTACACGGGGGCCGCGCTGAAGGCGTGCAAGGGGCAGACGCAATCGCTGTTGATGGCCGCCGCGGCCCAGAAGTACGGCATGTTCCTCTGCGTGCAGGATTTGACGTGCGTCGGTGCGTCGCTGATCCACTCGGCCGGCCTGGCGGCACACGTGCCGGGCGTCGCGGCGATCGAATCGAACGGCCGACAGTACTGCCCCGCCGCCAACGAGCCGTGGGCGGAAAGCCATCCGGGCATCATGCGCATCACCGACGGCACGATGGCGACCGAGACGCTGACGGGACTTGGGCTGAGCGCGGTGGCAATCAACCACCGCTAAGCCATTGGTTTTCAGACTCCCGGCGCCAAGCGCTAGTTCAGCTCTTCGAGCCACAGACGCAAGTCGTGCTCATATTCGCTCGCCAGGTCGCCCTTGACGAGCTGGCGGTGGAAGTCGGCAGCGCCTTTACGATCCAGATCGGCAGCCTGCGCGTCGGGGAAGCGCTTGGCTGGGTCCGGCGCGATCAGCTTCTGGCACAGGTGCAAGAGCATCTCATTACAGCTCACTTCATCGGGGAGCAAGCTCTTCAGGCGCTGGTCGAGATCCTTCTTGGCGGCAAGCAGCGATTTGTAATCGCTCATTCCCTCGAAAGGGCTTTGGCCGGCGAGCATTTCGATGAGGACGTAGCCGAGGCTGGCGAGGTCGGATTGCGGTGTGTTCTTGCTGCCTGCGAGCACTTCGGGGGCGGCATAGGCGGGGGACCACATGCGCCGGGCGGACGCCTGATCGAGGTCCATCGCGGAGCCGATGTCGATGATCTTGGCATTGCCAGTGCGTTTGACCATGATGTTGGCCGGCTTGAGATCGCCGTGGACAATGCCGTCGCGGTGCAGCGCCGCCAGACCCGCCAGGCATTCACGCAAGATCTGGATGGCGACGCCCGGCTTGAGTCTTGGCTGCACTGGGCCGGCGCACAAGATCACCTTGTTGACGTAGGTCCAGCGTTCGGGCCGCAAGCGCGTGCGCGATTGCTCGAAGACCTGCGTAGTCATGAGGTCGCGCAGGTCGTAGCCGTCAACCCATTCCATGATCATGATACGAATGCCGCCGTGCTCAATGAAGTTGTGCAGGTCGAGCAAGTTGTCGTGCTGGATGAGGGCGACGCGCGATGAGATGTCGGCGATGCGGGCCATGTCGGCGACGTAGCTCGGCACGTCGCGGTAGCTTTCCGGCGAGAAAATCTTCAGCGCGACCGGCAAGCGGAAGTGGTCGGTCCCATGGCGCTCGCTGAGATAGACGACCCCCTGGCCGCCCTTGCCGAGCATGCGGATCTTCTTGTACTCGGCGGCCCAGCGCACCGATCCGTTCTTGAGGAGCGATTCGTACTGCCTGAGCAGAGCGGCCCCCTCCTTATCGAAATAGGCGGGGGCAACGGACGACGGTCCCGATAGGGTTACGGTCGTGGAAATCATGCCAGACGATCCTCATCCGCTGTTTGTTCCGTGTGGGAGATTTTACCAGATGGGGCTGGATCGACCAAGGCGGGTTCGGTGAAGTTCGCGCAAGGCATGTATGAGCAGGCTCTTGCGGATCATAGGCCGACGTGATATTACGAATGGAAGAATTATCCCACGGGGCCCCCACCATGCGCTGCTTGCCTGCTTTGTCGATCCTGTTCTTCATACCATCCTGGGCGTTTGCCCACAACGTCGGCGTCGATTGCAAGTTGAACGGCGACAAGGTGGAAGTCGAAGCGTTCTACGATGACGACACGGCCGCCGCCAAGGCCAAGGTGCGCGTCGAGAATGCCAAGGAGGAAGTCATCGCCAGCGGCGTTACCGATGCGAAGGGGAAGTGGAGCTTCGCCGCGCCGCCGCCAGGCAAGTATGTGGTATTCCTGGACGCGGGGGCAGGACATCGCGCGCAGAAGGAGCTCGACTTGGAGGAGACGATCCGTGTCGGGCCGACGCGCGATGATTTCACGCGGACGCCGTGGCGAAAAATAGCGATCGGCCTGATCACGATCGGCGGCCTGGGCGGAGCGTTCTTGCTGGCGTCGCTGCTGAGGAAGAACGGGAAGGTGTGACGGTCGCGCCGCCCAAGTTGCAGAATCCACCAAGAACACGAAGTTGCCCAAAAAAAGGGTTCTTCCGGTGAATGCGTGTTTTGCTGTCAAGGTCGGTTGAGCTGGAAACGATTTTTTCCTTAGCTTGTCCCCCCCGAACGTGACCTTCAGGGGCAAAATCTGCCATAATCCCTGGAAAA
>JACXTT010004760.1_pt1 | contig 20029 bp, 19 predicted proteins | sample 9270951 | NCBI WGS metagenome assembly JACXTT01 (sample SAMN15532306, study PRJNA645909) | rock metagenome | isolation source: weathered quartz diorite | place: Puerto Rico | collected 2017-06-21 | reverse complement strand
GCCAACCATCATCGCGATATCGTCGATGAAGTCGAAACCGCCGTCGCGGCCCATCTCCTGGTCGTGGTCGGAATGGCGCTGAACCCGATGCCGAAAAAAGCCATCAAGGCGCTGGACGCGGCCGGCATCAAATTCCATTACCTGGAATACGGCAGCTACTTCAACACCTGGCGGCGGCGCAATGCGCTGAAGATGTGGAGCGGCTGGCCGACCTTCCCGATGGTGTTCATCAAGGGCGTGCTGGTCGGCGGCGCCGACGATGCGATTCGCCTCATCGACAGCGGCGAGTTGAAAAAAATGCTGTAGTTTTTCTCGAAAAAGCGGACGGAAAAAAACGGCTTCGCGGCGCAACCGCGAAGCCGTTTTATCGGGTGAAGCGCTTTAGAACGTGGCCTTGAACTGCGCGCCGAAGATGCGCGGCTCGTTGATGAAGCCGGTCAGGTTGTTGAAGTCGATGCCGCCGGTGACGCGGATCTGGTTGGTGATGTTGCGGCCGTAGACGGCGACTTCATATTTGCCGTTGCCGAAGATGTAGCCGATGCGCGCGCCCCCCTCGGTAAGCGATTTGCCGGTGAACTCGGTCGACTCATAGAGGAAGAAGTTGACCTTGCTGCGATATACCCAGTCGGTGTACGCATACCACTCGCCGCCCTCGGTCGGGATCGAATACTTGAGCGTGAAGTTGGCGGTGTACTTGGGCGCCTGCGGCAGCGGGTTGCCGTCGATCAGCGCCAAGCCGCCGGCGGTTTTCGGATCGGTCACAGTGCAGGACGCGCATACGGACACGGCCAGGTTCTTGTCCTTGATCTTGGTGTCGTTGTAGCTCACGCCCAGCGAGGCCAGCAGGTTGCTGGTGATATAGGCCTGGGTGTCCAGCTCGAAACCCTGGCCCTCGGTTTTCTTGGCATTGAGCAGGATGTTCGAATTGCTCGAGCCGCCGACGGCGGTCAGCTGCTGGTCCTTGACGGTGTACTTGAACACGCCGAAGCTCACCCTGGCCTTGCGCTCGAACAGGTCCGCCTTGACGCCGGCTTCATAAGAGGTGTTCGTTTCAGGATTGGCCACCGACTGGTTGTTGAAGGCGCCGGCACCCTGCACGCTGGCCGCGCGGAAGCCGTTGGCAATGCGCGTATAGAGGCTGACATCCTTGCTCAGCGCATAGGTGCCGCTCACATCCCAGCTGGTCTTGCCATTGCTCGGGGCGGCGGTCAGCGGACCTTGTGCGCCGAGCTGCGCCAGCGTGCATTTGCCGACCAGGACGCAAGGCACGAAGCCGCTGTTGTTGTAGTCCTCGACATTGAAATCCTTCTTGTCGTGGGTGTAACGCAGGCCGGCGCGCAGTTTGAGTGCCGGGCTGACGGCGTAGTTGAGCGCACCGAACATGGCATAGGAATCGTCCTTCTGGCGCACGCGTTCATAGCCATCCTGCTTGCCGCCGTTCGGCGAGTCGTAGCTGAAGCTCTCGACCTTGTAATCCTCGTGGAAGAAATACAGGCCGCCCAGCCAGTTCAGCGGCCCGGCGTATTTGGATTCCACGCGGAATTCCTGCGTCACCTGCCTGTGCTTGGGGATGCCGTCGGCGGTTTCGGACGAGAAAGGAATGAAGCCCGGGCCGGAGGGCGGTGCGAACTGGTTGCCATAGCCGCCGTCGATATCGCCGCGGTTGAGGGTGTCCATCGATTCGTAGCCGGTGATCGAGTGCAGGGTGAATTTATCCAGCGACCACTTGAGGCGCATGCTGCCGCCCTGGGTCTTGAGGCGAGAGTCGTTCTTGCCGTCGATGGAAATTTTCGAAGGATCGAAGCCGGCGACCAGGTCGTTGGTGCCCGGCTTGATGATGTTGGCGCGGAACAGGCGCGCACTGCCTTTTAGATCGCGGCCGTGGAAATTGAACAGGGCGCTGAAGTCCTTGTTCGGCGCGTAGAGGAACTGCAGGCGCACGGCGTCGTCCTCATAGCCTTCGAGGTCGCGAGTGGGGCCGGGCACGGTGTTTTTCACCCAGTCGTCGCGGCGCTGGAACTGGCCGGAGAGGCGCATCGCCCAGTCGCTGTTCAGGGGCGCGTTGACGGCGCCTTCAAGCGATGTGGTGTAGTACTTGGCGGCCGAGACATTGACATAGCCTTCCGTCGTCTGGCGCGGCTTGACCGAATCGAACTTGACCACGCCGGCCGGCGAGTTGGCGCCGAACAGCGTGCCCTGCGGTCCGCGCAGCACCTCGATCTGGTCGATGTCGAACATCGGGAAGCCCTTCAGGATCGGGTTTTCCTGCGCCACATCGTCGAGGACCAGGGCCACCGGCTGCGAGGCATTGAGGCGGAAATCGGTATTGCCGTAGCCGCGCAGGTAAAAACGCGGGAAGGCGCGACCGTAGGAGGATTCGATATTCAGGCTGGGCACGCGTCCGGCCAGGGAGCGCACATCCTGGCCGCCGGAGTTGATGACATCGAGCTTCTCGCCGCTCAGGGTGGAAATGGAGTTCGGCACATCCTTGATGTTTTCTGCGCGGCGTTCGGCGGTGACGGTGATGACATCGAGCTTGCCGGTTTCGGCGGCGGGCTTGGCGTCCTGTGCGAACACATTGCCGACCGGCAGGCCGGCGGCGACAATCAGGCCGAGGATGCCGACGCTCGACACCGGGCGGGAGGCAATGGCGAAGCCAAGGGGGGCCCTGGATTTCTTCTGCATGAACGACTCCTGAAGGTTGTTGTTGGAAACGGGATGGGAACTGGCGATTCGAACGGGAAGCAATGAAGCCGCAGCACGAGGCGAAAGCATGGCGAATTGAAGACGCAGGAATTGTTGCGATGGTATTACCTTCGTGCCGTTTGGGGAAATATGAAAGACAAGCCGTTGCAGAAGTGCAACAGTTTCCACAGCTCCAAATGCCTCGCAATAGTTGCGTATTTGAAGGCGCTCACTTACACCGCTGGCAAGTCCTTGATTGGATTCGATAGCCGCCAATGCTGCCTGCGCAGAATCCATGCCGCCCAGGCTACCGCGGCAATGATGGTCAGGGCGCCCAGTTTATGGATAAAGCCGCCGATGCCCTGTGCGCGCGGCAACAGGCCGGTGGCATTGAGCAGATAGATCCAGTCGTGGCCGCCTTCCTCGCCAGTCTGCCCGCCCAGCAGCACCAGCTGCGGGTGCAATGCATCGAAGGCATAGGGGGCGATATCGAGCAGGGAGACGCCGAGCAGCCACAGGCCGATAGCCGCCCCATAGGGATCGCGATTGCGGATCAACAGGGCGCCGGCGATGATGGCCGGCATCAGCAGTTGGCCGAGGCTGCCGCCGGCAATGGTCATGAATTCGCCGAAAGGGCGGAACAGCACATGGCCGGCTTCATGAAACACCAGCAGGGGGCCGTGCAGAAAGGAAAGGCCCATTTCGCCGACGCGATAATCGAGCAGGATCAGGCGCCCGCCCCAGATCGCAAATGCCAGCAGCAAAGCGACACGCGCCCAAAACGGCGCTGGCTCGATGCGCTCCGGCACATGGCCGAGCAAGGCGAGGAACCGAGTCCTGCGACTATCGACTTCGTCTTCGTCCTTATCCGCGCCCACCTCGCGCTTGACGGCGGGCATCGGCGAAAGGGTCGCGCCGAATTTTGCCAGCACCAGTCCACAGGCCGGACAGGCGGCCGGCAGCGATTGATCCGCAGGCAGTGGCGCGTGGCCGCATTTTGGGCAGAGTTTGTAATGCATGGCAGCGCGGCTGGCGGCGATCCCTTTGGACGATTGCGCATCCTAGCGCGGATCGGCAACAAGGGCTGCGCTTGCGGTGTCGCCTGCATTTGCTACAGTGCGTGCTTCGCCAGTCATCGTTCGCGACCGGCCCGTTCTTCCATCCAGAAAGTGCGCCAGATGAATTTTCGCATCATGAATTTTCGTATTTTGAATTTTCGTATCATCACGGCCGCCGTCCTGATCGGCGTCGCCGCAGCTTCATCGGCCGCTGAACCCGCCAAGGCCGCAGAAAAAATTACCGCCATCCGTGCCGGTAAATTGATCGACGTCATCGGCGCGAAAGTGCTGACCGACCAGACCATCGTCATCAGTGGCGACAAAATCAGCGCAGTGGGCCCCAGCGCCGGCGTCAAGGTGCCGGCCGGCGCGGAGCTGATCGACCTGTCGCGCGCCACAGTGCTGCCCGGATTGATCGATGTACACACCCACCTCACCGGCAATCCCCTGTTGCACGGCTATCGCGGCCTCGGTGAATCCGATATGCGCGCCGCCATGTACGGGGTACGCTCCGCGCGCGTCACCCTCGAGGCGGGCTTCACCAGCGTGCGCAATGTCGGCGCCGGCGGCTTCGGCGATGTGGCGCTGCGCGATGCCATCAACGACGGCGATTTCCCGGGTCCGCGCATGCTGGTGTCGGGCTATGCCATTGGCATCCAGGGCGGGCATTGCGATGAAAACCTGCTGCCGCCGGAATTCAATTACACCTCCAAAGGTGTTGCGGATGGGCCCTGGGCGGCGCGCAGCAAGGTGCGCGAAATGGTCAAATACGGCGCCGACCTGATCAAGATCTGCGCCTCCGGCGGCGTGCTGTCCAAAGGCGACGAGCCCGGCGCGCAGCAATACACCCTGGAAGAAATGAAGGCGATTGTCGACGAGGCGCACAAGCTGGGCCGCAAGGTGGCGGCGCATGCGCATGGCGCCAGCAGCATCCGCGACGCCATCCTCGCCGGTGTCGATTCTGTCGAGCACGCCAGCCTGATCGACGAAGAAGGCATCCGACTCGCCCGCGAGAGAGGTACTTATCTGGTCATGGATATTTACGACGACGACTACATCCTGCAGGAAGGCGAAAAGGCCGGCATGCTGCCCGAATCGCTGCTCAAGGAAAAGGAAATCGGCCAACTGCAGCGCGATAATTTTCGCAAGGCCTTCCTGGGTGGCGCGCGCATGGCCTTCGGTACCGATGCCGGCGTCTATCCACATGGCGACAATGCCAAACAGTTTTTCTATATGGTCAAGTACGGCATGAGCTCGATGCAGGCCATCCAGGCTGCGACCATCAACGCCGCCGAGCTGATGGGTTGGAAGGGCAAGGTGGGCTCAATTGCCGCCGGCAAGTTTGCCGACATCATCGCGGTGGAGGGCGATGCCGCTGCCGATGCAACGCTGCTGACCAAGGTGAAGTTTGTGATGAAGGGCGGCGCAGTCATTCGCCGTTAGTCTTGTATCCCGACAAAGGAAAAACAATGTCCCGCAAATCCCGCCGCCAATCTGTTCGCACTGTCGCCAGCGCTCTCGGCCTGGCCGGCATCGCACTGCTCGCCGCCTGCACGACCTCGTCGCTTCCGGTCGCCAAGGCGCCTTATGTCAGTTACGCCGACCTGATCAAGGCCTCACCCGCAGCTGACTGGCGCCCTCTTGATCCGGAAAACACGCTGTACATGGAATTGCCGACCGGTCGCGTGGTGATGGAACTGGCGCCGCAGTTCGTGCCCCTGCATGCGGCCAATATCAAGGCCCTGGTGCGCGAAGGATTTTTCGACGGCACCGGCGTGATGCGCGTGCAGGAAAACTATGTGGTGCAGTTTGGCGACGCCACCGAGAAAAAACCGATCCGCAATGCCAAGCGCACCTTGCCGCCGGAATTCACCACACCGATCAATGCCAGTATTCCGTTTTCGCGCCTGCCGGATTTTGACGGCTATGCGCCGGAAGTCGGCTTCAGCAATGGTTTTCACGCCGCGCGCGATCCTGCCGCCGGCCAGACCTGGCTGACGCATCGCGTGGGGACACTCGGCGTGGGCCGTGACAGCGCGGTCGATTCCGGCGGCGGCACCGAGTTGTATGTGGTCACCGGCCATGCGCCGCGCCAGCTGGATCGCAACATCACCCTGGTGGGCCGCGTGGTGCAGGGCATGTCTCTGCTGACGGTGTTGCCGCGCGGCCCCGGTGCCATGGGTTTTTATGAAAAGCCCGAGCAGCATGTGCCGATCAAGTCGATCCGCGTTGCCGCCGATGTGCCCCCGGCCGAGCGCAGCAAGCTGGAAGTGATCCGCACCGACAGCGCAAGCTTCAAGGCCATGGTGGATGCGCTGCGCAATCGCGGCGGCGACTGGTACAAGGTGCCGGCCGGGTATATCGATTTATGCAATGTGCCGATTGCGGTGCGCGAGCAGCGCGGCTGATCGAAAGCTGCCGATGCATCGGCGCTGAAAACTAAAAACATAAAAACCGAAAAAACGAGGAGAGCAGTCGATGGAGAGATATTCGCGGTGCGCCGTCCTGTTGTTGGCCTCCTTGTTGACGCTGTTCGGCATGGCGGCGAATGCTGCCGAGCCCGTCGCCAGCTACCCAAGCCGCCCGGTCAAGATCGTGTCCGCTGTCGGACCCGGCGGTGGGCCCGATCTGGTGGCGCGCGTGCTGGCCGAGCAATTGTCGATCCTGTTCAAGCAGCCGGTATTGGTTGAAAACAAGCCGGGCGCCAACGGCAATATCGCCATGGAATATGTGTGGCGCGCCGAGCCTGATGGCTACACCCTGCTGGTGGCGCCGGACGCGACGGCGGTCGGCAGCCGCCATCTGTACAAAAAATTGCCCTTCAATCCCCAGGAGCTGATGCCGGTGGCCTCCCTGGTCAGCAATTCCATGGTGTTGACCGTCAATCCGCGCGTACCGGCAAACAATGTGAAGGAATTGGTCGAGTACGCCAAAACCGCCAAGCCCTCGCTGACCTACGCTTCGGGCGGCCTCGGCAGCCAGCACCACATCACCATGGAGCGCCTGATTGCGCGCAGCGGCCTCAAGATCCTGCATGTGCCCTACAAGAGCGGCGCGCCGGCCACCTTCGCGGCTGTGGCGGGGGAAGTCGATGCGGTGTTCGGCGGTTCGTCGAATTCGCAGCAGATCAAGGCCGGCAAATTGAAAGCGCTGGGCGTCACCACGCTGACGCGCTCGGCGCTCTATCCCGAAGTGCCGGCCATCGCCGAAACCTATCCCGGTTTTGAAATGCGCCAGTGGTATGGACTGTTCGCGCCACCCAATATGCCGGCCGAGTTGCTGCTGCGCTTGAACGAGGCGAGCAACGAGGCGCTGCGCAATCCTGGCGTGATCGAGAAGCTGAATCATATCGGCGGCAACCAGGCCTGGGCGCAATCGCGCGAACAATTCGTCGAATTCGTCAAGGCCGAGGACGAGCGCTATGGCGCCGACATCAAGGCCATGAACATCACCCTCGACTAGGCGCACCATGAATCTCACCCTCAGTATCGGCATGCTGCGCAATCCGCGCACCGCCCCGATTTTCGATGGCCGCGTCAAGGCCGACGGCATCGACCTCGTGCCCAGCAATATCTACGCTTCGGAATTGTTCTGGCGCCAGCTCAAGTTCGCGGAGTTCGACGTTTCCGAAATGTCGATGTCGACGCTGATGATGGCCGTGGCCGCCGGCGATACGCGCTGGGTCGGCATTCCCATCTGCACCACGCGCAAGTTTTTCCATACCGAAATCCTGGTGCGCCGCGATGCCGGCATCGACACGCCGGCCGACCTCAAGGGCAGGCGCGTCGGCGTACCCGAATATCAGCAGACGGCGGCATTGTGGACGCACGGCGTGCTGCAGCATGAGTTCGGCGTCAAACCGCAAGACTGCCGCTGGTGGATGGAGCGCGGCGCCGAGCGCAGCCATCGCAGCGCAGTGGATTTCGTGCCGCCGCCAGGCCTTGAAATCAATACGGTGGCGCCGGCGGAGGATCTGGGCACGATGATGCGCGACGGCAAGCTCGACGCGGTGGTGCATTACCTCACCGAAAAAAATCTGGTCGATCGCGCGCGCATCGATCTTTGGAATCACCCGCAGGTGCGCCCGCTGTTCGCCGATCCGCTAGCCGAAGGCGTGCGCTACTTCCGCAACAGCGGCATTTTCCCGATCAATCATGCCATGGTCATCCGGCGCGAATTGCATGAGCGCCATCCCTGGATCGCCATCAATCTGCTCAAGGCCTTCAACCAGGCCAATCAGCTGGCGGACGAAGAGCGCTGGCAGCATATGCTCTATCACCATTGGGCCGGCGCGGTGCCCGCGGAGTCGGCGGCGGCGATCCGCGCGCCACTGGTGCAGCACGGGGTGAAGGCCAATCGCAAGACTTTTGAAACTGCCGCGCAATATTCGCAGGAGCAGCAGCTGACGCCGCGGCGCGTGGGCATTGAAGAGCTGTTTGCCGCGAGTACGCTCGATCTCTGAGCCGTATCGGGTCCCGAGCAGTTTCGGCAAATCAGTTATTTGTGCGGCCCTGCGCCCAGTCGTGCCAGTCCGGACGCGGCCGCTCCGGCACCCGCACCACATGCACGCTGCAGGCCGCATTGGCGGTGACGCTGGAAGCCACCGAGCGCCACCAGCCCATGGTCGCTTCCTGCGGGCCCGGCGCGCCAAGCACGATCAAATCGACATGATTGCGCCGCGCGAATTCCAGCAGGGTATCGGCGGCATCGTCGTCCTCGATGACATGCAGCGAAACGCGATGCGCCGGCAGGCGCAGAGGAGCCACCCAATGTTGCAGCCGCGCCTTGTGCTCCAGCTGCGCGCCGGATTCGCTTTGCCCGCTGCCGAAATTTCGCTGGATGACCGACACGCAAATCATGCGGAAATCGATATTGATCGAGGCCATCTGCCTGGCCGTCCATTGCAGGGCGAGATGGCGTGGATCGTCGGGATGGCTGGTATCGACGGCAACCATGATGATCGGCGCCTGCTGCTTGGAGAGGCTCGTTTCCGTCGCCGGCGCGGCGTGGCGCGAGCGCCACCATAGCTGTGCCTGGGTGAGGAAGCCGGCTGCCTGGCGGCGTTCGGCGCGCGGCGAGAGCAGCACCTCCTGCGGATGGCGCAGGTCGAAGGCGATGTGTGCCGCGTTCTGGTAGCGGGCGCCGGCATCCGGCTCCAGGCAGTGCAGGATGATTTCCTGCAGCCAGGGCGGTACCGCAGGATTGAGGCTGCGCGGTGGCGGCGGCACCAGCCACAGGCGGTTGCGCATTTGCGCGACATTTTCCGGCGCGCCGAAGGGCAGGGCCCCGGTGGCCAATTGATACATCAGCACGCCGAGCGCGAACAGATCGCTGCGCGCGTCGTTGCGCGCGCCGCTGACCTGCTCCGGGGAAACATAGGGTGCGGAACCGGCGGCGTAGCGCATTTCCTCCGCCAGCAGATCGGGATAGCGGGCGTGGTGGGCGAAGCCGAAATCGATCAGGACGGCGCGGCCGTCGGGTCTGAGGATCACATTGTCCGGCTTGATGTCGTGGTGGATGACGCCCTGACGGTGCAGGTCGACAAGGGCATCGGCGACCATGGCGCCGAAGGCGGCGACTTCATCGATGCGCAGGGGAGCATGCGCCGCCAGTGCGCTCAGGGGTTCGCCCTCGATCCATTCCATCACCAGATACGGCGTCTCGGTGATCGATCCGGCGGCGATGAAGCGCGGCACATGCGGTCCATGCAGGGCCGGCAGGATCATGGCCTCCATTTCAAAGCCGAGCAGGCTTTCCGCAGGCTGGCCGCGGCCGATGCGCGGTTGCTTCATCACCAGCGGCAGGGTGTGCTCGCCATTGGGCCGCGTATCGACGACGCGAAACACATGCGCGGTACCGCCGGCATGCAACGCTTCGACAATGCGAAAACCGTCGAGCGAATCGCCGGCTTGCGCGACGTCCGCCATCAGATGCCCCGCTCGGCGCGGTAGGCAAGGGACTCCGGCAATCCGGCGGCGCGAATGCGCGCGGCTGCGGCGTGATTGTCGTAGGGCACGCGGAAAAAAGTCAGCAGCTCGCGCTCGGTGTCGAACAGCGCATAGGCGGCCGCCGGATTGCGGTCGCGCGGCTGCCCGACCGAGCCGACCACCGCCAGCCAGTGCCGGTGATGCGGCACCGGGATCGGCGTGCCCGGCACCGGGTGGAAGCTGCTGACCCGTCCCGGCGTCGGCTCGAAATAAAGGCGCTGGTCGTGCACATGGCCGCAAAAGGTATAGGTGCGCTCCGACGCCGCCATCGAACGCGCCGCGGCCGCCGGGCTGTCGATGTAATGCCATTTTTCCGGCTGATGGGCCGAGGCATGCACAAAGCAGATATGCGCCTCGCGCGTCAGCAGAGGCAGGCCGGCGAGAAACGCTTTCTGCGGGGCCGACAGCAGGGCGCGCTCATGCTCGATGGCGGCGCGGGCGGATTCGTTCATATAGCCGGCGCCGTTGGCGATGGCCTGGTCGTGATTGCCCTTGATCGTTACCGCGCCCTCGCGGGCATGGCGTTCGATGACCTCGAGCACTTCCTGCGGCGCGCCGCCGTAGCCCATCAGGTCGCCGAGAAATACATGGCGGCCGGCCTGTCTGGCCGCCGCGTGGGCGAGGCAAGCCTCGAGCGCGTCGATATTGCAATGGATATCGCTGAGCAGGGCGATGATCAAAGGATTTTCCTCGGCTTGAAGGCGGTTGGACGGCCTCGATCTGCCGATGATAGCAAGCGCCTCGGCGCTTCTTCGAATCGGTGCTTTGGGCCTGCCTGGTGTGCGCCACGATCATTTGCCATGCAGGATTGGCCTTGGGTTCGATGGATATGCATTTGAGTCCGACTGTACTATTTGCAATCGCGACGCCCAATATTAAGGTTTTATGACGATTGCCTGTTGTCGCCGGCACTGTCATGCTTTCTTCCCGTTTGAATGTGCAGCCCTTGCCAAGCGCCTGAAGGAGCAAGCGTGAACCGCATCAAGAAAGCCGCGAGATACATCTACAAAAACCCGACCGCACCCGGTGCCCGGGCGCTGTCCGATCTGGCGGTGGCCATTGAAAACGGCGCCGCCTACACGCTGGGCGAGCTCAATGAACTCAATCATGAGGAATTCGAACTGGCCATCGGCATGATCAAGGATTGGCGGGTCGATCGCCACTATCTGTCCAAGCTGCGTATGCTGGAAATCGCCGAAATGGACATGGATTCGCCGCCGCCCTCCTGAGCCAGCCGTTTCCTCCGCTCCGCTTCGCGCGCCGTTCCGCTTGGCGGTATGCGACGCCGGTCAATAAACCGCTTTTGATTTTGTTGCACAATGTGCTTTCGCGCGGCAGTCTGCATGCCTGCACGCGCGAACCGGCGGTTGCGCGTCGCTGCGCAGGCCAGGCAAACCAAAATTGGAGGATTCGGGAATGGATGACAAACAGCTGATCAACCGCCGCATGGCGCTGAAGACCGGAGCCGCCCTGTCGCTGGGCGCGGTCGCCGGATGCGCCACCAGCGCGCAAAACACAGGAAGCCAGCCCATGGGCAAGGTGATTTTCGAAGTGCCGGACACGACAATTCCGATTGTCGGTACCAATGATGTGTTCCCCGTGCGCCGCATTTATTGCATCGGCCGCAACTATGCGGCGCATGCCCGCGAAATGGGCTCGGACCCGACACGCGAACCGCCATTCTTTTTCCAGAAGCCGACCGACGCCATCCAGTTCGTGCCGATCGGCGAGCGCGTCGACCATCCCTATCCGACCCTGACCAAGAATTACCACTATGAAGTCGAGCTGGTCGCGGCGCTCAACAAGGGCGGCCGCAATGTGCCGACCGAAAAAGCGCTGGAACTGGTGTACGGCTATGCCCTCGGCCTCGACATGACGCGCCGCGATTTGCAGCGCGGCATGGGCGACCAGAAAAAACCCTGGGAAATCGGCAAGAGCTTCGACCATTCCGCGCCCATCGGCCCGATCCATCCGGCCGACAAGCTGGGCCATGTCAAGGACGGTGCCATCTGGCTGAAGGTGAACGGCGAGACCAAGCAGAGCGCCAATCTGAACATGATGATCTGGAGCGTGGCCGAGCAGATCAGCAAGCTCTCCGAAGCCTTCGAATTGATGCCCGGCGACATCATCTACTCCGGCACCCCGGAAAACGTCGGCCCGGTGGTCAAGGGCGATGTGATCGTTTGCCATATCGACAAGCTGCCGGAACTGTCCATCAAGATCGTGTAAGCACGCGATCGACAACACCGGGGCCAATTCCCCAGCGGTAAATCGGCCGGAGAACCAGTATCCACGCGGTTCTCCGGCCGTTTGCTTTTTGCATTTTGCATTTCAACGATCGAAAAAATCCATGCGCATCGGCATTCAAACCTGGGGAAGTACCGGCGATCTGCGACCCTTCGTGGCACTGGCGGCGGCATTGGTGCGCGTCGGGCATCAGGTGCATCTGGTGCTCACCGATATCGACCGCCGCGACTATGCGCATTACGGCGAGGAATACGGTTTCCGCATTACGCATGTCGCCACGCCGGTGATCGCCGATGCGGCCGCATTGCATGACATCGGGCGGCGCTGCATCGAGGCGCGCAGCCCGGCGGCGCAGGGCCGCATCATTTACCGCGAAACCTTTTTGCCGGCGGTGGAGGCGATGGCGGCGGCGTCCGAAAAATTGGTCGCAGAAAGCGACATCCTCATCGGCCATTTCTTTTTGCATTTCCTGCGCGCCATGGCCGAGGGGGCCGGCAAACCCTATGTAACCGTGGCCCTGGCGCCCTTCCTGCTGCCGAGCAGGCTGGCCGGTCCCAGCGGTGCACCGCGCATCGGTGCGTGGCTCAATCCCCTTTGGTGGAAGCTCGCGGCAATGGTCATCAATCGCCTGTTTCTCGGCGATGCAAACCGCTGGCGCGTTCGCCTTGGCCTCGCGCCGAAGCGCGATCAGCTGCGCGAAATTTTTCTGGGCGCCGATCTCGACCTGATTGCATCGAGCCCGCTGCTGTTTCCCGCGCCCGCCGATTGGCCGGCCAGTTACCGGCAATGCGGTTTTTTCGACCTTCCCGAAGATTCACGCAGCGATCCAATTCCAGCCGCGGTGGAAGACTTCATCGCTCAGGGCGAGGCGCCGCTGTTCATCAGCTTTGGCAGCCTGATGCCGATGGATGCGGAAACCCTGAACGCACACCTGGATATTTTTGCGCAGGCGCTCAAGCAGACGGGACACCGCGCCATTGTGCAACTGCCAGCGCTATGGGAAGGTGAGTTGCCCCTGCATGCCGGCATGCTGACGGTGCGTTTCATCAGCCATCGCCGCGTGTTTCCGCGCTGCGCCATGGTCATCCATCACGGCGGCGCGGGCACCACGCATACGGTCGTGCGTGCCGGCGTGCCCTCGATTGTGGTGCCGCATATGGCCGACCAGTTTTTCTGGGGAGAGCACCTGTTTGAATCCGGCGTCGCACCAAGGCCGATCCCGCTGCGCAAGCTCCACGCAAAACGATTGGCTGCGGCGATTGGCACGGTCAAGGCTTCCGCGGCCATGCGCCAGCGCGCGCAGGCACTCTCCGCCGCCATGCAAAATGAAAACGGCGTCAAGGTTGCCGTGCAACTGATTGAAAGACTTGCGGCTGCCTGAAGCGTTTGCCTCCTAGCGTCGTACTGCCGGCGCTTCGATGGCCAGGCCCTGCGCGCGCCATGCCAGGAACAATTCCAGCGCGATCAATTCATCGGAACCGAAGTCCGGCAGCTCGGCGCGCACGCCATAAAAGCAGGCGCGCAGGCGGCGCTGCAGGGAGCCCAGTTTTTGCCAGTCGAGGCGATAGGCCGGATAGCCATTGCCATGACCTTGCGTGATCGGCTGGTTGAGCAGGCTGCGATCGAAATTCTGTTCATGGCAGTGATGGCAGGCCAGGTTCAATTGGCCGATGCGCTGATAATAAAGCGCGCGGCCTGCGTCGAATGTCGCACGGGCGTCGCCATCGATCGATACCGCCAAGGGCAGGCCGCGTGACTGCTGCGCCACATAGGCGGTAAGGCCGAGCAGTTCATCGGACTCGGCCTTGAGCGGCGTGGCGCCCTGATGATTGCTGCGGCAGCTGTTGATGCGGCCTTCCAGATCCAGCACGCGCTTCTGCATTTTGTCGAATGCCGGATAGCGCGTGGCCACGCCCTTCATCGATACCGCCGCCTGTTGGTGGCAATCGGCGCAGCTTTTTTGCGCGGTGCCAGCCTTCGCCGACCATAGTTGCTCGCCGCGCGTGACCCACAGCAGGCCGGGATTGGCGAAATCGTCGGCCTGCAATTGCTTGACGCTGTCGGTCTGGAACTCGATGCCGGATTTGAGGGCGCTTAATTTTCGTGTTGGCTCCTGCGCGCCGGCATTTGAAAATATTGCGACCAGCAGCAAGATCGCGACGCGATGCATCAGCTCACCGCGATGCTGGCACGCGCCTGGCCTTTTTCGCCCGCGTCGTCGCTCCAGTCAATGATGAGTTCGCCACTGGCATCGGCCTTCATGAAGAATTCGAGATAGGGATTGGCGGCGATGCCGCTGGACAATTCCATGCGCATCACCTCGGTGCCGTTAAAGCGGCATGCAATATCGTGAATCACGTTCTTGGTGTAAGCCTTGCCGGCCGCGTCTAGGCGAAAGCCGGTTTCCATGGGGTGCTGGATGATGAGGCGCACGGGAATCAATTCACCGCGCCTGGCGGCGGTGGGCACGGAAAGACGGAAGGTGCTCATGCGGCTGACAGATCGAGACATGCGGAGGAGGTCACTTCCACCGGCGCATTGGTCGAGGCGAAGCTGCCGTCGCTGAACGCGGCTACCGCCACCAGGGTTTGGGTGCCACCGAGGCGCACACGGGTAATCAGCTCCGGTTTGCCGCTGGCACTGCCGAAAAATACATTGGCCACATTGGGGCGCGGATTGCGCGGGGCAAAGATGTGCAGGCTCAACACACTGCCGGGTGCCGCATCCGGCACCGACACTTTCAGCGCCACCGCCTGGCCGTTTTCCACCAGCAGCGGAATTTCCATCTGTACACGGCCGGGCACGATCGTCTTGCCACCCGAAAGTGCATTCAACAGTGGCGTGATATCGGCTTCGAAGGTAGAACGCGGGGCCTGGACCTGTGCCTGCGCCGGCAATATGTTTGCAAGCGCCACCGCCGCCGTGCCCCGCAGAAAGGCGCGCCGTGTCGCCAAGGAATTTTTTCGCTTCATGGGTTCAACCTTTCAAACTGGCCAGATAGGCCGCCACATCTTCCACCTGCTGCGCGCTCAGCACCGGCTTGTCGCGATATTCGGCGGCGACACGATTGAGCCCGGTCGTGCGATGGAATACCGGCATCACTGCATCCGGGTTCACCGCCGTGATGTCGACGACACGCTGGCGAATCTGCGCTGCGCTGAGTCGCTTGCCGACGCCATCGAGGGCCGGCGCCACATTGCCGAATACCTTGACCTCGTCCGCCGGCACATGGTGGCAGAGAATGCAGTGGCCGCCTTCGCGGCTGATGACGATTTGCCTGCCGCGCGTGGCGTCGCCGGGTGTCGAAGTCAGCGGCGTGGCGATGGCATCGGCGGCCATCGCTGCATGCATTGAAGCCGCCACCAGCAAGCTGCTTGAAAAAAGGGCAATGCGTATCACCGTCGCTCCGCTTTCCACACAAGAAATCCGAAACCTATTCTACCCAAAGCCTTTCAGACTCCCCGGCATTACTTCGGTTCCTGCGACTGCTGACGGTTTAGCATCTCCTCCAGCGATTCCGACGCCGCCGCCGGCTTGGTGCCGGGTGCTTTGGCGCTCAGCGCCGCATCGCGCCACAGCATGCCCGGCCAGGCCACCACGATGGCCAGCACCAGCAATTGCGCGGCCACCCAGGGCATCAGGGCGCGCACCAGCTTGCCAGTATCGAGATGGTGGCTGCTGCGATTGCGCACCATCATCACCGCATAGCCAAAAGGCGGAATGAGGAAACTCGCCTGCAGGATCAGCAGGGTCAGCACCGCGACCCAGACTGCGTCGGGAATCTGCATCAGCAGCGGCGGGATCACCAACGGGATCACCACGAAAATCATTTCGAAAGCGTCGAGCACAAAGGCGCAGGTGGCGAGCACACCCAGCACGATCAACAGCAGCAGTCGCGGGTGATGGGCAAAGCCCTGCAATTGCGCGGCGATCCAGCGGTCGGTGCCGAAAGCGCGCACCACCAGGGTGAACATGGTGGCGGCAATCAGCAGCGCGAACAGCGCGCCGGCGACGGCCATGGTGTCGCGCAGGATGTCCATTAGCAGAGCCCGCGACAATGCGCCGCTGGCGAGGCCGAATGCGAACAGCACCACGCCACCGGTGGCGGCGGCTTCCACCGCATAGAGATAGCCGAGCGCCACGGCGGCCAGCAGGGCGATCATGGTGGCGCTGGTCAGGAAGGCGGTGAGCCAGTCAGACGCAGCGACGTATACAGTTGGGGCCACCGCTGCAGCGGCGGGCGCCTGCACTACTGTATTGATTTCAACGATTGCGTCGTCCCCGCGCAGGCGGGGACCCAGTGGCGCTGCCTCGAACGACGCTGGGTTCCCGCCTGCGCGGGAATGACGGGCCTTCGAAGATTCGGTGCGCCCCATCCACCAGGCGATGAGCGCGCACAACACCAGCAGCAGCGCCGCCGGCAGCAGCGCGCCATGAAACACATCCTGGGTATTGATGATGCGCGCACCCTCCTGCAGCGGACCGGTGGCGTTCACGGCTTCGGTATGCGCGCGCAACATGGCGTCGCCCAGCAGGATCAAGACCAGCGAGGGCGGAATCACCACGCCGAGGGTGCTGGCCATGCAGCTCAGGGCCGCGCTGCGTTCGGGCGCCAGGCCGGCGGCATCGAGCTTGGGTTGCACGGCGCGCGACAGCATGGCGACACTGGCCCCCACCGAACCATTCATCGGCGCCAGCAACACGCCGAGGCCGAGACCCGCCAGCGGCATGCCGGCATTGGCCGAGCGGCCACCACCGAACACGCGATTGGCGACGCGAAACAGAATCTCCGCCAGCGGCAATCGGTTGAGCATCGCGCCCATGAATACGTACAGCGGCAGGGCCTGCAGCAAATCCTGTTCGAGCAGGCCAAGCAAGCGCGCGGGCATCGCGGTCAGCAGCGGCAGGGTGAAGGCGCCAGCAGCGAGTCCGCCGAGGGAAAAAATCATTGCCACGCCGATCAGCAGCATCCATGCCGGCAGGCCGGTGGCGATCATCAGGATCGCGACCAACGCCAGCATGTAAAGACCGGCGCTGGCCATCATCGATCCGCAAACTTTGGCGGGCGCAGCACATCGAGCAGGGCCTGCGCGCAGACCAGCAACACCAGCAGCCAGATGCACAGCTTGATCAGGAAATAGCCGGGGTTGAAGGTTTCGGAAAAATGTTCAAGCTGTGCCGTGCTGCTCCACACCGCGCCTGCGCTGGCGTAAAGCATGAACAGCGACCAGGGCATCAAGACCAGCAGGCCCGTGATGCGCAGCATGGCGGCGCGAATTGCCGCCGGATAACGCCGCGCCAGGCTGTCGGCTGCGAGATGCGTGCCGTTGCGCGTGGCATAACTCACGGCAAGGCTCACATAAAAAGCGAACAGGATTTGGCCGAGATCGTTGGCTTCGCGCGAATATTTTCCGAGCCAATCGCGCAGCGGCCACTGCAAAAAAAGCAGCAGCGAGAGTGGAATCACCAGCACCAGGCCCAGCGCGACGATGCGAGCCAGCAGGCGATCGATCGCATCAAGCCGGCCTGCTGCTGCGATGCTCACAGTGCGCCGGCCTTTTTAAGCAAGCTCGCCACTTCCTCGGCAATCACGCCGTAGCCTTTGGCATTGGGATGCACCAGGTCGGATTTGAGTTCATTGTCGGTCAGCACGCGGCGCAGCACGCTGTCGTTGAAGGGCAGTTTGAATTCTTTGGCGATCTCCGCATAAAAATCCGGCGGCGATACCGTGAGCCCCGGTTTGGGTGTGGCGATCAGCAGCACGCCAATGCCCCGATCCTGCGCCAGCTTGACCATGGCGCGCACATTGGCGGCAGCCTGGCGCTCGTCGAGCTTGCGCAGGAAATCATTGCCGCCATGGCAGAGGATCAGCAACTTCGGCTTAATTTCATCCAGCGTTTCCGGCAGGCGCGCGAGGCCATCGGCGCTGAGTTCGCCGGGCACGCCGGCATCGATGACCTTGCGCCCGATGCGCGCCTGCAATTGCGCCGGATAGGATTCATTGGTCGCGGCCCCGGTGCCGAATGTAATGCTGTCGCCGAATGCCAGTACGGTGGCGTCGGTGCCGATTTTCGGGAGTTGCGGTGTGCGGTTGCAGCCGCTGAGCGCAAGGGATGCGACGACGGCCAGAAGCGTGAGGCGGGTAAATTGAAAAACGTAGAACGCCATTTGGCGCGCTTTTCCAAGCAAAAATGCCTCAAAAACCGCGCCAATGCTGGGGTTTGTTTTTCGGGGGCTTCTCAAAACCGTAGCGAGCAATCCAAGGTCGCGGCGAGGAGCGGAAATGTACGAAGAGTACATTGAGCACCGCAGGCGCGAGATTGGATCGCGCAGTAGGTTTTTAGAAGTTCCCTTTTCGACTTTCGTCATTTCACCGCAATCAGAATCTCGTTGCGCCGCCAGAACGGCGGCGTAATCGGCGGGTTGTAGCGCGCCAACTGCGGCGTGGCATCGGCTTCCAGCCCCTGCGTTTTCATCCAGGCCAGCAGCTCGGCAGATTTGGCCCGGGTTTTTTCTTCGCTGCTGAATCCGGAGAAGCGGAGCACCGCAACCCTGTTGCCGGCGACTTCGCGCAACTGCACCGCCGGGTTCACCGGCTTGGGCAGATTGGCGAGGGTGTATTTGGACGGCATCACGAAATGCACCCGCCAGCGCTCGCCAATTTTCTCGGTCGTCACCGGTGCCGTCATGGAAATTTTTTCCGCGCCGCTGCCGGTCACAGAAAGGTTGTTGCCAAAAATATAATCGGCGATGAGTCGGAAGCCCGCGTTGCTGGCCTCGTCGAGCGTGCCGTTCACATAAGTCTCGGCAACCACGAAGCCGCGGTACTGGCGCAGCTCGAAATCGCCGTCCTGCTTCAGCGACTGGTAGGCCGGTTCTTCAATGCCCATGATGGACGACAACTGCGCGCAAGCACCCAGCAGGGGCAGCACAATCGGCAGCAGGGCCTGCCAGCGGGGCCGCAGAAGTTTTGCAAACATGAGGTACTTTCATTGGGCAATTTGCAATGGAAACCGCGCTTAGTGTCGCACAGGCCGCGCCTTGAACCAATGCGCGAAGCCTCGCCCTTCGCAGGCGGCCGCAATTTGCGCGACAATCCCGGTCTCGGAGCAATTTACCAATAAACGATAAAGACAAAAAATGACTTACGCCGCCATCGCCGGCTGGGGCAAATGCCTGCCGCCGGCCGTACTCAGCAATGCCGACCTCGCCACCTTTTTGCCGACCGATGACGACTGGATCGTCTCGCGCACCGGCATGAAGGAACGCCGCATCTCGCACGTCTCCGGCCTGCAACTGGCGCACGTCGCCGCGGTGCGCGCGCTGGCCTGCGCGGGCATGGAAGCCGATGAACTCGATCTCGTCATCTACGGCAGTTGCAGCACCGACGAGCATGTGCCCAACAGCGCCTCGGGTATCCAGGCCAAGCTGGGCGCGCATCGCGCCGCGGCCATGGATGTGAACACCGCCTGCACCAGTTTCCTCTACGGCCTCTCCACCGCCAACGCCATGATCAAGGCCGGCACGGTAAAGAATGTGCTGGTGATCGGCGTGGAAGTGATCTCGCCCTTCATGGACTGGAACAACCGCAACGTGGCCGTGCTGTTCGGCGATGGTGCGGCCGCGTTTGTGTTGAAGGCCAGCGAGGCCCAAGCAAACGGTGCAGTTGAAGGCGCGGTTGAAGGTGTAATAGCCGAAAAATTGCAGTGCTACGCCGATGCGCGCCAGACCCTGCGCGTGCGCGGCAAGGGCGCGATGTACGCCAACAAAGGCATGCCTTACGGCGACACCCAATGGGATTTCGACGGCCCGGAAATTTTCAAGCGCGCCGTCACCGGCATGGCCGATGCCAGCATCGAGGTCATGGCCAAGGCCGGCGTGACCATCGACGACATCGATGTGATCGTGCCGCACCAGGCCAATCTGCGCATCATCGAAGCCGTCGCCAAACGCGCCGGCGCACCCATGGACAAGGTTTTTCTCACAGTGCAGAAGTACGGAAACATGAGCGCCGCCACCGCGCCGATCGCCCTCGTCGAAGCCATCGAGGAA
>JACXTT010004759.1_pt1 | contig 20031 bp, 23 predicted proteins | sample 9270951 | NCBI WGS metagenome assembly JACXTT01 (sample SAMN15532306, study PRJNA645909) | rock metagenome | isolation source: weathered quartz diorite | place: Puerto Rico | collected 2017-06-21 | reverse complement strand
CCCTTCGCCAGGCCGCCATGGGCGTCGAGGGGTGGACCATGCAGGCCTAGCCCAGAGGTGGACGTCCGCCGCGCCCGGTCCGACGAGATCGGGATCTGCGCGGACCTTTATGTCCGCGTGCTGCGCGACACCTTCACCTGGCTGCCGCCCGAGCGGCACCGGCGCGACGACTTCCTGCGCGCCGCCCGCGACGAGGAGATCTATGTGGCGGTGGAGGACGGTCGCGTGCTGGGCCTCGCCGGCTTCTACCGGCCGCAGAACTTCATCCATTCGCTTTACGTGGACGCGCGCGGCCGCGGGATCGGCCGCAGGCTGCTCGGCCACGTTCTGCTGGTCGCGGAGCCTGGGCCGGTGTCGCTCAAGGTCCAGGCGCCCAATCTGCGCGCCCAGGCCTTCTATGAGCGCGAAGGCTTCGTGGGGCTGGAGCACGGCCAGGACCTGGGCTCGGACGTGGCCTGGATCCGCTACGCCAGGCCGGCGCGCGAAAGTTAATTTGCGGCGGTCCGGCCGCGGTGGCACGCTTACGGCCGTAAAGCGATACGGAGGCCCGCCGCCATGATCGCCCTTATCCTCGTGGCCCAACTCGGGGCCGCTACCCTCCCCAACGTCCTGCCCATCGAACAGAGCGCCCTGCCCAAGAGCGTGGCCGCCCAGCGCGGGACCATCCTGCAGGCCCGGCCCGTGGCGGCCGGCTGCGTCGGCTCGCCGGGCCGGGTGGAGGCGTCGCTGGCCGAGCCCACGGCGCTCTATCGGAAGGGCGACCGGCCGGCCAAGGGCCTGAAGCGCTGGATCGACTATCCGGAGGCGGCGGTCTGCCTGATCGGAGCGGGCCGATGATCCTCGCCGGCCTCGCCCTCGCCGCGGCGCTCAACGGCCCGGCGGCGCTGATCGCCATCGATCGCCTGCCGGACATGCTGCCCACGCCCAACCTCTACCGCCCCGATCGCAACTGCGGCGACGTCCACCGCCAGGTGGTTGAGCGGCAGAAGGAGGAGCTGAAGAAGCTGGGCCAACTCCCCAATGGCGCCGCGCAATATGCGGTGGCGCGCACGGTGGGCGGCTGCGGCGTGGCCGCGCCCGTGGGCTATCACCCGGGCTACCTGCTGCCGGGCGCGGCCGATCGGCCCGCCGCCACCGCGCCGCCGCCCAAGCCCTGAGCCGCTTTCCGCTTGCCGCGCGTGGGTGATCCGCCCCAGGTTCGCGCTGGAACCTGAGGGGGAATTGCATGGAACTGGTGCTGGTCCGACATGGGCTGCCGGAGCGGACCGCGGAGACCGACGATCCGCCGCTGACGGCCGCAGGCCAGGACCAGGCGCGGCGGGTGGCGGCCTGGCTGGAGCGCGAGGACTTCGACGCGGTCTATTCCAGCACCATGCGGCGCGCGGTGGAGACCTCGCAGCCGTTCACTCGGATGAAGGGCCACACCCTCGTCCAGCACGACGGCATCGTCGAGTTCGATCGCGGCACGGGCGCCTACACGCCGATGGAGGAGCTGAAGCGCGAGGACTACGCGGCCTGGAAGCGGCTGGCCGACGGCGACCACGACATCGACATCAACGCCTTCTCGGCCATGGTGGTGGGCGCTCTGGAGGAGATCATCGCCGCCCATTCCGGACAGCGGGTGGTGGTGTTCTGCCACGGGGGCGTGGTCAACGTCTGGACGGCGCATGTGCTGGGCATGGCGCCGCGGCTGTTCTTCGAGCCCTACTACACCTCGATCAGCCGCTACATGTGCGCCCGCTCGGGCCAGCGGAACGTGCTCAGCCTCAACGAGACGGCTCACCTCAGATAATCCCGGTACGGCAATTTCTCGACAGGCGCGTCGAAAGTCCTAGGGTTCAGGAAAAGCTCTGGGGGAAACGATGAGCGATCCTGGATTTCCGACCACGGTCGAGGCGATGACGCCGGCCTGGCTGACTGAGGTGCTGCGCGCCGACGGGCTGATCGGCGAAGGCGTGGTGACGGGGTTTTCGTCCGAGCCGCTGGCGGTGGGCGTGGGCTTCATGAGCGCCCTCCGCCGCCTGACCCTCGAGTGCGAAGGCACGCCGGAGGGCATGCCCTGCACCTTGATCGCCAAGCTTCCGCCGCTCGATCCCGGGGCGCGCACCATCGATGAGGCGTTCAACTTCTATGAGAAGGAGGTCGGCTTCTATCAGCAGATGGCGCCCACCACGCCGATGCGGGCGCCGCGCGCCTATCACAGCGCGTTCGATCCCAAGAGCCGCGACTTCATCCTGCTGCTGGAGGACCTGGCGCCCTCGGTGATCGGCGACCAGGTGACCGGGCTGGACTTCCCGGCGGCGGCCCAGGCGGTGGACGCGCTGGCCCGGCTGCACGCGCGCTGGTGGGGCGACCCCAAGCTGGACGAGCTCGACTGGCTGCTGGCGATCAACTCGCCGGAGTTCAAGCGGCTGGCCGACATCTGCGCCCAGTGCTGGCCGGCGGTGCTGGGCTTCGTCGGCGACGGGATGACGGCGCAGGTGCGCGACGCCGGCGAGCGGCTGGTGGTTCACATGAAGTCGATGCTGGACGAGGCCTTCGCGCGGCCCCGGACCATGGCCCACGGCGACTACCGCGCCGACAACATGTTCTTCCGCGAGGGCTGCAAGATCGTCCCGTTCGCGGTGGCCGACTGGCAGATCATCTTCAAGGGCAACGGGATCTTCGACCTGGCCTATCTGCTGACCGGCAGTCTGGAGATCGAGGTGCGCCGCAAGCATGAGCGCGAGCTGCTCGGCATCTATCACAGCCGCCTCGTGGCCGAGGGCGTGAAGGGCTACAGCCTGGATGACTGCCTCGACGACTACCGGTTCTGGGTGATGCTGGGCCTGGCCTGGCCGGTGGTGGCGATCGGCACGCTGGACACCGCCAACGAGCGCGGCGTGGCCCTGTTCAAGTGCTGGATCGAGCGCGCCATGGCCGCCATCGTCGACTGGAACGCCCAGGAGATGCTGCCGAAAGCCTAGGCGTGCGGATGGGCTTTCGCATAGGCGCCCAGCAGGGCCGCGGCGTCGACCTGGGTGTAGCGCTGGGTGGTCGAGAGCGAGGCGTGGCCCAGCAGTTCCTGGATCGAGCGCAGGTCGGCGCCGGCGCCCAGCAGGTGCGTCGCGAAGGAGTGGCGCAGCGCATGCGGCGTGGCGCTGTCGGGCAGGCCCAGGCGGCTTCGGAGATTTTGCACGGTGGCCTGGACGTGGCGGGGGCTTAAGGGCCCGCCCCGCTTGGCGCGGAACAGCGGCTCGCCCGGGGCCAGCACGAACGGGACGTCGGCCAGGTAGGCGTCGATGGCTTCGCGGACGGCCGGCAGCACGGGGACGATGCGGGTCTTCGAACCCTTGCCGAGGATGCGCAGAGAGTCCGGCAACGGCGCGTCGGAGCGCTTCAGCGACAGGGCCTCGGAGATCCGCAGGCCGCAGCCGTAGAGCAGGGTCAGCACCGCCTCGTCGCGGGCGCTTTCCCAGTCCTCGCGGTCGGGGTCGAGGGCGGGTTCGGCGATCAGGCCCCGGGCCTGGTCCTCGCTGACCGGGCGCGGCGCGCCGGGAACCACGCGGGGGCCCCGCACCAGGGCGATGGCGGCGTTGGGCGCGCCCAGGCGCACATCGAGGAACCGATGGAAGGTGCGGATGGCCGAGAGCGCCTGGGAGAGCGAGCGCGGCGACAGCGGCTTGTCGCCCTGGCGCAGGTGGGCCAGCCAGGCGCGGACCTCGCCGGCGGTCAGTTTCGACAGCACGTCCACGGTGATGGTCTCGCCGCGATGCTGTTCGAGAAAGGCGATGTAGCGGCCGGCCGCGAAGCCATAGGCCTCGAGCGTGCGGGGCGAGGCGCGGCGTTCATGGGCGAGGTGCTCCAGCCATTGGGCGAGAGCATCTCGGGCGAGGGTCACAGGCCCATGCTCACAAAATCGGCCAGCGCTCGGCGGTGCGTTCGACCACGCGGGCGAGGAAGGCGACGAGCTCCGTGCCCATCTCTTCGGTGAAGCCGTCGGCGTCGGCGGAGCCGAAGGCCAGCAGGCCCTGGCGGGAGGGTTCCCAGATCGCCATGCGGACCATGGCCATGGACTTGATGGTCTCGGCCTGGTCGCCGAACAGGCCGAGCGCGGTGGGGGAGAAACCCATGCGGGCCAGCCGCTGTTGGCCGCCCAGGATCATGTCCACCTGGCCCTCGACCAGCATCCGCCAGCCGGCCGGCGGGTGAGCCTCGGACTCCAGCGCGATGATCCCGGCGGCGAGGCCGAAGCGTTGCTGGGCCAGTTCGTTGACGCGGCGCGCCAGGTCGGCGTGGTTGCGCGCGTCGAGCAGGTCGACGACGGCGCCGTGGGTCTGGGCCTGGGCGGAGAAGTTCGCGCGGGCGGTCTCCTCGATCTGCTGGCGCTGGCTGGCCTCGCGCTGGTGGGCGGCGTGGACGCGGGCCAGCGCGGCGGGTCCGAAGTCGACCACATTGCCCTGGGCGACCTTCAGGCCGAGCTCGGCCAGCAGGCCGTCGTCGCCGGTCAGGAATTCCGGGTTGCCGGCCAGGAATTGGCGCACGGCCGCAGGTTCCAGCGGAGCTTCGCCGATGCCGCCCTGAGACCCGTCCATGACCACGCCCTTTTCACCTGGCGCGGCCCGAGGGGATGCGCCGTTACAGGATGGACTGGCCCGTCTTGGCCCAGTCCGCCATGAACTGATCAAGGCCCCGTTCGGTTAACGGGTGCTTGAAGAGGGCGTTGAACACGTCGGGCGGGATGGTGGCGCAGTCGGAGCCGGCCAGGGCCGCGGTGGTGACGTGCTGCGGGCTGCGGATCGAAGCGGCCAGGATCTCGGTGTCGAAGTCGTAGTTGTCGTAAATCGCCCGGATCTCGACGATCAGGTCCATGCCCTCGGCGCCCACGTCGTCCAGGCGGCCGATGAACGGCGAGATGTAGTTGGCGCCGGCCTTGGCGGCCAGCAGGGCCTGGGCGGCGGAGAAGCACAGGGTGACGTTGGTGGCGATGCCCTCGTGGGCGAACTCGCGCACCGCGATCAGGCCGTCGCGGGTCAGCGGCACCTTCACCACCACGTTGGGCGCGATGCCGGCCAGCTTGCGGCCCTCGTCCAGCATGCCGGCGGTGTCCATGGCGGCCACCTCGGCGCTGATCGGCCCGTCGATGATCCCGCAGATCTCGGCGATCACCTCCAGCATGGGGCGGCCGGACTTGGCGATCAGGGTCGGGTTGGTGGTGACGCCATCCACCAGGCCGGTGGCGGCGAGGTCCTTGAGGACGGCCACATCGGTGGTGTCGAGGAAGAGCTGCATGAAATCACCTTCGGATTGAGGAGGGAGCTTGTAGCCGGAACACCGATGCGCGCAAAACGCTCCTGATGGCCCGTATCGCTTCTGTTCTACTCCCAATGCCGCTGCCGGAGGCGTTCGACTATGCCGAGCCCGACGGCATGGGCCTGGAACTGGGCGACCAGGTCGCCGCGCCGCTGGGCCCCAGGCTGCTGCGGGGCGTGGTCGTGGGCCTGCGCGAGGCCGCCGGCGGCAACCGGCCGCTGAAGCCCATCGAGGAGATTCTGGAAGAACCGCGCCTGCCGCCGGGCACTGTGGAGTTCATCCAGTGGGCGGCGCGTTATTCGGTGGACTGGCCGGGCCAGCCGCTGGCGATCGCCTTGCGGGGCGCACGCGCGCCGAAGCCCAAGCCCACGCGGGTGATTGAGCTTACGGGGATCGCGCCGGCGCGCACGACACCGGCGCGGACGAAGGTTCTGGAAGCCGCGGCGGCCGGGACGCTCAGCCCGCCCGACCTGGCCCGCGCCGCCGGGGTGTCGTCGGGCGTGGTCAAGGCGCTGATCGACGAGGGCGTGCTGGCGATCCGCATGGTGGAGGCCGCGGCGCATTTCGCGCAGCCCGATCCGCATCGGGCCGGCTCGCTGCTGAACCCCAGCCAGGCGGCGGCGGCCGACAGCGTGAAGGCCATGCTGGGCCAGGGTGGTTTCCACGTGGCGCTGCTGGACGGCGTCACGGGCTCGGGCAAGACCGAGGTCTATCTGGAGGCCGCCGCCGCCGTGCTGGCCGCCGATCCCGCGGCGCAGGTGCTGATCCTGTTGCCGGAGATCGCGCTGACCCAGGCGGTGATCGGCCGGGTCGCCGAGCGGTTCGGGGCCGAGCCCGGGGAGTGGCACTCCGACGTGGCCCCGCCGGCGCGGCGGCGGGTCTGGGAGGCGGTGGCCTCGGGCAATTGCCGGATCGTGGTGGGCGCGCGCTCGGCGCTGTTCCTGCCGTTCCCGCACCTGAAGCTGATCGTCGTCGACGAGGAGCACGACGCGTCGTTCAAGCAGGAGGAGGGCTTCATCTACCACGCCCGCGACCTGGCCGTGGCGCGGGGCAAGATCGAGGACGCCGGCGTGATCCTGGCCTCGGCGACGCCGTCGCTGGAGACTCTCAGGAATGCCGAGCAGGGCCGCTACAAGTGGCTGCGCCTGTCGACCCGGCACGGCGTGGCGCAGATGCCGGACATTGAGCTCGTCGACCTGCGCGAGACGCCGCCCGACCACGGCCACTGGCTGTCGGCGCCGCTGATCAAGGCCATGGGCGAGACCTTCGCGCGCGGCGAACAGACACTGCTGTTCCTCAACCGCCGGGGCTATGCGCCGCTGGTGCTGTGTAAGGCCTGCGGCGAGCGGATGACCTCGCCGGAGACCGACAGCTGGCTGGTGGAGCACCGCTATTCCGGGCGCCTGGTCTGCCACCTGACCGGCTTCTCCATGCCCAAGCCCAAGGCCTGCCCGCACTGCGGCGCGCACGACAGCCTGGTCTCCATCGGGCCCGGCGTCGAGCGGGTGGAGGAGGAGGCCAAGAGCCTATTCCCGCAAGCCCGCGTGGCGGTGTTCTCGTCGGACACGGCGTTCGATGCACGCGAGGGGCGTAGGCTGATCGAGGCCATGGCCGATGGGCAGATCGACATCCTGGTGGCCACCCAGGCGGCGGCCAAGGGGCACAACTTCCCGAACCTGACCCTGGTGGGGGTGGTGGACGCCGACCTCGGCCTGCGCGGCGGCGACCTGCGCGCGGCGGAGCGGACCTATCAGCTTCTGGCGCAGGCGACTGGACGGGCGGGACGCAAGGACCGGCCGGGCCGGGCCATGCTGCAGACCTGGGCGCCGGAGCATGCGGTGATGCAGGCGCTGCAGGCGCAGGACCGCGACGCCTTCGTGGCCGCCGAGATGGCCGAGCGGGAAATGGCCGGCCTGCCGCCGTTCGGCCGGCTGGCGGCGGTGGTGGTTTCGGGGACCGATGCGCCGGTGCTGGAGAGCTTCATGCAGGCGATGGCGCAGGCGGCGCCCAACACGCCGGGCGTGGCGGTCTATGGCCCCGCGGACGCGCCGCTCAGCCTGATCCGCGGGCGGCGGCGCAAGCGCTTCCTGGTGCGGGCCGAGCGTACGGTGGACCTGTCGGCCTACATGGCCACCTGGCGCGCGCGGGTGAAGCCGCCGGCCTCGGTGCGCGTGGCCATCGACATCGACCCCTACAGCTTCCTCTAGGCCGCTTCCTCTAGGCAGGTCCGCCGCGGCGCAGCTGGATATCGACGCCGCTGGAACGGTGCGAGACGAACAGGCTGTTGGACCAGCGATGGAAGGCGATCACCACCTGGCCGTCGCCGCTGTTGAGCGACATGCCGTCCCGCGTTGGAGCCCAGGTCGTGGCCGCGCCGATCAGCGCCGCGTCGCAGGCAGCCGTCGCCTTGACGGTGTGGGCCGCGCCCAGGGTGAGTTGGCAAAGGTCGCGCCCGCCGGACGAGACGGTCCAGGTCCCGGCGGCTTCTGCGGGCGTCAGCGGCACGCCGGCCTCATTGTCCTCGGCGAGCGCGGTGGTGGTGAGCAGCGCGGCGGCGGCCGCGCCGGCGGCGATCGTCCACGGCTTCATGACACGGTTCTCCTCTTCGGTCGGCGGGAGGAACGCCGTTCGCGGGCTCAGGTTGCGGGGCGGACGCCGCGCCAGAGGATGAACAGGAGCGCTGGGGTGGCGAGCTCGATGGCCATCAGCGCCGTGAAGAACGGATGCGGCGGTCCCGCGACGGCGTAGGAGATCACCCGGCCGGCGCCGCCCGCCAGGAACAGGCCGGCCAGCCAGGGCGTAAGGTGGCCCCGTTTGGCGAAGTCCCGGGCAACCTGGATCAAGGCCACGCCATAGGCGCCCCAGAAGACCGCGTAGAAGCGCATCTCGCTGTCCATGGTGGCAGGCCATGGGCCGGTGGGCGCGGCGTGGGCGCCGGTCAGGTTCCCGAACAGGCCCTCGAAGAAGGCCACGGTCGCGGTCGGTCCCAGGAGGATGTCCGAGAGCGCGATGCCGATGGCCGAAGCCCCGAGCACGCAGAGCAAAATACGCAGGGTGCTGAGCATGCGGCGCCTCCGGCGAGGATCTAGGAAGCTCCCCGGCGCGCGCGCAAACGACTTTCAGGCACAGAGTTAGTGCGGCGCGGGCCCGTCGTCGGCCTTCGGCTTGCCGCCCTTGCGGCCGCGTCTTGCCGCCATGTTGAGGCCCTCGACCACGCCGGAGAAGGCCATGGCGGCGTAGATGTAGCCCTTGGGCACATGCACCCCGAACGCCTCGGCGATCAGGGTCGCGCCGATCAACAGCAGGAAGCCCAGGGCCAGCATCACCACGCTGGGGTTGGAGTGGATGAAGCGGGCCAGGGGACCGGCGGCCACCAGCATCAATCCCACCGCGATGACCACGGCGGCCATCATGATCGGCAGATGCTCGGTCATGCCGACGGCGGTCAGGATCGAGTCGATGGAGAAGACGATATCCAGAGCAAGGATCTGCACGATGGCCGTGGCGAAGCCGAGGCCCGCCTTGCCCGTCTTGTTGAACATCTCGCCGGTCGCGTCGGGATCGACGGTGTGGTGGATCTCGCTGGTGGCCTTCCAGACCAGGAACAGGCCGCCAGCCAGCAGGATCAGGTCGCGCCAGGAGAAGGCGAGGTCGGCCATGGGGTGGCCGTCGGCGCCGGTGGGGAGGCGGAAGGGCAGGGTGATGACCGGCTGGGTCAGGCTGACGATGAAGGCCAGGACCGACAGCAGGGCCAGCCGCATGACCAGGGCCAGGCTGATGCCGAGCCTTCGCGCGCGGCCGCGCTGAGCCTCTGGCAGCTTGTTGGAGAGGATCGAGACGAAGACCAGGTTGTCGACGCCCAGCACCACTTCCATGACGATCAGGGTGAGGAGCGCGACCCACGCCTCGGGGCTCGCGATCAACGCCGCCAGATCGCCCATGTATTGCTCCTCGGAAGCCGACTCGGCCCGTTTCTATCGCATCTACACATAGGCGCCACGGCGGCCCGAAAAGCCCCGCTTTGCCGGATTTGCGGGCGAATCCGCGTCCCGGCGCCCGTCTCTCAAACTTGTGAACCGATTTCGCGAAAAACTCGCCCGACGCGCGAAGACCCCGCCTGGCGCCGCGAGCTCTTGTTTCATTTCATTACAGGGCCGTGAGAATTAGTCGTCGAGGCATCTGGATAGGCAACGGAAAGACTACCCGTGAACCTTGGCCAGATAATTAGACACGTCGAAGACGGAGGTGACGGGATTATGATCTTGATATCCGCGAGATCACTGTCCGATTTTTCTTGTCAACTCACTTTGATTGCAACTATTCAGCCGCTCCGGCCAAGGTTGGCAGAGATAGACGCGCTGCGACGAAATGTGACGCGCATTTAAACCCTCTTTTCACTCACTGCGGGATAGGGTTATTCCTTCGATTGTAAGCGTCGGGGAGTGCCCATCAACATGCTCAAGCGGACGAGGACCCTTCTGGGTTCGCTGGCCGTCGCGGCCGTTATGAGCCTCGCGCCCACTCTTGGTGGTGCGTCGGCCGAGAACTATTGGCAGTGCGTTCCCTTTGCGCGCCTGGTGTCCGGCATCCAGATTTTCGGCGACGCCTGGACCTGGTGGCAGCAGGCCGTCGGCAAGTACGACGTGGGCTTCCAGCCCAAGGCCGGCGCGGTTCTCTGCTTCAAGCCCACCGAGCGCATGCGCCTGGGCCACGTGGCGGTGGTGAGCCAGGTGCTGACCGATCGCATCGTCCAGATCACCCACGCCAACTGGTCGCCCATCGAAGGCAGCCGCGGCAAGATCGAAAAAGACGTGACCCTGGTCGACGTGTCGCCGCAGGGCGACTGGAGCCAGGTGAAGGTGTGGTACGACCCCAGCCGTGACCTGGGCGGCTCCACCTACCAGACCTATGGCTTCATCTATCAGGACGCCACGGCCAAGGTGATGGCCTCCTCGGGCATCTCCAACGCCGAGAACACCGCCATCGCCATGGCGCAGTCGGCGGCCAGCCAGATGGCGTCCACGGTGCGGCCCGGCTCCGGCCCGCTGCAGATGCTGAGCCAGGCGGCGGATTCCACCGACCGCATCGCGGCCCTGATCGCCAAGGTCGCCCGCGGCGACGACGGCAAGTAGCCGACCTCTGCTGAATTGACGGCTCGCGCCGAGCGCCCCACTAGGGGTGCTCGTTCGCGGAGTGCTGAATGCTCAATCTCCTGAGGCGTGGGGCGAAGGCCGTCGAGAGCCTGTCGCCGGCGAAGGGCTGGACGCCGCCCGAGGACGCCCTGTGGCTCGACCTGATCAGCCCAACCCGCGAGGAGGAATTGGCCGTCGAAGCCGGGCTCGGCATCGAACTGCCCACCCGTGAGGAAATGGCCGAGATCGAGCCCTCCAGCCGGCTCTATCAGCAGGACGGCGCGACCTTCATGACCGCCACCCTGCTGGCGCGCCGGCCCAACGGCGAGGACGGCGCGCGGGCCGATGCACCCACCACCTTCGCCATCTTCAAGGGCATGGTGATCACCATCCGCTACGACGAGCTGCGCGCGTTCTCGATGTTCGCCGAGCGGGCGCCGGCGCTGAACCTGCAGAGCGGCACCGCCACCCTGTTCAACCTGCTGGACACGGTGGTCGAGCGGCTCGCCGACCTGCTCGAGGGGATCGGCGCCCAGGTGGAGGCGGTCTCCGAGGCGATCTTCCGCCGGCCCAAGGGCGCGGAGTTCGAGGCCCTGCTCACCGACCTGGCGCGCGCCCAGTCGCTGACGTCGATGACCCGCAACAGCCTGGTGAGCCTGGCCCGGGTGTTCTCCTTCGCCGCGCTGGCCCAGGAGATCGCCTCGGACCCGGAGTGCATGGCGCACCTGCGCAGCCTGCAACGCGACGGCCAGTCGCTGACCGAGCACGCCGGGTTCCACTCCAACCAGATCCAGTTCCTGCTGGATGCCGCGCTGGGGCTGATCAACATCGAGCAGAACGGGATCATCAAGTTCTTCTCGGTGGCCGCGGTGATCCTGATGCCGCCGACCCTGGTGGCCTCGGTCTACGGGATGAATTTCAAGAACATGCCGGAACTGGAGTTCCCGTTCGGCTACCCCATGGCGCTCACCATGATGCTGATCTCGGCCCTCGTGCCCTTCCTCTGGTTCAAGCGGCGCGGCTGGTTCTGACCGCGGACGCAGGCAAATCGGCATCCCCGGGTAGCTCGAATTTTTTTCGACCAATCTTAGGTTGAGGCCGATTGCCGCAACCGTTCTTTAAGTGGCTGGAGGGCAACTTGGCGTCGAACAAGGCGCGCCATGTCCTCCCAAGCTCAACCGCACCACCTGGCCCTCGACGCCCAGGCCCTTCGTGAGGCCGTAGAGGCGCACCAGAAGTATCTGGGGGGGCGTTCCGGCGGCCGTCGGCTCAGCCTGACCTATGCCGACCTGTCCAACACCACCCTGGAAGGGCTCGACCTGCGCGAGGCCGATTTCGCCGGCGCGAACTTCCACGGCGCGACCCTGGCCCGCGCCAACCTGACCCGCGGCATCCTGTTCGGCGCCGATCTGCGCGAGGCCGACCTGCGCCGCGCCAACCTCTCCAAGGCCGATCTGCGCGGCTGTTGCCTGCGCGGCGCGAACCTGGCCGGCGCCGAACTGCCCGGCTGCGACCTGCGCGAGGGCCGCATCGCCCTGCAGGACAAGCTCGACGGCTTCCGCATCCTGCGCCACGAGCACCGGCCCGGCGAACTGAACTACGCTATCCTGTCCGGCGCGAACCTGGCCGGCGCCCAGATGACCGGGGCGGTCGCCATGTCGGCCGACTTCACCGACGCCAACCTGGCCGGCGCCCAGATGGCCGGCGCCAAGCTGACCCGCGCGGTTCTGGACGGGGCGGACCTGTCCGGCGCTGACCTGGCCGGCGCGGACCTGTCGGGGGCCTCGATGAAGCGCACGGTGCTGACCGGCGCCAACCTCGAACACGCCACCTTGGAAGACGTCGACATGACGGACGTCCTGCGCGCCCCGCCGGATGAGGTCCTGGTGGGCGACCTGCCGCTCGACGAGGTGCTGGCCGAGTACGAGGCCTATTGCGAAAGCGACGGCGCCAAGGGCGGCGTCTGCAACCTCAGCAACATCGACTTCCGGCCCATGAAGGTCGCGCCCAAGCGCAAGTTCACCGCCATGGTGGCGCGCAACAGCATCTTCTTCGGCCTCGACCTGCAGGGCGTGCAGTTCCAGGGCGCCGACCTGTCGGGCTCGGACTTCCGCGGCTGCGACCTGCGCGGCGCCGACCTTCGGGGCGCGAAGATGGCCGGCGCCCTGCTGACCCGCGCCGACCTGCGCGACGCCAAGCTCGGCCCGCTGATGATCGCCGACGGCCGCTTCGTGCGCGCCGACTTCACCCGCGCCACCCTGCGCAACGCCGACCTACGCGGCGCGCATGCGGCCCGCGCGCGGTTCCTGGAAGCCGATATGACCGGCGCCAACCTCAACGGCTGCGACCTCACCGACGCCGAACTCGAGGTCTAGGAAACACACGTCTCGCCTGCCGCAACGTCCGCCGGCTATATGGCCGCGCAGGCGAGGGACATGCATGAGCGTCAGTGACGAGCCGCGACAGCGGATGATCGACCTGCCGGGTCGCGGCGGGGCCATGGCGGCTCTGGAGCTGGGGCCTGACGACCGGCCTGTGGACATCATCTTCTCCCACGCCAACGGCTTCAACGGCCGCACCTACCGCACGATCCTCGCGCCTCTCGCCGACCAGCTGCGCATCCTGGCGATCGACCTGCGCGGCCATGGCGCCAGCACCCTGCCGGCGGTGGTCGAGGGCCGGATCGGCTGGCTCGAATTCCGCGACGACCTGCTGGCGCTGCTGGCGCAGGTCGCCGAGGCGCCGGTTGTGCTGGCCGGCCATTCCATGGGCGGCACCTCGAGCCTGCTGGCGGCGGCCGCCGAGCCGGCGCGGGTGAAGGCCCTGGCTCTGTTCGATCCGGTAGTGGTGCCGATGGAGGCGCAACGCGACCAGGCCATGGTGGAGAGCGCGCTCTACCAGGGGGCCGTGCGACGCCGGGCGACCTTCCCGAGCAAGGCCGAGGCGCTGGCGGCCTACCTCGGCCGGGGCGGTTTCAAAACCTGGCGTGAGGCGCAGGTGGCGGACTACGTGGAGGGCGGCTTCCGCGAGACGCCGAGCGGCGAGGTGACCCTGGCCTGCGCGCCGGCGTGGGAGGCGTCCAATTTCGCCATGCACAACTACGACGCCATCGCCGCGTTCGCGCAGGTGCGCTGCCCGACGCGGGTGCTCCGCGCCGAGGTGGGATCGACCCTGCGCATCGAGAGCCGCGAGGCGGAGCTGGCCGCCAATCCGGTGATCCGGATCGAGACCGTCCCGGGAACCACCCACTTCCTGCCCATGGAGCGGCCGGAGCTGGTGGTCGAGACCCTGCGGGCGGCGACTGGGCTGTAACCATCACGGCGCTTCTCGCGTATGGTCGGCATGCGAGCGGCGAATGGGAACAGGACCTCGGAGATGGCTAAACCCGGCAAGGTGCTGGTCTACCGTCACCGCGCGGTGACCCGGCTGACCCACTGGCTGAATGTGCTGGCGGTCACCTTCCTGCTGATGAGCGGGCTGGAGATCTTCAACGCCCATCCGGCGCTCTACTGGGGCCAGAAGGCGACCTTCGACCAGCCGTGGATCTCCATGGGCTCGGCCCAGAAGGCCGGCCACACCATCGGGGTCACCAAGATCGGGTCCCTGACCCTGGAGACCACCGGGGTGCTCGGCTATTCCGGCCCGCCGGGCATGCAGGAGGAGCGTGGCTTTCCGGCCTGGGCCACCCTGCCCTCGTCACGCGACCTGGCCGATGGGCGCCGCTGGCACTTCTTCTTCGCCTGGCTGTTCGTGATCAACGGCCTGACCTACTGGCTCGTGGGCCTGATCAACGGCCACATCCGCAAGGATCTGGCCCCGACCGTCGCCGACCTGAAGCCGAAGAACGTCTGGCATGAGATCGTCACCCACGCGCAGCTGAAGTTCCCCAAGGGCGAGGAGGCGCGCCACTACAACGTCCTGCAGAAGGGCGCCTACCTGGCCGTAGCCCTGGTTCTGCTGCCGATGATGGTGGCGACGGGCCTGACCATGTCGCCGGGCTTCAACGCCGCGGCGCCCTGGCTGCTGGACCTGTTCGGCGGGCGCCAGTCCGCGCGGACCCTGCACTTCATCTCCGCCTCGCTGGTGGTGGGCTTCATCCTGCTCCACCTGGCGATGGTGGTGGCCTCGGGGACCTGGAACAACATCCGCTCGATGATCACCGGCCGCTACGCCATCGAGGTTCCCGATCCTTCTCTCCACGGAGCCGCGGAATGAGCGAACCGATCAACCGCCGCGGCTGGCTGACCGCGGCCGGCGCCTCCATGGGCGCCATGTTCCTGGCCGGGTGCGACAAGATCGGCATGGACCCCAAGGCCGTGAACCTCGTCTCCAAGGCCGAGGGCCTGACCCGGCGCGTGCAGCGCCTGGTCATCGACCGCAAGGCGCTGGCGCGGGAGTTCACGCCGGCCGACATCTCCCCGGTGTTCAAGCCGAACGGCTCGATCTCACCGGGCGATCCTGAGTACCGCGCGCATCTGCTGAAGGGTTTCGCCGACTATCGCCTGGTGGTCGACGGGCTGGTGGAGCGGCCGCTGGCGCTCAGCCTGGAGGACATCCACGCCCTGCCGTCGCGCACCCAGATCACCCGGCACGACTGCGTCGAGGGCTGGTCGGCGATCGGCAAGTGGACCGGCGCGCGGCTGGGTCCGCTGCTCGACAAGGCCGGCCTGAAGAAGAACGCCCGCTACATCGTCTTCCACTGCGGCGACACGCTGGAGGAGACCCTGGACGGCTCGGGGCAATATTACGAATCCATCGACCTCATCGACGCCTATCACCCTCAGACCATCCTGGCCTACCGGCTGAACGACAAGGTGCTGCCGGTGTCGAACGGCGCCCCGCTGCGCCTGCGGGTCGAGCGCCAGCTCGGCTACAAGCAGGCCAAGTACGTCATGCGCCTGGAGGCCGTGGAGGACTTCAGCCACATCTCCCGCGGCAACGGCGGCTTCTGGGAAGACCGCGGCTACGAGTGGTACGCGGGGATCTGACCGCGCCTCAGTACGGCGACTTCAGGAGCTCGGCTTCCTTGGCGCACGCCGCGGGGTCGGGCGCGGGCCCGGCCTTGCGGGCAGCGGCGATTTCAGTGCGGGCGGCGTCCATATCGGTACGGAATTCCGCCGAGCCGTGCAGGGCGGCGGCGACGATCGAGCCGGTCGTGCGTCCCGCCTCCACCGCGCTCATGTTGTGGACGCCGCAGACCATCCGGCTTTCGCCGTAGGCGCGGGCGCGCACCAGGATCTCGGTGGCGCGGTCCGGCGCCAGCTCCGCCAGGATCAGGCCCATCATCCAGCTGTAGGTGTTGTGGCCCGAGGGGTAGTCGTAGCTGTCCTTGATCGGCCCGGTCTGGTCGATGCAGGTGGCGCCCTTGTCGATCAGGAACGGGCGCTGGCGCTTGTAGAAGTCCTTCGGCGTGTTCATCGCGCGCGCCGACTCGCGGCTGAGGCGGGGCAGCATCGCGTAGAACTTCGGGGCGTTGTCGCGCGTGAGCTCGACGCCCACGGAGCAGCTGAAGTCCTTCACCAGAAGCGCGCCGTTGTCGTCGTTCGTGGCCAGCGCCCAGCGCGGACTTCCTTCCAGCTTGCGGGTGGCCTGGAACATCTTGCGGTCGGCCTCGTAGCGGGGGTCGCCCTTCTGCGGCGCCGGCGGCAGGATCTTCACGGTGTCGGGCATGGCGGAGCCCGAGAGGTAGTACTGCGGCCCGGCCGGAGCGGGCTTGGGCGCCGGGGCCGGATCCGCGCCCATCGAGAGCGCCGCCGCGGCCGTGGCCGCCATCACCAGTTTCCAGCCCATCACGTGTCACTCCCTCTTGTCTCTCGGTCTCGCAGAGGTCGGCGCGGCTTTCAATGCTGCGGGGCTGGAAAGATTCTGGGATTAAAAATCTTGACATTGGAATTAAGAAAATTAAGTTCAGACCCATGAGCACGATCAAAACCCAAGACTGGCAGGCGTTGAGCGAATTGGTTCGCGGCCGGCCGATCATCGTGGAGCGGGTGCGCCTGGTGGAGAGCGGCATCGCGGTCGAGGGCGCCTTTGAGCTGCCCCGGCTGGCGGCGCTGTCGGCCGAGGACCAGGTGTTCGTGGCGGCCTTCGTGCGCAGCCACGGCTCGATCAAGGAGATGGAGCAGCTGTTCGGCGTCTCCTATCCGACGATCAAGGCGCGCCTGAACCGCATCGGCGCCAGCCTGGAGCTGGTGGAGACCGATCCCGAGCCCGGCCGCGCCGAGGTGCTCGAACGCCTGGCCCGCGGCGAGATCACCGCCGAGGCCGCCATCGCCGAACTGGGAGGCCAATCATGATCGCCTATCCGCCCGCCTTGCGTAGGTCGGGCTTCGTCGGGCCGATGTCCGACCGGCCGCCCGCCTGGGTCGAGCCGCCGCGACGCCGCGTCGTGGTGCGGCTGTGGCTGCCGCTGACGCTGGTCTTCCTGATCCTGTCGCCCTTCGCGATCCTCTTGTCGCCGCTCATCTGGCTCGCGCCGCGCCCCTACGGCGATCGGCCGTTCGCCACCGTCATGGGCCTTGGCGCCCTGCTGCTCAGCCTGGGCGGCACGGTGGTCGAGGTCGACACCCCCGAGGCCCTCATCCGCATTCGCGTTTTCTAGGAGCTATCGCCATGAACAACGATCGCCGTTCCGTCCTGCAGATGCTGTCCGACGGCAAGATCAACGCCGACGAGGCCGAGCGCCTGCTCTCGGCCCTCGACCGGACCGATGCGCCCAGCGCCGAGCCGCGCTCCGTGGTCGGACACAATGGAACACCCAAGTACCTGCGTGTCACGGTGGACGCGTTGGAAGACACCAAGCCCGTAAAGGTCAACGTGCGGGTGCCCATGGCGCTGCTGCGGGCCGGCGTGCGGCTGACCAGCTTGATCCCGCCGGGCGCCCGCGACGAGGTCAACCGCGAGCTCGCCAAGAATGGCGTGCCCTTCGACATCAGCCAGCTCAAGCCGGAGAACCTGGATGAGCTGATCACCCATCTCAACGATCTGACCGTCGACGTCGACGCGACCGACGCCAAGGTCCGCGTCTACTGCGAATAAGCGTCGAAAAACCTCCCCGACGCCGACTGGCCGCCACCCGCGAGGATGGCGGCCTTTCTTTGCGCTACTTCCCGAACAGCTTGTTCCAGTTGCGCTTGGTGCGGGTCTTCCAGGATCCGCGGTGCCAGGCGTCGGAGGCGATCAGCGGAACCACGGTGGTGGCCTCGGCGAAGACCATCTGTTCCCAGGTGACGTCGACCTTGCCCCAGGAGCACGCCTCCTTGAGCGTCGAGGACGAGCAGGCGCCGTCGCGCACGTCGGCGACGGTGATCTGCACGGCGTACTTGTGCATGGCCACGTCCTCGTGGCCGAGGATCTCGGCGCAGACCACTGTGTCCTGGGCGAAGTTCTTCGGCACGCCGCCGCCGACCATGAACAGGCCGGTGCCGCCGGCGGCGATCTTGATGTCCGTCAGCTCACGGAAGTCCGCCACCGCGTCGATGGTCAGGTAGGGCTTCTTGGCCTTCATCCGTTCCACCTGGTGCTTCACCAGGCCGAAACCGGCGGAGCTATCGACGAAGGCCGGGCAGAAGATCGGCACGCCTTCCTCGTAGGCGGTCTGGACCAGGGAGCCCGGCTTCTTGGCGCCGCCCTCGGCCAGCCACTTGCCCATCTCCCAGATGAACTCGCGGCTCGAGTAGGGGCGCGGCTCCAGCCGCTCGCACAGCTCATAGATCGTGCCGTCGCAGTTCTGGAGCTCTTCCTCGTCGATGTAGGTGTCGTAGATGCGGTCGATGTAGAGGTCGCGCAGGTCGCGGTCGTCGACGTTCGACTGGGCCTGGTAATGCTTGAAGCCCAGGGCTTCGAAGAAATCCATGTCCACGATGGAGGCGCCGGTGGCCACCACCACGTCGATCATCCGGTACTTCAGCATGTCGCGGTAGATGTGCATGCAGCCGCCGGCCGAGGTGGAGCCGGCGAGCGTCAGCCAGGTGGAGCAGTCTGCGTCTTCCAGGCTCATCGACCAGATGTCGGCGGCGCGGGCGGTGTCGCGGCTGGTGAAGCTCATCTTGCGCATGGCGTCGATGACGGGGCGGGCGTCGTACTGGTCGATCGCCACGTGCTCGACGGTGTTGGCCAGCAGTTCGGCCTTGCGGTTGGTCTTCTGAACGTCAGCGTTCATTGTCTGGATCTCCAGAGGTTTGAGCGCCCGTCCATAGGAGAAGCGCGACCGGGACGGAGCGACCGGCCGCGCCTTTAACACATCAACTGTGTCCGTTGTTACCTGCGGCGACGGCTCTTGCCGGCGCGGCCCTTGGGACGCGACAGACGGACGACCTTGCGCTCCTCGGCCTGTTCCTCGCGTGGCAGGCGGATGGTGCGCCCGGCCAGGCCGAACATCGAGGCCATGGGGGCGTCCTGGACGATGACGGTCTCGGCGTCTCCGAAGCCGTTGAAGCGGGTGTTCATCGCCACGCCATAGGCGCCCAGCATGCCGATCTCGATCAGGTCGCCCTCGCGGACGTCCTCCGGCAGCCAGAACGGGCCCGGCATGTGGTCGAGGCTGTCGCAGGTCGGCCCGTAGAAGCGAAAGGGCTTGAGGGCGCCTTCCACTTCCATGGCGTCGCCGTCGTCGTTGCGGAAGAGCTTCACCGGGAAGGGCCACTTGGTGTGCGCCGCGTCGAACAGGCTGCCGTAGCTGCCGTCGTTCAGATAGAGCGCGTCGCCCTTCTTCAGCTCGACCTTGACCAGGATCGACGAGGCTTCGGCCACGAGGGCGCGGCCGGGTTCGCACCACAGCTCGGTTTCCTCGTGGACCATCATCTCGGCGAAACCGCGGTGGATGCTATCGACGTAGTCGCTCATGTCCGGCGGGATCATGCCCGGATAGACGCTCGGGAAGCCGCCGCCCACGTCGACGATGTCGACCATGACGCCGGCGCGCACGATGGCGCGGCTCGCCTGGGCCATGGCGGCTTGGAAGGCGGTCGGGCGCATGCACTGGCTGCCGACGTGGAAGGAGACGCCCATCAGGCCGTTGGTGGCCCGGCGCACGGCCAGCAGCAGGGCCGAGGCCTCATGGGTCTCGACGCCGAACTTGCCGCTCAGCGAATAGGCCGCGCCCTCGGCGCTGACCGCCAGGCGCACAACCAGGGTCAGGTCGTCCGCGCCGCCGGTGGCGTCCAGGATCTTGGCGAGCTCTTCATGGGTGTCGAGCGCGAAAATCCGCACGCCGTGGTCGCGGTAGGCCTTGGCGATGGCGGACCGGCTCTTCACCGGATGCATGAAGGCCATGCGCGCGCCAGGCGCGTGCGCGGTGACCAGCTCGATTTCCGGTATGGAGGCGACGTCGAAGGACGTCACGCCGTTGGCGGCGAGCGTCTCGATGACCCACGGCGACGGGTTCGCCTTAACGGCGTAGAACACATCACCCTTGAATTCTTCCTGGAACCAGCGCGCCGCTGTCGCTACCGCGTCGGGTCGCGCAAGGGCGACGGGACGCTCCGGTAAGCGATCACGGACCAGGTCCAGGGGCGTATGATACGTGTGCAATTCACGTAACCCCCAACGGATAGTTGAACCCAATCCGGCGTTAGCAGCGCTTTTCAGGACATCGGGTCCGCCGGAA